>ERZ772858.2059-NODE-2059-length-16679-cov-16.407243_pt1 | contig 16679 bp, 11 predicted proteins | sample MGYA00512136_ERZ772858 | MGnify/ENA primary metagenome ERZ772858 (study PRJEB29015, sample SAMEA2737726) | human gut metagenome | biome: human gut; feature: human-associated habitat; material: faeces | place: China | collected 2012 ...
TTTGGTATCTAGGCTATGCTGCTGTGAAAGTGCGCAAGAGATTGTACGTTATCTCAAGTACCGTCTCTTCAATATAGAGCGGCGCATCTTGCCGAAGCGCCAGGGCAATGGCGTCGCTCGGCCGGGCGTCTAAGGTGATGAGTCGTCCTCCCTGGGAAAGAACCAGGTGCGCGAAGAACATCTGCCCCTTCGATCCGTAAATCACCATGGAATCGACGCGCGCATCCAAGTTGGTGAGCGCATCCAGCATGAGATCATGGGTCATGGGCCGCGCGAACTTCACATGCTCCAGTGCCATCCCGATTTGTGCCGCCTCGGTGGGGCCAATCCAAATGGGCACAATGCGCGCCTTCCCCGCTGGTGTCTCCTCTACGGGTTGCAGCACCAGCACGGACGGCTGGTTCTGCCCCGCCACCACCAATGTCAACACTTTCAACGGAACCATGCTTTGTCCTTTACTCTAGTTCGATGAGAACATGATTGCAGATTGAGCTTTCTATGTTTGATGTCTATTGTCTCATTATTGAACCAAGCTTATTTAAACTTCTGGAATGTTTAACCGCTTAAGCCCATCTTCCGGTGACAAAAACATTGAGTCCAGGACGCGAAAAGCGACTTATACAGGCATTTCCGAAATAAAACAAGGAGTAGGTTTGCCTGTATAAGTCAAAATTCTTGCATCCTGGAGTTTCGAATGTCTGTATAAGTCGCTTTTCGCACATCGAAAGGGAGGATACTGTCACGGAAGGTGAAATTCATATTCTGATTAAAGGGATACTACTCGTGCCGTTCGCGGCGTGTCGTGTACGTTTTGGAAATCGGGAAAATTTTCCTTGACCTCACCTATGAAACAGGCTTAAGATAGCTAAGCACTTTTTCAAGGGCCCGTAGCTCAGTTGGTTAGAGCGCACGCCTGATAAGCGTGAGGTCGCTGGTTCAAATCCATTCGGGCCCACCATTACTTTGCGATAAACGCTCCACCGTGAGCCGAGTTAGCCGGTGGAGCGTTTATTATATTTCGGGCCAAATCGGCCAATTTTCTTTAAACTGTCGAAACCCCGAACGAGCAAAGTGGTGGCTGCTAGTGCATGCCATGGGGCATTAGCTCAGCTGGGAGAGCGCGGGCTTTGCAAGCCTGAGGTCAGGGGTTCGATCCCCCTATGCTCCACCAATCACCTAACGACCGCCTTTTCCGGCGGTCGTTTTTCATTGACGCACCATTTCACTCATATGCCGTTCATTTTTCATGGTCAATACCATGTCAATAAGCTGTCATCTTCTCGAAAACTCTGACAAATTCACATTTATATATATGATAGGGGCGATAACGCATCTCCTGATGCCAGTCGGTTCATTTAAAGAAGAATAGACGCCTAGACAACAAAAATCTCTCGGCGCTACAATAAATGACTACGAACATCAGGGATGAACTGCGGAAGCGGTATTTTCGCAGAGAGAAGGGAAGGGCAGGATTCGTCTCCTGCCGAAGCAGAGGAACGGTGAACTATGAAAGCAATGGCTCAAGGCTTTCCATACGAGTTCTCGAAGGCGAAGAAGGTCGTCGCATCAGTTGTCGCGGCGGCTCTTGTCATCTCGTTCGGCAACTTCGCCTTAGGCGGTGGCAAGGCCATCGCCGACGACGGCACCGTTGAGGTTCGCTTCAATATAACGGCGCCCGGGGCGACGGTGACCCTGTCTACGGGCGAGAAATTCACTGCCGAGTCCGACGACAACCTTTATCAGGCGCCCACGGATGCAGACCTTTCCTTCACGGCGGTCTCCGACGACGGTGCCGAGCTGAAGGTGACCCATGATGCCCCCGAGCCTGTCGAGCCGCAGGTTCAAACCATGGGAAGCAAGCAGCCGTCCGGTAACCTTGTTATCGGAGAGCCGTCCTCTAGGGACGGCTCTGAAGACAATTCCAATGCAAACGAGGAAGCCGCGCCCGAACCCGAGGCTGAGGCTGCTAGCGAGGAAGATGCCCCCGTCGAGTTGAGCCCTGTGGTGCGCTCTTCCTCTGAAGATGAGCCCATCGCCTCCACTGCGGAAATTTTCAAGCAGAAGGCTGCATCTGGTGAAGAGCCCGTTATCGTGGGGCAGGAAGATGAGTCTGCGGTCCAGGCCGAGGTTATGGAAGATGAGGCCGTTCCCATGGCCGCCACTCCTCTGGCCGCCACCGGCGCCGACGAAGCTGTCGTGGAAACGGTGGTGACTCCCGACGACGAGGGCAACTACATCATTCCCGCTGCCGCTCTTGCCGCGGCCGCCGCGCAGGATGCCGTCATCGTGGTGACCATCGCCGCAGCCAACGATGAGGGAACCATCGGCAGCTGGGACGAGCTTACCGCTGCTCTTACCGGCGATGAGACTGAGGCCAAGCTGAACAAGGACATCGTGGCCTCCTCAGATGCTATTACCGTCGCGGGCACCAAGACCCTCGATCTGAACGGCCATGACATCACGGCCCAGACCATGGACAACCTCTTCGTGGTTCCCGAGGGTGCCTCCTTTACCATTACTGATACGAGCGAAAAGGCCGTCGCTAAGGATGTTGCCATCGACGATCCCGAGTTCGACGGCAAGAAGATTCCCTCTCCGGCTGATGATTTGGACGGCTTCAAGAAGATGGTCGGTAAGAAGGCTGTCTACGAGCCCAATTACCGCACGCTTCAGTACTACGTCACTAAGTCCTACACCAATCGTCCCGTGAAGGGCCAAACCGAGGAGTACCTCTACGAGCACATGATCGACCTGTCCGCGGCCGGCGCCATTGAGGTCGCCCAGGGCAAGACGCTCGTGCAGGTGAACGGCGGCACGCTGAACGTGCAGGGCGGCCGTCTTACCCTGATCGAGGGCGAGCACGCCATTGCCATGGACGGCGGCACGCTGACCGTTGACCAGAACGGCTTCCTGACGGGGTCGAAGGGTATCGACGGCGCGGCCATCAACGCCCAGAAGGCAACCATCATCATCGACGGCAACGCCGTTATCGCCGGCAACATGGTAGCCGATGACAACAATGGCGGTGTCATCTGGATCGACAAGTCCGACCTTACCATTCAGGGCAAAGCTCTTCTCGCTGCCAACCAGGCTGGCGAAAAGGTGTTTGCCGACACGACCCCGGGCGATATGGCCGGGGTGAGCAACGGCGGGGCCATCTACGTCAACGCGGAATCGAACGTGACTATCGCTGGAGAGAGCGTGCTGGCAGGCAACGTGGCCAATGCCGACGGCGGTGCCGTGTACGTGCAGGGGCGTCTGAAGAGCAATTTCAATCAGAAGAAGAGCGTGCTCACGGTGAAGGACAACGCCGTCATCACCAACAACCGCTCCGAGAACGACAAATCCGCTATCCATCCCCAGGTACGTCCCGACACTAATAAGGACGTGAACTGGAAGCAGTTCGGCGGAGGCGGTGGCGGCATCCTGTCCAAGGACGAGACCGTTATCGACGGTGCCCAGTTAACGGGCAACTACGCCTCTGACGGCGTCGGCGCGCTTTTGATCACGGGTCACGGCGTTTATACCGGCGCTTTCAAGCAGTACGTCTACCCGTTGTTGAAGATGGAGACGGGTGTTGTTGCCTCCAACTACGCCGGCACGAGCGAGGGCGGCGGTATTTGCGCTACCACCGACAAGAGCAGCTACATCAGCTCCGGCTATCTGACGAACAACGTGACGGATACCGACTTCGACTACGGCGGAGGCGGCCTGTTCCTCCCGTCTGCCACCCACGGCAAAGAGACTGGTGTCACCGTACGTTATCCGCTGGTGACCGGCAACACGGCCCGCGGCTTCGGCGGCGGCGTGGGTGTGTGCACCAACGGCGTGGTGGTCACTTCCGATGCGGCTATCTTCGACAACACGGCCCTGCAGAAAAATGCCACGACTAATCCCAACGAGTACGGCGACCAATGGGCCTTCGACTTCGAGACCTACGGGCTTAAAATTGAGGACAACGCCTCCGACGATTTCTTCTGCGCCAAGGAGAGCACGGTATTCAACGCCATGCTCGGCGGCGGCTACCATCGTTGGACCGGCTATACCAACGGTACTATCACCTACGTTCCCGATCGGGAGTACAAGGGAACACTGAGCGCATGGCGTGATCGCGGATGGGAAAACGGTGTGAATCGCACGGAAACTGGTCTCACTCTTGATGGGAAGGATCTGGGCAAGGTAACTAACGTACTGTTCGATCCCCAAACGAAAGAAGCTGAGATTTATATTCCTGCACTTCATGCGGGTAATGGCGATTTCAAAGACTACTACGTTACCATTGAGGTAAAGAAAAAAGTGAATGACACTTACCCCAAGGGAAAATGGTCTGGTAAAGTGGAGAGTTGTCGGGAGGGCTCTAACAGCACTGCAGAATTCAAGAACTACTTCCTTAAGCTCGACACTTCGGCGAAGGCCCCTGGCACTCAGGAGCTTGTTCCCTTCGATGGGGATCCCCAGAAGCTCGTGGCTCCCACGCGTACCGAGAGCGAGCAGGAATATCTCATTTACCACGTGACCGACCCCGACAAGTTCCCCAAATACGAGAACGCCATGCTGAAGGCCAATCGGTTCACGGCTTTGAAGGCGAACCCTATTCCCGGCTACAAGGAGAAGGCCATCGGCAAAGCGGTGCTGTTCGTTACTGGCAACTACTCCAACACCAATGGCGGCGGCATGGCCTGTAACGACCGCATCGTCGTCGGCCGCGACCCCGAGATTCCCGATAGTCCCGACGAGTCCAACCCCGAGGAGCCGAAGAATCACACGGCGGCGCTGACGCTTACCAAGAGCCTCGACAAGTTCGATGCTGCCAGCGGTTCTGCTACGGCGGTGTTCAACGTAACCGGCTACATCGACAAGATCTCCGCCGAGAAGAAGGTGAAGGATCTCATGGTGTACGCCAACACTATCGGGTTCACGTTCAACGCAGCCACGGGTGAGCAGTCCTTGACCGAGCAGTTGACGAACCTGCCCGAGGGCTACTACGTCATCGAGGAGGCGTTCTACAGCGGCGACGGGTTCGAGACCAAGGCCAACCGCTGGGCCGGTTGGGTGAAGTTCGACCCTGCCGAGAATTCCACCGACGAGGTGCCGGTCACCGCCCCCGTGGAAGTATCCTTCGAGAACACGTTCGACGATGAGGACAAGAATTTCGGCACGGGCGTCGTGAACAAGTACGCCGATGAGAACGGTACGCTCACCTGGGCGCCCGATAGAAACTACAACGCGCGTCAACAGGTGTTGGAAGAGGGGAGGTAGTCATGGCGCAGCGTCATTTCCCGAAGCGTCTTGCCGTCGCGTTGTCGCTGACCTTGGTGGTTTCCCTGGGTTTGGCCGCCGGTACGGCGTGGGCCTACTACACCGATACCAACAAGGCCAACGGCATGATCCAGTTCAGCTATGATCCCGAACCGCCGAAGAACGAGGTCAAGGAAGACAAGGACAACCTGGACAAGGTCATTACCGTGAAAAACACCGGCGAAGTGGACGCCATGGTGCGCGTGAAGGTGTTCGCTCCCGTCATTGACGGCCTCGCGGTCACGGAGAACGCCGGCGCGGCCCCTGACTACGCCCAGGTGGAAAGCAACGGCTGGACGCAGAAGGTGAACAACAACGGCGAGGGCTGGTGGTACTACACCGAGCCCGTTGCCCCCGGAGATTCAACCGAGCCGCTCCGCGTGCACGTAGAGGTGGATACCGAGAAGGTCACCCATCCCTTCGACATCACCGTGGTGCAGCAGTGCGCCGGCGCGAAGCTCTTCGATCCGGCGAAGCCCTTCCTGGGCACCTTCGCCGATGGGGACAAGTACAAGGAGGCTGAGTAACCTATGCAGCGTCTATTTAAGAACCTCTCGCTGCCGAGTCGCATCGCGCTCATTGTGTGCGCGGCGGCGCTGGTCGGCTGCCTTGTCATGATGGCCGTCACCCCGGCCCGCTCGGCCCTCGTCTACCAGAGCAACGAGTACGAGGCCGAGATTCAGCAGACCCACATCGGTGTGGCCCTTACCGAAAACGGCAAGGAAGTCAGCGGCGATAACGACTTGCTGAAGGACCAGGTCTACCTGCTTGGCGGCGACGACACGCTGAAGCCGGGCAAGACCTATCCCGAAGCCCTGGCTGTGAAGAACATCTCCTCCGACATGGACGAGTACGTGCGTCTTACCGTGCGCAAGTACTGGGCCATTGGCGAGAAGCAGGACGCCCAGGGCAACGATGCCCGCGTCAAGTCGGCCCTACGCGATCCCTCCTTCATCGAGCTGGAATTCGACGAGAACAGCACGGGCTCGTGGGTGTACTCGGAGGAGGAGAGCACGCCCGAGCGCTTGGTGTTCTATTACAAGGACGTGCTGAAGGCGGGCCATTCCTCCGAGCCGGCGGTGACGGGCATCCGCGTCAGCGAGCAGATCACCAAGAACGTGAAGGAGGATTACTCGAAGTGCTGGCTGGCCATTTCGGCTCAGGTAGATTCCGTGCAGGTGAACAACGCGGCCGATGCGGCGAAGAGCGCCTGGGGCGTGGATATCGCCGATCTGGGGCTCGATTGGTCGGCGGGCATGACCGACGAGCCCACGCCGGCCGGGGAATAGCGGGGAGGCCTCATGAACACGCTGACGAACAAGCGCACAGGAGCCTGCGGGCTGGCCATGCTGCTGGCCTTGACGCTGTGCGCGGCTTTGGGGGTCGTGGCAGTCTCGGCCACGCCGGCCCTCGCCAAGACCTACAACGAGAAGTGGACGGTGGAGTTCACCGGCGACAAGATGGTCGACGAGGGCACGGCCAACATCACCAAGACCCTCTCCGGCATGCAGCCCGGCGATTCCGCCTGCTTCACCATTCAGCTGAAGGAAGGGCCCTAGGGCAACGCCGACTGGTCCATGCGCAACAAGGTGCTCTCCACCATGGAGGATTCCTTCGCCAACGCCAACGAGCGTTCCGGCGGATCCTGCAGCTACAAGCTGACCTACCGCAACCCCAAGGGCGAGGACAAAATCATCCTCACCAACGAGGTGGTCTCCGGCGATAAGGGCACCGGCGAGACCAAGGGCCTGTTCGACGCCACCGACGCGACGGGCGAGTGGTTCTTCCTGGAGGATCTGGCCCCGAACGCCACGGCGTGGATGATGCTCGAGGTGTCCATCGACGGCGAGACCCACGGCAACACCTATTTCGACACCGACGCCTCGGTTCAGCTGGCCTTCGCGGCCGAGCCCACCGAGGAGCCGGGCACGCCGGGCAACCCCGAGCAGCCGGATCCCGGCGACCCCAAGCAGGATCCCCCCAAGAAGGACGACCAGAAGAGCGACACCCCGAAGGACAACCAGCAGAAGACCACCGACAAGGCCAACGGGAAACTGTCCCAAACCGGCGACATGCTGCCCATCGGCATTATCGTGGCCGTGGCCGTCATCGCCGCCGGCGTGGTGATCGTCGCCGCCGTGCGCAGCCGCAAGAAGGATCATGAGGAGGACGACGCCCGATGAAGAACTTGAAGACCTTGGGCCGCCGTGCCGCGGCGGTAACCTGCGCCGCGCTTCTGGCGACGTCCCTCATGGCTCCGGCGGCCTTCGCCGACCCTGCGGCAAGCGAGAGCTCGGGCCTGGCCGCTGCCTATAAGGGCACCACCTACCGCGTGACCGTCTACAGCGGCAACCAGGGCACCTTCGCCGACGGCGAGACCCAGGTGGTGTTCGAAGACCAGAAGCCCGGCGATACGTTCTCGTTCGAGGGCATCACCCTTGAGGTGCCCGAGAGCAGCAAGTACTACGCCAAGGGTGTGCGCCTGGCCGCGCTGGACAACGTGCGGTCCGACAAGAACCGCGATGGCAAGAACATCGCCGGCACCGAGACGCACCTGTACGCCAACGTCGCTGCCGACGGGAAGCTCGTGGGTAGCGCTCCCATAACCGAGGACACCGACTTCGTCGTGGCCTATGGCATTCTCGCCAACCGCGTGGCCTACACCGTTACCTATACCGACACCGAAGGCAACCAGCTGGCCGAGCCCCAGACCTTCTTCGGCGATATCGGCGACGTGCCCGCCACGGCCCCGGCTTACATCGAAGGCTACGTGCCCGACGCCGCGCTGCTGACGAAGACCCTCGTGGCCGACGAGTCCCAGAACGTGTTTCCCTTCGTGTACACGAAGCTGGCCTCGGGGCAGACCACCGAGCAGGATCCCAACACCGGCGATGTGACCATCAACACGCCGAACGGCCCCACAGGCCCGATCTACAACCCGAATACGGGCCTGCCGACCATCACCTTCCCGAATCTCGGCGGTACTGACCAAGGCGGCACCACGACTACCACGACCGGCGGCGCCACGGGCGCAGGCACGGGTGCCGGTGCTGGAACCACCGCTCCCGCCGCCGCCGATGCGGGTGCTGCGGCCACGGGCGCGGCCGTGCCCCTGGTAACCGCGGACGGCACCGAAGTGGTCGACGAGAACGGCAACCCGCTGGCTGAGCCCCGCGAGGAGAGTCTCGACGACAACGAGACTCCCCAGGCCGCCGGCGCCGCCCAGCAGCCCGGCGATGTTGCCCCGGCGCTCAACACCGATTGGATTCCGTGGGCCATTGCCGCTGCGGTTATCGCCGCCATCATGGTGGCCATCATTATCGTCAACGTGCGCAAGAAGAAGGAAGAGGCCGAAACCCTGTAAGGCCCCGGCTCATGTTCCCCCTGTCGGCCTTCCGCTGCCGCCCCTCCCAACAGGCAGCGGAAGGCTGCTTTGCGCAGGGCCCCCGTCAGGCGTTGATCGGCGGAGTTGCCTGTTCCGACCCACAGGAACGCCGGCACGTGGTACATTGAACTCATGTCAAAAGACCCCCGGAACATAGCGGAGCCACCCGCATCGGCCGCAGGATCGGCCGCGATGACCGATGCTTTTTCCCGGGCGGTCGAACGGCGCCTGGCGCGGATGCGCGTCATCGCGCGGCTGTGCACGGCGGTGGGAGCTCTTATGCTCGTGGCGCTGGGAGTTGTGGGGCTGGGCGCCTCAGTGGTGCCGCGCGTTATGGGGATGCAGTCCTACGCCATCATTTCCGGCTCCATGGAACCCGCTTATCCCACGGGCAGCCTGGTGTACGCCGAGCCGGCCGAGGGCGCCGCGCTGCAGGCGGGCGACGTGGCCGCTTTCTGGCGCGACCAGGACGTCATTGTGCACCGCGTGCGGGAGAACGTCTCCGCCGAGGGCGAGCTTGTCACCAAGGGTGACGCCAACGACGAGGTGGACATTCGCCCCGTTCCCTACCAGAACGTGCTCGGCCGCGTGGTGTTTTCGGTGCCCTATGTGGGCTACTTCCTCATAGCCTTAGGGTCGACGCCCGGCAAGTTGCTGCTCGGCTGGATCGTGCTCATGGGCGTCGCCTTCTGCGTGGTGGGCTCTGTCCTCAGCTCCCTCGCCGACCGCCACCAAAACGAAAGCTAGTGCCCCCACGCGGATGACAATCAACCCAGCCCACTCACTCTTCGTTATTTTGTACCTGAAACTCTCGTTTTTTTGCTTGTAAAACCTCGTTATTTTGAATATCATCGGTCTAAGTATTCGAAAGGGGCTGTTCAGCAATGGGACAATTACTTGCGTCTGGCACTTATCGTCCTCGTATTGCCGATGCGCAAATTGAACGCTATCTGCGCCTTTTCGGCGCTGTTGAGATATCGGGCACAAAGTGGTGCGGCAAAACGTGGGCCGCTATGGCCCATGGCGAAAGCATCACCTACGTCGATCGCGGCGCGAACCTGCAAATCGTGCAGGCCGATCCCGCTTACGCTCTTGCGGGAGAGCATCCGCATGTCATCGACGAATGGCAGCGCGTGCCGCAAGTGTGGGACACCGTTCGTCACGCTGTGGACGATGCAGCTGGAACGAAGGGCCTCTGGATCCTCACTGGGTCATCGACTCCATTAAATCCAGGCGAGCGTTCCCATAGTGGGGCCGGCCGCATCGGGCGTATTCGAATGAGCCCTATGACGCTTTCGGAGACGGGCGAGTCCGGGGCATCTGTCAGCCTCGCGGCCCTTTTCGAAGGAGAGTTCGCCGCGAGTCAGTGCCCCGATGGCCTTGTCGGCCTCTCTGAGCTTGCGTGCCGCGGCGGATGGCCCGAGGCGACTTTCCTTTCGGCCGACGATGCGCAGACTATCGTGCGGGAATACTTAGGTCTCGTTTTCGAAGAGAGCGTTCCCCGGTTCGGTGGCGACGGCCTTACGGCAAGAAGGCTTGCTGCGTCGCTCGCCCGCAATCTCGGTCAGTCCCCCACGGCGAAGACGCTAGCCGCCGACGTGTTTGCGCTGCCGCAGGACGCCAAGGCGACGGAGACTCAGCTCAAGGACATGTATCGCCATCTCGAAATCCTGAAAAACATCTACCTTGTCGATGAGATACCCGGCTGGGTTCCGGCAGCCCGCTCTCCGCTGCGCATGCGCACAAAGCCCAAGCTCTATTTTGCGGATCCCTCCCTTGCCGTTGGTCTTTTGGGCGGCAACTCCTCGTCCCTTCTTCAGGATTGGCAAACGTTCGGTCTTGTTTTCGAGAACCTTGTCATGCGCGATCTGGGGGTCTACGCGCGCGCATTGCCGAATGTGAGCGACCAGCCGCTCAAGTACTATCGGGATGATGCCGGCCTGGAGGTCGATGCCATCATTGAGCGAGCCGACGGCAGCTGGGCGGCAATCGAAGTCAAGCTCAGTCAAGAAAAGGTGGAGGCCGGGGCGAAGAGCCTGTTGCGATTGCGCAGCAAACTCCTGAAGGACGAGCTCTCCCGCACGCCTGCGCCAGTGTTCATGGCTGTTATAACCGGAATGGGCGAGGCCCCCTATCGTCGTCCCGACGGCATCTACGTAATCCCAATCCGATCTCTGGCCGCGTGACGGCAATCAACTGCTCCTCTTCAGGAACCGAGATCTGATGCCCGTCACGCCAAGATTGGGCGTTTGGCACCCATCTGCCAAGATCGGGGATTTGGTACCCCGAATTCGTTTTGGGCTTCGAGTTATGGCGAATCTCGAGGTTTGGTACCCCGATTTCTGCCAACTTCGGTGATTTGGTTCCCCGGCCTCGGAGAAACGCCTGGTCGCGATTTGCCCGGGCGGCTTTTGCGGGTACCAAACCTCGAGATTTGCCCGACGACGGGTACCAAACTTGAGATCTCGCCACGAAAAGGAACCAAACCGCGTGATCCTGCCGCGAAAACGGCTCTCCGGGGTACCAAACCTCCCAAGTTGGCTGAGGCCAGGCAACCAGCTTGGCAAAAAGCCCGCGCTAAACCTCTAATCTTGCAAAAACTGAACATATCATATCTTACAATCTTGCAAAAACGTAACTAATTGCCTTATACTGCTTTGCAAAAACCGCATTATTGCAGATAGAAGAAGACTTATGTTCAAAAGAAAAGCCTATGAAAAGCTGCTTAGATGGAAGCGCGACTATAGCAACGGGTATGCGGCCTTGTTGGAGGGCCCGCGGCGCGTGGGAAAGAGCACTATCGCCAAGCATTTCGCGGAGGAGGAGTACGATTCCAGCATCATAATCGATTTCGCGAACATCACGAGCGATATGCTGGCTGTGTTCGACGATGTGGCGAATCTAGATCTGTTCTTTCTTCGACTGCAAGCGCAGACCGGTATAACGCTCATACCGGGAAAGTCGGTTATCGTGTTCGATGAGGTGCAGCTTGTGCCGAAGGTTCGACAGGCAATCAAATACTTTGTGGCTGACGGGCGCTATGACTATATTGAAACCGGATCGCTCATATCCATTAAGAAGAACGTGAAGGGGATTGTCATTCCTTCTGAGGAGCACAGGATCGCGATTCATCCCATGGACTACGAGGAGTTCTGCTGGGCGTGCGACAACGGCAGGTTCGGGGTGCTTGAGCAACTTGCTGCACTTGGACAACCGGCTGGAAACGCCACTAATAGGAGCCTCATGCGCGATTTCCGCATATATATGGCCGTGGGAGGCATGCCACAGGCCGTCGAGGCGTACAGGAGGGGCGAGAATTTCGAAGCCATCGATCGTGTGAAGCGTGAAATTATTGAGCTGTACAAGGCCGATTTCAAGAAGATAGACGCGAGCGGCCGTACCTCGGCTATCTTCGACGCCATCCCGGCCCAGTTGGCAGCCAAGAAAAACCAGTTTCGCATCTCTGCCGCAACGGGAAAGCGACTGACCACCAAAGACGAGGAGCGGCTTTTCGATTTGATCGACTCCAAAACCGTGCTTCCTTGCTACAACACGACCAATCCGGGCGTCGCGCTGTCCCAGACCAAGGACTTCGGCTCCTACAAGCTCTACCTTGCGGATACGGGTCTTTTCGTGACTATGATGTTCAACAGCGAAGATGGCGCGAATGTCGACCTCTATCAGAGGCTTCTAGGGGATAGCCTGAGCGCTGACTTGGGGTATCTTTACGAAAATGCGGCGGCACAGATCATAGCAAGCTGCGGAAGGGACTTGTACTTCCATAGCTGGCGGCCGAAGGGGAAGACTCATGCTTATGAGGTTGACTTCCTGCTGGCGGACAAGGTCAAAGCGAAAATCGTTGCTATAGAAGTGAAGTCCTCGGGAGCTAACAGCCATAAGTCGATTGATGAGTTTGCTGTCAAGTATTCTAATGTCATATCCCGGTGCATACTCTTTTCGCAGAAGGACGTGTCGCGCAGAGGGGCGCTTGAGATGGAGCCTTTGTACCTCGCGCCGGTGATCATTGGCGGCATCGGGAGAAGCTAGCGGTGGCTATGGCGTAGCCTCTATGGGCGCTCCGATACGGCATTGCTCTGACGGGTCTTGTAAGGGCTTTTCTCTTTTACCGTTCACCCCTGGAAAAATACCGCTCGAATAGGGTTTAGAGCGTTTAGGGAACATTTTCGTCGTTCTTTACCCTGTCATTTGCCTACCAATTTGTTTGGGTCCCTCTTAAGAAAGTTCCGCGAAACCCCTGGTCAGAGCTTTGAAATTCGAAGCAATTTCATAATCGTTGACTTTAACGTCATTTTTGTCAGTGGACAAATAAGCCCAGATCAATAAAGTAAACTTAGCCATCGGTAACGCGCGGGTGCGATTTGGGTGTCGAAACGGCTACGAAAAGGCCCGTTTCGAACACGCTCCCGACAGCTTGTTTACAAGTTGTCAACGAGGAATCGCCCGAAGCAAACCGCTTCAGCCCGAAGCCTCCGATGACAGCGAGGAAAGGTTCGCCCGATCCTCGGTAAGTAGGTTTAAATGTCCGGTCTCCAAGCCGGTATTTAAAAAGGTAGTAGGAAACGGAGTAGAAGAAAGGTGCGGAGTATGCGGACCATAGCGCGGTTCATGGACGCGAGAAACACCGCCGAGGGCAAGTTCCTGTCAGTCTTGCTGTCGGTGCTTCTGGTGTTCTCGTTCCTGAACGTGACCATGTTCACGGACTACGCCAACGCCACGGACGAGAACGCCCCGGAGGCGACCGTCGAGGAGAACCAGAGCCTCGACGCCGTCGACCCTGCGGCGGACGAGTCCGAGGGGGATGCGCAGCCCGAGTCCGAAGAGCCCGAGGCGGAGGTGAACGAGAGCGGTGCGAAAGAGCCCGAGGCTGCTGCCGAGCAGGAGCCTTCGTCCGATCGGGAAACCGTGTATGCCGATGCTCCGGTTGTCGAGGAGCAAGAGGCGATGCCCTTGGCCTTCGACCTCGCCGCGGCTCCGAAAGCTGCCGCATCTGACACTGGCGCGAAGACGATGAAGGTGGGGGAGACCGCCGAGATCTCCGGTGCGGAATCCAATTGGTATCACAGCTGGAAGACGAGCGACAGCAGCGTCGTCTCTCTGTCCGGCACCGACAAGCAGGAAGTGAAGCTGTCGGCGCTCAAGGAGGGCACGGTCACTCTTACTCATACATACTGGTACTATGGGGAGCAAAAAGAAACCTTCACAGTGACCGTGAGCGGCGGGGGAGAGGCCGCGGCGGGCGCCACACGCGTCTACGTGTACGTGAAGCTCGACGGCGAGGTCGACGTTTCCGACTGGACGGCGAACAAGAGCGGCTGGTTCACGGTCGGCTACATCGACGTTCCGGGACTGGGGTCCGCTGCCGATACGCTGGGGCAGCAGCGATACTAGCGTTTGGGCCACCGACGCGCAATGGGCCCTCGTGACCGCGCTCGTCTCGGCGAACACCGTGGTGAGGCACACCGCCAACAGCGGGATCGCGCTCGACTATGCCGCGATCAAGTGGAGCGGGACGCATAGCGGCACCCAGGTCGGTCTCAAGGCCGTCCCGGGTGGCGCCGATGACTACGCGGTCTCTGGGACAACGTGGCACCTCGACGGTTACCTCACTGTTCGTCCCGATTACAACGTCAAGGTCACCTATAGCTACTGCGAGGGCGATGCAGAGAGCGAGGATCGCCCGCAGCTCCCGGAGAACATCGACAGCACGGTCAAGGCGGGTGATCCGTTCAGCGAGGAGTGGAGGACGATCGACGGGTACGTCGCCGTTTGCGACGACGGCCGCTTCAACGCCGACAACCCGATCTCCTTCGATCGCATCGCCGGCAACAAGGATATCCATGTAGTGTTCCATCGCGACGCCAACGGCAACGGTATTCCCGATTGCGAGGAGAAGCACTACACAGTTACCTATGAACCCGGCGAACACGGAGAATTCGAGAAACAGATTACCAAGAACATCTTGTATGGTATGCCGACGCCTAAGTTTGTAGGGGAGACCACGGGTGCGGATGGCTGGGAGTTCGACGGCTGGGATTCCACCGTCTCCAGCACCGTGACGGGAAATGCAACGTACACCGCCAAATGGAAGCAGACGAAGTTCACGGTTACCTACGACCTGGACGGTGGCCTGATCCCTGGTGATGACACGCAGGTGCGATTTGAGTGTGCTAAGGACGCGATTACGCCGCAGCCTGCGGCTGTTCCCATCAAGTGGGGTTTCGCGTTCACTGGCTGGTCTCCTGAGGTCGCGTCCACGGTGACAGCCGATGTTACCTACACCGCTCAGTGGGAGGCGTTCAAATATCATCTTGAAATCGCCGCCGACACGACTGATTCAGTCTATGATGGCAACGAGCGCAGCGGTGCTCTTGCAAGTTTGGAGTCCGTCGAGGGTATTGGATACGCTGTCAAAGTCCAGGCGAAAGAGAATGGGAAGATCTTCTACATAACCGGCTATGAGCCCAAGATTGTAAAGGGCGATGGCTCCTATGGCACGGCAACCGATGCTGGCATCTACACTGTGGTTCCTGTGAAAACGGAAGCCGGCGTGAAGGTCTACGATGAAAATGGTGATCTTTATCTCGGGAAACATCCCTATGAGATCAGCGTGCAAGAGGGAACGCATGAAATCAAGCCCCGCCCGCTGTCCCTCGCCTCCGCCACCCTCACCAAGGCCTACGACGGCAAGGCGCTCGCCAACGCCAACGCCGCCGACGAGGGCGTGACCGCCTCGGCGCAGCTCAACGCCAACGGGCTGGCCACGGAGTCCGGCTGGGTCAAGGACGAGGGCGCGACCTACTCCTTCGACAACTCCCAGACCCTCGTGGGCGAGAAGGCCAACGCCTTCACCGTCACCGCGAAGGAGGGCACCGACCTCGGCAACTACGAAATCAGCAAGACCGAGGGCAAGCTCGTCGTAACTCGGAAATCCATCGATGAGACCCCCAACCTCGATGATGGCACGGTCACTCCGGTTCTGGACGTGAACTACGTGGACAGCGTCGTCTACAACGGCCAGGATCAGACGCCGACCATGATCGTCATCGACCGCGACAACAAGAACACGCTGACCTCCGCCGACTACACGGTCGAGTTCCAGCGCGACGGCGAGATGACCGGCGACCTCACCACCGCAGGCCCGATCACCATCGTCATCACCGGCCGGGGTAACTACGAGGGCGAGATCACCCGCTCCTTCGAGATCACCCGCCGCCCCGTGACCATCACGGCCGGCGACGCCCCGAAGGTCTTCGGGACGAGCGACCCCGACCGCTTCGGCGCTTCCGTCGCCTACGCCGTGAACGACGGGTTCAAGTTCCAATACTCCGTGGCCCGCGAGGTCGGGGAGAACATCGGCGAGTACGCGATCGTTCCCACGGGCGCGGCTGAGCAAGGTAGGAACTACACCGTGACCTATGTGTCCGGAATCTTCACGATCACTCCTGCTGGCTCTAACGTTGTTGAGAACGTCAACATCGCCGGCGCCGACGGGCTGACGAAGGTCTACGACGGCGCTCCGGCTACGGTGACTGCCTCGGCTGCGGTCGAGGGCTCCACGTTCGAGTACTCCCTTGATGGGCAGACCTGGACGGCGACGGCCCCCAGCTTCACCAACGCCGGCACCTACCCCGTGTGGGTGCGCGCCAACGCAGCCAACTACAGCACCACCCCGGCGGTTCGCGTGGCCGTGACTATCAGCCGGCGCCCCGCAGTGATCGTCGTCGGCAGCTCCGCGAAGGTGGCCGGTACGGCCGACCCGATCTTCACTGGTACGGTGACCGGCTTGGTTAACGCCAACGACCTGGGCGCTGTGACCTACTACCGCGCGAACACCGCGCAGGGCGCCGCGTTCTACACCGGAGTTCTGAATGCCCGCTACGTGGCCAACCCGAACTACACGGTGACGGTTGTCCCCGGTAACTTCACCATCACTCCGGCTCTGGCCCCGGTGGTGTCCACGGCCGCCGTGACGCCG
>ERZ772858.2060-NODE-2060-length-16679-cov-12.104909_pt1 | contig 16679 bp, 17 predicted proteins | sample MGYA00512136_ERZ772858 | MGnify/ENA primary metagenome ERZ772858 (study PRJEB29015, sample SAMEA2737726) | human gut metagenome | biome: human gut; feature: human-associated habitat; material: faeces | place: China | collected 2012 ...
CTCCGCAAACGTGTCCCGGTCCGCCGGAAGGGCAAAGGAGCCCCGCAAGGGGCGCGCAAGGGCGCGGAGCGCCAGTTAAAGGGGCTCCCGGGCACCTCCGAAGGTCTTGGTGCCCGGGAGTTGCTAAATCGGAGCCAAGGCGCCCCAGGGCGCCGCGGGCGGTGGGAAGGCAGCGCCAGCGTCGGCTTTCCACCGCTCTAATTGCGCGAGCGGAAGCGAGCACGAGGGCCGCCGAGGGGTGCAGGGGAGTGGCAAGTGGAACATCCCCTGCTCTGCGCAGCACAGGTTGGCAAAATAACTCGACAATGGTCGCCGCGAGGAAGTGATCCGATTGTCAGTAGTTGCAGATGTCGCTAGATTTGATCTAAGCAGGGCGCCGAGGGAGGGGAGGAAAGGATTAAAGCCCCTCCCAGGCGTTTCGATGAATCGGGTTTAGAAAGGAATGTCATCGTCATAGATCGAAATGGGAGCATCGATCGCAGGATAGGTCGCAGGTGCTATCTGAGGAGCGGACGGGGTGGTCTGGTGCGCTGGTGGCTCTTGGAGGGGCATCGCTGGCTGGGCATTGTCGCTGCGGGTCGACATGAACTCGATTTCGTCAACGAATACTTCGAGCTTGCTGCGGCGGATGCCGTCGCGCTCCCACTGACTCCACCGCAGTTTGCCCTCGATGGCGACCTTCGACCCCTTGCTAAGGTGCTTCGCCACGGCACCGGCGCGGGAGCCGAACATTACGCAGTCGACGAAGTTGGGGTAGTCCTCCCATTCGTTGGTGGTCGGATTCTTTCTGCGATCGTTGACGGCCACGCCGAGACCCAGTACTTCCATACCGGATTGAGTGGTGCGAAGATCCGGGTCGCGCGTGAGATTACCGCTGATGATTACTCGATTGATGCTCATAACTTATCCTTCCGTAATTTGCATGATGCAGTCTGTGTGACATAGCATATGGACTCGTGCTGCATAATTTGTGTGGTGTAGGTCTGGCGACAAAACACAAAACGCATACCATGTAACACGTAGCACATTGGCGAGTGATTCTTGTCACACCGGACAGATAACTTCGCTGCGATGCTACGTAGTACATATTTGGGGCCACGTATTTCCTACCCTGCGACAACAAGGTGTCTACCGCTAGACTGTACTTATGTTGCCGGCAATAGCTATGGCCTCGACTTCTTCGGGGTTAGCGCCGATCTCAGAACCGTGATTCACTATATACTCGTCAATCGCGGTGCGTATAAGCTCGCCGCACGTAAATGCATTGCGAGTGCGATATCGAAGCTCGAACAAGAGATCCTTTTGATCTTCCCAAAGACGAACCGATGTCCCTTTGGCCTCAATTACCCGTTCAGGCTTCTTCTGGGGTTCCGACTCGATTACGTTTTCGAGGCTCGCCAGACCAGCAGCGGAAACCGCATCTCGACGGGCCTTCTCGGCAGCAGCACAAACGCTAGCGGTTTTTTCGAAAATGGAATCGTTTGCAGCTTTAGTAACAGCCATTATGCCGCCCTCCGCTCCTCGTTGTCAGAGCCCTCTTCCAGCTCCAATGCCAAGTATTCGCTCACAAAAGCCTCGAAATCTTTTGCGGCATTGCTTGCAGGAGCGTAGTCGAAGATAGATTGCGGCTTCTCCGACTTCTCTAACGACACTACTTGCGGTAATGACTCGCAAAGGCGTATGCGCGTCTCGAACAAACGAGTCCCATTCTCTATGGCGATCTTTGGGAGCTCGTGCAAATAATGACGCGTGAGACGACGGTTCCAGTCGAAGGCATTGAATAAAATTCCAGCAACCTTCAAATTGGGATTAAGATGCTTATTGCCAGTGATGCGCTGGACGGTCGCCTGAATACTTGCGTAGCCGTTGAGCGAGAATTTGTCTGGCCTCACTACGACAATAATCTCATCAGAAGCCGCCATTGCGTTGCGAGTGACAAATCCAAGATTGGGTGGGCAATCGATAATGCAATAATCGATGTCTAGCGACTCGACTGATTCCAGCGAGTCTTTAAGCATGAGAACAGGTGTGTCTAGATGCGAGATTTCGATTGCAGCGTCGTCTCCCAAGAGCGCGTCACCGGGGATGATGAGTCCATAAGGGGCGGGACGAATGGCTCTGATTGCGTCGATACCTTCAACAAGAAGATCGTAAGCACTCTCCATGTTCTTCGTGTCGGGGTATCCCGAGTACTGAGAAGCATTCATTTGTTGATCTAGGTCTACGACAAGAACGCTCTTGCCTCTCCGAGCAAGCCCTTCGGCGAATTGGAGCGAAACAGTGGTTTTGCCAACTCCTCCTTTGTGATTGACGAATGCAATGGTTTTCATCCTGGTCTCCTTTCGCGACTTCTCGTGCTAACGGTGGGCGATACTACATATGACAGATTACATAGGATTTGTGACCGAACACCTGCTTAACTCGAAAGTGGAGAGGTACCAATAGTTATGTATTATGTAGCATGCAACACATAACACATACTCTAATACCAAACCCGATAATCGGTATCACATACCCTGTGGTACATATTTTGTATTAGATACAACGCAATACTGCGCAGGGTTTGTCTGTGACTGTAGATTGCGCATTGGATGCCTTAATCATGCTCATTTTTCAAACTTTCATAACACATCACACCGAATACAGGCGACGGTAAGACTTAACGCATATTGCAATAGCATGTAGTTGGAAATACGTACTACGTGCTATCCGCTACATCATAAAGTTTGAGACGCGGGGTTTCATGAGGAAAAGAATGCCCTTTGATCTAAAAGGTTCATGCTGTATCTTGGAATGCGTCATCATTACACTTGCTTTCTACTCCCGCTGAAAGCAAAAATGAAACAGGGCGGCTCGTTTTTTTGTTGCGAGCCGCCCTGTTTTTCTGTTACTATCCCGTTTACGGAACTTTGATATACTCAAGCTATATGCATACATGAACGTACGGTAAGGTTGATAGTCTGTTTGGGTCTTGACCTTTCGCTAGTAGTGAGAGGGGCCGCAGGTTCAAATCCTGTCAACCCGACCAGAATTTAGAGAGCCGGCTTCATGCCGGCTCTTTCTGAATGGAGACCGACTTGGGAACGCCGCTCTATTATCAGGATCAAAGTAGCTGGGGATCGGATGAGTTCAGTTACCTTAATTCATACCTGAATCGCCTCTTTCTCTACAGCGAGGATGCTGACAAGGCAGCTGCTATCTCAACATTGGACTACTCTCGCATGAGTTGGGAGACGCAAGCGCTCATTTGCGCCATCATTAACCATTATGGCAAGGCTAGCGAACTTAAGACGGAGTATCCCAATCTGGAGCCTTTTACTTGCGTCGCGCCTTTGGAGCGACCCTTGTTTCTCAATGAGAGGCCGGTAGACATTTTCCCTGCATATAAGCGAATGAACATTCGCTATTAGGGAGGGGGGTCATGATAGCAGAGCCTTCAAAACTGAGCGTCGAAGACTTCGTCGATCTACTTCATCAGCTTGACGCATTCATTGGTAGCAAGAACCCGGAGTTTCAACTTGACATCAAAGCTATAGGCGGATTCTCCATGATGTATCACGAGAAAGAGACTTCGTTGAAGATGTTGCGCAAGGGCTCGTCTGATATCGACACGCTCACCATGCTTCCGAAGCAAGTGGCGACTATGGTTGACATAATCGCCACGAACAACGGAGTGAGCCCCGATTGGCTCAATAATCGGTGGTTTGCCGACAACGAATACCATGAGGAGCTCGAACCTTATATTGTTTGGAAGGACTCTGGCTTTAAGTTTGACCACATTAATCTCAAAATTGCGGATCTCGAAGGATTGTTCCTGCTTAAAGCCCGTTCGGTTTGCGATGCTATTGAGTTTTCTGGCTACCCGAATGACAAGGGAAAGCTGCAAAACGAGCTGAGGACTCAGGATGTCATGGATCTGATTTCCATACTGCGCTTCTTCGGCGAAAGCGATCTTGAAAATCTGCAACATCTCGCGAGGCGAACCGATCTTCCTGGCTATGACCTTCTGGCGCAATACTTTCGCGAATCAGGGGTTCTGGACGAGGGATAGCTCCTGTCGCTCTCGCTGCTGATAGTTTGAGGTGGTTGAGGTTCTCGAAAAAGAGAGGTCTATGCTCTCATAGAAAGACTCAATAACTCAGATTTTGCTGCCGTGATAGGCTATGCCCAAACGAGCAAGAACCGGCGATGGCGCCGGGAGGAAGTGAAACAAGGAGGTCGCCATGGAAGTTGTCGTCGCACCGGAGCCGATGGACTACGAGATCCGCGGGATGTACCGGTTCGCCACGCTGCGGGAGGGCGCCGGACTCGCCGAGGCCGTGCGCGACCAGTGGCCCGTGAACCCGCGGCTGCTCATGATCGCCGCAGAGCCGGAGAGCGACACGTACACCGAGAACCTCGCCATGGATCTGGCCACGGCGCTGGTGAAGGCTGATCTTTCGGTGGGGGAGCTGCGCGTGCTCCAGCGCGAGACGGCCGACGTCGCGGCCCAGCTCGTCGCCGGTGCCGATGTCATCGTGCTGGCTGACGGCGAGGGGAAGGACGCCGATGCGCAGCGTGAGGCCTTCTTTGGCGAGTTGGACATGCCGGCCTTGCTTGAGGGCGTCAAGGAGGGCGCTCTCGTTATCGCGCTTTCCGAGGCGGCGCGCGACGCCATCCGATAGCCCTGCTGCTGGGTGATCTCGGATCGGCGTGGCTTTTTGTTGCCTCGGCTCGCGGTTGCCCAGAGGCGCGTTCCGGGAAAAATCCAGGCACTTTCCATCGTCCGTGACGATTTCGTGCCGCTTCGGCATTGGGCGGGTAACTGCGCTGCCGATACGTCATCATGACCCCTCCATTCATCGACAATAGATGCGAAAACGTCCGCGTCGACGACGAGAGAGGGGAGGTGCCCGTGAACAAAGACGCGCTGGTCGTCGGCTTGGCGCTGTTCGCCATGTTCTTCGGCGCCGGCAATCTCATCTTCCCGCCGTACCTCGGCATGGAGTCGGGCGAGCTGTGGCCGCTCGGCCTAGCGTGCTTCGTGTTCTTCGACGTGGTGGTCTCCTGCGTGGGCGTGTTCGCCATCAACAACGCGGGGGGCTCCATCCTCTCCATCCAAAATGCCCTGGGCAAGAAGGCCGGCCTGGCGCTGAACACCGCCGCCATCCTGTGCGTGGGCATGCTCATCGCTCCGCCGCGCTGCGCCGCCACTACCTTCGAGATGGCCATTGCCCCCTGGTTCGGCGACGTCATCGGGCTGCTGCCGTTTTCGGTCGCATTCTTCGCCGTGGTGCTTTTGCTGACCTTGCGGCCGACGCGCATCATCGATGTGGTGGGTAAGGTGCTCACGCCGCTTCTGGTGGCCGGCATCGTGGTCATGGTCATCGCCGGCATCGTGAATCCGCTGGGACCTGTGGGCGCCCCCGAGACGGACACCGTCGTAGCCGACGGCGTGCTCGCGGGCTACCAGACCATGGACATCCTCGCGGTCGTTGGGTTCTCCATCCTCGTGCAGGAATCGGTGCGGGCCGCCGGCTACGGCGAGAAGCGCGATCAGATGCGCGTTACGGCCCGGGCGAGCCTCGTGGCCTGCGTGCTGCTCGCCGTCATCTACGGCGGTCTTACTTACTTGGGCGCCACCTCCGCCAGCGTCGTGCCGCACACGGTCAGCCAGGCCGAGCTCATTACCATGATCGTGTGGAAGCTCATGGGGGAGGCCGGTGTGGCAGTGCTGGGCATTGTCGTGGGCCTCGCCTGTCTCACCACGGCCATCGGGCTGTGCGGCGCAACGGCCGACTACGTCGAGCGCATCACCATGCGGCGGGTGAGCTACCGGACGGCCCTCATCGTCGTCGTCGTGGCGGCGCTGCTCATCTGCAATCTCGGCCTTACGAACATCATCGCCCTGGCGAGCCCGATTTTGTCCGTGGTCTGCCCGCCGTTCATGACGACGGTGGTGCTCTTGCTGTTCCGCAAGCACCTGCGCGGCACCTGGGTGTTCAAGGGGGCGGCGCTCGCCGCCGTGGCGGCGAGTCTCCTCCTCACGGTGCACGATCTCACCGGTGCCTTCGCGTTCGTCGAAGCCGCTCCGCTGTACGCCTACGGTTTCGCGTGGCTCTTGCCGTCGCTGATCGGCGGCGTGGCCGGCGCCCTTCTGGGCTGACGGTTCGATTCGGCCGCGAGCGGATGAGGTTTCGCGAAAATTGATCAACTGCATAATTACGATGACCCTTTTACCGAGTATTGCTCATGAGTCGGGGGATGGGGGCGCGATTACCTGCGCCTCCTTTGCTATGGTAGGGAGCAGGATCCGAGGGATCTCGCCTAATCGCAGAAAATTATGAGGCTGCGGAGAGGCCGGTATATTAGGTTAGGAGGATCCTGAATGGAGTTCAGTTTCGGACTGATCGGCTTCCTCATCGTGTTCCCCCTCATTGTGGCCGCCGCGCTCTTATTCGTGCGGCAGGAGGGGCCGCGCCGCGTCATCGTCTGCGTGTCGGGCGTTGTCATCGCGCTGGCGTCGGTCGTGCTCGTGGTCATGAACCTGGGGGCGAGCTGCACGCTCTTCGCGTTCGAGAGCATGGCCATCGACTTCATCTGCACGGGCATCTCCGTGGCCATCGCGGCGGTCATCGTGTGGTTCGCCGTGCGCTACAAGAACCTGTGGGCCGCCGTGCTCGCGGGCGTGCAGGTGGTCGGCACGCTCATCCTCGAGTTCATGTTCTCCCACGGCATCGAGGTGCCCTACGGCCTGTACTTCGATTCGCTCTCGCTGCTGATGACCTTCATCATCGGCGTGGTGGGAAGCGGCATCTGCATCTACGCCTTGGGCTACATGGAGGATTTCCAGGCCCACGAGCCGGAAGGGGCGCCGGATCGTCGCCCGATGTTCTTCGCGCTGATGTTCGTGTTCCTCTCCGCCATGTACGTCATCGTGTTCTCGAACAACATGGAGTGGATGTTCGCCGGCTGGGAAGTGACGACCCTCTGCTCGTTCCTCCTCATCGGCTACACCCGCACCGAGGAGGCCATCGCCAACGCCTTCCGCCAGATCATCATGAACCTGGCCGGCGGCCTCGGGTTCCTCGTGGCGCTGTGGTGCTGCGCCCTTACCGTGGGCACCTTCTCGTTCTACGAGTTCCTCGTCATCGGCCAGAACAATCCGGCCCTGACCACCTTGGCCGTCACCGCGCTGGCCTTCGCGGGCATTACCAAGGCGGCGCAGATGCCGTTCCAGACCTGGCTTCTGGGCGCTATGGTGGCCCCGACGCCCACTTCGGCGCTTTTGCACTCCTCCACCATGGTGAAGGCCGGCGTCTTTCTGCTGGTGAAGCTGGCACCCGTGTTCCACGTGTCGCCGGCACCGGCGGTCATGGTCATGCTCGTGGGCGGCATCACTTTCGCGCTGTGCTCGTTCATGGCCATCTCGCAGTCCAACGCCAAGCGCGTGCTGGCCTATTCCACCATTGCCAACTTGGGCCTCATCACGGCCTGCGCCGGCGTGGGCACCGCCGAGGCGGTATGGGCCGCGTGCTTCCTCATCCTGTTCCATGCCATCGCGAAGTCGCTTCTGTTCCTGTGCGTCGGCACCGCCGAGCACCATATCGGCAGCCGCGACATCGAGTCCATGGATCTTCTGTTCGACCGCATGCCGCGCCTGGCCCGCTTCATGATGCTCGGCATCATGTGCATGTTCATCGCGCCCTTCGGCATGCTGCTCGCCAAGTGGGCCACGCTCGTGTCTTTCGTGGACACCCGCCAGGTCGCCCTCATCATCATCTTGGCCTTCGGCAGCGCCGCCACGTTCATGTTCTGGGCCAAATGGCTCGGCAAGCTCTCCGGCATCGCCGGCGAGCCGGAGAACGTGGAGGTCACGGTGAAGCCGACGGAATGGGCGGCGCTGCTCCTTATGGCCTGCCTGCTCGTGCTGGCCTGCGTGTTCCTGCCGCTCATCTCCTCGACGCTCGTCGAGCCCTACGTGGCCAGCGTCTACGGCATGCTCGGCCAGGATATCGCCACGGACAACCTGTGGCTCGCCTCCATCTGCACCGTTATCGTGGTGGCCGTGCTGTTCGCCGGCCTCGGATCGAAGCAGAAGTCGCGTCGGGCGAGCGTCTATCTGGCCGGCATCAGCCGCGACAACGACTCCCGCGCCTTCCAGAACTCGCTGTCGGGCACCACTGAGGCCACGACGCGCAACTGGTACATGGAATCCGTGTTCGGCGAGGCGCGCATCGCCCCGGTCGGCGTGGCGTTCAACACGCTCATCATGGTCGCCGCGTTCGTGATCGCCATCGTCGCGGGCCCGATGGGCTTTTAGGAAGGGTGTGATCTCATGACTTTGCTTACGACACTCATCGGCACCCTCCTGTTCGCCGTGGCGGGCCCCGTCGTCGGGTGCCTCCTGGCCGGTTTGGATCGCATCATCTCGGCTCGCATGCAGGGCCGCGTGGGGCCGCCGCTTCTGCAGCCCTACTACGACGTGCGCAAGCTCTTCGAGAAGGAGCGCGTCTCCGTGAACTCCGTGGAGGGTGTCTACGTGGCCTGCGCGCTGCTGTTCGCGCTCATCGCCGGCGGCATCTTCTACTCCGGCGGCAACCTGCTTCTGTGCGTGTTCGTCATCACGCTGTCGAGCCTGTTCTTCATCATGGCCGCCTATTCCACGCGCAGCCCCTACGCCGAGATCGGCGCGGCCCGCGAGACGCTGCAGGTGATGAGCTACGAGCCCATGGTGCTGCTCATGGCCGTGGCCTTCTTCCAGGCCTCGGGCTCCTTCGACGTGGCCGAGGTGCTCCAGCTCGACCACCCGATCATTTGCACCATCTGGCTCGTGTTCCTGGGCGTGCTCTTCATCCTCACCATCAAGCTGCGCAAGTCGCCCTTCGACCTGTCCATGTCGCATCACGCCCATCAGGAGATCGTGCGCGGCATGACTACCGAGATGAGCGGACCTGTGCTCGGCATGGTGGAGATCATGCACTGGTGCGAGAACGTGCTGTTCCTCGGCTGGATCGGCATGTTCTTCCTGTGGGCGAACCCCATCTCCATTCTGGTCGCCATCGTCATCGTGCTATTGATGTACTTCCTGGAGATCTGGATCGACAACAACTTCGCGCGCGTGAAGTGGCAGTTCATGTTCAAGTCGGCGTGGCTCGTGGCCCTTGTCGCCGGCGGTGTGAACGTCGCGTTCCTCGCGTTTTTGTAAGGAGGTAGGCACATGGCATTCGCATCGAAATCGCCCTGGGTCATCCACTACGACGGCTCCAGCTGCAACGGCTGCGACATCGAGGTCCTGGCCACGCTGTGCCCCGGCTTCGACGGCGAGCGGTTCGGCGTGGTGAACACGGGCAATCCCAAGCACGCCGACATCTTCCTCGTCACCGGCAGCGTGAACGAGCAGAACATCGGCGTCGTCCGCGAGATCTACGACCAGATGCTCGAGCCCAAGGTGGTCGTGGCCTGCGGCATCTGCGCCTGCACCGGCGGGGTCTTCCACGACTGCTACAACGTCATCGGCGGCGTGGACAAGGCCATCCCCGTCGATGTGTACGCCCCGGGTTGCGCCGTGCGCCCGGAGCAGATCATCGACGCCGTGGTGGCCGGCGTGGCGAAGCTCGACGAGAAGTCGGCGGCCCTGGCCGCCGCCAGGAAGGGAGCGTGAGAAATGACGACCTTTGAGCAGACCTTCGAGGAGCTGCCGCTGGCCGGCGTGCACGACTTGGCGGCCGCGCGCCATGCCGAGGGCTGGCGCTACGTGCAGATCCTCGCGGTGAACACCGAGGAGGGCATCGATCTCGTCTACTCCTACATGAAGGACGGGCATCTCGCCAACTTCAACGTGAGCGGCGTGAAGCAGACCGACGTGGTACCCTCCATCACCGATCTGTACTTGGAGGCCTTCGTCTGCGAGAACGAGATCCACGACCTGTTCGACGTGGCCATCAGCGACATCGCCATCGACTTCGGCGGCATGTTCTACCAGCTGGCGGAGAAGGCCCCCATGACCGTCGTGAGCCCCGAGCAGTTGGCGGCGCGCGAGAAGGCGAAGAAGATCGCCGCGGCCAAGGCCGCCAAGGAGGCGAAGGCGGCCGCACCGACCGAGGCGCCAACTGGCCCCACCGAGGAGGAGATCCAGGCCAAGATCGCCGGGCTCGACCCGGAGAAGGCCGCGAAAGTGAGGGCGGCCATGGAGGCCAAGGCCAAGAAGGCCGCGGCTGCCGCCCCGGCGCCGGCTGGCCCCACGGAAGAGGAGATCGAGGCCAAGATAGCGGGTCTGGATCCGGAGAAGGCCGCGAAGGTGCGCGCCGCTATGGAAGCCAAGGCCCGAAAGGCCGCAGAAGGGAAGGGAGAATAGCATGAGCAAGGCGACCGTCATTCCCTTCGGGCCCCAGCACCCGGTGCTCCCGGAGCCTCTGCACCTCGATCTGGTGGTGCAGGACGAGACCGTCGTGGACGTGCTCCCGCAGATCGGGTTCGTGCACCGCGGCCTGGAGAAGCTCGTGGAGACCCGCGACTACAACCAGTTCATCTACATTGCCGAGCGCATCTGCGGCATCTGCGCCATGGGACACTCCCTCGGCTATGCCGAGACCGTCGAGTCCCTCATGGGCGTGGAGGTGCCCAAGCGCGCCGAGTATCTGCGCGTCATCTGGCACGAGCTGTCCCGTATCCACTCGCACCTATTGTGGCTGGGCCTTGCCGCCGACGCCTTCGGCTTCGAGTCGATGTTCATGCACTGCTGGCGTTTGCGCGAGCGCGTGCTCGACCTGTTCGAGAAGACCACCGGGGGACGGGTCATCCTGTCCGTGGTGAAGGTGGGCGGTGTGGTGCGCGACATCGACGCGAGCCAGATGGCCGAGATTGTCTCGGTGCTCGACGGTATCAAGGGCGAGTACACGCAGATCATGAACACGTTGCTCACTGATACGTCGGTGAAGAACCGCACCGTGGGCGTGGGCCACATCACCACCGAGGATGCGGCGGCGCTTTCCATGGTGGGTCCTTTCGCCCGCGCTTCCAACCTGCCCTACGACGTGCGCTCCTTCGGGCGCGGCGCCTACGGCGATCTGGCGGACTTCGCACCCATCACGGCCACCGAGGGCGACTGCTACGCCCGCGTGAAGGTGCGCTGTTTGGAGGTGCTGCAGTCCATCGAGATCATCAAGGAGCTCGGCGCGAAGATCCCCGCCGGCGACATCGAGGTGGCGGTGAAGGGCGCGCCGGCCGACGGCGCCCAGGCATCCAACGTGCTGGAGCAGCCCCGCGGCGAGTGCTACTACTACGCGCGCGGCAATGGGTCGAAGAACCTGGAGCGCATGCGCATGCGCACGCCGACCTCGCAGAACCTCGCCGGCATGACCGTGGCCCTGAAAGGGTGCGACTTGGCCGACGTCAATATGATCATCCTGACCATCGACCCCTGCATCAGCTGCACGGAAAGGTAGGCGAGCATGGGAAGCTTCAAACTGGGCGGCATGACCTTCGGCTCTCTGTTCAAGAAGCCCGAGACCGTGCTGTACCCCTTCGAGCAGAAACCGGCCCCGGCGGGGCTCAAGGGCCATATCGAAAACGACGCGAGCGCGTGCATCCTGTGCGGCATCTGCGCCAAGAGCTGCCCGGCCGATGCCATCGCGGTGGAGAAGAAGGAGCGCACCTGGGCCATCGATCCGTTCCGCTGCGTGCAGTGCGGCACCTGTGTGCGCGTCTGCCCCAAGCACTGCCTGACCATGGATCCCGCCTATACACCCATCGCCACGGCAAAATCCTGCCGCGTGGTGCACGTCCCCGACCCGAAGGCGGCGGTGACGGAATCGTAAGCTTAACCGCTCGTTAAGTTTCGTGGTGAGTCTGAGAAGGGCTTGCCGCTCTGCTAAAATATGCCGTTATCGGCACGTGCGCCGGACCCTCGACGAGGGTCCGGTTTTTGTAGGGAAGGAGCAGGACGCCTCATGGCCGAAGGGCAGCGAGATGGGGAAGGGATCCCCGAGCAGGTGACAAGCGAGATCTTCACGGCGGCCAACGTCGTCTCCTTCGTGCGCCTGTGCCTCGTGCCTGTGTACCTGTGGCTTCTGCTGTCCGGCTTCAACCTGGCTGCCACGCTTGTCTTTGCCGCTGCTGCCGCCAGCGACTTCATCGATGGACAGCTGGCCCGCCGCACCCACACGGTGTCGAAGCTGGGGCAGATCCTCGATCCTGCGGTGGATCGCATCCTCATGATCACCGGCGTCCTCGGCGTGTTCCTCGTCGGCCGCATTCCCTTGTGGGTCATCGTCGTCGTGGTGCTGCGCGACGCCTACCTGCTCATCGGGGGGGCGTGGCTTTTGTCGCGCTACCGCATCCGCGTGCCCGTCATCTATCCGGGGAAGTTCGCCACGACGTTTCTGTTCATCGGCTTTGCCGGGCTTCTCTTGAACGCGCCGCTCATCCCCGGTTTGGGCTGGTGCGACATCTCCTGGTTGCCCGGGTTCAACGGCGAGGCCGTCTCCTGGGGCATCTGGTTCATCTACGCGGGGCTCATCCTGTCTCTTGGCGTCACTATCTACTACACCGTGGCGGCGGCGCGCGCCCTGGCCGCCGAGCTGAGACACCGCAAGGAGGCCGCTTCGGAAAGTTCGAGCGCCCATGGCGACGCGTAGGCCCTCCGACGAGCGTCCGAGCAGCGAGGAGCGCCGTGCGCGGGCGAGGGCCGAGCGGCGCATCGTCATGCCTTCGAACCGCGTTTCTCGTCCGAAGGGCACCGTTCGATCGTCTCCTTCCGCAACAGCGCAGTCTTCCTCTGCTCGACCCTCCTCATCCGCATCTCGTCCGTCGGCGCGGGCCGCAACAAGACCGAAGAGCACTTCGAAGGCGGTAACCCCGCGCAACGGTGGCGCGGCCGCCGGCGCCACGGCGAAGCGCGGTGGCGGCGCGACGACAGCGCGCCGTGCCGCATCTCCGTCGAATCGTTCTCGCGCCACGGTTTCGCAGGCCAAGGCTCCGCGCAACCCCGGCGCCCCGCGAAGCACGGTGGCAGGCCACTCCGGAGCTTCGAACCGTCCTGCCGCCAAGCGTCACTTCGCGAGGTCCCGCATTGTCCTGGCGGCCGTGCTGGCGCTTTTCGCGCTCGTCGGCGGCGCCTGGGCCATCGACGGCGCGGTCAACGGCTCCCGCATCTACGATGGCGTGTCGGTGGGCGCGGTGGATGTCTCCGGCATGACCGAGGAGGAGGCCCGTCGCGTCGTGAGCTCCTTCTACAAGTCCCGCGTTGCCGATGGCCGGGCGCTTATCTTCGCCAGCGAGGAGGCACGCGACACCCTTGATGTGGAAAGCGAGCTTGCCGAGCAGGACGCCCAGGCCGAGCAGCTCTCTTTAGAGGAAGCCCGGGCCAACAAGCAGGTGTGGGTCGCCGAGAGCGGCACGCTGGGCGCGAGGCTTCCCGTAAACGAGGCGGTCTCCCGTGCCTTCGCTGTGGGCCGAGAAGGCGGTCTTGCGGAGCGTATGGAGGCGGCGCGCAACGGCGTTTCCGTCGACGTCGCCCTTTCCTTCGACGAGGAGGCCTTGGAGGCGCTGTGCTCCTCCATCGATGAATCTGCTGGCGAGCCGCGCCTCGATTACGGCATCGCCATCGATCAGGGCGCGGTATCGGTCACCGAGGGCCACGGCGGCAAGGCCGTCGACCGCGCCTCGGTGGCCCGTCAGCTCTCCGAGGGATTTCTCGGCGAGGCGTCCGGCAAGGTCGTCATCGTGGCGACGCCCGATGAGGCGGACGTGCGCATCGGCGCCGATGAGGCCACCCGGGTCGCCGACGAGGTTCAGGAGGCCCTCGATCGGGGCTGCACCTTCTCCTTCGAGCGGACCGAGTGGCCGCTGGGGGCGGCGGATCTGGGCGCGTGGGTGCGCACCCGGGTGGAAGAGCGCGGGGAGGGTTTCGCCCTGGTTCCCTACCTCGACGAGACCGAGGCGGCCTCGGGGCTGCTCGGGCTCATTCGCGACGCTGGCTACACCTCGGCGGCCACGGTGTCGTTCGACGTCGACGGCGGCGAGGTATGGGTCAGCGCCCGCGAGGGCTCGCGCTATCCCCATACCGCCGATGCGGCGGCGCAGGCCCAAAGCGCCCTGTTCGGCAGTGAGGCGGCCGGCTCCGATGCGCCTTCCATCGCCATCCAGTGGGGCGAGGCTCCGTCCCGGACCACCTTCGACGAAGCGCTCGAGATGGGCCTTATCGCCCCGATCTCCTCGTTCACGACCGAGTACAACGACAGCCCCTCCACGGCCAATCGGCGCCACAACATACACGCGGCGGCCGACTTGCTGAACAACTCCATCGCCCGGGCCGACGGAGGGGAGTGGTCGTTCAACGACACGGTGGGCGAGGCGAACGAGGAGGCAGGGTTCCAGGCGGCCCATGCCATCATCAACGGCGAGTACGACGACGCCATCGGCGGCGGCATCTGCCAGGTGGCCACCACGGTGTTCAACGCGGTCTATGAGGCGGGCTATCCCGTGACCGAGCGGCGCAACCACTCGCTCTACATCTCTAGCTATCCCACGGGCCGCGATGCCGCTATCGCGTACCCCGACCTCGACCTTACATGGGTCAATGACGGCACTTCGGATGTTTTGATGCGCTCGCGCTACACCGATTCCAGCCTAACCGTTACACTGTACGGTATCGATCCCGGCTACGTGGTCTCCACGCAGACCGGCGATTGGGAGACCGGAGAGCCCTTCAAGAAGCGCACCAAAGTCGACGAGAGCGAGCCTGAGGGCACGCGCTACGTCAAGACCGCCGGAGCTGACGGGCGCAGCGTGACCGTGCATCGCACCGTCCGCGACCGTGCGGGCAACGTGCTTCATGAAGAGGATTTCACCTCCAACTACGCCCCCATCGACGAGGTGACCGTCGTGGGGCCGAACACGCCGACACGCGAGAGAGAAGATACCGATAAAGAAGCTACGGACAAGGAGGAAGCCAGTGTTCTTTCAACCGGAGATTGAGACGATGCCCCGCGAGGAGCTGCGCGAACTGCAGCTTGAGCGCATGCGGGAGTCGCTGCGCAACGCCTACGAGAACGTGCCGCTGTACCGCGAGCGCTTCGACGCGGCGGGCGTGACCCCCGACGACCTCACGAGCCTCGAGGACATCGCCAAGTTCCCCTTCGTCGTGAAGCAGGACATGCGCGACAACTACCCCTTCGGCATGTTCGCCCGCGAGAACGCCGACGTGGCCCGTATCCACGCCTCATCCGGCACCACGGGCCAGGCGACGGTGGTGGGGCATACCGCCAACGACCTCGCGAACTGGGGCGACTGCTTCGCCCGCGGCATTGCCATGGTGGGCGGCGACGAGAACTCCACCATCCAGGTGTCCTACGGCTACGGCCTGTTCACGGGAGGCTTGGGAGCTCATGCCGGCGGCGAGGCCATGGGCTGCACCGTCATCCCCACCTCGTCGGGCAACACCAAGCGCCAGGTGCAGATGCTCAAGGACTGCAAGACCGACATCCTGGCCTGCACTCCCTCCTACGCCCTGCTCATCGCCGATACGGCCATCGAGATGGGCTATGACCCGGCCACCGAGTTCCAAATCTCCGGCGGCATCTTCGGCGCCGAGCCCTGCTCGGAGAACATGCGCCAGGAGATCGCCGACAAGCTGGGCATCCAGTACTGCGATGTGTACGGCCTCTCCGAGATCATGGGCCCGGGCGTGGCCATGGAATGCGCCGAGCGCGGCGGCCTGCACATCGCCGAGGACCAGTTCTACTGCGAGATCGTCGACCCCGAGACGCTGGAAGTCCTTCCTGACGGCGAAGTGGGCGAGCTCGTCATCACGACGCTGACCCGCGAGTGCTCGCCGATGATCCGCTACCGCACCCGCGACGTCACCACCATCAACGCCGAGCCGTGCGCGTGCGGGCGCACCCATCGCAAGATCGGGCGCCTTCTGGGCCGCACCGACGACATGCTCATCATCCGCGGCGTGAACGTGTTCCCGTCCCAGATCGAGCAGGTCATCACCGAGTTCCCGGAGATCGCCACCCAGTACCAGATCATCCTCACCATGAACGGCCCGCTCGACCACGTGGAGCTGCAGGTGGAAACTGAGCCCGACTTCCCGATCGACGAGGTGCGCCGTCTGGAGGATCTGCGCAACCGCCTGGCCGCGGCCCTCAAGAGCAACTTGCAGGTGGCCGTCGACATCAAGTTCGTGGAGCCCAAGACCATCGCGCGCTCCGAGGGCAAGGCCAAGCGCGTCATCGACCTGAGAGGGGAGAACCAGTAATGATTTCGCAGCTCACCGTTTTTCTCGCCAACGAGAAGGGGCGGCTCGCCGCGGCCTGCCGCACGTTGGCCGACGCCGACATCAACATGAAGGCCCTGTTCATCGCCGACACCGCCGATTTCGGCATCGTCCGCATCTTCTGTGACACACCGAAACGCGCGGTGGAGGTGCTGGGGCAGGCGGGCTTCCGCGCCTCGCTCACGCCGGTCATCGCCGTGTCCGTCGAGGATGCTCCCGGCACTTTGGCCGATCTTCTCGGATTCTGCCAAGGGACCTCGATGAACATCGAGTACGGCTACTGCTTCTCGGTGAACGAGGACTACGCCGTCGACGTGCTCAAGGCCGACGGTTCGGACGACCTGGAGCAGAAGCTGACCGATGCCGGTTTCGAGCCGGTGCGACCGGAGGACATCTACCGCATTGACTAACTTCTTCG
>ERZ772858.2061-NODE-2061-length-16678-cov-9.481080_pt1 | contig 16678 bp, 13 predicted proteins | sample MGYA00512136_ERZ772858 | MGnify/ENA primary metagenome ERZ772858 (study PRJEB29015, sample SAMEA2737726) | human gut metagenome | biome: human gut; feature: human-associated habitat; material: faeces | place: China | collected 2012 ...
CGCTGGTCATGGGCATCAGCTACGAGCTGCTCAAGTGGTGCGGCCGGTCGGACAACATCGCCACCCGCATCATCCGGCAGCCCGGCATCTGGGTGCAGCATCTGACCGTGTTTGAGCCGGACGACAGCATGATCGAGGTGGCCATTGCCGCCGTCACACCGGTCCTGCCCGAGGACCCGGAGGACGGCAGATGGTAACCGCAGGGATGCTGCCCCGGGCAGCAGTCCGGGAGGTGGAGGCACGCCTGCGCGCCGCAGGCTGCCCCGACGCAGATTTTGACGCGGCCGAGCTCTTCCGGCTGGCAGTGGGCGGGGATGCCCGCCTTGCCGATGCTCTGCTGAGTGCAGAGCAGGCAGAGCGGCTGGAAGCCCTGACGGCCCGCCGCGCGGCCCGGGAGCCTTTGCAATACCTTTGCGGCAGCTGGCCTTTCCTTGACTTTGAGCTGGCTGTCGGCCCCGGCGTGCTCTGCCCCCGGGCTGATACTGAGGTGGTGGCCGAAGCCGCCGCCGGAATGCTGGCTGGGGTGGAGGCACCCCGGGTGCTTGACCTCTGCGCCGGCACAGGCTGTTTGGGGCTGGGCGTGAAGCGCTTCTGCCCGGCGGCACAGGTCACAAGTCTGGAGAAGAGCCCTGCGGCATACCACTATCTGGAGCAGAATGCCCACCTCTCCCCGGCGCTGACCATCACCCCGGTGCAGGGAGATCTGTTCACCTACTGGCAGACCCTGCCGGAGGGGCAGCTGGACCTTATTGTGTCGAACCCGCCTTACCTGACCGCCGCCGAGATGGGCGCGCTGCAGCCCGAGGTGGCGCAGGAGCCTGCCATGGCGCTGGAAGCGGGGGAGGATGGGCTGGTATTTTACCGCGCCATTGCGGAACACTACCAGAAAGCTCTGCGCCCCGGCGGTGCCCTTGCCCTGGAGATCGGCTGGCAGCAGCGGGAAGCTGTAACGGCCCTGCTTGCCGCCAACGGGTGGGCGGGCATCGCGTGCAGAAAAGACTTTGGCGGCAATGACCGCTGTGTGATGGCGAGAAAACGGTAAAAATATCTACAACTTCCTGTTGTAATATCTGTAAAATGTGTTATACTAGTACCGAAAGAATTGGAATGCCCGCGCCTGCGTTTGGCCGCACCGCGCCGGGAACAGATGACAAAGGAGCATGACACTATGGCAAAAAATCAGAACAACAACGTTGCCCCGGCGACCCAGAAGACCGATCCCGGTGCCAAGAAGGATGCGCTGGCCACGGCACTGGCCCAGATCGAAAAGCAGTTTGGCAAGGGCGCCGTGATGAAGCTGGGCGACAACGCCGCCATGCAGGTGGATGCCATCTCGACCGGCAGCATCGGCCTGGATCTGGCACTGGGCGTGGGCGGCGTACCCCGGGGCCGCATCATTGAGGTGTACGGCCCTGAATCCAGTGGTAAGACCACGCTGGCCCTGCATGTTCTGGCCGAAGCCCAGAAGAAGGGCGGCGATGTTGCCTTCATCGACGTGGAGCACGCGCTGGACCCTGTGTATGCCGAGGCGCTGGGCGTGGACATCAACAACCTGCTGGTCAGCCAGCCCGATACCGGTGAGCAGGCCATGGAGATCTGCGAGGCGCTGGTGCGCTCCGGTGCCATTGATGCTATCGTTGTGGACTCTGTTGCCGCCATGGTGCCCCGCGCTGAGATCGAGGGCGAGATGGGCGACAGCCATGTGGGCCTGCAGGCCCGCCTGATGAGCCAGGCCATGCGCAAGCTGACCAGCGTCATCGGCAAGACCAACACCGTCTGCATCTTCATCAACCAGCTGCGTGAAAAGGTCGGCGTGGTCTACGGCAACCCCGAGGTCACCACCGGCGGCCGCGCCCTGAAGTATTATTCCTCTGTCCGCATCGATATCCGCCGCGTGGAGGGCCTGAAGGATTCTTCCGGCCAGTTCATCGGCAACCATACCCGCGCCAAGATCGTCAAGAACAAAGTGGCTCCTCCGTTCCGTGAGGCGGAGTTCGACATCATGTTCGGCGAGGGCATCTCCAAGATGAGTGAGCTCATCGATCTGGGTGTCAAGCTGGGCATCGTTCAGAAGAGCGGTGCATGGTTCAACTACGGTGATATCCGCCTGGGTCAGGGCCGTGACAACGCCAAGCAGTTCCTGCGCGATAACCCCGAGATCGCCAACGATATCGAGGGTCAGGTGCGCGCCAATGCCGATAAGCTCTATGCCACCCGCCGCCCGGGGGGCAAGGCTGCCGCTGCCCCCGCAGAGGGGGAACCGGCAGCTCCTGCCACAGCAAAGGAGCCGGTGGTCAAGGCTCCCGCCCGCAGCAGCGAGAGTGAGCTGGACATCATGGTGGAAGAGTAAATGGCCTTTTACAGCCGTGCCCGCCGCCCGCTGGCCGAAGAGGAAAAATCCACCGATGCCGCCAAAGCCCGCACCCGGGCCATGGAGCTGCTGGCCGGGCAGGAGCTTTCCTCGGGCCAGCTGTATGAGCGGCTGAACCGCCGCTATACCCAGCAGACCAGTGCCGCCGTGGTGGCAGAGATGGTGCAGCGGGAGTATATCAACGATGCCCGCTATGCCGAGACCCGTGCCCACGCTCTGTTGGCGGCAAAAAAGAGCCGCCGTGCCGCTGCCCGGAATCTGCGGCAGAAGGGGCTGGCCGCAGGCGAGATCCAGCAGGCGCTGGATGCTGTTTACACCCCCGATGACTCCGGCGAGGACCCGGAGCTGGAAGCCGCTGCCGCTCTGGTGGAAGGGCATTACCGCAAAAAGCTGGAAGCGGGCCGCAGGGATCTGGTCATTGCGGCCCTGCAGCGGCGGGGATTTTCGTATTCCGTCATTAAAGAAGCCATTCGCAGGGTGGAGGAGGGGGAATAACCCTCTCAGTCAAAGCCTGCGGCTTTGCCAGCTCCCCCGAAGGGGGAGCTTTTCCGGAGCAAATCGTAAAAAATCAAAAGCATCCCTCAAAAGAGAAAGAGAGTATCATCCCTTATGAAAATTGCATGTATTTCCCTTGGCTGCCCCAAGAACCAGGTCGATCTGGACGTGATGGTGCACATCCTGCTTTCGGCCGGTCACGAGACGGTGGCCGACCTGGGCGAAGCCGATGTTATTCTGGTCAACACCTGCGGCTTTATCGAGAGCGCCAAGACCGAGGCCATTGAGAACATTCTGGAGGCCTGCGCCTACAAGCAGCAGAACCCGGAGCTGAAGGTCATCGTCACCGGCTGCCTGGCTGAACGTTACCGCAGCCAGATCGAGGAGGAGATCCCCGAGGTGGACGCTGTGGTGGGCTGTGCCTCCAACAAGGCCATTGATAGCATCGTGGCCCGCCTGTTCCAGGGTGAGAACCATCTGGAAAGCTACGGTGCCAAAAAGGACTTCCCGCTGGGCGGCAAGCGCGTCATCGGCACGCCTGCCCACTATGCGTACTTAAAGATCGCAGAGGGCTGCAACAACCGCTGCCACTACTGCGCTATCCCGGGCATCCGCGGCCCGCTGCACAGCCGCGATCTGGCCGACTGCGTGGCCGAGGCCCGCTGGCTGGCCGGTGAGGGCGTGAAGGAGCTGATCGTGGTGGCCCAGGACCCCACCGCCTATGGCGAGGACTGGGGCAAGCCCGGCAGCATCTGTGAGCTGCTGGACAAGCTGAACAAGGTGCCGGGCCTTGAGTGGATCCGCATCATGTACGCCTACCCGGAGCGCATCACCGATGACTTTATTGCTGCCATGAAGCGGAACGAGAAGGTGGTGCCCTACCTCGACCTGCCCATCCAGCACTGCAACGATACCATCCTCAAAAATATGAACCGCCGCTCCACCCGTGCGGAGCTGCTGGAGGTCATCGGCAAGCTGCGCCGGGAGATCCCCGGCATCACCCTGCGCACCACCCTGATCGCAGGCTTCCCCGGCGAGACCGAGGAGCAGTTCGAGGACCTGTGCAACTTCGTCAAAGAGGTCAGATTTGACCGTCTGGGCTGCTTTGCCTATTCTGCCGAGGAGAACACCGTGGCTGCAAAGATGGACGGCCAGATCGATCAGGAGACCAAGGACCGGCGCGCAGAGCTGGTGATGCAGATCCAGACCGGCATCATGGCCCAGAAACAGGCCGAAAAGGTGGGCCAGACCGTCCGTGTGCTCTGTGACGGCATCGACGAGGAGAGCGGCCTGTACCTCTGCCGCACCACCGGCGATGCTCCCGAGGTGGACGGCAATGTCTGCGTTTCCAGCGAGGAGCCGCTCTACCCCGGCCAGTTCTATGATGTGCTGGTGGAGGACAGTGACCTTTACGATCTGTACGGAACGGTTGCAAAATAACAAATTGGAGGAATCTATATGAATCTGCCCAATAAGCTCACCCTGACCCGCATCATTCTGGTGCCGGTGTTCATGGTCTTCGTTTCCCTGACCCAGATCGGCACGGAAGATTTCAACCCCACCTGGTATCTGGTGGCAGGCATCGTCTTTGCCGCGGCCAGCTTTACCGATTTTCTGGACGGCCATCTGGCCCGCAAGTGGAACATGGTCACCGACTTTGGCAAGTTTGCCGACCCGCTGGCCGACAAACTGCTGACCACTGTGGCCTTCATTTACATGCTGCGGGACGGCGTGTGCAGCCCGGTGGTGCTCTGCATCATCCTGGCCCGCGAGTTTGCCGTGTCCGGTCTGCGGATGGTGGCCGCCGGTGCCAAGGACGGCAAGGTCATCGCCGCCAACATGTGGGGCAAGGTCAAGACTGTGCTGCAGATGCTGACCATCATCTTCTACTACTTCGGCACCGCATTGACCTGGGGCAATTCCATTATGATAGGCGCTGACTGCGTGTTCCTCTCCTACTGGCTGTGCTGGCTGGTGGCCATTGCCACCGCCGTCTCCGGCATCAAGTACCTGTGGGACAACCGCAGCTTCATCAATACCGCAAAATGATCAAGAAGATCGCCATTCTCTGTTCCATTTTCCTGAACCTCTGCATCGTGCGGTGGGAGCCGGTGGCCATCCGGATGACCTGGGAAGCGGTGGGCAGCCAGACCTTCACCTTTTACACCGAGAACTCCAATGTCTTTGCGTTCTTCGTCTGCCTGCTGGTGGCGGTGTGTCAGGTGATCTGCCTGTTCACGGGGCGGCAGCTGCCCCGCTGGGTCAAGACGCTCAAGTACATTGCCACCTGCTGCCTGACCATGACCTTCCTGACCGTGGTGTTCGTGCTGGGGCCCTACTGTGCCGACCAGGGCGGCGTGGTGTTTCTGCTGACCGAGAGCTCCATGCTCTACCACCACCTGCTCAACCCGCTGTGTGCCTTTGTCTCCTTTGTCCTGCTGGAACGGGAGCCAAAGCTGCCTGCGCGGTGCGTTCCGCTGGCGCTGGTCCCCACGATGCTCTATGGCTCTGTGGCCCTCTGGGCCAATTACCAGCGGCTCATCACCGGGCCTTACCCGTTCCTGCTGGTCTATCAGCAGACCATCCGGCAGACGGTGCTGTGGTGTGCGGCCATCCTGGCCATGAACCTGCTCTATGCCTGGCTTGTCTGGCGGCTGGGCGGGAACTGCCGCAAAAAGAGAAATGTGGGCTTGCTTTTCAGAAGCTGAGATGCAAAAGGCTCTCTGCCGGTTTTGGCAGAGAGCCTTTTCTCGTGTTTTGCTTACAGCAGGGGGATCCCGGCCCTTGCGCAGGCCGTGCGGGTGGCTTCGTCCCAGACGCTTGCCTGTACTTCGCCGATGTGGGCGCTGCCCAGCAGCAGCATGCACAGACGGCTCTGGCCGATGCCGCCGCCGATGGTGTAGGGCAGCTCACCGTTCAGCACTGCCTTGTGGAAGGGCAGGGTGCGGCGGTCGTCACAGCCTGCCATGGTCAGCTGCCGGTCCATGCTCTCGGGGCTGACGCGGATGCCCATGCTGCTCAGCTCGTAGCTGCACTGCAGGGGCTCGTTCCAGAACAGCAGGTCACCGTTCAGGTCCCAGTCGTCGTAGTCGGGGGCGCGACCATCGTGGGGCTTGCCGCTCTTCAGGGGAGCACCGATCTTCATCAGGAAGGTGGTGCCGTTCTCCTTTACAAAGGCGTTCTCGCGCTCCTTCGGGGTCAGGTCAGGGTACTTGTCCTCCAGCTCCTGGGTGGTGATAAAGGTCACGTTGGGGGTGTGAAGGGGCAGATCCTGCAGCTGGGGGAACATGGCGTGCAGATTCATCTCAGTGGCGCAGACAGCCGACACGATGGAGCGCACCACGTTCTTCAGGTAGGCCTCGCTGCGGTCCTCCTCGCGGATGACCTTCTCCCAGTCCCACTGATCCACATAGACGGAGTGGAGGTTGTCCAGCTCCTCGTCCCGGCGGATGGCGTTCATGTCGCAGTACAGGCCCTTGCCTACGCGGAAGCCGTAGTCCTTCAGGGCCTTGCGCTTCCACTTTGCCAGCGACTGCACCACCTGTGCCTCGATGCCGCTGTCCCGGATGTCAAAGGTGACCTTGCGCTCCACGCCGTTCAGGTCATCGTTCAGGCCGGTGGAAGCTTCCAGAAACAGCGGAGCCGACACGCGGTAGAGGTTCAGCGTGGCACACAGGGTGTCGGCAAACAGCCGCTTCACGGTGCCGATGGCACGCTGGGTGTCGTACAGGTTCAGCGCGGGTGTGTAGTTCTGCGGGATCATCGTTTTGCTCATAACAGTTTACCCCTCTCTTTCCGTTCCCGCCGCCGAATTGCGGCACTGGAACGGCTTTCCCTTTAATACAGTAAATTATGGCACAATTTCAGAGCGTTGTAAAGGGGAGAACGCAAAGCCGGTGCAATTCGGGAGCTTACGCCTCTGCCACAGCCTCGATCTCGCACAGGACACCCTTGGGCAGATCCTTGACAGCAACGCAGCTGCGAGCGGGCTTGGAGGTGAAGTACTTTGCGTAGACCTCGTTGAAGGCGGCAAAGTCGGCGATATCGGCCAGGAAGCAGGTGGTCTTGATGACCTTGTCGTAGCCGGAACCGGCGGCTTCCAGGATCGCACCCACGTTCTTGCAGCTCTGCTCGGTCTGGGCGGCGATGCCTTCGGGCACAATGCCGTCCGCGGGGTTCACAGGGATCTGGCCGGAGGTGTAGACAAAACCTCCGGCGATGAAGCCCTGGGAGTAGGGGCCGATCGCGCCGGGAGCTTTTTCAGTAGCGATGACTTTCATGGAAAATACCTTCTTTCTGTGTGTTTGATGGTTTTTCTCTCCTCAGGGAGAAAAAATCTGCTGCTTGAAGTCTACACCATGCGGCGGGATGTGTCAATCCGGGAGGGACTTTTTGCCCGCGCGGCCTTTACAAGCGGGCAAAAAGGCGGTATCCTTAATCTATTGATACACCACCCTTCAGGAGGAACCCATGGATATCCGCCAGCTGCACTATTTTCTGGTTTTGTGCGAAGAAATGAACTACACCCGCGCCTCACAGCGGCTGTTTCTGTCGCGGCAGGCCCTGCGGCAGAGCATCACGGCGCTGGAAGCCGAGCTCTGCGGCCCGCTGTTCGTCAGCGCTCACCACAAGCTTTCGCTCACCGAGCGGGGGCTGAGCTTGCAGCGCCATGCGGCCCCGGTGGTGGAACAGTTCCAGCAGATGCAGGCGGCTCTCCATGCGGAGATCCAGTCGGCCCAGCCGGTGCGCATCGGCATCAGTGTCTCGCTGGTGCCGGACTACCTGCCCGGGCTGGAGACCCAGCTGGACAAGTTCCGCCAGCAGTACCCCCACATTGAGATGCGGTTCCGCCTGCTGGAAAACGATGCCGTGGCCGATGGTGTGGAGCAGGGCGAGCTGGACGCGGGCCTTGTGATGGATCTGGGCACGGCGGCTCCGGTGCTGGCCCGCACCACCCTGCGGGCCGACCCGGCCTGCCTGCTGGTGCCGCGCGGCCATCCCTTCTGGGAGAAGGAGCGGGTGCCGCTTTCGGCCCTGCGGGGCCAGCGGGTGCTGCTGCCCAGCCTGCGGCAGGATCTGTTCAGCCCCCTGTGGGATGCCTGCGCCAGGGAGGGCTTTGCGCCCAACGCGGAGATCGGCCCCAGCTTCTATCAGGCGTACTATCTGGTCCAGGAGCAGCTCTGCACCTGCCTGACCCGCTACGAGCCGGGGGCACGGCGGGAGCTGGACCGGGTGCGGGACGTGCTGCTGGAAGATCTGCCGCCCCTTTGCGTCTCGATGGTGCAGCGGCGCGACCACAACTCGGCTTATCTTGACCTGCTGCGGGGCTACCTGATGGAGGTCATCGGGGGAGCGGCATCCCTGCCGCCCCGGCGGGGCCGCCCGGCAAAGCCCTTCTACAACTTCCCGGTGCTGTCCAGCGCCGCCCCTAAGGCGGCACCGCAGCACCCGGCTCCGGGCACCCAGCTGCCCTTTGTGGGCGGAAACAACTTCCGGGAGCTGGGCGGCTACGAGGCCGACGAGGGTAAGCATGTCAAGTGGGGGCAGATCTACCGCGGCATTCCCACCGGACTGCTGACCGGGGCAGCTGACCGCAAGCTGCTGGACAGCCTGGGCCTGCGGCTCATCCTGGATCTGCGCAGCGAGTCCGAGGCAGCGGAGCAGCCCGACTATGTGCCCGATGGCGCGCGGCTGGTGCGCATCTGCGGGCTTTGCCACCCGGACGGAAGCGAGATCTCTTTCTCTCCCGGGGACATTGAAAAGCTGCTCAAGGGCAAGAAGGATGAGGAACATAACCTCGCCGATGCCATGTATGAGCAGATGCTCTTCCGCAATAAGGCCTACAAGGAGCTGTTCCGGGCGCTGGAGGCGGGCGAAACGCCGATCCTGTTCCACTGCTCTGGCGGGAAAGACCGCACCGGCGTGGCGGCCATGCTCATCCTGCTGGCGCTGGGGGCTTCCGATGAAACGATCTGTCAGGATTTTGTACGGACCAATGTCTGCCGCCGCCCGGAGCTGGAAAAGATCTGGGCCGCCCATGCCGAAGAGATCGAGGCGCATCCCGAACAGAAGCAGTTCTATCAGGGCATTGCCGGTGTCCACCCGGAGTCTGCCCCCTTTGTGCTGAACACCATCCGCAAAGAGTACGGCACCACCGATGCCTATCTCGAGGCGGAATACGGCCTGACCCCCGCCCGTCTGATGCGGCTGCGGCGGATGTATCTGGAATAATGGCTGTTTTTTTAGAAAATTCCTTTCACTTTACTTGACATTGTACCAAATGTTTCGTAATATAAGAAGTAGTATGGAATCCATGACGCTGCGTGCAGGGATCTTCCACAACCAAAGTTCAATGGGGCTTCATCTGCCCGTTTTTATATGAAAACCTTGTAGATAAAAAAGCTGCATCAGGCCGCAGGGGCAAACATGCCCTTTTTGTGCGGTGCTGTTGTCTGTTTTGTTGTTGAGAGCTTGATTTTGTATTGTTGACCCACGCCTTGCGCGGCAGCGTCTCCAGATTTTAGTTAATTTTGAACTTTAATTGTAAGGAGAGTGAACACGATGTCCCCGATCATTCTGTTGATCGTGGTCGTGGTTGCTGCTGTTGCTGCCGGCGCGGGTTATTTTATTGGTTACAACAACCGTAAAAAGACCGCCGAGGCACAGATCGGCAGCGCAGAAGCCGAGGCTACCCGCCTGGTGAACGAAGCAATCAAGACCGCTGACCAAAAACGAAAAGAAGCTGTTCTGGAAGCCAAGGACGAGGCTTTCCGCCTGAAAGCCGAGGTCGATGCCCAGAAGGCAGAGGCCGACAAGGAGATCAAGCAGCGCCGTGCTGAGATCAGCCGCCAGGAGAACCGCATTGACCAGAAGGAAAATGCGCTGGACCGCAAGACCGAAGCCCTGGAAAAGAAGGAAGAAGAGCTCAAGAAAAAGCACGAGGAGGCCGACAGTCGTCTGGCTGAGGTGGATGCCATCCGTGCCAAGGAGATGGAGCGCCTGGAGACCCTGGCGGGCCTGAGCCAGGAGGATGCCCGCGAAGTGCTGCTGCACAAGGTGGACGAAGAGCTCACCCACGAGAAGGCTGTCCGTGTGGCTGCCTACGAGACTGACCTGAAGGAAAACTGCGATAACATCGCCCGCAACATGATCGGTCAGGCCATCAGCCGCTGCGCCGCTGACCACTGCAGCGAGACCACCGTCAGTGTGGTGCCCCTGCCCAGCGACGAGATGAAGGGCCGTATCATTGGCCGTGAGGGCCGCAACATCCGCGCGCTGGAAACTGCCACCGGCGTGGATCTTATCATCGATGATACCCCGGAGGCCATCACCCTGTCCTCCTTTGACCAGACCCGCCGCGAGGTTGCCCGCATGACGCTGGAGCGCCTGATCGGTGATGGACGCATCCACCCCGCCCGCATTGAGGAGACGGTGGAGAAGTGCCGCCACGACCTTGAGCTGCAGATGAAGCGGGAGGGCGAGCGCGCCGTGATGGAGCTTGGCATCCACGGCCTGCACCCCGACCTCATCAAGCTCATCGGCCGCCTGAAGTACCGCACCAGCTTTGGCCAGAACGCTCTGACCCACAGCATGGAAGTGGCCTGGCTGGCTGGCCTGCTGGCAGGCGAGATGGGTGTGAACGTCACGCTGGCACGCCGTGCTGGTCTGCTGCATGACATCGGCAAGGCTCTTGACCATGAGATCGAGGGCAGCCATGTCCAGATCGGTGTGGACATCTGCCGCAAGTACAAGGAAAATACCCAGGTCATCCACGCTATCGAGGCCCATCACGGCGATGTGGAGCCCAAGACTCCGCTGGCCTTCATCATTCAGGCCTGCGACGCCATCAGCGCTGCCCGTCCGGGCGCCCGCCGCGAGAATGTCGAGAGCTATGTGAAGCGTCTGGAGAATCTGGAGGAGATCTCTTCCAGCTTCGAGGGCGTCGAGCAGGCATTTGCCGTGCAGGCTGGCCGCGAAGTGCGCATCATGGTCAAGCCCGATGTCATCAGCGACGATCAGGTCATCCTGCTGGCCCGCTCCATCGCAAAGAAGATCGAGGACACGCTGGATTACCCCGGCCAGATCAAGGTCAATGTCATCCGCGAGAGCCGTGCCGTCGAGTACGCAAAATAAAATATCGGAAGATAGCAAGAGCCGCTGTGCGTATGCACGGCGGCTCTTTTTGCATATTGGATCCATTGTGAAATGGCGAAACTGGTGGTATTCTGTAGAAGTCGGCCATCCGACTCCATAAAAAATACAATGCTTTCGTTTGCAACTCTATTATATGCAGTTTGAGATGAAAAGTCAAGCCGCATACAAGAAAGAGTAAGCGAATGAGAATATCGTTCCGACGTGAAATTCAAAATTTTTTCATAATTTACTTGACAACAGGGTTTGTATGTAGTATACTCCACAGCAACCTAACAAACATACATACAAAGTGGGTTTGTGACAAATGGGAGGAACATCATGAGAGAGCGAATGTGTTGACAGACAAAAACGACATCATACTCAAAAATAAAGGAGGATCCGTTTTATGTCTGTAGAAATTCTGGATCTGGCCGCACTGGCCCTGACTGCTGTATTTTTTGCCCTGCTGTACTACCTGCACAAGAAAAAGCACGTTGACTTCGGCGTGCGCACCATTCTGGCCGTGGGCCTCGGCCTCATCGTGGGCCTCGTGTTCAAGGGCCACCACACCTATGTCGCCGCTGTGGGTACCATCTACGCCCACGTCGTTTCGGCTGTGGTCATCCCGCTGCTGATCTTCAGCATCATTTCCAGCATCACCAATCTGGGCAATTCCGTCCGCCTGAAGAACATCGGCCTCAAGACTGTTTTCTTCCTCGTCCTGAACACCTTCTTCGCCAGCCTCATCACCCTGATCGCTGGTGTCGTGACCAATGTCGGCCACGGTGTGAAGTATGAGCTGGCCACCGACTACACCGCCAAGGAGGTCCCCACCTTTGTGGACACGGTTATCAGCCTCTTCCCCCAGAACCTCGCTTCCCACTGGGCAAACGGCGAGGTGGTGCCGATCGTGGTCTTCTGCATTCTGGTCGCTATCAGCTACAACAAGATCGCCGCCAAGAAGCCCGAGGAGGTCGCCCCCTTCAAGAAGTTTATCGACGCCGGTGACGTTGTGATGGGCCGCGTGGTCAGCTATGTCATCTCCTTCACTCCGTATGCCGTCCTGTCCCTCATCGCCCGTGCCGTCAGCCGCTCTTCTCCGGCCGACCTCGTCCCCCTGCTGAGCGTTCTGGTGCTGGCTTATGTCCTCTGCGCGATTCAGGCCTTCGTGGTCGAGGGCGCGCTCATCAAGATCGTCGGCAAACTGGATCCTGTCCAGTTCTTCAAGGGAGTCTGGCCCGCCGGCACTGTCGCCTTCACTTCTCAGAGCAGTGTTGGCACCATCCCTGTCACGGTCAACCAGCTGACCAAGAAGCTGGGCGTCAACGAGGACATCGCCGCCTTTGGTGCAAGTCTGGGTGCAAACCTCGGTATGCCGGGCTGCGCCGGTGTCTGGCCCACCCTGCTGGCTGTCTTTACCATCCACCTGCTGGGCATTGATTACACCCCGGTGCAGTACGCCTTCCTCGTTGTGCTGGCTGTGGTCGTCTCCATCGGTACCGTCGGCGCTGCCGCCGCTACCACCCTTGTGGCTGCCACCGAAGGCCAGCTGGACAAGGCTGTGTACAATGGCGAGGTCGAAGTACCTGCTGCCGAGGCAGTCTGAGCACTTTTCAAAGTGCTTTTGAGACAAAACTTCAGGCACATAAAGTAAAATAAAGTCCGGACAGCCCGCTATGCCGAGAAAGCATAATGGGCTGTTTTCTTTATAAAAGAAAGATGCGGCGCAAAACTGTACGTAGCAAAAGCACAAGTAATACTTATTTCACATGAACTGTACTTTACATGAATACACATCAAGAGCAAAACTATACAAAATTCAAATCAAAATTTTGACGCGTAGTTGGTCAAACTACAGAAATCGTCGGGTTGAGGGTATAAATTTGGCAAAAAGTCTTTTCTTTCGGCGGTGGACGATGTATAATGCCGCCAAGGCACAAGGGTGTGCAGAAAGCTCCAGAGGGGGAGCAGAACACCTTGTGCATTTTTCAGAAACAGTCGCTTTAATACGTTAAAGCGGTGTTAGAGAGGGGAAAAGATATTATGAGATTCGATCGTCGTATTTCGCGCCGCAGCTTTCTGGCAGCAGCAGGCGTATCCGCAGCAGCTCTGGCCCTGACGGCCTGCGGCGGCTCCAGCTCCACGGCAGCGTCTACCGCTGCCTCCACCGGTGCTTCCAGCGCAGCTGGCACTGCCGCAGGCGGCACTCTGAACATCATGCTGGAGACTGAGGTCCAGTCTTTGGACCCGCAGATCGCCACCGATGGCACCTCCTTTGAGGTCATCGCCGACTACACCGACGGTCTGATGCAGATGGACGCCGACGGCGCAGCTGTCCCGGCCATCGCCGAGACCTACGACATCAGCGAGGACGGTAAGACTTATACCTTCCACCTGCGCGATGCAAAGTGGTCCAACGGTGACGCCGTCACCGCAGCCGACTTCGTGTTCGGCTGGCAGCGTGCTGTTGACCCCGCCAATGCTTCCGAGTATTCCTACATGCTGTCTGACATCGGCCAGGTGGTCAACGCCGCAGAGATCATTGCCGGTGAGAAGCCCGTCACGGATCTGGGCGTGACCGCAGTGGATGACAAGACCCTCGAAGTTCAGCTGAACGTCCCTGTCAGCTACTTCCTGAGCCTGATGTACTTCCCCACCTTCTACCCTGTCAACGAGGCATTCTTCAACACCTGCAAGGATACCTTCGGCACCAGCCCCGACACCGTCCTGTCCAACGGTGCATTCATCCTGACCGACTACCAGCCCGCTGCTACTGCATTCGAGCTGACCAAGAACCCCGACTACTACGACGCTGCAAACATCGCTCTGGATGGTCTGGCTTACCAGGTCATCAAGGACAGCCAGCAGGCTCTGATGAGCTACCAGACCGGTGCTCTGGATCTGACCCTGCTGAACGGTGAGCAGGTCGATCAGGTCAAGGATGACCCCGAGTTCACCAGCGTGGGCGCAGGCTATCTGTGGTACATCAGCCCCAACATCGACGGTGTGCCTGAGCTGGCAAACGAGAACCTGCGCAAGGCTATGACCTTCGCCCTCGACCGCGACGCCATCACCGGCGATGTCCTGAAGGACGGCTCTGCCCCCTGCTACACCGCAGTGCCTCCTCAGTTCGCCACCGGCCCGGACGGCAGCGACTTCAGCGCCGACCAGACCAAGTACGCCGATTACTGCGCATTTGATGCAGCCAAGGCAGCCGAGTACTACGAGACCGCCAAGAGCGAGCTGGGCAAGGACAGCTTCACCTTTGATATGATCGTGGATGCTGACGATGCACCTCAGAAGGTGGCACAGGTCGTTAAGGAGCAGCTGGAGACCACCCTCCCCGGCTTCACCCTGAACCTGACCGTCGAGCCCAAGAAGCAGCGTGTGCAGGATATGCAGGACGGCAACTTCGAGGTCGCCCTCACCCGTTGGGGACCCGACTACGCCGACCCCATGACCTATCTGGGCATGTGGGTCACCGGCAACTCCAACAACTACGGTCTGTGGAGCGATGCCGAGTATGACTCCATCATCGAGGAATGCACCACCGGCGACCTCTGCACCGACCCCGAGGGCCGCTGGGCAGCTCTGTACGATGCAGAAGCCATCGTTCTGGAGCAGGCAGTCATCTTCCCGCTGTACGGTCAGTGCAACGCCGAGATGATCTCCAGCGCTGTTACCGGTGTGGAGCATCACCCCTGCGCTCTGAACCGTGTGTACAAGCGCACCGTGAAGAACGCCTAAATTGAATCGCTGAACATAAGGCCGCACAGTGGCCCGCAAAAGCCACTGTGCGCCTTTTTGCCATTGCACCTGTCCGCGGCCCACGCACGATTGATCGCCGCGGTCACATAAAGGGGGTTCACCTGACGTGAAAAAATATACGATCAAGCGTATCCTCACTTCGCTGTTTACGCTGCTGGCCATCCTGCTGGTGCTGTTTATCCTGATGCAGCTGATGCCCGGCTCGCCCTTCAACGACGAAAAGCTGACAGCCGATATGAGAGCCGCGCTCTATGCAAAATACGGTCTTGACCAGCCGATCTACATCCAGTTCTTCCGCTACGTGGGCAATATGCTCCGGGGCGATCTGGGTGTGAGCTACAACATCTCCAAGAACACGCCCATCTCCCAGCTCATCCAGTCCCGCCTGCCCATCTCCATCCAGATCGGCGGCATGGCCGTCACGCTGGGCGCTCTGGTGGGCCTCGTGCTGGGCATCATCGCTGCCCTCAAGCGGGATACCATTTTTGATACCATCGCCACCATCATCTCGGTCATCGGCGTGTCGGTGCCTTCCTATGTGTTCGCACTGGCCCTGAGCTATGCCTTTGGCTTCAAGCTCCGCTGGTTCCCAATGCTGTTCTCCGCCAAGGATGTCTTTGGCTCCAGCGTCCTGCCCAGCATCTCGCTTTCCATGTTCACCATGGCCTCCATTGCCCGCTTTACCCGCAGTGAGATGATCGAAGTCCTTGATTCCGATTACATGCTGCTGGCCGAGAGCAAGGGCATCTCCGGCCCGGCGCTGATCTTCCGCCATGCCCTGCGCAATGCCCTCATCCCCATCATCACGGTGCTGGCACCCCTGATCGTGGATCTGATGACCGGCTCGCTTGTGGTGGAAAAGATCTTCGCCATTCCCGGCGTGGGCAGCCTGCTGGTCACGGCCATCCAGTCCAACGATTACAACGTGGTCATTGGCCTGAGCTTTATTTACAGCGCCATGTACATTGGCATCATGCTGGTCGTTGACCTGCTCTACGGCATCATCGATCCGCGCATTCGTCTGGCAAAGGGGGATGACTGATATGGCAGAAAAAGCGATCCGCCTGGGCGGCGAATCCACAGCGGATGCCATCGTCAGCGCGGTGGATTCCCTGTATCCCGAGCACACCTTTGAGGACAAGGAGTTTGCCCTCAAGCACAACGACGATGAGATCGCCGTGGATACCAACTTTGCGGCCCAGAGCTTCTGGAAGGATGCCATCCTCCGCTTTTTCGGCAAGAGGAGCGCCGTGCTGGGCCTGATCCTGATCGTCGTCATCGTGCTGCTGGCCGTTTTTGGCCCGGGCATGAACAGCTATACCTACTCCGGCCAGGATCTGAGCCAGAAGAACTTTGCTCCCCGTGTGCCGGGCATCGAGCGCCTCGGCATCCTGGACGGCAGCGAGAAGATGAGCACCACCACCGGCAGCAAGAGCGTCAACGCCTATGTGGAAAAGGGCAAGGACGATGTCTACTACTGGTTCGGCAGTGACCTGTACGGCCGCGATATCTGGACCCGCACCTGGGAGGGTGCCCGTGTCTCCCTGATCATCGCGGTGGCCGCCGCTGTCATCGATATGGTCATCGGCATGAGCTATGGCCTGATCTCCGGCTACTTTGGCGGCAGGGTGGATATGGTGATGCAGCGCTTCCTCGAGGTAGCCAACGGCATTCCCCGCCTGGTCATCGTTACGCTGCTGCTGCTGGTGCTGCAGCCCGGCATGGTCACCATCATCTTTGCCCTGATGCTGACCGAGTGGGTGGGCATGAGCCGCATTGCCCGCGCCGAGATGCTCAAGCTGAAGGATCAGGAATTCGTGCTGGCCTCCCGCACGCTGGGTGCAGGCAGCTTCTTTATCATCTTCAAGGAAGTGCTGCCCAACATCATCGGACCCATCATCACGCAGGTCA
>ERZ772858.2073-NODE-2073-length-16613-cov-13.015763_pt1 | contig 16613 bp, 10 predicted proteins | sample MGYA00512136_ERZ772858 | MGnify/ENA primary metagenome ERZ772858 (study PRJEB29015, sample SAMEA2737726) | human gut metagenome | biome: human gut; feature: human-associated habitat; material: faeces | place: China | collected 2012 ...
CTTCGCCGTAGGTCAGCTGTTCCATCACCTTGTTCAGCTCCCGGAACTGCCGCCGTGCGTTGAAGATGTCATCCTTCATCCGGAAGAGGATGTCCTTGCGGAAGCGGTCCTTGCAGTCGCGTTGTGCCTGCTCGAGGCGGGCGGCGTACCGCTCCAGATCAATGCGCACGAGGCTCTCGTGCTGGGCGCGGTACTGCTCGATGCCCGTAAGGCCCAGCGGATGATCGCAGACGTAGCGGGTGTTGTACTCTTTCTGGGCAGGCTCGAGGGTGCCGGTGAGATAGACGGCCAGTGCGTCGTCCAGCCGGGCCTGTGCCTTTTCGGCGGACTGGGCCGCATAGCGCGGGCCTTTGTCCTTGCTCAGGGCCGCGAAGCGCTCCCGTGCCAGCGGCTCCAAAAGCGGGTGCTGCCCGAAGAACCGGTCGGCGGCGTCCTTTGCCTGCCTGGCGGTCTCTTCTGCCTTGGCCTGCTCAGCCTCGCAGGAGGCCAGCTGCTTTTCGCAGACACGGATGTCGCCGCCGGCCGTCTCCACAGCGGCGCGGGCGGCGTCCCACGCGGCCTCGCGGGCTTCGTCCTCTTTGTAAAGCTGCTGCAGCATCGGGTTCTCGCGGCACTCAGCCAGCTTTTGCTCCTGTGCGGTGCAGTCGGCGCGGGCCGCTTCCAGCGCGGCGCGGGCGTCCCACAGCGCGGCCAGCTCATCCATGACGCTGCTGTGCAGCACATCCTGATAGCTGTCCCGTGCGGCTTTGAGGGCGGCGGCAGACTGCGCCGCTTCCTTGCTGCGGGCGGTCAGCTCATCCAGAGCTTTCGTCAGCGCTTCGGCCCGGGCGCGGCGGGCGTCAAGGCCGATATACCGCTGGGGTGTGCGGAGACGCTCGAGGCGGAAGGGGTGGTGGCGCAGCAGGTCGCGGGTAGCGCTGTCGGGATAGTTTTCCAGTGTGTCGGGGGTGTCACAGCAGACGATGCGCCGCAGGATGGTGTCGGCATACTGTGCGGCCAGCGGGTTCTCGCTTTGGACCTGCGCGGCGAGGCTGTCGGCAGGGGCGGCGTCGGCCTTGCGGTTGGCCGTGCGGATGCTGGGGGTGTCCAGCAGGCTGATGGGGCCGACCTTGTCCCGCAGGGCCACAAAGGCGCTCTTGGCGGCGGCGTAGTGGGCAGGCGGCACGAGGATGTCGAACCGGCGGTCGCCGAGGCAGGCTTCCACGCAGTCCTGCCAGCTCTCGTCCTCGACGCTCAGCAGTTCGCAGAAGATCTTTGCGTCCGGCGTCATGCCGCGGCTCTTGAGCTCAGCGTTCACGGCGTCCCGCACTCTGGTGGCGGCGTCGCCGTGGGGGTAGACCCACCGGCCTCCCGAGACGGAGGCCAGCTCCGCCTGCTTTTCGTGTACTTCGGCGGTGAGGGCGTCGGCGCTCTGCCGTGCGGCGAAATACTGCTCTTCCAGCGGCTTTTCCAGCCCGGCGAGGGCGCTTTGGAGCTGGGGCAGAGTCTCCGCCGTCAGTGAGGCAGGCCAGAGCGTTTTCTCCACGGCAAAGCCGCTGCGCTGCAAGCTCTGCAAGAGGCTCTGTACTTTGCCTGCGGCGGCTTCGCTTCTGGAAGCGTCCCGGCTGGCCTTGTCCAGTGCGGTCTTTTTGCGGGCCAGCTCTTCGCTCAGGGCGTCCAGCGCCCGGCCCTCGCCGCTGGCGGCGGCACTGTGGGCCGAGAGGTAGGCCCGACGGGCCTCGGCCTCGGCGTCTTTTGCGGCGGCGTAGCGGGCTGTCAGCTCTTCGTGCTGGCGCTTGCCTGCGGCAAGATGCTCCTGCCAGGTGTTCGTCCCGGCGGCGGCTTCCTCAGCACGGGCCAGCAGGGCAGTGCCTCGGTTGACGAGGGCTTCCGTTTCCTTCTGGGCAGCTTCGCGGCCATAGTCCACGATTTGTTCCAGCGCGGCGGCGCGGGTCTGGGCCTCGGCCAGCACGGCGTGGAGATTTTCCAGCTCCACCCGGTCGCCCTGCAAAGCTTCCAGATCAAGCTCGGGCTGAGGCAGGATGTACTGATACAAAAACTCCCGGAAGTTGGGGATCTCGTCCATGCTGGTACCCATCTGGAAGACTTCGTTGAACTTCTTGCCCAGCGGGCTTGCGGCGCGGCCGATGCCCAGCGCCCGGCAGATGCGGTCGCGGGCTTCGCCGGGGCTGCGGGTGTAGGAGAGGCGGCCCACAGCGGGCTTGAAGTTCTCTTTCGAGCTGGGCGCGCCGGTGCGGGGGTCGATGAAGGGCAGCTGCTCGAGGGTGCAGCCGTCCTCGGAGATATACCAGGTCTGGTCGCCGGGATGAAGCTCCTGCATGGGGCCTTCCGACTCGACCCGGACGGCGATGACGAAGTGGGTGCGCTTGACGCTGTCCCAGAACTCCGCGCCGATGTAGGCCACGGTGCGGCCCGGGCGGCGGTAGGCGTTCTCGCCGCGCTGCTTGGCGTGGACAGAGCCTTGCAGGGTGCGGCCACTCTTTTTGTTGCCGAGAGCGTTGAAGTTGCGGTTGGTGGTCAGGCAGTAGCGGATGGCGTCGAGGATGGTGGTCTTGCCCACGGCGTTGACGCCGATCATGTAGGTCAGCCGGGCGCAGTCGAAGGTGACGTTCTCAAAGTTGTGCCAGTTGATGAGCTTCAGGCGTTTCAGTTCTATCATTCTTCCACCTCCACGGCAGCGGTGCCGTCCTCCGGCCGCTCATAAAGCGAAAGCTCACTGCGGGTGCGGGTTACTTCGGTGGCAGCGTCCGCAAGGTCGGAATCCGGCAGAGCGAGAAATACAGTGGGAAATACTTCGATGCGGCTATCCAATCCGGAAAGCCGTCCCACCGGCCGGGCCAGATTGTACCGGCGCAGGGTGCGCAGCAGCTTTTCCAGCGTGGGCTGGTCGAGACGGCGAGGCAGGTTCATCTTTTGCAATTCGGCCTGTACCTCTTCCACCGTCACCAGAACCTGGTCGGCGCTGGCCGAGAGGCTCTCCCGCTTTTGGAGGTAGAGCAGGCGCAGGACTAAGAGCAGGATGCTCTCATACTTCAGAAGCCGAGCCTGACTGCCCTCATGCTCGTTGACGAGGGCCGCCGCCTGCAGCGGGGCGGGGTAGAGCACCACCGAGTAGCCCAGCGGCGCAAACACGGCCCGCACTTCGTTGAGGTGGTCCTGAACATAAAGATATTTGGCGCGCTGGTCCTCCACGCCGCCCAGCACAAAGCAGTGGTTGAGCAGATAATTTGCGCACTCTTCCAGCATTTTATTCGTTTCGGTCATCTTCGGCGTCCTCCTTGCGGGGTGTCAGAGTAAATTCTTCAAACCGGAAGCCGCCCCGCGTGGCCCACTCGCCGGTGAGCTGGATGTCATAACAGCGGCGCGGCGACTGGGAGTAGGTGTGCAGTCCGATGATGCGTGCGAAGTCGTTCGGGTATTCGTCGGCGAGGGTGGACGCCGAGACAGAAGGCCGTGCGGCCAGCGCCTGCCGGGCGAGGATGTCCACGTTCTCCTCGGTGACGGCCATCCGGGCGTAGTCCAGCAAGAGCTTCTGCTCCCGGCGAAGCTGCTCTTCGTCCAGCTGTCCGGCCTGCACCGGGGCCAGCGGCGCGTCGGTGCGGGGTGCGGCCGGAGGATAGAGCGGCTTTTCGCCGAAGACCTGCACCGGCCAGAGCTTGAGCCGCGCGGCCAGTGGGCCGTCGTCCGGCTCAAAGAGCTGGTCGGGCGTTTTGATGTTCTCGGCGTACCGCCGCAGCAGGGCGGTGACGCTGCCCTGGGCCGAGCGGTCGCTCAGCAGCAGGAACTGCGCCCGCTGAACGGCCCGCTTGCGGTAGCGGACGTGGCTGGCGTCGATCTCCCGGATGAGGGTGCTCATCTCTTCGAGGGCGTCCCGCTGTTTCTGGATGAGGGCGCGGACGGCGGGAGCGGCCTCGCTTGGGGCGCAGCGCTCCACCCGGGCGTAATCCAGCGCCAGCTGGGGCAGGTAGTTTGTCTCGCAGTCGTCCAGTCCCTCTTCGAGGAAGGCGCGGTAGTTGAACAGGTTGTCGCTGGTCTTGAAGCGGTGGTAGGCGGCCGCCACCACCTTTTCTTCGTACTGGTCGAAAAGCTCCAAGACTTCCTGCGGGGTGCGGTTGCGGGTGAGGCGGTCGATGTAGTGGCCGATGGAGGCATTGAGGGCGCGGAGGGACTTGTTCAGCGCCTCAAGGTCGCCGGCTACCTCCCGCAGGACGTTCTCGTAGGGGCTCTTCTCTTCGCCCACGTTCTGCAGCAGCTGCCACGCCTTGTAGAGCTTGCCGGTGTAGGTGACGACCCGGGGGTTCAGGATCTCTTCCAGCGCTTCAAGAAGCGGCGTCACCTCCGGCACAAAGGCCAGCGCAGGCTCTTCTTCGTAGCTGCCGGGCTGTTCGGCCAGCCAGCCGGTGCGCCGCAGCCGCAGCAGAAAGCCCAGAGCCAGCGTGTGGGGGTCGCGGGTGGGCTGCTCGGCCTCATCGCCCGCGTCGTCGGCGTCCAGTGCCAGAGGCTTTGCCAGCGCGGCGAAGTAATCCTCGGCCCGGGATACGGCCTCAGCCCGCAGGATGCTGTAATCTGCCGTGTGGCGGCACTCCTCCCACAGCAAGAGCAGCAGCTCTGCATAAAATGCCCGGTTCGGCCCCGCCAGCGGCCGGAACAGCCGCGGGCTGACCAGTTCAAACAACTGCATCCGTATGCCCCTTTCAATCGGTAAATATCGACTTCTATTGTACCACAGAGTTTGCGTTTTTGCCATAAAACTGCAAAAAGCCCCGGAAGCGGCGGGGACGCCGCACTTCCGGGGCTGGTCAGGCTTTTATTCAGTTGGAATCGCTCGGAGATATTTTCATTTTGACGCCCAGCGAAACGTAGGTCTTTCCGTTGATGGTCTTTGCCGCGACGCCGATAGCGGTGACTTCGGTGCCTTTATCCGTTAAGCCTTTGAGAGCACTCTTGTATGCGGATGTGACCGAGGAAATGTCCATGTTTCTCAGCATTTCCGAGGTGATTTCCCGCACCTTGTAATGAGAGCAACTCATCAAATCCACGTTGGAGTCCTCAGGCAGGGGGAGCGCATACATCATGATGCCCTGCGCTTTATCGACCTTTGACCACTTGTTTGTGAGAACATTGTGGTTTTCGTCTTCCATATTAAGATAGAAATTGCCATCAGCCGGTTTGATACAATCAAAGGAAGTTTCGGCCAGAGCCTTGGCTTCAGGGTCATTGGTCGTCATGCCGACTTCTTTGCTATAAACGGAAAAGAAAGCGTCCTCCACCTGCTGCTCGAAGCTTGCAGGATTGCCGCCGCCACCGCCGCCGTTGCAAGAAGCGAGCAGCAGCATCGTCATTGCACCCGCCAACAGAAGGGCTGTGAGCTTTTTGAACTTTTTCATCGCCAAGTCTCCTTTGTTTTACTGGAAACACTATACAATGCAATTTTACCCCCCCCCGTATGAGTTTGTCAATCGGCAAAATGACAAAATTCACTCCCGCTTTTTGGGAAAAGTATACCATCCTCCGGTGGGGCAAATAAAAACACAGGCCAGCAAAGCGGTATAAAACCCCTTTGCCGGCCCGTGCGGCGCTCCCTTATTCCCAAGCCGAGCGGCAGGACCGCAGAAAGGCTTGACAATGATTAACCCAATGATAACACAACCTTGGTGCTCTGTCAACCGGAACGTGAAAAAAAGTAAGATGTGCGGAAGGATTTCTCCAATCTTTTCCTGAAATTACACACATTTTCCACGAATTTGTGATAGCCTTAAATACAGAAGAACTCCCCGACAATGTACTCGTTCGTAATACAAGGCGGAACTACTCCTGATAGATGCACAACAGCCCCCCGGAATGCAGGACTCCGGGGGGCTTCGTGTTTGTAAGAGGCATTTATCAGTAGCCGCGTACCCGGAAATCCCGTTCCCATGGGTCGGGGGCGAGGTCGCGCTGGTGGAGCGAGGTGATCTGGATATAATCGCTGCGCTGGATGAGGGCGAACAGCTTGAGGAAGAGGGCCGGGTCGCCCTGCACCTCCAGCGTGACCGAGCCGTCGTCCTCGTTCTCCACCCAGCCGGTGAGGCCAAGGCTCTGGGCGGCGTACCGGGCGCGGTAGCGGAAGCCCACGCCCTGCACCTGCCCTTCGATGGAGTACCGCCGCCGGACGGTGCCCTCGGGCAGGGCAGGGGGCTGGCCCTTCTGCTGACTCAGAAAATCGAACATAAGCGGCTTACAGCTCCTGATATGCGCTCATCAGGGCGGGGATGAACTGCTTTTTGCGGCTGACGACGCCGGGCAGCACCCAGCTGCCATCTTCCTCCGGCTCCTTCTCGAAGCCGCTGCGCAGCATCTCGTCGGCATGACGGCCGGTGCAGATGACGACGCTCTCTTCCTTCGGCACATCGGTCAGTAGCATATAAAGGTCCTCCACGTTCTGCTTGCCGCAGGCTTCGGGCAGATAGGGGGTGAGCAGCTGCTGGGCCGCTTTCAGGTTCTTGCGGGTCATGTAGCTGCCCTGCGCCACGCCGAAGCGGACGTCGCCGCACATGAACACCTTGAAATCCTGCAGGAAGACTTCCTCAGGGGTCTTGCCGTCCAGCTTCTCGCCGGCCTCGAACATCTCGGAGGCAAAGGCGTCGATCTCGACGCCCGCGATCTTGGCGAGGCGGTTGGCGGTGGAGACATCGACGGGAGTGCAGGTGGGGCTGCGGAAGACCAGCGTATCCGAGAGGATGGCCGCCAGCAGCAGACCGGCGATCTGAGGCCGTATCTCGACGCCGTTCTCATCGTACATCTGGGTGATGATGGTGGCGGTGCAGCCTACAGGCTGGTTGCGGAAATAGACCGGGCCGCTGGTCTCGAGGCTGCCGATGCGGTGGTGGTCGATGATCTCCAGGATCTCAGCCTGGTCGAAGCCCTCCACGGCCTGGGTGGCCTCGTTGTGGTCTACCAGAATGATGCGGCGCTTGCGCAGGGCGATGATGTTGCGGCGGCTGACCATGCCGCAGTACTTGCCGTCCTCGTCGAGGATGGGAAAGTAGCGGTGGCGCACCTTGGCCATCACACGGGTGACGTCGGCCACCGGGGTCACGAGGGTGAATTTCATGATGTCGTCGCGGGTCATATAGTAGGAGATGGGGGCGCACTGGCTCATGAGCTTGCCGGCGGCGTAGGTGTCGCAGGGGGCGGTCATGATGGCGACGCCGGTCTCCTCGGCGATGCGCTGGATGGTGCGGCCCACCTTGGCGCCGTTGCAGATGATGAGGAGGGATGCTTCCTTCTCGATGGCGCACAGCTGGCTCTCATAGCGGTTGGTCAGGATGACGATGTCGCCCTTTTCGACGTTGTTTTCCAGCATCTCAGGGGTGGCAGTGCCGATTTTGATATGACCGGTGGTGCAGACGGCGTTCTCGTTGCCGACGACCATGGTGCCGCCGAGGGTCTCGAGGATATTCTTATAGGTGGTGCGGCTGGTGGCAAGCACACCGGTGTCGAACACGTCCATGTTGGCCGTGGCGATGTCCTTCACGGTGATGATGCCTTCCAGCTCGTCGTCGGCGCTCGTGATGGGCAGGGTGTCGATCTGCTGGTCGCGCATGATCTCCCATGCCTTGCGCAGACTGGTGGAGCCGGGGATGCCGGGCATCTCGCGGTAGTCCACATCACGGATCTTCGGGTTGACATCGGTACACATCCGGGGCGGCGCGACGCCGAACCGCTTGAGCACGAATTCCGTCTCCTGGTTCATCCGTCCGGCCCGGCGGGCCTCGCAGACGAGGGAGCTTGTCTTATTTTTCAGCTCTGCGTACGCAATGGCAGAGCAGATAGAGTCGGTGTCCGGATTGCGATGTCCGATGACCACGACTTTATGAGCAGTCTTTGGCATAGATTCCTTCCCCCCTTGTGGGTCTTGGGTTGTCCTTCTTATCATGATACCGGAGCGCCGTTTTGTCCGCGTCCCTGCACGGCGCGGAAAAGGGCAGCCCTCTGGCAACTTTCATTGTAACACAAGATGGAATGGGGGTAAAGTGGCGCAGAGGGGCAGGATCCTTAAAATTTTGAGAGATTCTTGTATACATCTTCTTGCCTTTTTGGGAAAGGCGCTGTATCATAGGGGTAAGTCTGTATACTTTAAGAAAGCCCCTTCGGGGGCGGCGCGGAGGAGCGAATGACGAGCACAAAATTTGAAACGAAGCCTTTGTTTACCCGCCGACAGCTGACGGCCCTGCTGCTGCCGCTCATTGCGGAGCAGGCCCTGAGCGTGACCATCGGCCTGGCCGATACCCTCATGGTGTCGTCGGTGGGCGAGGCGGCGGTGTCGGGCGTGAGCCTTGTGGATACCTTCAACACCCTGATGATACAGATCATGACAGCGCTGGCCACCGGCGGCGCGGTGGTCGCCAGCCAGTACATCGGCCATCGGGAGGAGAAGAGCGCCCGGGCTGCCGCTGCACAGATCATGTTCATCATGTCCAGCTTCAGCATTCTTGTGGCAGCGGTGGTCGTGGTGGGGCGCCACGCCATCCTGCGGGGCATTTTCGGCTCCATCGACGCCGATGTGATGAAGTACGCCGAGACGTATTTCCTGCTGTCGGCCCTGAGCTACCCTTTCATCGGCCTGTATAACGCAGGCGCGGCCCTCTTCCGGGCGCAGGGCAACAGCAAGATCAGCATGATGTCCAGCCTTGTGATGAATGTCGTCAACATCGGCGGCAATGCCATCCTCATCTTTGGCTTCAAGATGGGAGTTATGGGCGCGGCGTTGGCCAGCCTCGTCTCCCGCGCGGTGGCCTGCTGTGCCGTCCTCTTCCTGCTCCAGAAGCCGGATTGTATGCTCCGCGTCACCGGCCTGTCGGCCATGAAGCCGGACGGAAAGCTCATCCGGCGCATCCTGCGGGTGGGCATCCCGGCGGGCATCGAGAACGGTATGTTCCAAATCGGCAAACTGTCGGTGGCCAGCCTCACCAGCACCCTCGGCACCGCCGCCATCGCGGCCAATGCCGTGGCCAACACCACCAGCACCTTCCTGAACATCCCGGCCAGCGCCGTCGGCATGGCGGTGCTCACGGTGGTGGGCCAGTGCCTCGGTGCAGGCGAGAAAGAGCAGGCTGTCTGGTATGCCCGCCGCCTGCTGCTGGTGGCCTACTGCGGTGCCTGGGTCATGAACCTGTCGGCCTTCTTCTTCGCCGACCGCTGGGCGCTGTCCTGGTTCAGCCTCTCGCCGGAGGCTTCGGCCATGGCGCTGGAGGTCATGATGTGGTTCAACATCGTCTCCCTCTTCTTCTGGCCCTCCAGCTTCACCCTGCCCAACATTCTCCGCGCCGCCGGCGACGCCAGCTTCACCATGACCGTCAGCATCGTGTCCATGTGGGTGTTCCGCGTGGGCTTCTGCTACCTGTGGGTCCTGAAGATGGGCGGCGGACTGCTCAGCATCTGGATGGGGATGTATCTCGACTGGGCGTTCCGCTCCATCTGCTTTACGGTGCGTTTTGTCCGGGGAAAATGGCTCGAGCAGAAGGTAATCTGAAACTGCCTCTTGCTTTTTTCGGCTCAGAGTGGCAGAATGAGAAAAAGAAATGGAAGAAGGGGATTCTCTATGCTGTTTCATCCTGCACAACTGGGCCTCGCCCATCTGGACAAAGCAACGCTGGAAGCCGATAAGAAAGCCTGCAAAAAGATCGGCCCCTGCGGCGTGGGCAAAAAGGCCCTCTACCTCAACAGCTTTTACATCGACCGCCGGTATTATCTGCCCTATGGCAGCATCAGCCGTGTGTTTAAGCGGGTGGCCATGAGTCAGGGAGGCTTCTCCGGCAAGGGGATGTTTGCCTCGATGGCTTACCTCGTGGTGGAGTACGACGGCGGCAAGCAGAAGCAGTGCAACTTCAAGGACGAGCGGGACGTGGACGCCCTGCTGGAAGTTCTGGCGAAAGAACAGCCCAACATCCCGCGTCTGAGCGCCGCAGGCGAGGCGGAAATTGCCCGCCAGAAGGCCGAGAAAGCTGCCCGGAGGCTGCCCCAGCTCTCGAAAGAGGCAGAGCAGAGCGTGGGCCAGCTCAAGCGCGCATCGGACTACCTCGCCAAGAAACCGGAGCTTGCCAAAGAGCTCAGCGCCGCCGAGCGCCGCAAGCGCGCCCAGCTGCAGAGCAAGCCGGTGTATAAATATGTGGCGCTCATCATCAGTCTGTTCGGCGTGGTGTCTGCGGCCTATGGCATCCAGAGCATCATCAACCACACCGGAAACTACGGCATCTACTTTGCGCTGTTCGGCTTTGCGGCCATCTTCCTCTTCTCCAGCTACAACATGATGCCTACGGCCCACAACAACCGTAATGCCATCATGAAGCGTGCCGACAGGGCCGAAGCGGCCATGGCCGAGTACATCAAAGCCTATCCCGGCGGGAACTTCCCGGTGCCGGACATTTACGCTCACCCTGTGGTGCTCAAGCAGATGACCGATGCTCTTCAGGAGGGCCGGGCCGTCACTCTGCCCGAAGCTCTCGAGGCTGTGAAGAACCGCCTCAAAGAGGTCAACGCCGACGTTCAGGTAGAGCAGGAAGAGTACGACGAGATCGTCCAGATCAAGGCCATGTTCCTCAACCACGATTATCAGTAACGAAATAAAGAAATGCCATCGCCTCGCGGCGATGGCATTTTTGTGTCTTATCAGATTTCTGCGGGCTGGGGCTGAGTGAATATCTTCATGCTGTCCTTGTAGGCGTGGATGAAGTAGACGATCTCTGCGATGGCGGTCAGCGTCCAGGAGCAGGGGTAGAGCAGGTAGAGTGAGGGGATGGTATGGAAGTGGGCGAAGATGGTGTAGACCCAGATGACCCGGAACACGCAGGAGCCGAGGACGACGATGACAGTCGGCACTATTGTCTTGCCCAGGCCGCGGGAGGCCGCGATGGTGCAGTCCATGAAGGCCGAGATGCAGTAGGCAAAGCCCATGACGCCCACACGCTTCATGCCGGCGTCGATGACGGCGCCCTCGGTGGTGAAGAGGGCGAGGAACTGCCGCCCGAAGATGAACAGCGAACCGCCCAGCACGAGGCCGACGCCGAAGGAGTAGGCGAGGGCGATGAAGTAGCTCTTCTTCACGCGGTCAGGCTTGCCCGCGCCGTAGTTCTGACTCATGAAGCTGGCGCAGGCCATATAGAACGCGGCCATTGCGTCGTATATCATATTGTCGGCGTTGGCGGCGGCGGAGTTGCCCTTGACCATGAGGGAGTCAAAGGAGTTGACACCGGCCTGAATGAAGAGGTTTGCAATGGCGAAGACGGCGTTCTGGAATCCGGCGGGCAGGCCCAGCGCGAGGATGCGCTGGGTGGTGGCAGGGTCGAGGGCGACCTTGTGGAAGTCCAGGGCGTAGCAGTCCTGCACGCGGGTCAGCGCCCGCAGAACGAGGAAGGCCGAGACGCACTGGGAAATGGCACTTGCCAGCGCGACGCCCGCCACGTCCAGATGGCAGACGATGACGAAGAAGAGGTTGAGCAGGATGTTCAGCGCGCCCGCGATGCACAGGTAGTACAGCGGCTTTTTCGTCTCGCCAATGGCGCTGAAGATGGCATTGCCGTAGTTATAAAGAGCCAGCGCCGGCATACCGAGGAAGTACACCCGCAGGTAGAGCACAGCGCCGGGGTAGAGGTCTTCTTTGGTGTTGAGCAGATGGAGCAGGGCCGGAGAACCCAGCAGGCCGATGAGCAGGAGCAGTACGCCCGCTGCCAGACTGACCAGCAGAGCCGAGTGGACGGTCTTCTCCACATCGTCGGCATGGCGCGCACCGTAAAACCGGGCTACCAGCACGTTGATGCCGTTGCTCAGACCGATGAGGAAGCCGGTGAACAGGGTGACGAAGATGCTGGTGGAGCCTACTGAGCCGAGGGCCGTGGAGCCTGCGAACCGGCCCACCACAGCTACGTCCGACATATTAAAGAGCACCTGCAGCAGATTGGACAGGGCCAGCGGCAGGCTGACCAGGAAGATCTGTTTGGCCAGAGGCCCTTCGGTCAGAGACTTTGCGGATGAACTCATAGTTTCTTTTTTCCTTTTCTTATCCCAAAACAGTACCCGCGCACACCGGGGCACAAGCTCTATTATAAAGGAGTTTTACTTTTTTGCAATATGATTTGAGGCTTCTTGGCTTCTGAAAACGAACTCTACCGGCTGGCAGAAAACGGCGTCTGCAATAAAGAAAGACCCATACACATTGTGTATGGGTCTTTCTTGGTGCGACCGGGAGGATTCGAACCTCTGGCCTTCCGGGTCGGAGCCGAACGCTCTATCCAGCTGAGCTACGATCGCACGAGGGCTGATACATTCATCAGTATAGAGTAGTATAGCACAGCCGCACAAAAAATGCAAACAGAAATGTTCGCCCTGTTTTTCTGTATTTTTCATCTTGCAAAAGCGCCGCCGGGCTTTATAATAGAGCTTGTGCCCCGGTGTGCGCGGGCACGGTGTCTGGAAGCGGAAAAGGAAAAAGAGACTATGAAATCAACCACCAAAACCCTGACGGAAGGCCCGCTGGCCAAGCAGATTTTGCTGGTCAGCCTGCCGCTGGCCCTGTCCAACCTGCTGCAGGTACTGTTCAACATGTCGGACGTGGCCGTCGTGGGCCGGTTCGCCGGGTCCACGGCGCTGGGTGCCGTGGGCTCCACCAGCATTCTGGTCACTCTGTTCACCGGCTTTCTCATCGGCCTGAGCAACGGCATCAACGTGCTGGTGGCACGCTTTTACGGGGCCCGGCACACCGCCGATGTGCAAAAGACGGTGCACTCGGCCGCCATCGTCAGCCTGATCGCCGGTGTGGCGCTGCTGTTCATCGGCCTGCTGGGTTCGCCCTTCATGCTGCGGCTGCTCAACACCAAGGACGACCTGCTGCCCGGTGCCATCCTGTACCTGCGGGTGTATTTTCTGGGCATGCCGGCGCTGGCGCTGTACAACTTCGGCAATGCGGTGTTCAGCTCCATCGGCGACACCAAAAAGCCCCTGATCTATCTGTCCCTTGCGGGCGCGCTGAACATCGTGCTGAACCTGTTCTTCGTCATCGTCTGCCGCCTGAGCGTGGTGGGCGTGGCGCTGGCCAGTGCCATCTCCCAGTGCGTCTCGGCCGCGCTGATCCTGCGGGCACTGACCCGCGCGCAGGACTGCTACGCGCTGGATGTACACCAGCTGCATCTGGATCCTGCCACCACCAAGAGCATCCTGGCCCTGGGGGTGCCTGCCGGGTTCCAGAACGCCATTTTTGCCATCGCCAACCTGTTCATCCAGGCCGGCGTCAACTCCTTTGACTCCCTCATGGTCAAGGGCAACAGCGCTGCCGCCAACGCCGACAACATGATCTACGACTGCATGGCCGCCTTCTACATGGCCTGCGCCAGCTTCATGAGCCAGAACTACGGTGCCGGCAAGCCCGACCGTGTCAAGAAAAGCTACTTCATCAGCCTGGGCTACTCCTTCGGCGTGGGGCTTGCACTGGGCAGTGCCCTGTTCTTCTTCGGCCGCACCTTCCTGGCGCTGTTCACCACCGAGAGCGCTGTCATCGACGCCGGTATGAAGCGCGTGGCCGTGATGGCCTTTGCCTACTGCATCTCCGCCTTCATGGACTGCACCATTGCCGCCTCCCGCGGGCTGGGCAAGACCGTGGTGCCCACCATCATCGTGGTGATGGGCTCCTGCGTGTTCCGTGTGATCTGGGTGTACACCATCTTTGCCCACTTCCACACCATCCCGGCGCTGTACCTGCTGTACCCCTGCAGCTGGACCCTGACCGCCTTTGCCGAGATCCTGTACTTTGTGCACTGCTACAAGCAGTCCATGGCTCTCTTCAAAGAGCCGCAGGCGGCCTGACCGCCTCAAACGCAGAGCGCCCCGTGTGAAGTTTCACACGGGGCGCTTTTTGCTTGCTTGCCTTATACTTTTACTTCTCCGGCCAGGACCCGCTTGTAGTCCTCGTAATTGCGGGCCAGCAGAGCGGGCGTATCCAGACCGTAGGGACATTTTGCCTTGCACTGGTTGCAGTGCAGGCAGCCCTCGATCTTTTTCATTTTGGCCTGACCCGCCGGGCTCAGGTGCTCGGCCGAGGGCGAACGCCGCAGCAGCAGGCTCATGCGGGCACAGTTGTTGATCTCAATGCCCGCCGGGCAGGGCATGCAGTAACCGCAGCCCCGGCAGAACTCGCCGCACAGCTCAGCGCGGTCATGGTCGATGACCGCCTTGATCTCTCCGGTCATGCGGGGCGGGTTGTCGATGTAGGAGAGGAACTCGTCCAGCTCCTTTTCCCGCTGCACGCCCCAGATGGGCAGCACCCCGTCGTACTGGGCCTCAAAGGCGTAGGCGGCGGCACTGTTGGTGATGAGCCCGCCGGAAAGGCCCTTCATGGCGATAAAGCCCATGTTGGCGGCCTTGCACTTGTTGACCAGTTTCAGCTCCTGCTCACCGGAAATGTAGCTGAACGGGAACTGCAGCGTCTCATACAGGCCGCTGTCAATGGCCTCGTGGGCCACCGCCAGCCGATGGTTCGTGATGCCGATGTGCCGGATCATGCCCTTGGCTTTGGCCTCCTGCATGGCCTCGTACAGGCCGCTGCCGTCACCGGGCTTCGGGCAGAAAGCCGGGTTGTGGAACTGATACAGGTCGATGTAATCGGTGCGCAGGTTGGTCAGGGAAGTGTGCAGGTCCTTCCAGAAGTCCTCTGCATTCTGCGCCGCCGTCTTGGTGGCGATGTACACCTCCGTGCGGATGCCGTCAAAGGCCTCGCCCAGCTTGACCTCGCTGTCGGTGTAGGCGCGGGCAGTATCAAAAAAGCGGATGCCCGCCCGGTAGGCCTTGCGGGCCAGATAGACCGCATCCTCCTGCGAGATGCGCTGGATTGGCAGTGCGCCGAAGCCATTTTTGTTCACCGTGATGCCGGTGCTGCCAAGGGTGACCATATCCATAGCTGTTTCCTCCATCCGGGGTAATTTGCATTCCTGTTTTTATTATAGGCCGCCGCTGTCGGCCGCGCAAGAAGTTAGCCTCAACAAAAAAGGACGGCCGCATCAACCATGCAGCCGTCCCTTAAAAGATTTCACTGATAGTCGTGGTTCAGGAACATGGCCTTGATGACCACCACCTCGTCGTATTCCTCCTGCTCCACCTGCACGTCCGCATTCAGGGCCTGCAGGCGCTTTTCCACAGCGTCCAGTGCTTCGGGCACGGTCACGGCACGGCCCTCTTCAATGGCGTCGGTCATCTGCTTGAGCACGATGGGATGGGCGTAGCAGCTGGGCACCGGGAAAGCACCATTGGGGTAGTGCTTTACATACTCCGCCATGGCCGCTTCCGCCTTGTCGGCGCGCTTCATGATGGCATTGTTGTTGTTGCGGGCCGTGGGCAGCATGTTGTAGCTGGAGAACAGGAAGATGGCCGCAAAGCCAAACAAGGCAAAGTAGATGCCGTAGTTGCCTACATGGTTCGTCACCGCATACAGGCCGTAGGCTGCCGACACGATGCCGAACACGAAGATGGCCAGCGCCACATAGCGGTACACCGGCTTGCTCTGCAGCTGGGCGCGCTTGCGGCGCTCGGCGGCGCTCAGCTCTTCGGCCAGCTCCGGCTTTTCCTCCAGATATTCTTTGGCCTTGCGCAGCACCGTCACGCTGTGCTTTGCCTCGTCGGTCAGCTCCGGCAGCTTGCGGGCGGCCTTTTCGGCCTCCTTTTTCTGCAGGGCCTGCTCACCGGCTTCACTCAGCAGCGGGATCTGCGGCTGCTCTTTGGCCAGCACCTCCAGCAGCTTGTCCACGTCCCGTTCATCCTTGAAATTGCACTGCTTCTGCTTGCCGCCGTCGTACTCCACCACAAGGTAGGCCATGGAGGCAAACATGCCCTTGCCGGTAAAGCCGCCGGAGCTCATAGCCACCCGCTTGAACACGCGGCTGATGCTGCCATAGGGCAGATAATAGCGGCGGTCGATGTAAAAGCTGTTGAGGTACAGCGCCTTTTTGCCAACGCCGCAGGGGCCGATCTTTTTGCAGGACTTTCTGTCCTCCACCAGCTCCTGTTGATCAAGCTTTGCCATACCCAGCTGTGCAGGTTTGAAGATCATGGAAGTTCCCTTCTTTACTGTTAGTTTCCGGTCCAGCCGCAGATGCTGCAGCCATTCCAAATAAAATCACCGGTTCTATTTTCGCACTGCAGCCCTCAAAATGCAACCCCTTCTGCTGCTAAGATTTGCACAAAAGGTTTGTCTGTTATGTCAAAACACCCCCGTCACTGCGGGGTGCAGCGGCGGGGGTGTCAGAGTTTAAGGCTTATGCGGTGCGGCAGACATCCTTATGCCTTCTGAGAAGCGGTGTGCTTCTTGGTGGCATGGATGAAGAGTGCCAGCATTGCGATTGCAAAGATGATGCCGATGGGGTATGCAACGGCAGTGTTGTAAGCGACCAGCTTGCCGTCTGCGTAAGTATTGATCATCTTGCCCAGGCACTCAGGTGCCAGCACGAAGTAGGTGCAGGACACAGCGCTCATGAAGGTAGCGGGCACAGCGGTGATCCAGTAGTTCTTCTTCTCCTTGAACAGGTACATGGATGCAGCCCACAGAACGATCATGGCCAGCGTCTGGTTGGTCCAGCTGAAGTAGCGCCAGA
>ERZ772858.2087-NODE-2087-length-16528-cov-8.602926_pt1 | contig 16528 bp, 16 predicted proteins | sample MGYA00512136_ERZ772858 | MGnify/ENA primary metagenome ERZ772858 (study PRJEB29015, sample SAMEA2737726) | human gut metagenome | biome: human gut; feature: human-associated habitat; material: faeces | place: China | collected 2012 ...
CATGGGGATGTACCGGTTTCGACGGGGGTGTGGAGGCAGGAATAGCGGGCGGCGGCGCCTGACCGCCATAAAACGGGCACCTTATAAATTAAAGAACAACAACGAAACTGTTCTTCTCGCTGCTTAATTAGCGAGCGTTCCCGCCGGGAGGACCACGGCCCGGCAGTGGAGCGTCGATGAGTGGTGAACGTGCGCACGCTAAGCTTTGCGCGTGCCATGCATGATGAAGCTACCGGACTGACAGGCTTGCCGGTTTGCCTGTCCTGAAGGGAACGGGGACGCACGGCGTCCCGCAAAAACCCGCTGCGCCCGGAGAAGTTCCTGTCAAAGCGCTTTCGGACGGGGGTTCAACTCCCCCCATCTCCACCAAAATGGTAAAATCCAGCAACCCATTGGGATTGCTGGATTTTCTTTATTTATCAATGCTTTGTTGTGCTTTCGGAAATCTTTGCGGTGCGAAAAACGTCGCGGATTTACGATTATTTTCCGCATAGCGTAAACGCATTTCGCTAACAAAATGCTAACTAAAATGCTAATTACTTGATTTAATGTGTGAAAGTAAGCGCCGACATATTTGCAGCGTGAAAAACAGCCCCGGCAATGATGCCGGAGCTGTGAATGAATGGCTATTTGCGGATGGTGTTTAACCGCGTTCCCAGCTGCGGCGCGCAATGTCTTTCACGGCTGCGATTCCGGGGCGCTGCTTTTGCAGCTCCGCGAACCGGGAAAGCGCCTTGCCGCGCTCTTTGCCGGTGTACGTCTCGCGTAGCACGTCAACCGTCGTCCCGTCGGAGTATGTGCGCGAGATGGTGACATGGTAGCGAATGCCGGACGCGCGCGGCTCGCGCTCGATTTTGAGCGTTTCCGTGCTCGGCATGGTGGCCAGCTCCCCATAGCGGGCGGCGAGGTCTTGCCGGTACTCCAGCAGCTGCCGCTCGAGGCGCTTACAGTCAGCGATCAGACGCGCGGCGGAATCGTCATAGTGCCGGATGCGGTCGAACGTGTCCAGCTTATCCGGGCGCACCAACCACGCGGTAAGACGGATATCCGCCTCTCTGCACGGGCTGCCGTAGCGCTCGAACAGCGCGGAATAACTCTTGTCGTTTTGCATAATGGTGTATTACCTCCTGTTATCGCTTGCGCTCTGCATTTGCACGGGCTTACGACCGTCTTAGGCTGCATTACAAGCGGCGCAGGGGCTGGACGGCTCACGCCGTCGCCCCGATGCGCGCGTAGGCGCTGGATTCGCGCCCGGAAGCGTCGAACACCTGCGAGCCGTACTTGCTGCGGATGTCGTTCATGCTGCGCTTGCCGCGATAGTGGCCGCGCGCGTCCTCCGGGTGCCGCCAGTACCACATCTTCTTGCTGCTGCTCCAGCGGCAACCGGCAGCCTTGAGCGCGTCCTTGTGCTGCCGCGTCTCGCCGCTGATCCAGAGCCACGAGCCGCAAAGTTCGACAGTCAGCCCGGGCAGGCCGAGGAGCACGGCGAGGATCTCGCGGAATTCCTCGGCGGTTTCGGTGGTCTGGTGGTACTCGTCCGCGCTGGCGTTGTGCTGGCGCTTGAGCTGCTCAAAAAGCGCGTCATGCTCGTTGTTGATCTCCTGCATGATCTCCGTACTGCCGCCCATGTCGGGGTGGTATTTCAGGGCAAGACGGCGGTAAGCTGCTTTCAGCTCGTCGAGGGTGTGAATGCTGGTAAAGTATTTCATGGTGATCCTCCTTGTATTTGTGTTGGTTTGGCGTCGCTCTGCATTTTCCCGGGCTTGTGACCGGCCGACGTTCGTCGGGCTGCATTACCGCCGGGATGGCGGGTTATTCGTCTAATTCATAGCGCGCTACACGGCGCCCGCCAAAAGCATTGTTGTAAATTTCCACCACACGGTCAAGTTTAGAAAAACGGGCTTCTGCAAATTTCAGCGCCTCGCGATAGGTTTCAAAGCCCGATCGCCAGCACCAACAACCGCTATAGGTTTTGTAAAAAATAACATAACGCATAATATATACTCCTTTTTCGTGTATTACATACTCAATCGAGTATGTATATTTTTAAGGGACAATCAGTCCCTTAAAAAGTTTTCAATTGCTTCAAGTAAAACGCTCGCTTGCGATATGCCTTTGACTTTGCACTTGGCTTTAAATGCCGTTACAGTGTCGCGTGGCAGCTCCGCTTGCACTTTGCAGTACACGCGATCATTATATCGACGTTTAACCTCCGTGCTGGTGGTGGTCTTTCTTGCCGCGGGGACCATCTCCTTTCGCTGCCGTTCCCCGGCTGCATTTACAAGATAGCATACTCGATGCAGTATGCCAAGCCCTTTTTGCAAAAATTTTTTGCGCGAGCGCTCTCTCCCCTATACTTTCCTTTCCTTTTCTTTGGTCGTTGAATGCCTCGCGGGTATGGAATAGATATTTAATAGCTATGACATAGCTGTGTAATAGCTATTACTTAGTTATTACTTAGCTATGTAAATTACCCCCCCTATAGTCCCCCCCTCTTTGCGGGGGTGCTGCCCTGGATGCGTGCCGGTGATGCAGCAATGTGATGATGTTGTTACGATACGATGATATGATGATGATATGATGATGATATGATGATGATATGATGATGATATGATGATGATATGGCCCATTGTCCTATACAAAATCCGCGTTGTGGCGACAGATAAAAAAATCGCGGGCTTGTGGCGGCTGGTTTTGCTGTGGTGATCTGGTGCATACTGATGCATTTCTCACGGCTGTTTTTGGCGCTGTATACTGTGCATATTCATGCAGTTTCGCAAAAAGCTAGTGTTTTCAATGGTTTTATAGATTTGCAAATTCGGCATAACCTACATTTTGCCGAATAACTAATAGATTTTGCGGTGCTTCTGCATTGCTCGGCTGGTAGTTTATGCAGTTCATGCGCAGTGTATGCAGCATCATGTAGCAATAGCAATTAGGTGCCCGGCCGCGCGGGCAATCATCCCCGGCGCGCGCTGGTGTGTGGTGTGTGTTTCGCTCGACGTTTCCGGGTGCGCCCCCTCCCCCCTCCCCCCCGGGGGTAGCGGAAAAACGGGGCGGCTCTCAGGCGGCAGCCCATGCGTTACGACACACAGCCTTTTGAGACTTCCCGCCAAACATCGTCCCGCTCAACGCAAGTTCAACCCGCTACGTTTTCCACGTCTTTACAATCGCGCACGTCTTTCCAAAGGTATTCCATACATTTTCTGGGGTTGTGCATTTAGTTTTTTCGACGTTTGATGCTATACTATAAGTGATGGGGTGATTCTATGGCAAGACCGCGCAAAATCAAAACCGCCGAAGAGCTTGGCGTCCTGATCGACGAGTTTATCATGCAGTGCGAGGACGGAAAACAGTACATGGACGACTATGCGCTGATGAAGTATCTCGGCATTGCGCCGCGCACACTCGCTCGATGGCGGGCAAACGAAGGCGGGGAATATGACGGATATGGAGAGCAGCTCGAGAAGCTGGTCGCATACCGGGAAGCGGTCTATGCGCGCATGGTGGCTGAAAACCCGAAGGGCAGCGGCGGGATCATCTTCCTGCTCAAGCAGCCGAAAAACGGCGGGTACATCGACAAGCCTGTAATCGACGTTCACGCGCAGGAGCTGACGATCAAGACAGACGGGATCGGCGGCGACAGTGCTTTCAAGTAACGCTTGCAAGTGCGCAACAAACACGCTTAATCCAACAAGCCAAATGCGGGCGCAGGATACGCGCTGCGGCTAAGTGCTTGCTGTTTGCGTTTGCGAACGATGCCCCTCCGTGCCAGAAAAAGGCCGGCCTCCTGTGGCCGTTATTCCCTTCCAAAAACCTATTACGGTACGGAGCAACTGTGAACCCGGCACTATCCGGGAATCAAGCGTCGGAAGCGACGGTAAACACTGCTGCGGCGGCGAGTGGCCTAAGCGTTTCATCTCCTTTCCGCTGAAATCCTGTGCAAGTCAGGATGCCGCAGCTTCCCTTTCTACGGCAGCTTCCAAAGAGGGGCGCGCCCGGTGCAAGTCCGGGGGCTGCCGCCAAGACCAGACGACCGGATTAACCGGAGCGTGAAAAACCGGCAGAAAGCCGCTTTCCTGCTGCAGCGGGAGGCGGGCGCGCTGAGCTGCTGCTCGGAATTGGTTTATAAGCGAGGCGCGCAACAACCGTGTCTGGTAGATTATTTCGTTTTTTTGCTGGGGCGCTGTGCAAGAGCGCTCGCAGCCGCGGTCTTGAACGAATGAGGTGAAGCGTTTGCACGTTATCCGTGTGGAGCTGCCGAAGCAGCACAGCGAAATCGAAGTGCACGTCATTGCGGACGTACATCTTTCCGACCCGAACTGCGATATTCGCGGCGTGCAAAAGCGCGTGGCGGACATTGCGGAGAGAGACAATGCCTACGTTATCCTTGCGGGCGACCTGATCGACAATGCGACGCGAAACAGCATCGGCGACATCTACAGCACGCAGTTGTCCCCGATGGAGCAGATCCAGCTTGCAAACAAGACGTTTGCTCCGCTCAAGGGCCGCATCCTGTGCGCTGTTCCCGGCAACCACGAAGAGCGGACGTATCGTGCAGACGGCATCGACATTACATGGCTGATCGCAAACGAACTGGGCGCGGGCGGCCGGTACGCTCCGGACGCGGCGCTCGTATTCGTATCACTCGGTGAAAACTCCCGGCGCAAGAGCGAGGGACGGCAGACAACGTACTCTATCTACGTCAACCACGGAAACGGTGGTGGACGCAAGATCAGCGGCAAGATCAACCGGCTTGCGGACTATGCGCAGATCGTTGACGCAGACGTTTATGTTTGCGGGCACACGCACTCCCCCGCCGTGTTCAAGGATTGCTTTTTCCGGACGAACGCTTCTACGAGGAGCGCGGAGCCGGTTGAACGATTGTTTGTTAACACCGCGGCTGCGCTGGATTACGGCGGCGGCTACGGTGTGCGGATGGGCTATCAACCGGCGAGCAAGGCCGCGCCTGTCATTTACCTTGACGGGTGGCGGAAAAATGCCGGGGCGGCAATGTGAAGGTACCCTATGCAGAAAAATGAAAATCTCCTCCGGGCGATTCTGGACATTATCGGCCGCGGGAATACTGCCGAGGTAAAGCAAACGAAAGACGGCGTGCTTGTGCTGGAAGTAAAGCGCAAGGTCGCCTTTCGGGAAACAGAAACAGAATAACGACGTGCCCGGAAACGGCCGGGCATAAGAGCTGAACGGAGCTGACTGCGGAATGCGGTTGGCTCCGTTTCTGCATTTACGGAGGATGCCATGCCGAAGCAGAAGCGAAGCACGCAGACAAATTTCACATGGGATCCGGGACACGCGAACGAGAAACAGCTGCTGTTTTACCAGAGCCGAACGATGTACACGGCCTACGGCGGCGCGCGAGGCGGCGGCAAGACGCACGCAGTGCGCATCAAGGCGGTAGGCGGCGCGTTTACATGGCCGGGCATCCGCATCCTCATCGTGCGAAAGACATACCCGGAGCTGCAGTCGAACCACATCGAACCGATTTTGAAGATGGTACCGCAGGAGCTGACAAGCTACAACGGCACACTGCACACGCTGTACTTTCAAAACGGCTCAACCATCCATTTCGGCCACTGGAGCGGCATTACGTCCGAAAGCGAATACCAAGGCCAGGAATACGACTGGATCTTCATGGACGAGGCTACGCAGTTTACAGAGCGCGAATTCCGCTTTCTCGGCGGCTGCCTGCGCGGCGTCAACGAGATCCCGAAGCGCTTTTATCTGACGTGCAACCCAGGTGGCGTCGGACACAGATGGGTCAAGCGCCTGTTTATCGACCGAAATTTCAAGACAGATTCCGACAACCCGGAGGAGAACGAGAACCCGGACGACTACAGCTTCATTTTCGCAACGGTCGAGGACAACAAAGACCTGCTCGAATCCTCTCCGGGCTATCTGCAGGCGCTTTCTCAACTGCCGGAGAACATCCGCAAGGCGCACCGCTACGGCGACTGGGACGCGCTGTGCGGCACGTATTTCCCGGAATTCAGCAAGGCAACGCACACCTGCAAGCCGTTCCAGATCCCAAAGCACTGGAAGCGGTACAGGGCGCTCGACTACGGTCTGGATATGCTTGCCGTCGGCTGGTACGCGGTGGACGAAAACGGACGCTCGTACATGTACCGCGAGCTTGTGCAGCCGGATCTGAACGTGCGGGATGCAGCAAAGCAGATCCTCGACATGACGATGCCGGACGAGCACATAGAGATCACCTTTGCACCGCCGGACATCTGGTCGCGCCAGAAGGACACCGGCAAGACGATGGCAGAGGTGTTCATGCAGTGCGGCGTGCCCATTGTGCGGGCGAGCAATAACCGCGTGCAGGGTTTCATGCAAGTGAAGGAAGCGCTCGCAAATATGCCGGACGGGAAACCGGGGCTTGTGCTTTTCCAGACCTGCGAGCGGACGATCGGAGACCTCGAGGACATTCAGGCGGACGAGCGCAACCCGAACGACTGCGCCAAAGAGCCGCACGAGATCACACACACGGTCGATTCCGTGCGCTACTACTGCGTATCGAGAACAATGCGCGCAGACGCAAGAGATGCGAACCCGTCAGAGATCATCTACGAGGACGAGGACGCGCAGGAGGGCTACGAGGAATTCATGACCGGAGACGCACCGTCTGCCGGATATATCAGCTATTAGGAGGAAGACATGAACACTATCAGTTTGATCGGCCTACTGGTGATCGCGGCGTGCTTTGTGCTGACGATGGTAAACCTGCGGCGCTGGGACGACGAGCTGCAGGCATTTCAGGACGCGACGATGGACATGCTGGCAGATACGTCGCTTGACGTGTCGCAGCTACAAAAGCGCGTAGAGGCACTGGAAGAGACTGCGGCCGCACTGTGCGAGCGAGCGGACAAGCTCGACGAAGACCACGCTGAACAGGTGGAACAGGCGCTGCAGATGGCGCAGGACTTCTCCAACGGCGTGTCCAACCTCATGAACTACAGCTACCTGATGGCCGGAAAGAAGGGCGTGAGCGACGATGCCTGACGAGTTTGGCAAGAAGATCACGCCGGAGCAGGTACAGGCAGAGTACCAGAAAATGCTCGGCTACAACACCGCTGTCAACCTCGACGAGACGGTGCGCGCCAACGAGAACTTCTTCATCGGCAAGCAATGGGAGGGCGTGGACGCGAAGGGTCTGCCGACGCCGGTATACAACTTCCTGAAACAGGTCGTCTTGTTCTCCGTTGCAAACATCACGACCGACAACATCAAGATGCAGGCTACTCCGCTTGCGTGCGAGCGCACGCCGGAGGACGTGGAACGTGTCGCGGAGATCGTCAACAAGGAATTCGACAGGCTGTTTGAATTCAACCGTGTGCCGAACCTTGTGCGCGAGTATATGCGAAACGCCGCGGTGGACGGTGATAGCTGCCTGTTCACGTTCTGGGACGACACGGTTGACGCCGGATTCGGCCTGCGTGGCGGCATCCGCACGGAGATCGTGGACAATATGCGCGTCGGTTTCGGCAACACAGCGTGCCGTGACCCGCAGAAGCAGCCCTACATTCTCATCGAGCGGCGAGAAATGACGAAGGAGCTGCGCAGAGCAGCGCAGGAGGCCGGAAATCCGCACTGGAACGACATTCAGCCGGATACCGAGAACCACAACACTGACAGCTATAAAAACAGCTCAGAGCGCAGCACGGTGCTGCTGCGGATGTGGAAGGAACGCAAGACCGGCACGGTGTGGGCGTGCGAAGTCTCCGGGCGCGTCATGCTGCGCGAGCCGTGGGACATGGGGCTGCGGCTCTACCCGGTGACGTGGATCAACTGGGACTACATTCCCGACAGCTATCACGGTCAGGCGCTCGTGACCGGGCTGATCCCGAACCAGATCTTTGTCAACAAGCTGTTTGCAATGTCCATGATCTCATTGATGACGAGCGCATTCCCACGCACGGTGTACGACAAGACGCGCATTCCGAAGTGGAACAACGCAGTCGGCGCTGCGATCGGCGTCAACGGCGGCGACGTGTCCGGCGTGGCAAAGATCATCGACCCGGCACAGATCAGCCCGCAGATCGCGCAGTTTATCCAGACGAGCGTGGACTATACGCGGCAGTTTCTCGGCGCGACGAGCGCAGCGCTTGGCGAGACGCGGCCGGACAACACGTCGGCCATTATCGCCCTGCAGCGCGCTGCCAGCATTCCGTCGGAGATCACGAAGCAGAACCTCTACAAATCAATCGAAGATCTGGGGCGCATCTATCTGGACTTCATGGCGGCGTACTACGGGAAACGCAAAGTGCAGGTGTCTATGCCGGACGTCGGCGCGGACATTCTCGTATTCGCCGGGAAAGACCCGGAGGAGCTGGAAACCGTGCTGTTCGACTACGGCATTCTGAACGATATGCCGATGGCGCTGAAACTGGACGTAGGTGCAAGCTCGTACTGGTCGGAGATGGCGTCGGTGCAGACGCTGGATAACCTGCTGATGCAGGACAAGATCACGATCGAAGAATACCTTGAGCGCATCCCGGACGGCTACATCCCGAAGCGGCAGGAGCTGATCGCATCGCGCAAGCAGGCGGCACAGCAGCAGATGATGCAGCCGGAGGAACAGAGCACAGGCGGCACGCCGGAGACCGGCGCTCTGGTCGATCTCGGCCAGAAGACGCCCATTCGCGGCGGTGGCGGCTTCGGGGACCTGCAGCGCAAGGTCATGCAGACCGGGACGGCCGAATAACGAACGCTCGGCGGGCAATCCGCCTTGCAAATACATTACCAGATAAATTTCAACACGTGGCGCCGACCATAGCGCCGCACCCGCCAACCATAGCGGGAGAAGGGATTTTGACATGGCAGACGACATGAACACCGCCTTTACGGCGGACGCAGACGATTGGAGCGACATCACGGCGGATAGCTTTGCCGACATCGAGGACGACGCGCAGGGCGCGCCGGACACGGAGCCGCAGAGCAACGACGCCGCGCCGGAGATCGAGCAGAACGACGGCGGGCAGGATGCAGATGCCGCACAGCCGGGCGAGAACGAGGAGCAGCAGGCGCAGACAGACGGCCAACTGTTTGAGCTCAAACACCTCGGCGAGACGAAAAATGTGAACCGGGACGAGGTCGTAACGCTCGCCCAAAAGGGCATGGACTACGACCGCGTGACCGAGAAAAACACGCAACTGGAAACCCAGGTGTCCGAACAGAAACAGCAACTGGCGCAGCTCACGGAACACGAGAACGCGCTGCAGGAGCTGGCAAATCAGAGCGGCACAACCGTTGATGAGCTTGTGGAAAACATGCTCATTGCCGTTACCAAGAGCAAATACGGCATCGACGACGACGGCATGGCGCTTGAGCGTGTAAAGCTCGACAGAGAGCGCCGCGCGCTCGATCAGGAACGGGCAGCACTGGCACCCCAGAAACAGGAGCAGGAGCAGCAGGCAGCGAACGAGAAGTGGCGCGGCGAGTGCTTTGACGCATTTGCAAAAGCCTATCCCAACGTTGACCCGGCCTCCATTCCGAACGGCGTGTGGGAAGCCTTTAACCGCGGTGAAACGCTGGTTTCGGCCTACGCAAGAGAACGCAACAAGGCGCTGGAGGCAGAGATCGCGCGCATGAAATCCGAACAGGAAACGCGCGACCGGAACGCGGCGAACGCCGCGAGGAGCACCGGCAGCCAGAGCAGCGCCGGGAAGACCGGCAGCGACGAAGCGTTTGACGCGCTGTGGTACGACGGCAACTGACCACGTGAAATAAGGGCTTGCCTCCGCCTGAAATTCTGAATTTTTAAGTGAGGTAATTACATAATGGCAATCAATGTTTCGGACAAATACAGCACCAAGCTCGACGAGCGTTTCCACCAGAAGAGCGTGACCGACGCATTCGCCGGTAAGGATTACGACTTTGTCGGCGTGAACGCAATCAACGTGTACAGCTCCGACGAGGGCGACTTCGGCGACTACACCCGCAGCGGCTCCAACCGCTTCGGCACGATCAAGGAGCTGGGCGACACCGTGCAGACCATGCGCATGACGCAGGACAAGGGCGGCACGTTCTCGATCGACGCGGGCAACGCTGCCGAACAGTTTAACGTCAAGCAGTGCAACGCGCGCATGAAGGCGACGTGGGACGGCAAGGTCACCCCGAGCATCGACAAGTACCGCCTGCAGAAGTGGGTCGGCGGCGCCGGTGTTGTGACCGTCAATGCTACCGCGCTGACCGGCAAGACGGCCATCGACGCCATTGTCAACATGGGCGCGGAGATGTCCAACCATCTTGTGCCGACCGATAACCGCGCAATCTTCATTGGCAACACGCTGTTCGCCAAGTGCAAGCTGTCGGACTACATCGTCGGCATTGACGTGCTGGGCAAGGACGCCGTCGCAAACGGCTCTCTGGGCAAGCTCGACGGCAACGACGTGTACGCCATCCCGGACAGCTATCTGCCCGCAGGCGTTAATTTTGTGATTTTCCGCAAGGGCGCGAGCGTCGACCCGGTGAAGAACCAGACCATGCGCATCCAGAAGAACCCGCTCGGCATCGACGGCGATGTGGCGGAGTACCGCGTGATGTTCGACAGCTTCGTGCTGGACAAGAAGGCATACGCCATCGGCGTGCACGCGACTGCGGGCAGCACGACCCCGACGATGTCTGTCTCCGGCGGCACGCTGACGCTGACTGCCGGTGAAGGTGAGACCATCAAGTACACCACCGACGGCAGCAACCCGAAGACTTCCTCCACGGCGAAGACCTACAACGCCAGCGCGAAGCCGACCGGCATTGCCGCAGGCACGGAGGTCAAGGCTTACGCCAGCAAGACCGGCGCGCTGGATTCCGGCATTATGACGGCGGCCGCCTGAGGCAACGGATAAGGCGGCGGGATTTCCCGCCGCCTATTTTCAGATAACGAGGTGATTTCATGGCAGAAGTCAGCGACGTGTTTGACGCTGCAATGTCCATCATGGACGAGCTGAGCGACAGCGGGAAACCGCAGACGACGGACACGGACGAATATAAATACCGCACCGTGTCGATCATCAACACCATGATCGCGGAGCTGTACCCGTTTTCGGAGACGAAGAAGGCCGGAAAAACTGCTTCCGGCTGGCGGCCTGTTGAGGAATTTGACGACACGATCTCGGAGATCGACAACACGCTTGCGCTCGGTGCGATGCCATACGGCCTTGCTTCCGCTCTTCTGACGGACGAGAACCCGGAGGCATCCGACCGGTTCAAGCGGCGCTACAACGAGATTGTTGCGATGCACAAGGCAAACGCGCAGTGCAGCATGGGCACGGTTGAGGATGTGTACGGCGGCATCGAGTACGGCGAATTCGGGAGCTGGTGACGCGCATGAATGAAAAGATCGTCGGAATCCAGAAATGGCTCGGCGTCAATCAGGCGGGAACAGACGATACCAGCCTGAAGCTCGGAGAGGCTTCGGATATGCGCAACTGGCGCGTGACGCAGGACGGCGCGCTGCGAAAGCGCCCCGGTATGAAAGCCGTGCATACGTTCCCCGGAGAAATTCAGGGAACGTGGTGCGGCTACGTCGGCGGAGAATATGTGCAGGTAGCGGCCGCTGCCGGGAAGCTGTGGAAAATCGATTTTCCGGCCACTACGGCGGTCTCGGAGCTGGGCACGCTCGCCGACGCACACACGGAGTTTTTCGGGTTCCGGGAAAAACTCTATATCCTCAACGGAACGCAGTACAAGGTGTTTGACGGCTACACACTCGCCGATGTAACAGGGTACGTCCCGACCGTGCTTGTGGGCGTCGGTGCGGACGGCAGCGGCACGGAACTGGAACAGATCAACAAGCTATCCAGCAAGCGAAAATACCGCATTGCTACGGACGGAAAATCAACGGTGTATGTATGCCCGGAGGACGGAACGCTGTCTGTGAGCGTGAAAAACAGGGCAACAGGCGCAGCACTGGCTGCCGGTACGGACTATACGTTTGCAGAAGGCAAGATCACATTCACGAGTGCGCCCCCTGCCGGTGCGGATGTGTATGAAGTGGAATACACCGTGGCATCTGATGATTCCGGCACGGTCAGGGCAATGAAGTTTGCAGAGCTTTACAACGGTGCGACGGACAACCGTGTGTTCCTCTACGGCGACGGAAGCAACAAGGCGCTGTACTCCGGGCTGGACATCGACGGCAACCCGACCGCCGAATACTTCCCGGACATGAACGTTCTGGACATTGGCGACGAGAACACGCCGATCACGGCAATGATCCGCCACTACTCCCGACTGCTGGCGTTCAAAGAGGACAGCGCATACTCCGTGCAGTACGGCACAGTGACGAACGCAGAGGGCAAAATCCTCCCTGCGTTTTACTGGACGCAGGTAAACAAGGCCATTGGCAACATTGCTCCCGGTCAGGTGCGGCTTGTGGACAACAGCCCTTACACCCTGTTCGGGGAGAGCATCTACACATGGAAAAACAACAGCAGCTATTCCAGTAACCTGACGATCGACGAGCGGCAGGCGAAACGCATTTCCGACCGCGTGTGGAAAGCGCTGCAAGGCTTTGACCTACGTCAGGCGTATTGCTGGGATGACAACGACCGCAAGGAATGGTACTGCATATATGGTGACATGGCCGTTGTGCACAACTACGGTCTCAATGTCTGGTATCTGTATACGAACTTCCCTGTCAAGCACTTTTACCGTGTATACGGGAGGCTGATCGGCGCACGTGAAAATGTGCTCGTCGAGATTTCGGATGCGTTCCGCAGCGACTGTGGAGAAGCGATCGACGCACGATGGGAGAGCGGCAACATGCACTTCGGCGCGGATTTCATGCGCAAATACTCCGCCATGCTGTGGATCGGTCTCGTGCCGACGCACGCCGGGTCGATGACCGTGACGGTCATGACAGACCGGAAAGCGGACTTCTCAAAGAAGCTGGTTTTCCGCAACAGCGCAGCGTTTGACCACGCGAATTTTGCGCACTGGTCGTTTAACACGAACAAGCGCCCGTATATGACGCGGCTGAAACTGAAAGCAAAGAAATTTACATACTACAAGCTCATCCTGACGAACGATGACGCGGACACGACGGCGACGGTCACGAGCGCCGACATCCGCGTGCGGTTCACGGGATATGTGCGATAGGAGGGTTACATATGGCACTTCCGACGTGCAATGAAGACATGAACATCATCTCCAAACTGGACGACGAGCCGAACGACGTTGGCGGCCTGTCCGCTACGTCCCTGAAAGCAAAGTTTGACCTCGCAGGAAACCTGCTGAAAAAGGCGCTGAACGATCTGGTCGCTGCGCTCGGCGAGAATGCCGCCGCAAAGAACATCGGCTTTACTCCGACAACGGCTGTCAACAAGGATAACGTGCAGGATGCGATCGAGAATGTGCAGAGCCAGATCGCGGGCGTGTCGCAGGCCGGCATCGCGGACGGTGCTGTCACAGCAGCAAAGATTGCAGACGGCGCAGTCGGCACGGCCGCAATCGCGGACGACGCAATCACGGCGGGCAAGCTGGCAATGAGCGCGGTAGACACCGACGCGATCAAGTGGGGCGCTGTAGATACGTACCGCCTGAAAGACGGGGCCGTCACGGAGGCAAAACTTTCGAATGGGGTCGTGACGAAAAGCAAGATCGGCTACTACGCGGTCGAAGAGCGCCACATCAAAAACTACGCCGTGACTGGGGACAAAATCGCCAGCCACACAATTGGAAGCAGCAAGATTGGGGAACGCGCGATTGTGACGAGCGCGCTGTGCGACGAGGCGGTTACGACGGAAAAACTGGCGACGAAATGTGTGACAAAAGAAAAGGTCGACCTGGAATCGCTGGTTACGCATGTGGGCTATAGCTCGGACGGGGCGGCTGGTAGGACAATCAACGTCGGTGGCGCCGGCATTCTGCTGTTTATCTACGGCAACAGCAAGTATGGCTTTGTGTTCCCGTGGGGCAGCGTTTACGCCGCTTACGGGACGGCAACGTGGCAGTGGCAGGACAAGGCGGACATCAAGTTCGAAAACGGCGTGCTGACGTTTGTGACGGCGAACGCATGGGCGAACGAGGCCGGGCACACCTTCGTGTACCAGATGCTGTGAGGTGAAAAGCGATGGCATACATCAAACGCGGTGAAGCAAAGACCGTCCCCGTGCGCGTGAAGTTCAACGACATGGACGTATTTCCGCTTGGCAACGTGGATGAGATCGCGTTCAAGCTCGGCGACAGTGTGCGCAAGACGTGGCCGGGCACGGTGCGGTACGACAACGCGAATGACCGATTCCTGCTGACGCTGACGCAGGAGGACACGCTGTCCCTCGACGTGGGTCAGGCGGAGCTGGAGATCACCTGCAACTTCAAGGGAGCTGGAAACATCATGAAGACGAAGAAAAACCCGAAAATCAAAGTGCTGGACTGCACGGACGAGGAGCTGATGGAATGAGCGACAGAAGCGAGATCATCGAGGTGTTTGGAGAAGAGGTAGCCGCATCCGTTGACACGCCGCTTGTTGTGATTGAAGGCACAAAGGGCGATCCTGGCGCACCCGGCAAGGACGGCGTTTCGCCTACAGTATCGACCGCTGCCACAACCGGTGGCACGAAAGTGACCATTACGGACGCAAAAGGTTCGCATGAGTTCGTAGTAAAAGACGGAGCGAAGGGCGCTGACGGCTCGAATGGCAAGGACGGAACGAACGGTAAAGATGGTGCAGACGGCAAACCGGGGGCTTCTGGCGCTGATGGCATCACGCCGCACATCGGCGACAATGGGCACTGGTATCTCGGAACGACAGATACCGGAAAGCCATCGCGCGGAGCAACCGGTGCAAAGGGCGACACAGGTGCAACCGGCCCTGCTGGCCCTGCTGGCCCTGCCGGCCCGCAAGGCCCTGCTGGTGCACCGGGTAAGGACGGCGCTGGCATGGACATCACCGGCGCGACGGTTGGCCAGATCGCCAAGATCACAGCCGTGGACGCATCCGGTGTTCCAACCGCGTGGAGTCCGGCGGATATGCCGTCAGGAGGCGGATCGGGCGCCGTGCGATATGACGCTGCGCAGTCTCTCACTTTCGAGCAGAAACAGCAGGCGCGCAAGAATATTGAAGCTCTGCCCGTCGCAGGGGCTGTCACTGCTGGAGTTGTGTCAATGTGCCCAGATTTCCACATTGTGGATAGCAACGCCGCGGTGCATATTGTGCCCTCAAAAGTCAACGACGAAGATTATACTATCACCCTTGACTGTGGCCCCGAAAATTGGCCGGTGCATGTTGGCGGCGTTGCAACACCGACGGATGCGCAGACGTACTACGCGGCGAACGTGGCCTATGTCAAGGCCAAGATCGCGGCGATCGGCGCCGGCGCGGCACTGCCAAGTGTGACGGCAGCCGATAACGGCAAGATCCTGCGTGTTGTCGACGGCGCGTGGGCCGCCGCGAGTTTGCCGGTATATAACGGAGGTGTCAGCTGATGGCCGATGTCAATATCAAGTATCAGGGCACATCGATCGCAACGATCGACGCAAGCGGCAGCAAGACGCTGCAGACAAGCGGGAAATACTGCGAGGGCGATATCACCGTGGAATACACCGACCCGGAAAAGCCGACGCAGGCCAAAAGCGCAACACCGACCCGGAAAAGCCGACGCAGGCCAAAAGCGCAACACCGACGGAAACGGCGCAGGACATCACGCCGGACAGCGGGAAGGTGCTCTCGAAAGTTTCCGTCGGCGCGATCCCAAAAACGTATGTCGGCAGCGGTGTGACCAAAAAAGCAGCGGCGACCGTTTCGCCGTCCACGAGCGAGCAGACGGTTTGCGCAAGCGGGGTCTACACGACCGGCGCGCAGAAAGTCGCGGCGATCACGAAGAACCTGCTCGCGCAGCTGGATCCTGATTTTGTGGCTGCAAATATCAAGAAAGATGTGGATCTGTTTGGGCTGGTCGGTACGCTCGAGGCCGGCGGCGGCGGTGGAAAAGCGTACAAAATCGTTTCGGGTTATTTACGTTCAACAAGTACGGATACAGACGGCTCTTTTACTTTGGCGCACAATTTGGGGTGCACGCCGATCTTGTTCATGATGATGCGCCCGGCAACTTTCTCGTTTAATGATGGTCAGATCGGTTGCGTGTTGTATGGCAATCCCGATGCGGACGAATCGCTTGCGCCAGAGTTTAACTGGGAAACCTGGCGCAAGAAATTTCAAGCCATTGTGCGGTACGATCGTGACGTTTATGTAGCCGCTTTGACCGGAGCGGTTGACAACAACAGTATTTCTTTCAGCCGATACAAAAATGGCAATTTCACAGCAGAAGTGACCGGCACGTATTTCTGGTTTGCGGTTGGGGTGGAAGGAGCGTGACAACGTGAGGTATTTTGTGCAGTATGGGAAGAAAAATCACATCATTGCCATCGGCACCGGCGCGGGCGGCACCGAGATCACCAAAGTTGAATACGACGAAATCATGGCAATCATCCAAAACCGTCCGAGCGCAGACGGCAAAGGCTACCGGCTGAAAACCGACCTGACGTGGGAGGCATACGACCTGCC
>ERZ772858.2089-NODE-2089-length-16518-cov-9.906032_pt1 | contig 16518 bp, 16 predicted proteins | sample MGYA00512136_ERZ772858 | MGnify/ENA primary metagenome ERZ772858 (study PRJEB29015, sample SAMEA2737726) | human gut metagenome | biome: human gut; feature: human-associated habitat; material: faeces | place: China | collected 2012 ...
AAGGATGATCCGGAGATCACAATGTACGACCTCAACAAACAGAACGTAGGCGGAGCTGATGTATACGGACTTCTCCCGGACGATGATGTTCATCTGAATGGATGGTTCTCAGATTACATCCTGATCCGTGAGGGATCTACAGTATTCAACGTAAGTGATCTGGATCTGAAATCCCGTGTACTGATCGAGCCATGTGCAGTACTTGTACATGCAGTAGAAAGAGCTAAGACAACAGGAATCTTAAGATTCAACAGCAGAGTTGTTGTTCAGGGATGTGGACCGATCGGACTGATCTGTATCGCAGTTCTTCGTACAATGGGTATTGAGAATATCGTAGCTGTAGACGGAGAGCAGAAGAGACTTGACTTTGCTAAGAGAATGGGAGCTGAGAAGTCAGTTAACTTCAAAGATTTCCAGGGAATCGATGCACTTGCACAGGGAGTAAAAGATGCATTCGGCGGACATGCTGCTGACTTCGCATTCCAGTGTACAGGATCACCGATCGCTCATGCAAACATTTACAAATTCATCCGCAATGGTGGTGGACTTTGTGAGCTTGGATTCTTTATCAATGGTGGAGATGCAACAATCAACCCACACTTCGATCTTTGCTCAAAAGAAATCACACTGGTTGGCTCATGGGTATACACTCTGAGAGATTATGTAACAACCTTTGATTTTCTTAAGAGAGCAAAAGCAATTGGTCTTCCGATGTCTGAACTGATCACAGATAAGTTCCCGTTAGAGCAGATCAATGAAGCTCTTCAGACAAACCTGGCAATGACAGGACTTAAGATCGCAGTTGTAAACAAATAGTTACTGTTCACCGGTAATATTCCGCAAAGAGTATTGCTGAGAATGGAGTGAACAGTAGCAACAAATAATAAGCCTGGCAATAGAGGAGAAAAGAAATGGCAGAAGCTGTAGGAATTTTAGAGGTATTCGGGCTGGCGACAGCCTTTGTAGCAGGCGATGCCGGATGTAAGGCAGCAAATGTCCGCCTGGAGGTTTTTGATAAGAATAAACCAGCCAATGCTGACAGCCTGCCGGTACCGCTCCTTGTCTGCATTAAATTCAGAGGAAGTGTAACTGATGTTACAGCGGCTGTGGAAGCAGGCATGGAAGTTGCAAACAGAATGACTGGTGTGGTACAGCATTATGTGATCCCGAACCCGGAAGAGGGAACGGAGAAAATGCTGAAGATCAGCGCCCTGGATAAGGATTAGCAGTTGCATATCCATTGGGCATCAGTTAAAATATAATCAGATATTTATTTGTAGATTCAGGAGGAAGCAGAAATGGCACAGGAAGCATTAGGAATGGTAGAAACCAGAGGACTTACAGCAGCAATTGAAGCAGCTGATGCAATGACAAAAGCAGCTGAAGTAGCATTAGTAGGAACAGAGAAGATCGGATCCGGACTTGTAACAGTTATGGTACGCGGAGACGTAGGAGCTGTTAAGGCAGCAGTAGAAAGCGGAAGCGCAGCAGCATCCAGACTTGGCGAATTAGTTGCTACTCATGTAATTCCGAGACCTCATACAGACGTAGAGAAAATCCTTCCAAGCATCTGACCAGCAGATTGAGAAGTATAAAAAAGGAGTTCGCTCATGAGTAAATCATATGGATTTATAGAAATCACTGGTGTCGTTGCAGCAATCGATGCACTGGACATCATGTGCAAAACTGCAGACGTTGAGCTGGCGTCATGGGAACGTAAGCTGGGCGGACGACTGGTTACTATTATAGTTGAAGGCGATGTATCTGCCGTTACAGAAGCAGTAAATGCAGCAGCGACAGGTGCGATCAAGAAACCGGTAAGTTATGCAGTAATTGCACGTCCCCACGAAGAAATCGTCAGAATGGTGGAATTAAGTGCAAGTCGCTGGAAGAACAATCAGGGGGATGAATAATGGCTGAAGAGAAGAAACCGGAAGCAGATAAAAATGCCCCTAAAAAGGCAGCCGCTCCGAGAAGAACGGCCAGAACAACCAGGGCGGCAAGAAGAACAAGAAGAACCGCCACGAGAATCGCAACCGGGAGCCTCAGCCCTCCGTTTCCAAGGAGGAGCTGACAGAGCTCAAGGTGGCCGACCTGCGCGCCCGCGCCGCCGAGGCGGGGGTGGACGCCGCCGGGCTCAAGAAGGCCGAGCTGGTGGACGCCATCTACGAGGCCGTCTGCAAGGCCGAGGGCTTCACCGAGGTCACCGGCGTGCTGGATATCATGGGCGACGGCTACGGCTTCCTGCGCACCTCCGGCTACCTGCCCGGCGAGAACGACATCTACGTGGGGCTTGCCACCATCCGCAAAAACGGCCTGCGCAAGGGCGACATGGTCACGGGCACGACGCGCCCGGCGCGCCCCAACGACAAGTTCGCGGCCCTGCAGAAGGTGTCGGCCGTCAACGGCATGGCCCCCGAGATCATGGCCTTACGGCCGAAGTTCGCCGACCTCACGCCGGTGTTCCCCGACGAGCGCCTGCTCATGGAGCACGGGAAGAACACCACCACGGCCCGCGTCATCGATCTGACGGCCCCCATCGGCAAGGGCCAGCGCGGCCTCATCGTCTCGCCGCCCAAGGCCGGCAAGACCACCGTGCTCAAGGACATCGCCGCCGCTATCACGGCGAACAACCCGGACGTGCACCTCATGTACCTGGGCATCGACGAGCGTCCCGAAGAGGCGACCGACATGGAGCGCTCCATCCGCGGGGAGGTGGTCTCCTCCACCTTCGACATGCCCTCCGAGAACCACATCCAGGTAGCCGAGCTCGTCATCGAGCGCGCCAAGCGCCTGGTCGAGCAGGGGAAGGACGTCGTCATCCTGCTGGACTCCATCACGCGCTTGGCCCGCGCCTACAACCTGGCGCAGCCCGCGAGCGGCCGCATCCTCTCCGGCGGCGTCGATTCCACGGCCCTCTACCCGCCCAAGCGCTTCCTCGGCGCCGCCCGCAACATCGAGAACGGCGGCTCGCTCACCATCCTCGCCTCGGCCCTCATCGAGACCGGGTCGAAGATGGACGAGGTGATCTTCGAGGAGTTCAAGGGCACCGGCAACATGGAGCTGAAGCTCGACCGCTACCTGGCCGATCGCCGCATCTTCCCGGCCATCGACCCCATCTCCTCGGGCACGCGCAAGGAGGAGCTGCTCATGGATCCGCAGGAGGCCCCGCTCATCTGGGGCGTGCGCCGCATTCTGGCCAACACGAACTCCACCGAGCGCGCCATGGACATGCTCATCAAGTCGCTGAAGCAGACCAACTCCAACCAGGAGTTCCTGCTGCGCATGGCGAAGAAGATGCAGGCTCAGCAGGGTCGTGCGGACGATGGCATGGAACTGTAGGCCCGGCGAATCCGGCCCGACGAAAGAAGCATTATGAGCGATCAGAACCAATGGCAGAACGCCGCCTGGGGCGCACCGCTTGGGGGCGCCCCGTCCTCGGGCGGCCCGTCGGCGGGGCAAGGGCAGGCTGCCCCAGCGCAGCCGGCCGCTTCCCAGCCCGCGGCCCCGGGAGCTGCCCCTCAGGCGACCTCGCAGCCGCAGGCGCAAGCGAATCCCTACGGCTACGGAGCCCCCCAGCCGCGCCCGTCCTATGCGGGCCAGCCGCAAGGTGCCTATGCGGCCCAGGCCCAGGCCCAGCCGGCTGCCGCCTATGCGGTGCCGGCCCAATCCGTCCCGGCCCAGCAGCCCAAGCGCCGCGGTTGGATCGTCGGTCTGGCCGCCGTGCTGACGGTGCTCATCTTGGGGGTGGCCACCATCGGGTCGTGCACCTCGGTGTTCACCAGTTCCATGGGGGCCTTCTCCTACGAGTCGCCCTCCTGGGCCGACACGGTTACCGGAGACACCGTGGGCATCATCAACATCAGCGGCACCATCCAGTACGACGGCACCACCTCAAGCCCCGAGGGGCTTAAAAGCCAGCTGGACGCCGCCGAGCAGAACCCGCACATCAAGGCGGTCGTGCTGCGCGTGAACTCCGGCGGCGGCGTGGCCACGGCCGGCGAGGAGATGAGCACCTACATCCGCGACTTCTCCAAGCCCGTGGTGGTCTCGAGCGCCTCCATCAACGCGAGTGCCGCCTACATGATCTCGTCCCAGGCCGACTACATCTTCACTGACAAGACGACCTCCATCGGCTCCATCGGTGTCATCATGTCTGTGACCGACCTGTCGGGGCTCTACGAGAAGCTGGGCATCTCCGTCGAGAACATCACCTCGGCCGATGCCAAGGACTCCGGCGCCGGCAACCGCCCGCTCACCGAGGAGGAGCGCGCCTGGTACCAGGATCAGGTCGATCAGATCAACGAGGTGTTCATCAACTTCGTCGCCGAGGGCCGCGACATGCCGGTGGAAGACGTGCGCGCGCTGGCCACGGGCCTTACGTTCACCGGCATGGACGCCGTGGAAAACGGGCTGGCCGACGAGCTGGGAACGCTTGAGACCGCCGTGGCCAAGGCCTGCGAGCTGGCCGGTATTGCCGATGCTGATACCGTGTATCTGCAGTCGTCCACGAGCGATTTGTCGCGCCTTCTGGATATCATGGGCACCGAAGATTCGCTGGACGTTTCCGGGACACTGAAGGAGTTGGAGAATCGTGTCGGACTTGAATAGCAGAGAGCGGGTCGAGTGGCCCGCCCGCGCCGTGGTGACGGCGGGCATGCCCTACGGGAACAAGCCCTTGCACTTCGGCCACATCGGCGGCGTGTTCGTGCCCGCCGACGCCTTCGCGCGCTTTCTGCGCGACCGCATCGGCGCCGAGAACGTCCGTTTCGTCTCCGGTACCGACTGCTTCGGCAGCCCCATCAACGAGGGCTACCGCAAGCTTAAGGAGGCCGGCGAGTTCGAGGGCTCCATCGCCGACTACGTGCTCGCCAACCACGAGCGCCAGAAGGCGACCCTTGAGGCCTTCCAGGTGAGTCTGGACATCTACGAGGGCAGCGGCATCGGGCACGCGGGCGACGTGCACCAGATGATCTCCGATCAGTTCATCGAGCGCCTGCACGAGAGCGGCCACTTGAAGCTGGACTCCACCCTGCAGTTCTACGACGCCGAGGCCGGCACCTTCCTGAACGGTCGCCAGGTGCAGGGCCACTGCCCCGTGCAGGGCTGCAAGTCGGAGCACGCCTATGCCGACGAGTGCGATCTGGGGCATCAGTACGCGCCGGTGGACCTCATCGCCCCGGTGTCCACGCTCACGGGCACCGTCCCCGAGATGCGACCTGTGGAGAACTGGTATTTCGACCTGCCCGGGTTCGAGGACTTCCTGAAGGGCTACGTGCGCGAGCTTGAGGCCGACGACGAGGTGCGCCCGGTGGTGACCAAGGCCATCGCCGAGTTTCTGGCCCCGCCCGTGATCTTCGTGAAGAACGAGCACCTGGAAGAGTACGAGGCCATGGCCGCCGAGCTGCCGCCCCACGAGTTCCGTCCCGCCGAGGGCAACAAGCAATCCTTCGAGATAGAGTTCGCCTCCATCGGCGAGCGCGACGCCGCCCGCGACGCGCTGGCTGCGGCCGGCCTGCGCTTCCGCACCTCGAAGACGCTCGTGCCCTTCCGCATCACCGGCAACATCGAATGGGGCGTGCGCGCTCCCGTTATCGACGGCGTGGAGGGGCTCACGGTGTGGTGCTGGCCCGAATCGCTGTGGGCGCCCATCTCGTTCACCATCACGATCAACGACGAGCAGGGGATGCCGCGCACGAGCTGGCGCGACTTCTGGTGCTCCGACGACGCGCGGGTCTACCAGTTCATTGGCCAGGACAACCTGTACTTCTACGGTGTGGCCCAGCCGGCGCTGTGGGAGGCTTTGCGCCCCGGCGGCCTGTTCGCCGAGGGTCCCGACTCCCAGATGCGCCAGACCACGCTTGTGGCGAACCACCACATGCTGTTTGGCAAGAAGAAGGCCTCCTCGTCGGGCGCGGTGAAGCCGCCCACGGGCGAGGAGCTGCTGGAGCACTACACGCCCGAGCAGCTGCGCGCCCACTTCCTGGCGCTCGGGCTCGACCAGAAATCCGTCGGCTTTTCTCCCAAGCCCTTCGACCCGGACCCGGCCAAGCGCGAGGACCCGCGCTACGCCGATCCGGTGCTCAAGGAGGGGGCGCTGCTCACCAACGTGTTCAACCGCCTCGCCCGCAGCTGCTTCTACGAGGCGCAGAAGAATTTCGACGGCTGCATGCCTCTGGGCGCCGTGACGCCCGAGGTGCGCCGTCGCGCCTTCGAGGCGCTGCTCGACTACGAAGAGCGCATGCACAAGGTGGAGCTGCACCGCGTGATGTCGGTGTGCGACGAGTTCATCCGCTGGTCGAACAAGTGGTGGGCCGATGGCATCAAGGCCGCCGAGGCGTCCGAGGATGCGGATGCGCGGCGCCAGGTACTGGTGGACTCGTTCTACCTGCTGCGCATGGCGACGCTGCTCATGCATCCCATTGTGCCGGTCGGCTGCGAGAAGATCTGCGACTACCTGAGCTTCGATTTCGGCGACTTCTTCAGCTGGAACTACGACTTCGATTCCAACGACGAGCTGTGCCCGGCCATTGAGATCGATGCCGGCGCCCATCGCATCCACGAGCTCCCTCCGCGCTTCGATTTCTTCCGCAAGCACGAGAGCCAGTACAAGTAAGGCTATCTTGCCAGAGCAATGATCCTCGAGAGCCCGCTTTGTGCGGGCTCTTTTTCATCTGGCGCGCTGGCTGCACAAACGGGAGCGCGCAAGCAAGAACCCGAAGGTCGGGCATGGGCGGATCGAGCGAGCATGCGGGAGCGCGAGCAGATCGGGTGAGCATGGGGGAGCGCGAGCAGATCGGGTGAGCAAACCAGGGCTCCGTTCAAGCCAGAGCTTCGGTTTGCGGCAAGCTCCCGTTTGCTTTGGTTTCGGGATTGTTGTGCGGTTGGGACGGTCGAGGATGCCGTGCCACGATTCCCGGCGATCAAAAAAGCACATTTTCCAAGTATTTTTGTTGCGCGATTGAGCTAGTCAAGATAGAGGTATGGAATAATACCAGTTCAACAAGGTGATTGAACAAAGCAATATATGATGCGCATTTGTCAGATTTGGAAAATGTGATATTTTGGTCAGCAGAAGTTGGAAAATGTGTTTTTCTGAAAGGCGAAATTGATGACCGCGCTGAAAGTGACCAAATTGGCACATTTTCCAAATTCGGCTCCGCGATGAGCTCCCGGTACTGCGGGTCCAATGTGTCGAATCGGGGGTCGTGGCCGTTGCTGCGTGTCGGATGTTGCTGGCAGGGATGTTGCTGGCAGGGATGTTGCTGGCAGGGATGTTGCTGACAGGGATGTTGCTGACAGGGATGTTGCTGACAGGGATGTTGCTGACAGGAGATTATGGCCCATTGTTGCGTGTCGGGCGCTGCCGACGGGAAGTCGTGGCCCGGTGCTGCCGACGGGAAGTCGTGGCCCGGTGCTGCGTGCCGGTTGTTGCGGGCTAAGAAGCGCGGCTGGGCTTCGTTGCGAAGGGGGAGAGGAATGGCTACGATTGTCGAGGGTCTTACGGCGGCGCAATGCTGGACATGCGATCGCTTTTATGGTTTGTTCTTCGGGGAAACTGTTAGCTTGGAGATGGGAAATCGGATCCCCAAACTGCGTCCTCCGCTGGGGAATCCCGACACTGAAGAGCGTGCATGGTGGCTGGCGAGCGATCGGCTGGGGGTTGTATACGAGGAAGCTCTGGCGTACGCAGAAGCTACGGAATCCGGTATGGCGCTCAAGCCGTCGAAACACGTGATCGAGAGAGTGCTCGAACAGGGTGCCGGAATGGTGGACGCGCCAATCCGTGTGATGGTGCCCAACAAGGCGTCGCGTCTGTCGGCGGCTGATTTGACATGCTGCCTGAGCAGCACCGCGCCTGCGGCGGGCTCCTTCGTTCGCGGCCCTGGGGAAGGGCTTCTGATAGCCGGCCCCGAACTGGCGGTGCTCCAACTGGCCCTCAAGCTTCCGATGCCGAAGCTCGCCGAGCTGATTTGCGAGCTGTGCTCCACCTATTACTACGATCTCGCCGAAGTGCCTCAGCTGAGTCGCAGCGAGGACGGATTGCTCAGTCGGGTAGAAGTGCAGGAATGCGCGCGCAGCAACCGACCAGTTCCGGTCTCGTGTCTTCGCGCCATGGAGTGGTTTAGCGCGCAATCGGCTAGCTCGAAAGCGGGCCGAGCCATGGCCCGTGCGGTGCGCTACGCTGTCGACGGCTCCGCCTCTCCCATGGAGACCGCGTTGGCGCTCATGCTGTGCCTTCCGAAGACAGCCGGTGGTTACGGGCTTCCCAAGCCGCAGATGAATCGCGTGCTGCCTCTCGATGCGGAGACGGGGCGGGTGCGCGTGGCCGATCTATTTTGGCCCGAAGCTAAGATAGCGGTGGAATACGACAGCGATGCCTTTCATGCGGAAAAGGAGAAGTTGCGCCGCGACGCGCTCAGGCGCAATCAGCTGGAATCCCAGTCGGTGACGGTGCTCACGGCGACGGCGGAGCATTTGTCATCGCTTGCGGCGCTGGATGAGCTGGCGGGGCAGATCGCCCGCGCCTTGGGGCGCAGCCTGCATCGCGGGCGCCTCGCGGCTGCGGGAGAGCGGGCGGCACTGCTCGCATCCTTGAAGCAGCGCAGCATAGAGGGACTTCGCTGATCGGCTGAGGATTTTCTTGCTGCGCGCGGGGACACCCGGCGACTGGGTTGAATTGCGCGTACTTTCTTTGCGCAATCCCTTGCATTGGCGGGGGATTGTGCTATTTTAGACAGGCTGTCTTCGCAGGCGTGCGATGGGCAGCGGCAACTATCACACATGCTCGGGCGACCGAACTTCGCGAGTGGCCACCGGAAAAGGCTGCGAAGGGGCGGGATGACCTCGGGCAGAGGACTAACGAATGGAGTGATCATGACGAAAGTCAGCATTACCACGCTGCTCGATGCCGGTGCGCACTTCGGGCATCAGACCCGCCGCTGGAACCCGAAGATGAAGCCGTACATCTTCGGCAATCGCGGCGATATCTACATCATCGACCTCAAGCAGACCCTCTACGGGCTCGATGCCGCCTACACCTTCGTGAGCAACCTCACCCGCAAGGGCGGCACCGTGCTGTTCGTGGGTACCAAGAAGCAGGCCCAGGAGGCCGTCTCCGAGGCCGCCAACCGCTGCGGCATGCCCTATGTGAACGCCCGCTGGCTCGGCGGTATGCTCACCAACTTCGCCACCATCCGCACCCGCGTGAAGCGCATGGAGGAGCTGGAGGCCATGGATGCCGACGGTCGCATGGCGCTGCTTCCCAAGAAGGAGCAGATCCTGCTGCACAAGGAGCTCGGCATCGGCCCGCGTCTCGTCGAGCGCTCGACAGTCGGGCGGCAGATGTACGACACCCTGCCGTATCAGGCCATCGGCGCGCGCATCGTTTCGGAGACGAAGGCCGAGGAGATGCGCGTGCTCTACGTCGCCATGACGCGCGCGCGCGAAAAGCTCATCCTGACGGGCACCCTGTCCGCGGCCAAATGGGAGAAGCAGGCTGCCCGCTATGCGCGCAGCCCCATCCGCTCCGTGCGCCTGCTCGCCGACTTCATGGCCGACGCCGTCATCGCCGGCACCGGTGCCGATGTGACCGCCGCCGAGATGGCCGGCGAGGCCGCTGCCGCCGACGCCGTGGCCGAGGTGGCCGTCGAGGCCGCCGCCGACGTGGCCGAGGGCGCTGGCGCCGAGGTCGTTGCCGACGTGGTCGCTGACGCCGAGTAACCGACTCAGTAAGATACTCATTCCCCAAAGGAGGAATTCATGGCTAACATCACCGCTTCCATGGTGAAGGAGCTCCGCGAGATGACCGGCGCGGGCATGATGGAGTGCAAGAAGGCCCTGGCCGAGGCCGAGGGCGATATGGAGAAGGCCGTCGACGTGCTGCGCACCCGCGGTCTCGCCGCCGTGGCCAAGAAGGCCGGGCGCGCCACCAACGAGGGCACCGTCATGGCCATCGTGAACGATGCGTGCACCACCGGCGCCGTGGTCGAGCTGAACTGCGAGACCGACTTCGTGGGCATGAACGAGAAGTTCAAGGCCTACGCCGAGAAGATCGCCAAGGCGGCCCTCGCCGCCAAGCCGGCCGACGTGGAGGCTCTCAAGGCCGCCGTCATCGATGGCGAGACCGTCGAGGACGTGGTCACCGACTGCATCCATGTGATGGGCGAGAACACGCAGCTGGCCCGCGTGGCCGTGGTGGACGCCCAGGCCGTGTCCGCCTACATCCACGGTGGCGGCAAGATCGGCGTTCTGGTGACCTTCAACGTCGAGGGCATCGATCCAGCCTCCGACGCCTTCCAGAAGTGCGGCCGCGACATCGCCATGCAGGTGGCCGCTCTGAACCCCGTGTCCGCCACCCGCGAGGACGTGCCCGCCGACGTGGCCGCCCACGAGATGGAGATCTACAAGGCCCAGGCCGCCGAGTCCGGCAAGCCCGAGGCCATCCAGGAGAAGATCGCGCTCGGCCGCATGGACAAGTTCTACAAGGAGAACTGCCTCGCCGAGCAGGACTTCGTGAAGAACCCCGACCTCACGGTGGCCCAGTACGCCGATGAGTGCGCCAAGGAGATGGGCGGGAAGATCGCCATCACCGGTTTCGTGCGCTTCGCTCTGGGCGAGTAGCCGCAACTGGATGGATTTATTTCCAAAAGGAGGAAAGCCCGCGCGGGTGCGCGGGCTTTTTTCTATAATAGGGGCACTTGTGAATATTTGCATGACGCGGGGCGCTCGGGCGTTCCGGCAAAAGGACTAGAAATGAACCAGGAAGTCATCATCGTTCGGGGAAACCATACCCTCAAAGGCGACGTGCGCGTCTCCGGCGCCAAGAACTCGGCCTTGAAGCTCATGGCCGCGTCCATTCTGGGACAGGGGGAGACGATCCTGCACAACGTGCCGCTCATTTCCGATATCGAACTTATGAGCGAGGTGCTCGCGCGTCTGGGTGCCACCGTGGTGCGCGAGGGGCATACCCTGCGCATAAACACTGCCGACGTCGACAGCTGCGAGACGCCCTACGAGCTCGTCTCGAAGATGCGCGCCTCCATCTCGGTGCTGGGGCCGCTCATCGGGCGCTTCGGCGAGGCGCGGGTGGCCATGCCCGGCGGCTGCCAGATTGGCGCCCGCAAGATCGACATGCACCTGGTGGGCTTGGAGGCCCTGGGCGTTGCGTTCGACGTGGATCACGGCGTTCTGGCCGCCACGACGCCGAACGGCCTGCGCGGCACTCACGTGTACCTCGAGTTCCCCTCGGTGGGCGCCACGGAGAACATGCTCATGGCCGCCGTGACCGCCGAGGGCCACACGGCCATCGAGAACGCCGCCTGCGAGCCCGAGATCGAGGATCTGGCGAACATGCTCAACGCCATGGGCGCGCGCGTGGCTGGTGCCGGCACCTCGCTCATCGAGATCGAGGGCGTGCCGCTCTCGACGCTCCACCCCTGCGAGCATACGACGGTGGGGGACCGCATCGAGGCGGGCACCTTCCTCGCCGGCGGCGCGCTTACCGGAGGCCCTCTCACTGTGCACGGCATCGATCCCGCTTTTTTGCGCATGGCCATCATGAAGCTTCGGGCCATGGGCTGCGATGTGGAAACCGGCGACGATTGGATCACCGTGCGCCGCGAGGAGCCCCTGTCCTCCGTGGACATCCAGACGCTGCCGCACCCCGGGTTTCCCACCGATCTCCAAGCTCAGTTCATGCTGCTGGCGGCCCTGGCCGATGACGTGTCGGTCATCACGGAGAACGTCTTCGAGAACCGCTTCATGTTCGCCGCCGAGCTCATGCGCATGGGGGCCGACGTGACGTTGGACGACCACCACGCCATCGTGCGCGGCGTCGATAATTTGGAGGGGGCGCCTGTGTCCTCCACCGATCTGCGGGCGGGCGCGGCCCTCGTGCTCGCGGGTATCGTGGCCGACGGCGAGACGAGTGTGCATCACCTCGAGCACATCGACCGCGGCTATGAGGACTACGTGGGTAAGCTGGCCTCCCTCGGCGCCGACATCCGTCGCGTGCCTGCGGATTCTCTCCGCTAGGGGCGTCCATGGCACTGCATGGCAAAAAGGCCCCTTCGGCCTCCCAGACCCGTCGCGTCTCCCGACGCGTGAACGATTCCATGATTGGCTCCCATGTGGAGCGCGGCTCCTCCGCTCGGGGGCGGCACGCTGCCGGCGCCGACCGTCCGGCCCGCGTCGACTTCTCCGATGGACGCCGCAGCCGCCGAGCCGACCGCGGCATGGTGGATCAGGTGGACGTGGGCGCCACGAGCGGCGAGAGCGACTCCGATTACGCTCGGCGCCGCGCCCGGCGCAGCTACGCCGAGGAGATTCAGGCCAAGGGGCGCCGCCGCAAGATGATCTTCTTCGGGGCGGTTGCCCTGCTCGTAGTAGTGGTGGCCGTTGTGGCGGGCACGGCGGCGTTCTTCGCCTGGTCCGATTCTCAGCTGTCCTTGGGCGACTCGAACGCCAAAGAGGCGCTGGCGGCTCCCGAGGAGGGCGCGCCCTATTACGCGCTGCTCGCCGCCGATCTCGCCAAGAACACGGCGGCTCCCTCCTCGTCTGACGAGGCCTACCTCGCCGTGCGCATCGACGAGGGCGCCCGCACGCTTACGTTCATCTCGCTGCCGCCCTCGGTGTCCGTGGAGCTTTCCGACGGCGAGCGCCACGCCCTGCGCGACGCCGCGTCGGTGGGCGGCGACGCAGAGCTTCTCCGGGCCGCCGGGTCGCTGCTCGGGGTTCAGTTCGCCCACTTCGCGTCCACCGATGCCGAGGGCCTCGCCTCCCTGGTCGATCTGGTGGGGGGCGTGCCCGTGGAGCTGTCCGAGGAGGTGGACGACCCTCGGGCCGGTATCCATGTGCTGGCCGCCGGAGCCCAGACGCTCGACGGCGCCCAGGCGCTCACGCTTCTGAGGGCGGCCAACTACAGCGATGCAATGGGAACGCAGGCGAAGATGCGGGCCCTGTTCACGGTGAACCTGGCCGAGCGCGCCACCTCGGGCGAGGGCCTTTCCTTCCCGAGCGTGATAGCCGACGGCGCGCCCTTCGTCTCCACGGACTGGACGAGCGGCCAGCTCATTTCCTTGGGCGATGCTCTCAGCCCCCTCACGGAAGCGACGGTGTACGCTGCCGTGGTTCCCGGGCGCCTTACGACTTCCGACGAGGGCGAGGAAACCTACGAGGTGTCCGACGAGGATCTCGCCGCGATGATGGAGGCGGTGAATGCGGGCAACTCGCCGGAGAGCTTCGAGGGCAACCTTGCCAATGTCGATCGCAGCCTCGTCACCGTGGAGGTGCGCAACGGCAGCGGCATTCAGGGAGCGGCGGCCCGCTGCGGCGAGCTTCTGACCTCGGCGGGCTACGACGTGAAATCCGTCGGCAACGTGGACGACGGCACGGTGTACCCCGAGACGCTCGTCATCTACAAGGACGAGGCCTTCGAAATCGCCGCCAAGGCCATCGTGAGCGACCTGTCCGCGGGGCGGGTGGTGAACGGCGGCGACTTCTACACCTTCGACACCAACGTTTTGGTGATCATCGGCACCGACTGGATCGGCTAGGCGCCCTCTGTGTTATGATGCTGGCCGATATAAGAAAACCTCTCACGATAGGAGTGACTCATGGTTGAGAAGTCCGATGTGGCCGCGGTGCTGGAGCTGATCCGCCCGAGCCTGCAGGCCGACGGCGGCGACGTGCAGCTGGTGGACGTGTCCGACGATGGCGTCGTCACGGTGGAGCTGCAGGGCGCCTGCAAGGGCTGCCCCATGTCCCAGATGACGCTCGCCAATGGCGTTGAGCGCATCCTGAAGGAGCGCGTGCCCGGCGTTACCTCCGTGGTGCCGGCGATGTAGGCGGCAACAGATCTGGAAGATGAGCGGGCTCTGGCGGGCCCGCTTTTTTGCGAGAGAGGCTGGTGTATGGAAGGGTGCTGGAGCCGTCGCGGGTGCGATGACGAGATGCAGGGGCGCTGTCCGCACAACGTGCCGGGGGAGCCGTGCCCGGCAGACTGCCATTACGCGGCGTGCCATCGACCGACCCATGTGGTGTGCGAGGACTTCGGGGTGCTTCTAAACCCGAATCGCGATTACGGCGCGGCGGTCAAGCAGGTGTGCCGCTTCTGCGAGCATTTCCTTGTGAACGGGCCGGATATCGATCCGGAGACCCGCACGCGCGACAAGTTCAGCGGCCGCAACCGCTTCCTTCTTTAGGTTTCGACATAGGTTTCGAGAAAAATGGTCACAAAATCGACTTTTGGGTTTTAAACGGGAATTTGGAAGAGGAGAAATTAATGTATTGAATTAATTTCTCGCAAATCAAGGGCGAATCTCGTCGATGTAAGGCCTTCTTTAGGGTTCAGCCGAACCCAGAACTCGATTTTGTGACCATTTTCTCTCGACTTTTTGCAAAGAACGAGAAGGCGGTTGGGTGAGAGGGCTTGCTTTTGCGTGATTGTCGAGGGGCTCTGCTACAATGCGGTTCGGTAAAGGTTCAAGCGCGAGCGAAGGCGGTGAGAGCGGTGAAAGCGAAGGTGACCTGTCCGGCCTGCGGGGCCGATGACGTCGATGTGCGATCCTACGAGTCGCTCATGGCCCTGCGCTCCGACCTGGCGCTGTTCACGCTGACCTGCCCCCATTGCGCCGCCCGCATCTCGGCGCTTCTGACCATTCCGCCCGAGTTGCGGGAGGAAGTTGTATTTGCCGCTATCGAGCTGGGTGCTGGTATGGGCGCCCATGAGGGAACATCGTAATGCTGAACGACATTTATCAGGGGCTCGACCCCATCGCCTTCTCGCTGGGGCCTCTGGTGGTGCGCTGGTACGGCCTGGCCTACGTGCTCGGGTTCGTCTGCGCCGCCGCCATCATCTACTTTGTGGCGAAGCGCTGGAAGCTCGGCATGAGCGAGGACAACCTGCTTACGCTCATGGTCTGCGCCATCGTCGGCGTGGTGCTGGGTGCGCGCATCGGATACGTGCTGTTCTACGGCGACGGCTACTACCTGTCCCATCCGCTGGAGATACTCGCGTTCAACCAGGGGGGCATGAGCTTCCATGGCGGTCTCGTGGGGCTGCTTATCGGCGGCGCCGTAGCTGCCCTTATGACGCGCATCCCGTTTCTCACGTTGGCCGACTTGGGATCCATTGCGGCGCCGATTGGCCTGTTCTTCGGCCGCTGCGCCAACTTCGTGAACGGCGAGCTGTGGGGCGCGCCCACCGACGGGCCGCTCGGCGTGGTGTTCGGCGGCGCAGCCGGCATGATGCCGCGGCATCCCAGCCAGCTCTACGAGGCGGTGCTGGAGGGGCTCGTCATCTTCTGCGTCCTGTTCGCGCTCTCGCGCAAGCGGCCACCGAGGCCCCAGGGCACCTTCCTCGGCGCATTTCTGGTGCTCTACGGCATCTTCCGCTTCCTCATCGAGTTCGTGCGCGAGCCCGACGTGCAACTGGGATACCTGTGGGGCGGCTGGCTCACCATGGGCCAAGTGCTCTCGGCGCCACTCATCGTGGCCGGCATCGCGTTGCTTATCTACGCGGCGAGGACGCGGCATCCCCAGGCCGGACCGCAGGAGATTCAGCCGCCGTCTGTCCCTGGCGATGCGGCTTAGGCGCTCCGTCGGGTTTTCTTGTAACGACGTGGTGTCACCCGGCGTTGCGGAAATCGGGGTGGCACTCCTTCCAGTACAATATTTCAAGGCTGCGGACAGCGCGTCTGCGGCTCTTTGTAACGAGCAGCTACAAGAGATATGAGGTAGAACATGGACGTGAAATTCTACAAGTGCATGCATTGCGGCAACATTGCTGTTAAGGTCTTCGACGCGGGCGTGCCGCTGGTGTGCTGCGGCGAGAAGATGGTCGAGCTGGTCGCCGGCTCCCAGGACGCCGCCCTGGAGAAGCACGTGCCCGCCGTCGAGGTCGAGGGCAACAAGGTCGTCGTGAATGTGGGCTCGGTTGACCACCCCATGATGGAGGAGCACTGGATCCAGTTCATCTGCCTGGTGACCGACAAGGGCTACCAGATTCATCCGCTGAACCCGGGCGAGGCGCCCCACGCCGAGTTCGTCATCGCCGAGGGCGAGACGCCGCTCAAGGTCTACGAGCACTGCAACCTCCACGGCCTGTGGGTGACCGAGATCTAAACGCCCGCTGGCGGAGCGAAATGAGAAAGACCCGTGTTGCGCGGGTCTTTTTTCTTGCATTCGGGGAAAACGATGCTAATATAGAAAAGCTTGTCTCAGGGCTTGGTCGGAAACCAAGCCGCATTCGGCCCCTTGGTCGGAAACCAAGGAAGTTAGGAGAACCCAATGAAGCAAGGTATTCATCCGGAGTACGTGGACTGCGTCGTGAAGTGCAGCTGCGGCAACACCTTCACCACCCGCTCCACCAAGCCCGAGCTGAAGATCGACATCTGCAACGCCTGCCATCCGTTCTACACCGGCACCCAGAAGCTCATCGACACCGGTGGACGCGTCCAGCGCTTCGCCGACCGCTTCGGCGCCGCTAAGGACGTCGTGGCCGAGCGCGAGGCCGCC
>ERZ772858.2096-NODE-2096-length-16424-cov-11.718492_pt1 | contig 16424 bp, 9 predicted proteins | sample MGYA00512136_ERZ772858 | MGnify/ENA primary metagenome ERZ772858 (study PRJEB29015, sample SAMEA2737726) | human gut metagenome | biome: human gut; feature: human-associated habitat; material: faeces | place: China | collected 2012 ...
GGACGCCCCGAAGGCGGCGAAGGGGTTCTCGGGTGCGGCAGCTGCCGGCTGCATCGGCTGCGCCGGCGCGGCCTCGGGCTGGGACGCCGGCTGTTGGGGTTCCGGCGCGCCGGAAGCGCTCGGGGTGTTGCTATTCTCGTCCATGGTCTTCGACCTTTCTGGTTTGCGCGCCCGCTAGTTGGCGCGCTCGCTGAACACGGTTTCGGTGACGCCGTCGATGCGGGCGACGATGTCGGCGGGATCCATCAGCATCATGGCCTCGAACAGAGGCGGCGACACCATGTTGCCGCACACGGCCACGCGCAAGGGCTGGAACAAGAGCTTCGGCTTGAGCCCCGCCTCCTCGCCGGCGGCACGGCAGAGCTCCTCGAGCGCCTCGGCGTCCCACGGGTTGTCGTCGTCGGCGAGAATGCCGCGACAGATGGCGAGCGCCTCATCGGCCCGCGCCCCTTCCTTCAAAAGCACCTTCTGGACGCTCTTCTCGTCGAGCACCACCGAGTCGCCCCAGAACAGAAACGCCAGCTTGGCGGGAATCTCGTCCAGGTGCGCCAGGCGCTCGGCAACAAGCGGGTACATGGCCTCGTAGAACTCGCGATCGTCGTCCACGTCGACCAGGCACGCCTCCCAGGTGTCGGCGTCCACGCCCTCGCCGGGCAGATGCAACTCGCGGGCGGCCGCTTCCGCCTCCTCCTTGGCGGGCGTCGGCACGACGGTGATGCCGTCCGGCACGTTCGACCCATCCAGGTTGGTCTGGGCGAGCCAGGGCTTGGCGGCATCGACCCAGGCGGCAGCGCCCATGTCGCGGATATAGACGCCGTTCATCCAGTCGAGCTTCTTCTCGTCGAAGATGGAGTGCTTCTTCGTGATGCGATCGAGCGAGAAGGTGCGGCAGAGCTCCGCCGGCGGGATGATGGTGGTCTCGCCGTCGAGCGACCAGCCGAGCAGCGCCAGGAAGTTCACGAGAGCGTCGGGCAGATACCCCCGGTCGCGGTACTCTTCGACATTGGTGGCACCGTGGCGCTTCGAGAGCTTCTTGCCGTCGGGGCCCAAGATCATGGACAGATGCGCGAACAGCGGCACCTCGGCGCCGAGCGCCTCGTAGATGAGCACCTGGCGCGGGGTGTTGGAGAGATGGTCGTCGCCGCGGATGACGTGGGTGATGGCCATGTTCACATCGTCGCAGACCACAGCGAAGTTGTAGGTGAACGTGCCGTCGGTGCGGCGCAGGATCATGTCGTCCATCACATCGATGGGGAAGCTCATGTCGCCGTAGACGGCATCCTTGAACGTGACCGGACCGTGGTCGTCGGGCACTTTCAAGCGCCAGACATGGGGCTCGCCGGCAGCGATGCGCGCGGAGGCCTCGTCGGCCGGAATGGCGCGACAGGTGCGGTCGTAGCCCGCGTAACCTCCCTCGGTTTTCTCGGCGGCCTCGCGCTTGGCGTCCAGCTCCTCCTTGGTGCAGAAGCAAGGATAAGCGGCGCCGGCGTCGATGAGCTTCTGCAGCGCTGCCTCGTACGTGTCGGTGCGCTGGGTCTGGAAATAGGGGCCGCAAGGTCCGCCCACCTCCGGGCCCTCGTCCCAATCGAGGCCCATCCACTTCAGCGCGCGCAGAATGATCTGGGTGTTCTCCTCGGTGGAACGCTCCGGGTCGGTGTCCTCGATGCGCAGCACGAAGGTGCCTCCGGTAGCCCGGGCGAAGGCCCAGTTGTAGATGGCGGTGCGAGCGCCGCCGATGTGCAGCTTGCCGGTGGGAGAAGGCGCGAAGCGGACGCGCACGGGCTTGGTCGTGGTCATGGGTTTCCTTCAGTCCTCGGGGTCGATTCAGGTAATAGCGCCAGTATAGCACGGGGGCTGAGCCATCATTCATTGACCACATCCGACTCGGCGACGGTTCGGTACAGGGCTCGTGTCCGCAGCGCAACGGAGCCGTGACGCTCCGTGACAGTTCGGCGGTGGGGCCGTATCGGTTGGACAGCAGCCCTAAGGCGACACCGGAGCGGGCCTAGACTGAAGGAGCTATGGGAGGGGCTTCGGCTTCGCACGGGCGCCCGCGAAGGACGCGCCGGCTATGCCCCGTTCCACACGTTCCCACGACGCCGTAAGAGAGGAAATCGCCATGGCCCCGTACCGTTCCGTACATGCCTTCACCGTCCGCTTCTTTCCGCACTCGTCGGTGTCCCTCCGCTGGGTTGTTGCCGCGTTCGCCCTTCTCGCCGCTCTCTGCTGGGCGTCCCCTGCCTGGGCCGTGGACAGCGCTGTCTTCGCCTCGGGCGCGGGCACCGAGGCCGACCCCTACCTCATCGAGAATGCAAGTCAGATAGCGGCCTTCCGCGATGCCGTGAACGCAGGCGACGACTATGACGGCAAATACGTGGCCCCCGGCGCCGACGTGGATCTCGAGGGCGCCGAGTGGACGCCCATCGGCGCCGGCACGCGCAAGAGCAGCGGCATCGCCGAGGGCAGCACACCTTTCGCTGGCACCTTCGACGGCGCGGGCCACACCGTGAGCGGCCTGAAGATCACTTCGACCCAGGGCGCCGACTACGCCATCGGACTCTTCGGCATTCTGGACGGGGCCACCGTGAAGAACCTCACCGTGGCCGACGCGAAGATCGCCGTGCCTCAAAGCGAGCTGGCGGGCATCCTCTGCGGCATGTTGGCGAACGATTCCACTGTATCCGGCGTAAACGTCTACGGATCCGTTTCCGGCAAGGCGGGCGTGGGCGGCATCGCGGGGCGCATGACGCTATCCGGCGCCATCGAGAACTGCGAGAACAGCGCCTCGGTCACCGCCGCGGGCGGCGTGGGCAACGCCGGCGGTATCGTGGGCGCCGCCTACTACACCACCCCCACCGGCCGCATGGCCATCACCGGATGCCGCAACAGCGGGAGCATTTCCGGCACCGACTGCATCGGCGGCATCGCCGGCCTCAGCGCGACCTTCGTGTCGAATTGCGAGAACAGCGGCGCCATTGCCGGCACGAGCTACTCTGTCGGCGGCATCGTCGGCGAGCAGAAGAACTACGGCGCCGTGAGCGGCTGCACCAATTCCGGGGCGGTTTCCACGAGTAACGCCAGTGCCTACGGCATCGGGGGCATCGTGGGATGGGCCCGCTACGACGGCGCCGCCCCAGCCTACGCCACCAGCGCGCCCATCACGGTGACCGGCTGCGCCAACAGCGCCTCCGTGCAAGGCGGCAGCTGCGCCGGCGGCATCGTTGGCACGTTCTACAACGCGGGCACCGTAAGCGGGAACGCCAATACGGCCGCGTCCATCACCAGCTCGAGCTTCGCCGGGGGCATCGTGGGCAACCTGCAGAACGCCGACATCTCGTCGCTGCCCTCCACGGTGCCCGAGGGCATCCTTGTGGAGAACAACGTGAGCGCCACCCCGCTCAATGCCATCACGGCTCCCTTGAAGGGCCCCTACGCCTACAACAACACGCCGAGCGATTTCACCGTGCGCGACAACGGGAGCGCCTGGGTGGCCCAGGCCGGAGCGACGCGCTACGCCACACTCGCGGGCGCCTTCGCAACGGCCCCCGATCACAGCACCATTAAGCTCGTCAGCAGCGTGAGCGACCAGCCGACCCTCTCCGTTTCCGACGGCCGCGAGCTCACCCTGGATCTGGCTGGCTTCAACCTCTTCTTCGCCACGGACGGCAGTCTGTCCCTTCGGGATGGAGCCCTGACGGTAACCGGACAGGGCGACGTGGCGACCGCCGAGGGAGCCGACGGCAAGCCCGAGCCTTTGGCCACCGTAAGCGGCACAGGGTCACTCGCGCTTAAGGGCGGCAGTTACAACCAGGACGTAGCGCCCTATGTGGCCGATTCCTACGCCGAGTTCGTCCCCGCCGACGCTCACGCGACGGCCCCCTTTTCCGTCGTGCCCGTCTCAACGGCCAAGCACAACGCCCAGGCCGTCGTTCACGATGGAGGCAAGACCGTTTACTATGGTGACGCCGGCGCAGCCCGAACAGCAGCGGCCGCTGCCCCTGGCGCCACCGTGGAGGAGCTGAAAGCCCCGAGCACGCCATCGGGCAACGAGGGCGGCGAGGGCAACCCGAGCGACGGACAGACGGGAACGACGAACGACGGGCAGCCGAGCGGAGACGCCAACGCGAATGCCGGGGACAAGACAGATGGCAGCACCGCAGCCGACGACCAGACCGACGGCAACGGGACGAAGGGCGCGGACAAGGATGACGCCTCTAAGGCGACAGCCAAACCCAGCACATCCAGCGCGGCGTCTGGCACGCATACTTACCGCAGCAGCTCGATCGCCTACCGCGGCGTTCCACAGACTGGAGACGCGGCCACCGATGCGCTGCTCGCCGTGGGAGCTCTGGCCGTCGTCTCGGGCGGCGCCGCGGCCCTCGCCCGCGCCCGCATGAAGCGTGCCCGGGCCAAGTAGCGTAGCTCGGCATCGCTCGCACCGTAAGCCGCAATCGCCGTGGCTCCTCTTTACCTGAGAGCGCACATCGAGGCCGTCGCCCTGACCACTACCTCCTCGTCGGCCTCCCCACGGAAACGGGCAACTCCCGCAGGGCCTCCATTACCTCAGCGGCGGCTTCCTCGGCTTGCAACTGACGAGGCATGTCGAGGCCCGCGCGCTCGAAGGCCTCGGCCAACGCGGCAGCGTAGTCGCGCTTGTGGGCATCGTTGAGCGCCTTCCACGGAATGCCCTTGAACCAAGCGGCCACCTCCCCATTGAAGGGCACGCGTCCTTGCAGCATGAACGCCATGATGACAGGGTATCCCGCGTAGCCCTGCCAGAACGTCGCGTTGTCGTTGGAGCGGTAGCGTCCCTCGTCGTCCCAGGTCACCCGGTACTCCTTCGACCCGTCCGACGATCGCACGATAAGCGCTTCCGGACTCAAATCGTAGCGATCGTCGACCAGCGCCGTCCACGCCTCGTACACTTTCTCAACCGGCGGCAATTTTTCCATGAGATACTCCTTGTATCGCACTTTCTCGTTCTGCTCATTATGACTCCACTGCTTCGGTTCAACGCAAAACTGCCACTCATCAGTTATGTTGCAAGCCTTCCAGTTATGGTCATTTCATGTGTGCCCATTTACAAAGTGCCTGCTCATAGAGTTATCCACAGCGAAAACGAGACACTGCCGCGACATAACTGCGGTTTGACGCTGCTACGATCCCCGCCCTACTTCGATCCATCTAAAAAACAAGGGGCACCATGGCGGTACTTTTAGCGGGCGCCTGAGCGCTTCCTTTTGCCTTCGGAATTCTGCCCGGAGAGGGAGACGAGGGCGATCATGGCGGCCATGAGGACAAGGCCGATCCAATCCCAGGCAGAGAACGGAGTGTGCAGCCACAAGGCAGCGATGACCATGGCACCGGCCGGCTCAGCCACGCCCAGAAGGCTCCCCTTCACCGAGCCCACGAGCGACACGCCGTAGAGGAACAGCCCGAAAGCAGCAAAGGTACCCAGAACGCCCACGCCACCGACAAGAGCGAGCCAGCCTGTAGCGTCCATGTCGGGAACGAGACTGCCGGCGGTGCCGAAAAGGTCGGCGAGAATCGAGCCCGCAGCGCCGAGGGCGGCAGAAGGGGCGGCGAGCAGCGAAACGATCGCCTCTCCGATGAGCCACACGAGAATGGCGACAATACCGCTAATGACCATCCCGCAGGCGATGACGGTGGGGCGATCCCATCGGCCGTAGAGCCGTTGGGGCGCCATGATGTAGAGCGTCTCGGACAAGGCGTTGGCAATGCCCCAAGCCAAGCCCGCCGCCGGCAGCACGATGACGCCCCAGTCTCCCTGGGTGGCGATGAGCGTCGCGGCGGCCATCGCGCACATCAGCCCGACAAAGTCGGCGACGCGCGGCAGACGGCGCGCTCGGGCGCAGGTGATAAGCATGACGAACACCGTGCAGGTGGCCTGGAGCACCGTGGCCGTGCCGGCGTTAGTGAGGGCGACCGACACCGCGTAGGTGATCTGCGAGAGGTACAGCCCCACGCCGAACAGAACGAGCGTCGGACGGGCGGCGGGGCTCCCCAGCAGCGAGAGCAGAGCCTCGCGACGCGTAACGAATACGAAGACGGCGAACAGCAGGGCCGCCACGCCGGCACGTACGGCGGAGATGAAGGCGGAGCTTACCTCGTAACTCTCCGCGAGAAACTGGATACAGGCTCCTGAGAATCCCCACAGCGTCGCACCCGCCAGGGCACATACCACCCCTCGCCAGAAGACCTTAGAAGCGTTCACCGCCGTCTCACCTCCGTGCAATCCATCGAAATCCGTTGCCGCAGAGGCAGCATACACCATCCCATGCACAAGGAGCCAGAGAGGACGCACCTTCGACCGCTACGGGCAAAGCGACCTCCCTACTGCCGCCCTTGGCACTTGGCGGCGCGGCTATCGTCTTTCTTCGCGCTTGGCGGCACGGGCGGCGCGCTTGGCGGCCAAACGCTCGCGGGCGGCATCGCCCTTGGCGAGGTTGTTGGCGCGCCGTTCGCTGCGCCCCGTGGGGCGAGTGGGAGCGGGAGTGGCTGACGCTGAGCCCTTGGCCGTGTCCTGGCCCAGGGCGGACCGAGATCCGCCCCTGCGGGAATCGGTCGGGGCATTTTGCGAAACAGCCTTAGCAGAGCCTGTCCGAGCATTTTTGGAAACGCCCGCAGCGGGATCTGTTGCGATACCCCGGGGGACAGAAGAGGCAGGATCGGAGGCAAAGCCGGAAGCGCCGCCCTCCATCTCCGCGAAAGGAGCCCCCTCTTCGGCGTCGGTCTCGCCGAAGAGTTTCTCCAGGAAGTGCACGATAGCCGGAAGCAGGTTGTCGCGTTCCTCCTCCGAGAAGTAGCGCAGCGGCAGCGTCAGTTTGCGCTTGTCCGTCTGGTAGCGGCCGGCCGCGCGGCGCAGGGGCTTCATGGCAGCAGCGGGGATGTCGATGGGCTCCACGATGAGCTTGCCCGCCGCCACGGAGATGAGCTTGACCCCGTGCTCGTTGGCGAAGGCCTTCAGCCATGCGCGCTCGAAGAGGTTGGCCGCCGCCTCGGGCATCTCGGGGGCCTTGGCGAGCATATCCTCGCGGAGGGCGGCCACTTCCTCCACCGTGGAAGCCGAAGCCAGCTTGCGGTACCACAGCACCCGGGCGTCGGCGTCGGGAATGTACTCCTCGGGCAGGTAGGCGTGACCGGGGATGTTCACGGTGATGTCGGAAAGCGCCGGCGGCAGCTCGCCTGAGGCGCCCACGCCCTCGCGCGTCTCGTTCACGGCCTGGTTGAGCATCTGGGCAAACAGATCGAAGCCCACGGCTGACATATTGCCGGACTGCTCGGCGCCGAGCATCGAGCCGGCCCCGCGAATCTCCAGATCGCGCATGGCGATGCGCATGCCGCTGCCCAAATCCTGATGCTCGTTGATGGCGGTGAGGCGCGCGGCGGCCTCTTCGGTCAAAGGCACGTTCTCGGGGAACATGAAGTAGGCGTAGGCCTGGGTGGACGAGCGGCCTACGCGGCCCTTCAGCTGGTACATCTGGGCGAGGCCCAGACGCTGGGCGTCCTCGATGATGAGCGTGTTGGTGTGGGGGTTGTCGATGCCGCTCTCGATGATGGTGGTGGCCACGAGCACGTCCAGCTCGCCGGCGGCGAACTCCTCCATCACCTGCTCCAGCTCCTCCTTGGTCATCTGCCCGTGGGCCACGCCGACCCGCGCCTCCCCGGCGGCGGCATGCACGCGATCGACCGCCTCGTCGATGGAGCGCACGCGGTTGGACACGTAGTACACCTGGCCGCCCCGCGCCAACTCGTAGCGGATGGCGGCCGATACGACGTCGGGATCCCACTCCCCCACGTGCACCTCCACGGGGCGCCGCTCGTCGGGCGGCGTTAGGATGAGCGACATGTCGCGCACCCCCGACAGCGACATCTGCATGGTGCGCGGGATGGGGGTGGCCGACAACGTCAGCACGTCGATGGACTCGCGCAAGTTCTTCAGCTGCTCTTTGTGCTGCACGCCGAAGCGCTGCTCCTCGTCGATGATGACCAGCCCCAGATCGTGCGGGTTCACGTCGCGCGAGAGCAGCCGGTGCGTGCCCACGAGCACCTGCACGTCGCCTTTGGCGAAGCCCTCCAGCGCTGCTTTCTGCTGCTCGGGCGTGCGGAAGCGCGAGAGCACTTCCACGGTGACGTCGAAGGGGTCGAAGCGGTCTTTGAAGGAGGTGTAGTGCTGCTGGGCCAGAATGGTGGTCGGACAGAGCACCATCACCTGCTTGCCGTCCTGGGTGGCCTTGAAGGCGGCGCGCAGGGCCACCTCGGTCTTGCCGAAGCCGACGTCTCCGCAGATGAGACGGTCCATCGGTCGCGGCGATTCCATGTCGTGCTTCACATCGGCGATGGCGGCGAGCTGATCGCGGGTCTCGGTGTAGGGGAAGGCCTCCTCCATCTCGCGCTGCCAGGGGGTGTCCGGCGAGAAGCGGAAGCCCTGGGTGGCGGCGCGGCGGGCGTAGACGTCCACGAGGTCGAAGGCGAGCTTCTTGGTGGCCTTGCGGGCGCGGTTCATGGCCCGCGCCCAGTCGCTCGTGTTCAGGCGGGTAAGACGGGGGCTGCCGCCTTCCGGCCCCACGTAACGGGTCACGCGGTCGAGCTGCTCCACGGGGACGAACAGCTTGTCGCCCTCGGCGTATTCCAGCTGCAGGTAGTCGCGCTCGGTGCCGTCCACCTCGCGGCGCACCAGATCGCGGAAAAAAGCGATGCCGTGGGCCGCGTGCACCACGTAGTCGCCGGGCTTGAACGGGAAGGTGACCTCGGTGGCATCCACGCGGGAGCGCACGCGGCGGCTGGCGGCGCGCGAACCCTGGGTGTCGGCGGCCGACACCAGCGCGAGATGCGCCTTCGGGATGATCATGCCGAGCGGGATGTCGTTGTCCACGATGTTGACGACCCCGCGCCGCAGGCGGCGTTTGGCCTGGGCCGGGGTGTCGGCCTCTGCGCTTTCGGGTTGCGACCCCTCATGCGGCGGTCGGGCGGAGCATCCCGTACTCGGGCAGTCCTCGCTTTCGGGAAAAGAGGGGTGAGGATTATACCCCTCTTTTCCCGAGTCTGCGGAATCTGCGCGCGGGACGCTCCGCCCGACCGCCGCCGCACTATTGCCATCATCCAAATGCTCTGGCTGCACAATCTGGATGGGGATGCCGTGATCGACGAAGGCATGGCGCATGGTCTCGCGGGCGCGCAAGTTCGGGGCCGAGAAGACGATGGTGTAACGGTCGGCGGCGAGGCTCTTCAGCTTGCCGAATATTTTGTCGGGCATCCCGGCCACATCGACGCGCTTCACCGGCAGCTCGTCGTCCAGCGCGCCGCCGACCCGCATGATGGAGACATAAGTGGCCCGCACCTCGCCTCCGAAGTCCAGCGCCGCCGGCTCGGCGAACAGGCCCGCAAGCGCGATGTTGGTGCCCCGGGCGCGCTCGGCGATGTCGTCTGCCGCATGGGCCGCGTCATCGAAGAGCGAACGCGGCTCGATGAGGGCCGCGCACGTGCCCGCTCCGGCGTAGGCGCCCAGCGTCACCGGCTTCTTGTACAGAAACGGCAGCACCACATCGGCGCCGTCGAAGCGAAGCCCCCCTTCCAGCTTCTCCAGCACATCGCGCAGAGCCGGGTTGGTGAGCGCCGGCTTCCCCAGGGCGCGCCGCGCGTCGGCCAGCGCCCGGGGGGAGGCGGGGAACTCGGAGACGGGGTAAATCTCCACGGAGGGCAGCGAAGAGATGGTCTGCCCCGTGGCGGGCACAATGCGGCGGATCTCGTCCAGCTCGTCGCCGAAGAAGTCGAGCCGCACCGGAAAGGACAGGTTGCCGGGGAACACATCCACGGTGCCGCCGCGCACGGCGAAGGTGCCCGGACCGTCCAGCTCGCCGGTATTGGCGTAGCCGGCGGCCTCCAGGGCGCGGGGCAGGTCGCCCAGCTCCTCGACGCCCTCGACGCCCATATCCTCAAGCTCCTCGCCGGCCGTAAGCGCGATCGGCCGCGCAGCATTCGCCTCTACCGGCGGCAACAGGCGCAGCAGCGCCCGGGCGCTCGCCACCACCACGACTTCGCGGCCGCTCTTGAGCGCCCAGGCGGCCTCCATGCGCTGGGCGATGACGCGGCGATCGGCCGGCTTGGGGTCGAAGGGGTAATCCGCGCGCTCCGGGAAGCGCAGCACGCGCTCCTCCCCCACATAGGCGGCCACGTTGCGGGCGAAGGCGACGGCGGCGTCCTCGCCGGCCACGACGACGAGCGTGGGCTGGGGCGCATGGGCGAAGCGGGCCGCCACGAGGAAGGGCCGCGCCGAGGCGGCCACACCCAAGGTGGCGTCCTCGCCGGCATCGAGCTTTCCCCAGAACGCGTCCAGGCAGCCGGACTTCTCCAAGGTGAAGGCGAGCGAATCGATGAGCACAGTGATCTCTTTTCTGCAAGACAAACGGCAAAAGCCGCCCGAGCGGGCGGTCGGCACCCGGGATGAGCGCCTCGCACAGTGTAGCGCACTGGGGCGCGCAGCGACGCGAACGGGGGGCCAATAGTAGCAAAGAAGTAAACCGTCCCGCCGCGATTCCCCTAACTATTCCTCGAGAAGGAGCCCGCGCTGTGCGACAATAGCGAAAACGACACAGCGCCGACGCAGGCCGGCGCAAAAGGTAAGGAGGCAGCATGGCACGGGAATCCCTGGCGAGCAAGCGGGAGCGGGCGGCGGCCATCGAGGAGCGCATGTTCGAGCACTACGGCCCTGGGAAGGCGTCGCTCGACTATCGCACGCCCTTCGAGCTCACCGTGGCCGTGGTGCTGTCGGCCCAGTGCACCGACGCCGCCGTGAACAAGGTGACGCCGCGCCTGTTCGCGGCCTTCCCTACCCCAGCGGCCATGGCGGCCGCCTCCTCAGACGAAGTGGCGGAGATCATCCACTCGCTGGGGTTCTTCCGAAGCAAGGCGAAGAACCTCGTGGCACTCGCACAAATGGTGACGGCGGATTTCGGCGGCGAGGTGCCCGCCGACGTAGATGAGCTGCAGAAGCTGCCCGGCGTGGGCCGCAAGACCGCCAACTGCGTCATGTGCGAGGCCTTCAAGGATCCCCAGGGCATCGCCGTGGACACCCACGTCTTCCGCATCGCCCACCGGCTGAAGCTGGCCGGGCCTTCAGCCGACACACCGCAGAAGGTGGAGGACATCCTGCTCAAGGTGTACCCGCGCGAGCAGTGGCTGTTCATCAACCACCAGTGGGTGCACTTCGGCCGCGAGTTCTGCCGAGCCCGCAACCCCCGCTGCGCCGACTGCATCGTCGGCGATCTGTGCCCCACCCGAGGCCAGTGGGGGTAGGACCCTTTCCCCTTCCATAGCGGATAGTCGCCGTCTTACCCCCGTAGGGGGCGACCTTGGTCGCCCCTTCTATTTCTTCTGCAAGGGGAAGCCGCGGCGGTGCAGCTCGGCCACGACGGTTTCCACCAGCAGGGGCAAGGCGGCGGCGCATTCGGGAGTGAGCCCCACAACGAACTGCTCCGGGGAGGGATTGCCCGCCTGCATGCCCAGGCAGAAGCCCTCGGCCTCGTATCCCATGAGCGAGGCGGCATCGAACAAATCGACGAGCTTCAAATCGTGCAGCGACGCCTCGGGGCCCGAGTGGCGCGCCATGGCATCCGGCTCGAAACGGTACACGGTGCCGGGCGCGTCGCCCGTGCCGTCCACGGCGTCCACCGTGAGGATAAGGTCGCAACGCTCCACGTAGGGCAGCATGTCCAGCGACATGCAGCCGACGTCCACCAGCGTCACGTTCTCGGGGATGTCATAGCCGGCAAGTATCTCGTCGTAGGCCGCCGGGCCCACCCCGTCGTCCAGCATGAGCCGGTTCCCGACGAAGAACACCGCCGCCGTGCGCTCGCTCGCTTCCATGCTGCCTCCTTAGGCCCAGGTATCCAGCGTCGGGCGCAGATCCAAGTTGTACCAGGTGGCAAACGCCACGATGGCCACGGCGATGATCGCGCCAACAACAGCCCAGATGCGCTCCCGCCGCAGGTAGGTCTCGCGACTCACCCCCATGTTCTCGGCCCGGTGCGCCGCGAAAGGCTGGGCCACAATGGCGAACACCACGGTAGCGGCCACCAAGCCCGCGGCCATGAGCACGGCCAGCACCACGTTCATCACCGTCGGCTCCACCGTGGCCGCGTAAATCACGTTGTCCGCGAACAGCCACGCGACGAAGAAGAGGAACGCCGCCCACATCCCATGGGCCGGCCCCCACACAGGCGCCAAAAACAGCGCCCCCAGGTTCACCCGCGGCAAACCCGCGAGAAACTTCTCCTCTTCGGCAATCTGTTCGTCGGTCAATGGCTCGCCCATGTCGCCCATCTTTCCTCTCGTTGATCGGCGGCACGTCGGGTGGCCCCTCCGTGCGCTCGCCGTTATTTCCAATCCCGCCTTATCATTGCCAGGGCATCCTATCCGGGTTCCAGCTGTATTCAACAAGACCGTCTCAATTCTCGTTTTCCAATTTTCGGGGATAAATGCCACTTCAACCCCGAAATGGTCGATTTTTCGGCAACATACCAGAGTTTTTTCGACCATTTCGCCCTTCAACTGGCATTTGGCTTGCCATTTCGGGGTCGAAGTGGCATTCACTGCCAAAAAAGGGAAGCATGAGGAATGGGGGTCGGCTTCGGTCGCGCAGCGCGCGCTAGCTGATGAGCTTCGAGCTCTCCACCTTTTCCACGTACCATTCCATGAACTTCTCCAGGGGCTTGCGGAGCACCAGGCCCAAGAGCGCCGCCGGGATGAGGAACAGGGCGAGTGCGCCCATCTGAGCCCAGAAGTCGCCGCCGTAGGTGCCCATCATGGCGCTTCGCATGGCGTTCACCACGTGGGTGGCGGGAAGCCAGGGCGAGAGGGCCTGCACGAAATCGGGCATGATCTGCAGCGGGAACGAGCCGCCGCAGCCGGTCACCTGCACGATGAGCAGAAGCACGGCGATGGCCTTGCCGAGGTTGGCGAAGGACACCACCAGCGCGTAGATGATGAACGTGAACACAAGGCCCGCGCCCCAGAAGCACACCAGGAACAGCCACGGCGAGGTCACCTGCACGTCGAGGAAGAACAGATTGCCCAGCGCCATGACCGTCGATTGGGCCAGCGACACCACGGCCATGACGGCGAAGCGGCCGAAGAACAGCTGCCGCGGCTTCGGGTTCACAAGCCCCGCCTCCTTCTGGATGCGCAGGTCCGCCTTCGGCTTGAACACCACGAGAATGAGAAGCGACCCGATGAAGAGGGCCAGCGTCGTGTAGAGCGGTGCCATGGCGCTGCCGAAGTTCTCCACCGGGAACACCGCGATGCGCTCGACGCCCACGGGGCTCGCCAGCGCCTTCGAAAGGGCCGACACGTCGGAGCCGAGCACCGCGCGCAGGGCGTCGCGGTCGCCCGAGGCGATGGCGCCGTCGATATCGGAGGCCATCTCCCGCAGCCCCGAGGAGACGCCCTTGAGCTTCTCGGTGGTCTCGGCGATCTTGTCCGCGGTGCCGGCCATGACATCGGCCGCCGAGGTGGCCGATGAGGACAGCTCGCCGCCGACGCCCTTCAGGTCGTCGGAAACGCCGGAGAGCGCATCGGCCATGGAGGCGGCCTGCTCTGCCAGCGAGGCGAGCCCCGGCGCCACATTCGCCTCGTAATCGTCCTTGATGGAATTGATGGAAGCGGCGGCCTCGGCCGCCTTGGCCTTGGCGGCATCGCGCTCGGCGGAAAGATCGGTGTCGCCCGCCTCCAGCTTATCGGCGGCCGTCCGCAGGCTCGCGGCCATGGAATCCGCCTGGGACGCCACCGCCCTCGCGCGGCCGGCCAAGGCGGTCACTTGGGGCCGGAGACTCTCGGGCAGCGACGGGGCGGCGCCTTCCAAGCTGTCGGCCACCTGGCGGTACACCGTCGCATGGGACGCAAGCGCGTCGGCCTGGGCGCGCAAGTCGCCGGCAATGCCCTGGCCGTCGCTGGAGGCCGCATCGAACAGCGCGTCGACGGAATCGGATACCGCCCCGAAGGCGGCGGCGCTGTCGGCCAGCGAGCTCTTGAGCGTATCCGCCGAGCCCTTCAGAGCGTCCACCGTGGCCGGCACCGCGTCGGCCCGCCCCGTCGCGGCGGACAGCGTCTCGTCCAGGGCCGTGGAGGCCTGGGTGGCCAGGTCGGCCGAATGGCGCGAGAGATCCTCGCAGGAGCGAGCCAGCGAGCCGTAGAGCGAAAGCACCCCGGACGCGTCGTCGAAGGCGTCGGCCATCTCGCGCACATGGTCGGCCACCACCGCGATGCGGCCGTCCCAGTCGTCCTCGTCGGCGAAGCTGGAAAGCGATTCGGCCAGCGAGAGCGACACCTCCGAGAGCGTCTGGGCGAACACGGCGTTCACCTGGTAGGACACCGAATCGGCTCCCTGGTCGGTGATCTTCGGCGCGATGGCGCTCTTCTTCTCGTTGGCGTAGTAGACGATATCGGCATGGCCGGCGTCGCCCGTGTAGAAGGTGAGCATGTCGCGGCTGAAGCTCTTCGGGATCACCACGGCGGCGTAGTAGCGCCCCGATCGCGCACCGTCGATGGCGTCATTCTCGTCGGTGAACTGCCAGTCTATCTGGTCGTTGGCCCGCAGGGCGGAGACGACCTGGTCGCCGATGTTGATGCGCAGCGGGATGAGGTCGCTCTGGTAGCCCTCGTCGGTGTTGGCCACGGCCACCGTGAGGTTGCCCGTGTTGTCGAAGACGTTCCAGCAGGCGATGATGTTGTACCAGGCGAACAGCGAGGGCACGAGAACGAGGCCCAGCGTGATGATGATGGACATGACGTTGGCCTTCAAGCGGCCCAGATCGAAGCGGAACAGGCGCCAGACGTTATTCATGACGGGCCTCCTCCCCTTCCGCACCGTCGCGCGCGGCATCGCGAGCGCACGCGCGCTCCCGATCGCCGAAGCCCGCGTCGCGCGCATCCATGCAGGCGGCTCGCTCCACGTCCGCCGTGGCGCCGTACAGGTCGATCAGGCTCGCGTCGGAGAGGCTCTCCAGCTTCAGCTGCCGCTCGAAGCTGAAGCGCAGGCTCTCGATGACCACGAGCGCCACGAAAATGACGATGATCCAAATGAGCCAGCCCGTGAGCAGCCACACCTTCTCAGTCGGCGTCAGGGCGAAGATGACCGCAAGGACCACCGGCACCGCCACGCCCAAAACGAGCGCGCCCTTCATGAGCCGCGGATACCAGCGGTTGAACGTCGCGTAGCGCTGCTGCAAGGCCGTGGCGTAGGTGTCCTTGTCGGAGAGCGCCCGCATGATCTGGGAGATGCGGTAGGGGCGCACGGGGATGTCGACGTCCTCGCCGTTGAACAGGCCGCCGTCGCGCACCTGGCGGGCCACCATGCGGTTCACGTTCGCCATGAGGGGGCGGATGAGGAGCCCGAGCGCCATGAACAGCACGAGGAACAGCGCTAGCACGAGCAGGTCGGAGACGTACTGGCCGCCGTAGAAGCCGCAGATGGCCTCGCGCATGGCCCCGATGCCGTAGGTGAAGGGGAACAGCGGGTAGATGGATTGGAAGAACGGCGAGGTCATCTCAATCGGATAGAGGCCCGTGGCGCCGGGGATCTGGGCGAACACGAGAACGACGCAGATGCCCTTGCCGATATGCTGCAGCGTGACGGAGAAGGCGTAGATGATGGAGAGGTAGGCAAGCGACGCCAGCGCCGCGGCGAAGATGAGCGCCGGCGCCGAGACGGTTTGCACGCCGAGCGCGAGCACCCCGACACAGCAGATGACCGCCTGCATCACGGCGATGGCCGCAAGGAACAAATACCGGCCCCAATAGCGCTGGGCCAGGGTCAGGCCGGGGATGCCCTCGCCGTCCGCCTCCTGGCGCATGATGACGAGCAGCATGAAGGCGCCGATCCAGAACGTGAGGTTCATGAACAAGGGCGCCATGGCGCTGCCGTAGGCGTTCAGCGGATAGAGCTGCTCGGTGACCACCTCGGTGGGCGACGCCATAAACGCCGCGATCTTGTCGGCGTCAAGACCGCCCTCGCCTACGAGCCGGGAAAGCGCGTCGGAGGTGCCGAAGGCGAGCACGTCGTTGTAGACGATGCCCAGCTCGCTTTCCAGGCCGGCGAAGAGCCGGTCGGTCTCGGCCACCGTTGAGGCGGCCGTGTCCATGGTGGCATCCAGCTGATCGATGACGAGCCCGGTCTGGGCCACGAGGAGCCGCTGGGTCTCAAGGGCCCCGGAAAGGGCCGACGAAGTTTCGGCCAGCGCGTCCAGCGCATCGTTCACGGCGGGCAGCGTGGTGCCGAACAACGTCGTGGAATAGGCCGACGCGCCGCTGGTCGCCTGGCGCACCGCGCCATCGAGGGCCGATGCCGCGTCGGAAAGCGCGGCCGCCGAGGACTGCGCGCGGTCGTTGGCGGCCGTCAGCGCGTCCAG
>ERZ772858.2111-NODE-2111-length-16295-cov-3.876478_pt1 | contig 16295 bp, 12 predicted proteins | sample MGYA00512136_ERZ772858 | MGnify/ENA primary metagenome ERZ772858 (study PRJEB29015, sample SAMEA2737726) | human gut metagenome | biome: human gut; feature: human-associated habitat; material: faeces | place: China | collected 2012 ...
GTTTCGATACAAACATCATTATCTGGAATTTTTTTGATGATTTCAGAAAAGATTTTAGCTTCAAGTGCAATCTTACCAGGTTCGATGATTGTTCCCTTAATAACTGTTTCTATACCAAGTTCCGTATCATTTGCAGTTAATTTAATGCAATCATCATAAGCTTCAATCAGTATACATTGAAGAATATCCATTGTTGTCTTATTGGACACAGCTTTAGAGACTGTATTTACTCCATATAAAAATTGATTCTTAGAGCATGTTATCTTCATAAATGTGTATAACTCCTTTCGGTGTAAAATATATATAAATATAATAAGTTATCCGCAGTAGTAGTAGTAGGGGGTGTGTAGGATGTGAATAACTAAGATAAGGCCGATAATACAAGGATTTTCGAAAAGGATAACTATGCGGATAAGTATGTGAATAAAAAAATAGTTATCCACATAGCAAAAATTGGGCAAAAGTTATCCACAGCTATCCACAGGCAATTCACATCGAATCTGAATAGAATGTGGAAAAAAATAAAGGGTTGTCCCCAGGGTGTGAAGACACCTTTATTTTTTTGTTTCTTCTATATAAATGTACTACGTTGGTGGGTTCAATTTCTTGATGATGATATCAAGATTGCTTTTAAGGTTTTCGTCTGTTTCAAGCATTTTTCCAATTTTATCATGACCGTGTATAACAGTAGTATGGTCACGGTTACCCATAATTTTTCCGATATTTTGGAGAGAATAGTCGGTATATTTACGGGAAAGGTACATACAAATCTGTCGTGGATTAGCGATTTCTTTATTTTTCTTCTTAGAAATGATGTCAGAAACAGAAATATTATAGTGTTCGGCAACGACATCCATAATCAACTGTGGAGTTACCTCTTTTTGACATTCAATCGTATCTTTTAAAGCATTTTCTGCTAATTCTAAGGTAACTGGCTTCTTTTCGAGGTTGGCGAAAACATAAATTTTGTTTAAAGCTCCCTCTAATTCACGAATATTGGAATTAATATTTGTAGCAACGTACTGCATAACCTCCTGATTAATATCAAGATGTTCTAATTCAGCACGTTTTTTCAAAATTGCCATCTTAGTTTCGTAGTCTGGCGGCTGAATATCCGCAGTAATTCCCCATTCAAAGCGGGATCTAAGACGTTCTTCTAATGTTGCAATTTCTCGTGGATGTTTATCGGAAGAAATTACAATCTGTTTTTTTGCTTCGTGAAGTTCATTAAAAGTATGGAAAAATTCCTGCTGAGTACTTTCTTTACCAATAACAAACTGAATATCATCGACCAATAAAACATCGATATTGCGGTATTTGCTGCGCAATTCTTCTTGTTTTTTATGTTGAATTGAATTGATGACTTCGTTTGTAAAGTCTTCACTTGTTACATACAAAACATTTAAAGAACTGTTGTGTTCAATAATGTAATGTGCAATGGAGTGCATTAAATGAGTTTTTCCAAGACCAGCACCTCCATATAAAAACAGCGGATTATAGGCTTCCGCTGGAGCTTCCGCAACAGCAATACTTGCGGCATGTGCCATGCGGTTATTGTCGCCGATTACGAATGTATCAAAAGTATAGCGGGGATTTAAGTTATTATTATCATGTTCAGGTGCAGCAGCAGGAGTTTCTTGTGGTTTTTCTCCTTCTTTTTCAAGTTCGAACTCGATATCGTATTTCTTTCCTGTCAGATCAGAAATAGCAAGGGAAATATAAAAATCGTACATTTTTTTCTTGATAAACTGAATACCCCGCTCATCGTATTTTGCATCCAGAGACAGAATGATCTTATTTGACTGGACATCTTTGATATGTAATGGCTTAATCCAGGCATTGATCGCAGCACTGGAGACGTCATGCTCTTGCTCAAGCTTGACTAATACATCATCCCAAATTTTTTCAATTTCGTTTTTCATGGATAACATAAATCCCTTTCTAAATCATATTTTTATAAATGTGCATAATACGGCACTATGCATATAGTGTATAACAAAAAATTTCTTTTTTCAATCGAAAAATAAAAGTTGCCCACATATTGTGGATAAGTTGTTCCACATTATACACATGTCAAAAAACGAGAAAAAACAAAGGAATTTGACAAATACTGTGTTTATAATTCACATTTTATCACCAAGTTATACACAAGTTATCTACAAATTGTGGATAACTTGTGCGTAAAACACAATATATATGAAATTCTATAAGAAAGTGAAAAAAGCTTAGAATTTACTTGACTTTTTGGCGTTTCTCTGTCTATAATAGGAGTGATGTTTTTACGAATATATTATTCAGATATATAATCATAAAATTTTGTTAAGGAGGTGTTTTAGCATGAAAATGACATTTCAGCCAAAGAAAAGACAGAGATCTAAGGTTCATGGATTTAGAAAAAGAATGAGCACTGCAAACGGAAGAAAAGTTCTGAAGAGCAGAAGAGCAAAAGGAAGAAATAGATTATCAGCTTAGGTCGCAGAGATGTGACCTTTTCTTTTCTCTATTAATAAGGAAGAGAACCATGAAGAATTATCATTCATTAAGAAATAACAGAGAATTCCAGATGGTATATAATGAAGGAAACTCCAAAGCCAACAGGTACTTGGTCCTTTATTATAGGAAGAATGATCTAGAATATAACCGTCTGGGAATATCAGTAAGTAAAAAAGTAGGAAATAGTGTAGTCAGACACAGAACTACACGCTTAATTCGTGAAAGCTATCGTTTGAATCAGGATAATTTGAAAACAGGATATGATATGGTAGTAATTGCAAGACAAACTGCAAAAGGACAGAATTACCATACAATTGAAAGTGCATTTCTACATTTGATAGATTTGCATCATCTGAAGAAGAGTTGATTACAATTGAAGAAGATTTTAATATCCATTATCAGGTTTTACAGAAAATATTTATCGAGATTAAAGGGAAGAGGAACATGTATATATGTTCCGACTTGTTCGGAATATGCCATAGAAGCATTGGAGAAACACGGGGTTGTCAAAGGAAGTCTTTTGGCAATTTTTAGAATATTAAGATGTAATCCATTTTCAAAAGGCGGATATGACCCTGTTCCGGAAGTAAGGAAAGGAAAAAGGTGCAAAAAATGATGTTATTGGCACAAGCCCAGCAGAGCACGGGTAACGGAGGAATCTTAGCTCCGTTTGTAATTATTTTTGGTTGGATCATTCGAGCAATCTATAATGGATTAGCTGCAATGGGAATCTATAATGTCGGTTTATGTATTATTTTATTTACATTGGTTTCTAAATTGATCTTATTACCTGTTACTATGAAACAGCAGAGATCTATGAAGATCAATCAGCATATGCAGCCAGAGATTAATAAGATTACAAAAAAATATCGTAATAAAAGAGACCAGGCATCTATGATGAAACAGCAGGAAGAGATGCAGAAGGTTTATGCAAAATATGGTTCAAGTCCAACAGGTGGATGTTTACCAACATTAATTCAGTTTCCGATCATCATGGCACTGTATTATGTAATTCGTGGAGTTAATACTTATATTCCTCAGATTGCAAGAGATGTACAATTTAAACCAAACTTATTCTTAGGCATGGATTTAAATTCAGCACCAGGATTCAGATTAACACCATTATTGATCATTCCAGTATTATCTTTTATCTTCCAGTTCTTAAGTGCAAAGACATCTATGTCTACAACACAAATGGATGACAGCACACCAGGAGCAGGAATGACAAAAAGTATGATGTACACAATGCCTTTAATGTCATTTGTAATGTGTATTTCATTACCGATCGGTATCGGTCTTTACTGGTCAGCAAGTGCATTATTCCAGTATATCCAGCAGGTCGCTTTTAATTATCATTATGATCATGCTGATATGGATAAGATTATTGAAAAGAGCCGTGAGAAGGCTGCAAAGAAGAAAAAGAAAAAAGGACCTTCTCTATATGAAAAGATGTTAGGAATGCAAGCAGAACAGCAGGGACAGCAAGGAGCAGATTCTAATATCAAGAAGAGTGCAAACCTGAAATCAACACAGAATATTGAATATTCAGGAAATTCTAAAGGAGGAATTGCTTCAAAAGCAAATGCACTCAATAAAAAAAAACAAGGGAGGTAAATAAGGATGTCAGCAAAGAGATTTACTGGTAAAACTGAATCTGATGCAGTTATGAATGCTGCAATGGAGTTAGGAATTCCAAGTACAGACCTCAAGTACACAGTGATCGATTCAGGTAGTAATGGATTTTTAGGGTTATTTAAGAAACCTGTGATCATTGAAATTAAAGAAGAAGAAAAAGAGACAGAAGTTATGAAGTCTCAGACAATAGAAAAGGAACAACCAAAGAAAAAAGCTGAGAAAAAGCCATCAAAGAAGGTCGATGAGAAATCAAATCGTCAGCCTAAGAAGAGTCCAAAGGTGAAAGATGAAGTTCCTGTAAAGGAACCAAGAAAAAATAAGACACCAGAAAACATTGATCAGATCGTCAAAGATACAGAGAAGTATTTAGATGAAGTATTAAGAGCAATGGGACTTGATCCAAAGTTGAATCTTTACTACAACCGCAGAGATAACGTATTAAACATCAATGTATCTGGAGAGAAGATGGGTGCATTGATCGGTAAGCATGGACAGACACTGGATGCCCTGCAGTATCTTATAAGTCTTTATGTGAATAAAGAAAGCGATTCTTTTGTAAAGATCAAGCTTGATACAGAAAATTATAGAGAAAGAAGACAGCAGACTTTAGAGAAATTAGCTGGAAGCATTGCTTATAAAGTAAAGAAGAATAAGAAACCTATTTACTTAGAACCAATGAATCCAAATGAGCGTAGAATCATCCATTCTGCATTGCAGAGAGATCCAGAAGTGATCACAAAGAGCGAAGGTAAGGATCCTTATCGTAAAGTTGTTGTTATGCTTAAAAAATAAGATATAGGGCTGCCTTAATTTAGGCAGCCCTTTTTTGAGGTATATTATATGAAATCAAATACGATTGCAGCAATTGCCACTCCAATGACTAACAGTGGGATTGGAATTATCAGGATCAGTGGAGATGAGGCACTTGATATTATTGAAAAAGTATTTAAACCGAAGAAAAAAGATAAGAAGATCAAAGATGTAAAGACATATACGGCACATTATGGACATGTCTATGATGAAAGCACATTGCTAGATGAATGTATTGTATTAGTTATGAAAGGACCTCATTCTTATACAGCAGAAGATGTTGTTGAGATTAACTGCCACGGTGGTGTGGTTGTTATGAAGAAGGTTCTGGAAGCAGTATTTAAGGCAGGAGCAACGCCAGCTGAGCCGGGAGAATTTACAAAGAGAGCATTTTTGAATGGAAGGATCGATCTTTCTGAGGCTGAAGCAGTTATGGATCTAATTCAGTCAAAGAATGAATTTGCAATGAGTACATCTTTAAAGCAGTTAGAGGGTGCGTTAGGAAAGAAGATCACAGAGATTCGAAAACAGATCATTCACAGTGTGGCGTTTATTGAATCTGCATTAGATGATCCGGAACATTACAGTGTGGACGGATTTTCAGATGAATTGAAAGATCAAGTCGAAGTGATCATAAATCAGTTAAATGAGTTTTTGGAGAATGCTGATAATGGAAGAATTCTGAAAGAGGGAATTCAGACAGTTATCGTTGGGAAACCGAATGCTGGAAAATCATCTGTGTTAAATGTATTACTTGGAGAAGAACGAGCAATCGTCACAGATATTGCAGGAACAACAAGAGATACGTTAGAAGAATCTATTCAGATTAAAGGAATTCCGTTGAATATCATTGACACAGCAGGAATCAGAGATACGAATGATCTCATTGAGAAGATCGGTGTGGATAAAGCAAAAGATTTGTTGACAAAAGCGGATCTTATATTATATGTTGTGGATACTTCAGATCCATTAACAAAAGATGATGAAGAGATTATGGAGCTGATTGAAGATAAGCAGACGATCGTATTATTAAACAAAGCAGATCTTGATCAGGTGGTGAAGGTATCAGATCTCAAAGAAAAAGGATTTGAGCAGATTGTGCAGATTTCAGCCAAAGAGCAGACTGGAATTGAAGAATTGTATCAGCTGATCCAGGATATTTTCTTTGAAGGACATGTATCCTTTAATGATGAGATTTATTTGACGAACATGAGACATAAAACAGAAGTAAGTGAAGCTTTAAAGAGTCTTGCTATGGTGTTGCAGAGTATTGAAGATGGAATGCCGGAAGACTTCTTCTCCATTGATCTTTTGGATGCATATGAGCATTTAGGATTTATCACAGGAGAATCTGTGGGAGAAGATCTGGTAAATGAGATTTTTGCAGAATTTTGTATGGGTAAATAAAGATGAATAATTTAGAAGAAAAATATGATATTATTGTTGTAGGTGCAGGTCATGCCGGATGCGAAGCTGCACTTGCAGCAGCAAGAATGGGATTTGAAACGATTTGTTTTACAGTAAGCATGGATAGTGTTGCATTGATGCCATGTAATCCCAATATTGGAGGAAGTTCCAAAGGACATCTGGTAAAAGAAATTGATGCATTGGGCGGTGAGATGGGTAAAAATATTGATAAGACTTATCTACAGTCTAAGATGTTGAATAAATCGAAAGGGCCGGCAGTGCATTCTTTAAGAGCACAGGCAGATAAGAAGATGTATTCTATTTCCATGACACAGGTGATGGGAAATACACCAAATCTTACACTTCGTCAGGGCGAAGCTACAGAGATTCTTGTTGAAGATGGGGAGATCAAAGGTGTTAAGACATATTCAGGAGCTGTTTACTATGCAAAAGCTGTTGTCTTAACGACAGGAACATATTTAAAGGCGCGCTGTATTTATGGAGAAGTCAGCAATCATACAGGACCAAATGGACTTCAGGCAGCAAATTACCTGACAGATTCCTTGAAGAGTCATGGAATCTCCATGAGACGATTTAAGACAGGGACACCAGCCAGAATTGATAAGAATACGATTGATTTTTCTAAGATGGCAGAACAGTTTGGAGACGAGAGAATTGTTCCATTCAGTTTTACAAATAAGGAAGAAGATATTAAGAGAGATCAGATTTCCTGTTGGTTAACTTATACGACGGAAGAAACACATGAAATTATTAAAGAAAATATTCACAGATCACCGTTATTTTCTGGTGCAATTGAAGGAACAGGACCTAGATACTGCCCATCGATCGAAGATAAGATCGTGAAATTTCCAGATAAGAATAGACATCAGGTATTTATTGAGCCAGAGGGCGAGTACACGAATGAGATGTATGTTGGTGGTATGTCAAGCTCGTTGCCGGAAGATGTACAGTATAAGATGTATCACAGTGTGCCAGGATTAGAGAATGCTAAGATTGTGAGAAATGCTTATGCAATTGAATATGATTGTATTGATGCGACACAGCTAAAAGCTTCATTGGAATTTAAAGAGATTGACGGGCTATTTTCTGGTGGGCAGTTTAATGGAAGTTCAGGATATGAAGAGGCAGCAGCACAAGGTCTGATGGCAGGTATCAATGCTGCACGCAAACTGCAAGAAAAAGATCCAATTATTTTAGATCGTTCACAGGCTTATATTGGAGTTTTGATCGATGATCTGGTAACAAAAGAAACACAGGAACCATATCGTATGATGACATCAAGAGCAGAATATCGATTGTTGCTTCGTCAGGATAATGCCGATCTTCGTCTGACCAAGATCGGATATGAAGCAGGACTGATCAGTCAGGAAAGATATGATAAATTATTAGTAAAAGAACAGCAGATTGAAGATGAGATGAAACGACTAGAGGATATTAATGTGGGTGCGTCTAAAAATGTGCAGTCATTACTTGAAGAGCTTGGAAGTACAACATTAAAATCATCTGCTAAAATGACAGAACTGATTCGTCGACCGGAGCTTACTTATATGGATTTGGCACCGATCGATCCAGAGAGACCAGAGTATGATCTGGATGTTCAGGAACAGGTAAATATTAATATTAAATATGAAGGATATATCAAACGTCAGCTGTCACAGGTAAAACAGTTTAAGAAGATGGAAAAGAAGAGAATTCCGGAAGATATTGATTACGAAGATGTTGGAAGCTTACGAATTGAAGCGAAACAAAAGTTATCAAAGATCCGCCCATCTTCCATCGGACAGGCATCTAGAATTTCAGGAGTATCACCAGCGGATATTTCTGTATTACTGATTTATCTGGAACAGATGCACCACAGGAGATAATAGATGGAGAGATTAAGAGAAAAAGCAGCTGCATTGGGAATTAAATTGAGCGATCATCAGTTAGAGCAGTTTGAAACATACTATGAGATGCTTGTTGAGAAGAATAAAGTGATGAATCTGACAGCAATCACGGAGAAGAATGAAGTGATCGATAAACACTTTGCTGATAGTCTTGCATTGATCAAGAGTGGAGTTTCTTTAACTGGTCAGAAAATTCTTGATATTGGAACAGGTGCGGGATTTCCAGGAATTCCATTAAAGATCGCATTTCCAGAATTAGAGATCGTGTTACTGGATTCTTTAAATAAGCGTATTAAATTCTTAAATGAAGTGATAGAAGCACTTGGACTTGAAAAGATTACAGCAATTCATGGAAGAGCGGAAGATTTTGCAAAACAAAAGGAATATAGAGAACAATTTGATTATGTTGTTTCAAGGGCTGTTGCCAATCTGACAGTTTTATCAGAATATTGTCTTCCTTATGTAAAAGAGGATGGATATTTTCTGCCATATAAATCAGGAGATATTAAAGAGGAAGCAGCAAATTCAAAGAAAGCAGTGAAAATTTTAGGCGGCAGCATTGAGGATATTATTTCTTTTGAGATTCCGGATACGGATATGGCGAGAACGATCTTAAAGATTCATAAGACAAAAGCAACACCAAAACGTTTTCCGAGAAAAGCAGGATTGCCGACAAAAGAACCGATTTGCTAGAAGTTTATACTTTCATTTCTTTTCCTTATCGTTTATGATAAAAAGAAAGTGGGAAAATTATGGAAAAAAACAAAGATAAAAGTCACCTGATCGATCAGTTATATGACTATTTGGAAGAACAGATTCAGGAATTGAAAACTGATCGAAATCAACTGAATCATAAGGTGCAGGATATGATTCAGGAGAAGAATGAAAAAGAAGGTGCGATCAATAATCAGCAGAAGATCTATCAGATCCGAAAGGTATTTTCTCCGCTTCCACTGGAGATTGAGGAGGAGAAACAGCCTGTTTCTGAAGATATGATTCAGATTGAGAAAGAGATTCATGAATTTCAGATGATCCTGCGTGAAAAAGAAGAAAAGATAACAAAATTACATGATTACCAGAAGGGACTGGAAGAGACTTGCCTTTTTGCAGAAGAATTTGTGGAAAGGGAAGATCAGAAAATATTGTTTGTTCCAGCATTTGAACAGTTGATGGGATATGTTAAGAAACTTTATCCAACACAACGTATCAATTATCAGGATTCATCAGAAAGCTCAAAAGTATGCATGACATTTTCATTTTTAAAAGGTTTTCAGGCAGTGTTGGAGAGTCTTTTAAATGAGATAGGTGTTTTTGTTCTTAATTTTGAAATGAATATTGATGAGTGTAAAATATTAATTAATATTGAAGCGAAACCAAAAGTTATAAAAAATGCAAAAGATTTCTATGAGAAGCGTTCTGTTTTAGAAAATAAACTAACAAAAGAATTTTCTATTGAACGATGGAAAACAAATGCAGTGGTGATCCAGACTATGATAGAGATGTAGAAAGGGAAGATTATGAGAAATAAAGTTATTGATCTACTAGATCAAACAATTGAAGAATTAGATAAAGAAACAATTGATGGGATTCTTGAAATACCACCAAAAGATGATATGGGAGATTTTGCATTTCCATGTTTTCAGTTAGCAAAAGTATTTCGTAAAGCTCCGAATATGATCGCAACAGAGATTGCAGAAAAGATTCCTGCAAGTGAAGATGTATCAAAAGTAGAAGCAATGGGACCATATGTAAACTTTTTCTTGAATAAAGAGAATTATGTAAAAGAAGTACTGGCAAAGGTAAACGGTACTTATGGTGCACAGGAAATTGGAAAAGGAAAAACAGTATGTATCGATTATTCTTCTCCAAACATTGCAAAAAACTTCCACGTTGGACATTTAAGAACAACGATTATTGGAAACTCTTTATATCATATTTTTGATAAGCTTGGATATAAGGTAGAAAGAATTAATCACTTAGGTGATTGGGGAACACAGTTTGGTAAACTGATCGTTGCATATAAAAAATGGGGCAGTAAAGAAGCTGTAGAAGAAAAAGGTATTCCAGAGTTATTAAGAATCTACGTAAAATTCCATGAGGAAGCAGAGAAAGATGATACATTAAATGATCAGGCACGTGAATGGTTTGCGAAGATGGAACAAGGAGATGAAGAAGCTTTATCTATCTGGGAATGGTTCAAAGATATCAGTATGGTAGAATATAAGAGAATTTATAAGATGCTGAATATGGATTTTGATCATTATACAGGAGAAAGTTTCTATCGTGATAAGACAGCAGCAGTTGTAGAAGAATTAAAAGAAAAGAATCTGCTAAAAGAAAGTGAAGGAGCAATGATCGTTGATCTTGATGAATATGATATGGCTCCTTGTCTTGTTATGAAGAAAGACGGAAGCAGTATTTATGCAACTCGTGATCTTGCTGCTATTTTCTATCGTAAGAAAGAATATAACTTTGATAAATGTATTTATGTTACAGGATTAGAGCAGAAATTACATTTTGCTCAAGTATTTAAAGTTGTTGAGTTAATGGGATATGAATGGGCTAAAGAAAACTTAATTCATGTACCTTATGGATTAGTAAGTTTAGAAGGTGGAAAACTTTCTACAAGAAGTGGTAACATCGTATATGCAGAAGATATCTTAAAAGAATCAGTATCTAAGATCAGAGAAATTATTGCAGAGAAGAATCCAGATCTGAAGGATAAAGAGGATGTTGCACAGAAAGTTGGAATCGGAGCAATTATCTTTAATGACCTATATAATCAGAGAATTAAAGATGTAACATTTACATGGGAGAAGATACACAGCTTTGATGGGGAAACAGGTCCTTATGTTCAGTACACATATGCACGTGCGGCAAGTGTATTAAGAAAAACAGGAATCACAGAAGTTGGAGAGATCGATCCATCTTTAGTAACAGATGAAACATCTGTTGCATTATTAAAAGAGATTGAAAGATTCCCTGAAGTGATCAAGGTGGCAGCAGATAGATTAGAACCATCTGTGATCTCAAGATATGTAATGGGAGTAGCTCAAAGTTTTAACCGTTTCTATCATGAAAACCAGTGTAATGTGGAAGATCAGAAGTTAAAAGAAGCGAGAGTTAAGATTGTGATCTTAGCAAAACAAGTAATTAAAGATGGTTTGGATCTGTTAGGAATTCAGTGTCCTGAACAAATGTAATAAAATCAAATTTGAGTAAATAAATAGCAGATGATAAGATTTTAAAAAATATGTGGAAGTATGGAGTGTTCTTATTTGTGAAGACACTCCATTTTTCTTCTTGAAAAATAGTAGTATGCATTGATTATTTAATAAATGTTTCACGTGAAACATTCAAAATAAAAACGAAAAGAATCTTAATAGTTATAAAAGCGAAATTGCACAAAAATTAATAAATGTTTCACGTGAAACATGTAGCAATGAAAAATAATTAGTGTTATAATATTGTTCAAAAGGAGAAAAAAATGGGAAGAATTATTGCAATTGCCAACCAGAAAGGTGGAGTTGGAAAGACAACGACAGCGGTAAATCTTTCGGCAGCATTAGCTGCAAGAGGAAAAAAGACTTTACTCGTTGATATGGACCCACAGGGGAATACCACCAGTGGCTTGGGATTAGAAAAAAACGAGCTGGATAAGACAACTTATGAGGTGATCACAGGAGAAGAGAAGATACAGAATTGTATCGTTAAAGACTTGTTTGATAATTTATCCTTACTTCCAGCAAATCGAAATCTGGCCGGAGCCGAGATCGAATTGATGACCGTTGATAAGATGCAGTTCATCATGAAACATAATCTTGAGAAAGTAAAGAAACAATATGATTTCATAATTATTGACTGTCCGCCAGCATTGGGAATGCTAACGGTTAATGCGATGACAGCAGCGAATACAGTGATCGTTCCAATTCAATGTGAATTTTATGCATTAGATGGATTAACTCAGTTGATCTATACGATTGAATTGATTCAGAAGAGTTTGAATCCAGATCTTACAATAGAGGGTGTTGTATTTACAATGTATGATGCCAGAACAAATCTGTCATTGCAGGTTGTTGAGAATGTAAAATCATATTTGAATCAGAATATTTACAAAACGATCATCCCAAGAAATGTACGTCTGGCAGAAGCACCAAGTCATGGACTTCCAATCAATTTGTATGACCCTCGTTCTTCAGGAGCAGAAAGTTACGACCTTCTGGCAGAAGAAGTTATCGAAAATGGAGGTGAAAATTAATGTCAGCAAAAAAAATGGGACTTGGAAGAGGTTTAAATACGCTGATTCCAAAAGCACCAATCGTTGACGAAGAAGACGTTGAGCAGGTAAAGAAAAAAGTTTCGAGATCGTCGAAAACAAAGAAAAAAGAAGAAACGAAAAAGGAACTTACTTTGCCAATCGATAAGATTGAGCCGAATCCAGATCAACCAAGAAATCAGTTTGATGAGGATACGTTGCAGGAACTTGCAGATTCTATTAAACAGTATGGAATGTTACAGCCAATCCTCGTTACTCCAAAGGATGATTTCTATGAGATCATTGCAGGGGAGAGAAGATGGAGAGCTGCAAAACAGGCAGGATTGAATGAAGTTCCAGTTATGATCAGAAAATACAATGAAAATGAAATTGTAGAAATTGCACTGATTGAAAACATTCAGAGAGATAACTTAAATCCAATTGAAGAAGCAATGGCTTATAAGCGATTGATGGAAGAATTTGAATTAAAACAGGATGAGGTTGCGACGAAAGTAAGTAAGAGTCGTGCATCAATTACCAACTCATTAAGACTTTTAAAACTAGACCCAAGAGTACAGAAGATGCTAGAGGAAGAGATGATCAGCACAGGACATGCAAGAGCTTTATTAGCAATCTCAAATAAGGATAAACAATATGAAATTGCTCAGAAAGTTTTTGATGAAAAATTAAGTGTTAGAGACATTGAAAAGCTGGTAAAAGATCTGAAGAAAATCAAAAAAAATAAAAAAGAAGAAAAAGATGTTCATGATTTCCTTTACACTGAATTAGAAGAATCTATGAAACAGATTCTAGGAAGTAAAGTCAGTATCAAAAATAAAAAGAATAATAAAGGAAAAATAGAAATTGAGTATTATTCACGCGATGAGTTAGAACGTATCGTGGATATGATCAGATCAATTTAGGAGGAACATAAGATGACAGATTTTTTTAACAGCGTAGGCATGGAATATGTAGTGATTGGTCTTGCAGCAGCATTACTTTTAGCACTGATTCTTGTGATCGTTGCTTTAGTAAAAGTTGGGAAATTAAAAAAACGATATGAAAAGTTTTTATCTGGGAAAGATGGAAAATCGTTAGAGGAAAGTATCGTTAAAAGATTTGATAAATTAAATGAGATCATTGTGGAACAAGACTTTCTTGAACAGGAAATACAGAGAATTGACGAAGAGCATAAGAGTAGTTTTTCTAAGATGGAAGTCTATAAATATAATGCATTTTCTGATATGGGTGGAGAAACAAGCTTTGTAATCGCATTACTTGACCATAATAATAATGGAACACTTTTAAATGGAATGAGCAGTCAGAATGCAACTTATGTCTATGCAAAAGAAATTAGAAATGGTGCTTCAAAAGTAGCATTATCAAATGAGGAAAAATTGACATTAGAAAAATGTATCAATAAATAATTGGAGGAAAAAATGTTAGATATTAAATTTTTAAGAGAAAATCCAGATGTAGTAAAACAGAACATCAAAAACAAATTCCAGGATCGTAAATTACCGTTAGTTGATGAGGTCATTGAACTGGATAAAGAAAACCGTGAGATCAAACAGGAAGTTCAGGCACTTCGTGCGGATCGTAATAAATTATCCAAACAGATCGGTGCACTGATGGGACAGGGTAAAAAAGAAGAAGCAGAAGAAGTAAAAAAACAGGTTACAGCATCTGCTGATCGTATTGAAGAATTAAGTGAAAGAGAAAAAGTTGTTGAAGAAAAGATCAAAGAGATCATGATGACAATTCCAAATATCATTGATCCATCTGTACCAATCGGAAAAGATGACAGTGAAAACGTAGAACTTGAAAGATTTGGTGAGCCAGTTGTTCCTGATTTTGAAGTTCCATATCATACAGAAATCATGGAAAGTTTTGATGGAATCGATCTTGATAGTGCAAGAAAAGTTGCAGGTAATGGATTCTATTATCTGATGGGAGATATCGCAAGATTACATTCTGCAGTCATTGCTTATGCAAGAGACTTCATGATCGATCGTGGATTTACTTATTGTGTACCACCTTTCATGATCAGAAGCAATGTTGTAACAGGTGTTATGAGTTTCGATGAAATGGATGCGATGATGTATAAGATCGAAGGCGAAGACTTATATCTGATCGGTACAAGTGAACATTCCATGATCGGTAAATTTATTGATCAGATCATTCCTGAGGAAGAACTTCCGAAAACTCTTACAAGCTATTCTCCATGTTTCCGTAAGGAAAAAGGTGCTCATGGACTTGAGGAGAGAGGCGTTTACCGTATTCATCAGTTTGAAAAACAGGAAATGATCGTTGTCTGCAGACCGGAAGAGAGTCCGATGTGGTTTGATAAATTATGGCAGAATACAGTAGATCTGTTCCGTTCTCTGGATATTCCGGTTCGTACACTTGAGTGCTGCTCCGGTGACCTGGCAGACCTGAAAGTAAAATCTCTTGACGTAGAAGCATGGTCTCCACGTCAGAAGAAATATTTCGAGGTAGGAAGCTGTTCAAACCTTGGTGATGCACAGGCACGTCGTCTTAAGATCCGTGTAAACGGAAAAGATGGTAAGAAATATCTTGCACATACATTAAATAATACTGTTGTAGCACCGCCTAGAATGTTGATCGCATTCCTGGAGAATAACCTGAATGCAGACGGTTCTGTAAGTATTCCTAAAGCTCTGCAGCCATACATGGGTGGTATGACAAAGATTGAGAAAAAGCACGCTTAATGGAGGGTGAGCTTTTTCAGGGAGGTGTTCTTATGCACAGTTATCTGAGGGCAGTTGGTTTTTCCAGGATCACCAAAAGAAGCAGTATCAGACAGATCATTACGGATGTGGTTGAAACTTATGATGAGAAAACAGTCATAGAGAACTACCCTGATGGTATGTTTGCAGAGTTTTCCAAGAATTATGGATGCGATTGTGGAATTACTGTCTGCGGGCAGTATGATGAAAACAACGTATTTTATCCGGATTATTATTTTCCTTTTTTTCGCGGAACAGGCATTACAACACAGGAGAGTGTTGTGATAGAAAGACATGCAGACAAAGAATCTTTTGCAGGTGCCTGTGACGATTTGAGAATTGGGGTTACTTTAATTTTTTATCTTCAGAATGCTGCTGAGTATCTGCAACAGCGTGAAAAAGGCAACATACTTCCGGGTGGCCAGTCTTTAACCCTTTCCGGGCTGGCCAGGGAAGGAAAAATCCTTTTTCCTGTAGAGAAAGATAAAGAAGCAGTAAAAGCAGAACGTGAACTGACAAAGAACAGAAATCATCTCATTGCAGCCGCCAGAAACGGTGATGAAGAGGCTATGGAGAGCCTCACGATGGAGGATATGGATACATATTCCATGATTTCTCAGCGTATAGTTACAGACGATATTTTTTCAATAGTGGATTCCTATTTCATGCCATATGGGATTGAATGTGATCAATATAGTGTCATGGGTGAGATTCTGGATTTTATGACATTCAAGAACATTATAACAGGAGAAGAAATCTGCCAGCTTACATTAGACTGTAATGATATGCAGTTTGATGTTTGTATCAATAAGAATGATTTGCTGGGGGAGCCAAAGATCGGACGTAGATTCAAAGGAATCATATGGCTCCAGGGACAGTTGCACTATTAAAATTAAAAGATATGTTTAGAATGATAGCATGGACGAGAGTACTTCGCCCATGCTTTTTTTGTGTCATAGTACTTCGAACTCTGCTGAACTGTCTTAAATGCATTATTTACGAGGATTGCTATAAGACGTACAGAACAGAAATGGAATG
>ERZ772858.2119-NODE-2119-length-16243-cov-3.047566_pt1 | contig 16243 bp, 20 predicted proteins | sample MGYA00512136_ERZ772858 | MGnify/ENA primary metagenome ERZ772858 (study PRJEB29015, sample SAMEA2737726) | human gut metagenome | biome: human gut; feature: human-associated habitat; material: faeces | place: China | collected 2012 ...
AAATAAGAACTGCGCCACTTCCATTTGTACATTTTAGTACGAATCTCTTAGGTAATTTTTCATAATCAATTTCATCAGGATTATTGTAAACACCATATAATTGGTTCAGGTATTTGTCTCCCACCGTTTTTGCAACAAATTCTCGTACTGCATATTTGTCAACATAATCGCTTAATTCATCCAAATGCCCATATAATTTCAGCCACTGGATCTTTTCACCAAAGTACTGTGGATTCTTTAGATTTAATATTTTTTGATAGCCTCTAAAATAGATTAAATAAAGGGCAGGCTTTTCTGGTAACACTCGAAGGACACTTCTATACAAATCTTTTGCAATTCCCATGATTTTCTCCTTATACTTTTATCTGTTTAATATAATTTTCAATACTATTTATAATGTTGACCGTATTCGATTCATAGCTATTATATTTTGTCAGCTGTACCGTCTTTAATGCAACATCTAATTTGCCAGTGTCTTGACAAGAACATATCAAATTAAGATCGTCAAACTGCTTAATCAACTGAAGTTGATGGTCATCAACATGCTCACCATATTTTGCACGTCGAGGAACAGCAATAACCTTTTTACCTTTTTTAACAGCTCCAATAATGGCTCCAGTGCCTCCATGTGTTATAACAATGTTGGCTTTTTCCATTTCATTGCTAAACTCATCCCTATCCAAAAACTTTTTATAGCTGAAATTTTTCGGAATGTAATCGCTGTAGCCTATTTGTGCAAACACATCTTCTGCATCAATTGTCCCTTTTTCACACAGCTCATCAACAGCCTTCAGCAATCTATTAAACTGAAATTTCTGTGATCCAAGTGTTATAAATATCTTATTGTCCATTTAATAGATTCCTCCTAAATAAATAGCTTTAGGATAGAATTTCAGCATTGGCTTCCACTGAACATAAAACTGATCCGCAAACTTGTAGAGCAATTTTCCGGTTTCGGTAGGGGAAGTAACTTTCGCAAAAGATTCTATGTAGATCAGTTTCTTGCCCATAAATTTAGAAATCAAGCAAATCGGTATCATTGCAAGAACTCCTGTGCAGATAACTACATCGGGTTTTTCTTTTCTATAAATACCGATAGACTTCCAGGCATTTTGAATCATCCGCCAGATAAAATCTTTTTCTCGGCGATTGACCTGCTTCATATAATATGTTTTTTCGCCTTTTGCTTCTGCGCTATAATCTGTCTTCTCAGTAATGACAAAGCTATCATATTTCTCCATCAGTGGTTTTAACATCATGAGCTGCTCATAATGTCCGCCTGATGATGCCGCAAAGCATATCTTTACGTTTTTCTTTCCATCCATCTCTCTACTAACCCACACTTATTAATCTCTACCAAACAAATCTCTGGTATATACTTTTTCTTTCACATCATCAAGGCACTTGTCATAGCGGTTTGCGATGATAGCGTGGCTCATTTCCTTGAACTTAGCCAGATCATTAACCACTACTGATCCAAAGAAAGTCTCTCCGTCTTTCAAAGTCGGCTCGTAAATGATTACCGTTGCGCCCTTGGCCTTGATGCGCTTCATAACGCCCTGAATAGAACTCTGGCGGAAGTTATCGCTGTTGCTCTTCATGGTCAAACGGTACACACCGATGGTCACAGATTTTTCCTGTTCCTTGTCGTACTCGTTATCCTCGTCATAACCATAATAACCAGCCAGCTTTAGGACGCGGTCGGCGATGAAGTCTTTACGAGTTCTGTTACTCTCGACAATAGCCTCGATCAGGTTCTCCGGTACATCGGCATAGTTAGCCAGCAGCTGCTTCGTATCCTTGGGCAGGCAGTAGCCGCCGTAACCAAAAGACGGGTTATTGTAGTGGCTGCCGATGCGAGGATCGAGGCAGACTCCGTCGATGATCTGCTGAGTGTTAAGGCCCTTGCTCTCTGCATAGGTGTCCAGCTCGTTGAAGTAAGCAACGCGCAGAGCCAGATAAGTATTGGCAAACAGCTTGACTGCCTCGGCCTCAGTGAAGCCCATAAACAGGGTGTCGATATTTTCTTTAATTGCACCTTCCTGCAGCAGACCAGCAAACTCATGCGCTGCTTCCACCAGACGTTCATCACTCAAGTCAGTACCAACGATGATGCGGGAAGGATACAGGTTATCGTAAAGAGCTTTGGATTCACGCAGGAACTCCGGGCTGAAGATAATATTCTTGGTATTGAACTTCTTACGCACAGAAGCGGTATATCCAACAGGGATAGTAGATTTGATGACCATAATAGCATTCGGATTATATTCCATAACCAGCTTAATCACAGCCTCAACCGCAGAAGTATCAAAGTGCTGGGTCTTGCTATCATAGTTCGTAGGAGCCGCAATCACAACAAAATCTGCATCGCTATATGCTGCCTTTGCATCCAGCGTTGCGGTCAAATTCAGTTCCTTTTCTGCCAGATATTTTTCAATATAATCATCTTGAATCGGAGATTTCTTGTTGTTGATCATATCGACCTTAGCCTGCACAATATCGACTGCAACCACCTGATGATGCTGGCTCAGAAGCACTCCCAGCGAAAGCCCGACGTATCCCGTGCCGGCCACAGCGATTTTATAGTTTTTCATAGTTCTATTCTCCCTCACTAATCTTTATTTGATAAAACAGCAAACAAGCCCACGGCGGATCACTCAATGGCAATCCACCGTAGGCTCGATTCGTTCTCCTTAATTTTTTACTTGCTGCTCATTTTGTGGGTCAAAACAGAGCTGCACCAAAACCTCCCACCTATAACCTCTGGATTTCAGCTTCTCCGCAGCCTGTCAGCAAATAAATACTTTTGTTGAACGAGTCGAGCCGTCAAAACCCTTTAGTTATCGTGGTTTTTCTTGGTTGACCCTATTATATCTCTAGCCCCTGTACCCGCAACAGCAATCTTATAATTTTTCATTTTTCTCCTCCTACGCTTTTCAAATCTATTCGCCAAAACGCTTTTCTCATCTGTTTCACATAGAGACAATATATTTTTAGGCAACACAAATAGCGGATAGGCTCTTATGCCTGTCCGCTGGCTGTCACCCCACCCTCATGGTCGAGATTTCTTCCTGCGCACCATTTCTGCCGCTTAGAAAGATCAGTCGTTCATTCTTCGGGTAAGAAAATATGAACTTCGGGTCGCGGAGCCTTTCATTCTCTGCCGTGCCCTTGTTCCTATTATGACAGCCGCGTATTATATCTCTAGCCCCTTTTTTCTCTATCGTTGGAACGGACTTCTGCCGGATTCCCTCGTAGTTCGTGTTATCAATATCGTCATACTCTGCGCCGCTTACATGATGTCCCGACCGGTTATAACAGGTCACCTGACAGCCTTGCTGTGCCATCCGCGTGCACAGCTCCTTTACAACGATTTCTACGCCGCCCTCTCTCGACAATCGCTTCTGTCCAAATACCGCAATTCTAAGGTCTCTCTCCATCTCGTCTCTCCAACCGTTTTCCTTCCATGTACTATTTTTTACTCCCCACGCCCCAGCAAGCACACCTTGAAGGTCTTAAAAATAATCTTCCAATCCACCCAGAAGCTGCGCTCTTTGACGTATTTCACGTCCAGATCCATCCACTCCTCAAAGGAGAGGTCATTGCGGTGCGGGGCGATCTGCCAGTAGCAGCTCAAGCCGGGGGTCACATACAGACGCTGTTTTTCGTAGTCGCCGTACTGCTCCACCTCGCGGGGAAGCGCCGGGCGGGGGCCAACGATGCTCATATCACCCTTCAGGATATTCCACAGCTGGGGCAGCTCATCGAGGCTGGTCTTGCGGATAAACTTGCCCACACGGGTAATGCGGGGGTCGTCCTTGATCTTGAACACGGGACCATCCATTTCGTTCTGGTCTAGCAGGTCGTCCAGTTTTGCCTCTGCATTGGGGCACATGGAGCGGAACTTATAGAACTTAAAGGGCTTACCGTTGCGGCCGATACGCTCCTGACTGAAGACAGGACCCGCAGACGGGTCGTCCACCACAATTGCAATAGCCGTAGCCAGCATGACCGGCGACAGCACCACCAGTGCCAGCGATGACAAGATCACGTCCTGCATCCGACGTCCGATCCAGTACAGGCGATGGTCGCGCAGATTTTCCTTGCGGTTAACTTCAACTTCCTTATCGATTCCAACAGTATTCGTAGCCATTTTTTCTCCTCACATAAATCCTTGTCTATGCACTTCTTATCGTCATTCGTTTTATCGCAATTTTCAGAAATAGTGCCCTATCAACACGGCATATTTGCGATATGCAGTTTGCGGATGTTGCTTGGACATTTAAAACGCAAACTTCTATAAAGTAATCTCTTTAACTCACACCGTTCCGGCAAGCACCTTCCTTTTAGATAACCGTTCCTCTTCTCCCAAAATTGACAGATTGTTATCACTGATCTCTGGACAGACAAAAGCCCTCGGACGACAGCTTCGCCCAAGGTCATTTCAAATGCAATGTGACCGCAACAAGAACCAGAATATCACACTGCAGCTCAAGCTCCACACGCACAGTACTATCGGAGTGCAAATTTTTACACTTTTGCAAAACCCTAACAAGCCCACTTCATTTTCACCTTTGCGCATCACGCCAGCAAGGGAAACAGCAGTGGGCTTTTTATTTTGATCTATCATTCGGGTTTTCTCATGATCTATCACATGATTGTTCGCAAACAGACATAAGCCCACTGGATTCACCTCCTTACCGCAATCAAGGCGTATCCTTCCATCACAAAACAGAGGATACCAGTTCTTCTACGTGGCCGTCTGAATTCTCTTATTATTTTATCATGGTTATATCTGGGAATCAATAGAAATCCGAGGAAATGTATCCATCCATGTTTTAGAAAAAAATGCGATTCAGCCAGAACTTTTTTGCACATTGCCCAGTTTCGCATGAAAGCTCCAGATGAAATCATCGATGGACAAAATGTGTGGTCATATAGTTGTCCAAGGCGCTGGAGAGTGCAGTCAGGTGTGATAGCCGCTCCGATGTAATGACAACCGTTAAATAGAACGCCCCCTCGCGCGGAAAAACCAGTTCATGCCGTCACATCAGTCAGGAGTCCTGACGAGGTATATCGCACAGTACTACATAATTTTTACTCTCTTCCCTGCTGCCCCTATTATATATAGGTATAACTTGCATCCCGTCACTGCAGCTACCACCTGCTCTGGGTCAGGCTATTTTTTACGCTAAAAAGGCCCCCGCCGATCACATTTCTGTGAAAGACAGAGGCCTTCTGCTGCTAGATTTTAATCAGGTCTGGGGAGATGGAACAACTATCTCATTCTACCGAGTCAGCGTCCCCTTCCAGATTTTTAACTACCCCCGGGGTTAGGTGTTCGCCCATGTCTGCCTGAATCAAGGCGTTGATATAGGCATTCAGGCTCATCCCCTTCTCTTTAGCATACTCCTGAATCTGCTCCTTCTGACCTTTACGGACAACAAGGTTTATCCGGTCGTAGGCTTTTGCATTGTATTTGTTGTGGCTTGCCGCACTGGTTCTTCCACCCATTGTAGTCTCTCCACTCTTATATGTATTGTTTATTATGCATGATTGCTCAATTATGCATAGTGCATAAAATCATCGTTTTTTCTTTGTGCAACATTCCATCTTGCATAATTGTGCAATCATGTGTATACTCATGCCATCGGGAACACCGGTTCTCACATCCGACCATTCACCAACGATTTGAAGAGAGGTACACACATGAGCATCAACGTTTTACTGACCCTTGTCGAGCAGTACAAGGAGGCCGCCCAACTGATCGAGGCCGCACAGGCTGAGCAGGAACAGCTGAAGATCCAGATCCGCGAGGCACTGGCTGAGCGCTCCACCAACTATCTGGAAGTAGGCTGCCACAAAGTCCGCCTGTCCGATTTCTCCAGCACCCGACTCGACAGCAAAGCCATCAAGGCCGTAGCTCCCGACCTGTACGACCAGTACAGCAAAACGGTCACCGGCACCCGCCTGAGTATCACCTGAAAAGAGCCCCATACAGCACTCTCCGACCAAAGTTTGCGCTGTACAGAGCCCAACACACCCGCCGGGGCGGGCTACACCAATATTATACCTGTCCCGGCCTTTTTTATCAAGAGAAAGGTTCGAAAAATCATGAAACAGACTGTCAAAACCTCCCGCGCTGCCGGTCAGCTGGAAAAGATGTTCCGCGAGCTCAACAAGCACTACTTTGCAGGCAAGCTGCCCGAGCCCATCATCAGCCTGAAAAAGACCCCGTCCGCATACGGTCATATCACCTGCTCCAAGGTCTGGCAGGCAGGCGGCGAGAACAAGTATGAGATCAATATTTCGTCGGCTACCCTTGACCGTCCCATCGAGGAGACCGCATCCACCCTACTGCACGAGATGGTGCACGAACACTGCATGGAGACCGGCATCAAGGACACCAGCAACAACGGGATCTACCACAACCGGCGCTTTAAGGAGCAGGCCGAGGCACACGGTTTGACCGTCGACCACCATGAAAAGTACGGCTGGACCATCACAAGCCCGTCCGAGGAGCTGCTGGACTTTATCATCTTTCAGGGCTGGCAGGACATCCAGATGGGCGAGCGGCTGGCATGGTCGGATATGGCAGGCACCGGAGCAGGGAGCAAGGCACCCGGCAGCAGTCAGACCGGAGCGCCCAAGCCTCCCAAAGCAAAGAGCAGCACCCGGCGGTGGGTATGTCCTAAGTGCGGTACCATCATCCGGAGCACCAAGGAAGTGCGGGTCATCTGTGCAGACTGCATGGAGTTGTTTGTGAAGGCTGACTAATCACAGCAGGACAGAGAGCGAGGGCACGAGTGAGAGTAGTGCTATATATAAAATTACAGGAGGCTCCTCATGGATACTTATAAAATCGCTATTGACACCTTTCTTGCCGAGACATCCGAGTGCAAAGCCAGTGGGTGCGCCGTTTTTTCCGGGGCAGACATCGCGTTCCAAGACATCCAGCTGCATACACACCGGAACAAGTCAGAGCTGCATTTCATGGCCGGACACACCATGCTTTCCATCCCCCTTGCCAGCATCCTGAGCATCGAAAAGCTGATACTGCGGGACATCCAAACTACCGAGTATGAGGTCATCACCAAAGAGAGCGGCACCATTACCCTTGACGTTGTTTAAAAATGCACCCGTAAAGACAGAGATCCACCGGGCTGTGAGAGGGCGCCCATTATTTAAAGGAGAGCAGCTATGACCATTATATCAGAACGTTTGCAGCATCTGCGCCTGACGCACGGCTATACCCAGACCGACCTTGCCCGAACTATGGGTGTGACCCGCCGGGCAGTCTACGCATGGGAGCACGACAAATGCCCCGAGATCCCCCATCTGATCCAGCTCGCCCAATTCTATCAGGTGTCGACCGATTATCTGTTAGGGCTGACCGAGTGAGGTGTCCCCGCCACCGGACGCCTTACCGGAGACTTTTTGCCTGCTATAGTGCGGTCATCTATAAACTTGCGCGATGGCAGCTACAACGCTCCATATTTTTAACCGCACACTTGTAAGTCCATCTTATCGGACGCACCGTTTGGTAGACTTCAGGTACAGCAAAAGCAAACACACTTCAAAATACAGGAGGAAACTATTATGGCAGGCGCTTTTTCATTTGTTTTAGGTATGTTGGGTCTTGGTGCAGCTGGTGCAGTCAGCGCGGGACAGAACGCAAAAATCAAGAAGGCAGATTATCAGTATGGCGAGGAGCATGGCCTTCATGGCACCTCTGAGGTCCTGCAAATGCGGGAGCGAGTGCGTAAAGAATGGTGGAGCATCTGCGGCAAAACCTACAACGCATGTGAGCGGCCTGCATCGAGTTACGGCGACCTCAGCAGAACCCCGTGGTGCTATCTAAAAGCGCTGGTTCATTGACCACCTGAACAAAAAGGGCATCCCTTATGATGATCTGGTCGTGGACGATGTTACCGGCGTTACCTTCTATGAGAGTCAGAAAAGAACGTCCCAAGCATATATGAGAAAGCTGCGGTAATAGACATCGCGCCCATCGTCACCACTTCTATCAGCAGCAGGAGGTAAGCTTATGGCTGAAAATAAAATCTTGGTGCAAATTATCGATCATGAGAACGGAGATTCCGTGCTAGGACAAGACTACTTTGCATCAAGAGAAAAAGCAGAGGATTTCAAGCGGATCTCAGACCGCGCATATGGCAAACTTCTTGGTGAAGGTCAAACCAGAATTACCACTGAGATCATTGAACGCTGACACCAACCACCATTTCCTATAGCACATCATGCAGCAACAGAGCTCTGCCGCTCAGACACGAGTAGCAAGGCTCTTTTTTGTGGTATTCGGTCAAGAAGTAAACTTAAAGAGCGGCGTTTAATATCAGACAGCAGCTATCCCGGCGGATTTGCGGCTCGATTATTATTTTCACCACTTTTGAGCATACCCTATTTGTGTCGTGAAATGCGACGGAATTATGAGCGGACTTTGATTCCAGTCATAAGGTCTGTCAAACACATCTCCACTTGTGGCGAAAGTCCAGAATTGAACCACGGCGCACATTTTTGAGAAGGGATTGGTAGAACATTTTTGCGCCACCAATAGCGATTTCTGAAATTTTAGAATACGCTCTTTCTCCACTTGCAGGGGAAAGGTTAGTAGCCGAATTTTCGACTGCCAAGGGTAGTCCCGTTTCAGGATATCCTTGTCTATTGCTCAATTGTGAGCGATAGGTTCAAAGGTCGCGTTTTGCTACCTTTAGAATCAAAGGGTTGTAGATTTGTGGACACCCGGTCATAGCACACTTCTGCGCACGGTGGACTTTTTTGACCATTGCCACAAGTGGCGATGGGAGCGTACCAGACAGTACAGGGCAGGGAGTTTGTAATCCCCCTCATGCTGCGAACGAAACGTCGAGCGTCTTGACCCGCTTTCAACTAGTGTCAAACTGTCACTAGTTGATGGAAATAGAACAGTTTATCGACAAATCAGTCACCCTCAAATTGAGGGCTACTGACGGAAAAATGTATGATACGATTGTTCTTAATATGAAGAGTGTAATGGAGATCTGCCGTCTGTCACGAGCGCAACAAAGACAGTCTTGATAAGTCTTCAAGGGGATTTCAAATTGAAACCGCCTCCTTGAGTCATGTTTCAGGGTGGTCGTGGAATGCGACTCCCTTTTGGCAGCTTAAAATTCAGCCACGAAACGGTGTCCACAGTGTAGACGCCCTTGTATTATACGGTAACACGATATATTCCGTTCGAGGTATACTTTTTAATGGTATCAAAGTCAGACAGAATCACACCGCAGCAGATGTTTTTCTCAATTATTTGAGATATTTCACTCTGATCAAATCGTCGCCCATTTCTGATATGCGTCCTATTGGTGAAGGATTGACAAAGAGGAAGGTATTCGCTGGCGCTCATACCATTTAGATCAACTCCAATCTTGAAAAAGCTCACAGGTTCGCTTAGTCAAGATTTCCGTTGGCGTGATCATGTTAACCGAGCGTTTCTGTCCCGTCCTCATGCTTCGGCCGTTCAAAAAGCACTCGGCTAACACAACCACGCAAAAAATCAAATAAAGAAAGTCGAATAAAGAGCGGCGCCCGTGCGCATATTTTTCACTTTGTTATATAGTATAGTGAATTTCGTGCGCATTTTACTGCTTTGTGACCCACCAAACGTTCTTATTTCGCAGTTCTCCACTTGTTGCGCGCTTTTTCTGTAGATCGTATCCATATTGCTGCAACCATTGACGTGCGCAGGTATAGCTTGGCAACGATTTCTCGGCGTGTCCATCTGCCTTGTTGTAGATGTGCCCCAGCTCAAAGAAGATCTTCTGCCAGTCTTGATAGTAGCGTTCCTCATTCAGATGGGCATCCAGATACTCAAGCAGCAGCGGCGGGTCAAGGCGCTCTACTTTTGCAAGCAGGCTTTCATCGATTTTTTTCAGCAGCTCTGTCTGATACCCCTGTTCGAGCATTTGCAGCAGGAAAACACGTTCTACACGAGCCTGCAAGGTCGCACGTTTCCGCCAGCAGTATTCACCTTCCCGTGGATCCAGAACGACTGTATGGCTTTTTTTCAGTATTTCCACTGTTTCAGGCTGATGCAGGTATGTCTTCCATGCCTTCCTATCATCAAACCATTTCCGATATGCCTCGACCGGTTCCAGCTGATACTTCTCGATTTTTTTAAGTTCCCCTTCCAGACGTTCTTTGGGGTAATGCAGCAAATACACCGCGCAGGTATCCCCCTCATCCAAGGGACGTTTGCGGCCAAGGATCTGTGCATTAACGAGCGGGTTCCACAGTTCACTGACAATATATTTCAGCGCACGGTCTTTCATATCCACACCATTATAGAGGGTCGTTGTGGTCAGTGTGACCTGATGCTGCAGAACATTGCCCACAAGCACATCATCCAGTTTGTCAAACTCCTCCGCTTCCTGACGGTATTTGGAGCACAGGCACGCCACATCCTCTATGCCTTCTGCTTTCAGAGTGTCCCGCAGTTTTCGCAGCTTGGCGATGGTGTTCGCAAAAACAAGGATCTTTTCTCCCGGCTGTACCCGGCGGATGATATCCAATTCGTCATCGTCACGGTAGAAGAACTTCACGCTTGACACAAACCGATAATCCATCGGCAGACGATAGTGCTGTCCCTCCGGGATCATTTTCCGCAGCTCCCAATAATCAAAGAAGGGGCGGGCGGTTGCGCTCATAAAGATGCAGGTCTTCGTTGTCCACAGCTCTTTAATCGCCTCATAGCTTGCATCCACATGATCGTTGAAGCTGGCATCTGTTACCATGTAGTGATACTCGTCTGACACGATATAATCAAACGATCTCAGATAAGTTTTGGCGGCATCTTCATTCCTTTGCAGGAAGGTTTCCAGCCACTGGTATGTTTCAACACAGATGGTGTGCTCATACTTGTTATCTATGGCGGGTTTGTTGACAATTCCTCCAAGCGCGGGATCATAGTCCTCGTAGGATACCTCTATACTCCCCAAACGGTTCACATCGCGCTCGATCTGGTTGCGCAGAGCTTCGCGATTGCACAGAATCAGGATACGCTTACGACGTTCATATGCCCACGGCAGCAATGTCTTCAGAATAAAATAGGTCTTGCCGGAGTTCGTGCCCGCATCAAGCACCACGATTCCATGCCAGTTCTTGTAATCCTCACCAACAAGATCTGTAATGTACTGTTTTGCAGGCTGTGGAGTTGCCCCGGCGGTTTCCGGTTCTTCCTCCGGCACAATGAGATCAAGCTGTTCGTCGGCCTCCTTTTTCTTTTTGCGAGAGGCAGTAATCCAATCCAGAATCTCCTGCAGTTTTTGCTGTCGTTCTTCTTCCGTCAACGAGGCAGGGTCAATGTGCTGCTCCTGCTCATACTCCCGTTGTGCCTCAGCCAGCTTCAGGTAGAAACCATCGAATGGCCAGCGCTTCTCTTCATCACTCATATTGATCCGCGTCTCCTTTTTTGATTTCACTATACCATATCATTTCGTTTTGCTCAAGGGACATTGACCCATTTTTACTTTCCCTCCCCCTTCCCCATCTTGATCTTATCTCCGTGGCGATTTTTGCGGGTCAGCTGCTCTAGGGGGTTCAGGGCGTCATAGTTGGCTCTCAGGTCGTCCGCATACAGTGCCACATACCGCCGGGTCATGGTAAGGTCTGCGTGTCCCAGCAGCTTTTGCAGACGGAACGGGTCGCCGCCAGCTTGGATATACAGCTTCGCGTAGGTGTGCCGGAACAGGTGCATAGAGGTCTTATCCACGCCTCTGCTATGATTATAATTCCAAATCGCATTCCCGAGCGAATTCAACGTCATCTGGTTGCCATACTCCGAGACAAACAACGGGGCTGTATGGTCGCCGCTGCGGTGCTCCAGATAGTCCTCCATGATCCTGACCAGTGCCTTGGAGAGCGGCACGATCTGTTGATTACGCGCCTTCATGTGGCGGAAAAACACTGTCCCGGCGGAAAGGTCCAAATCTCCGATCTGCAGGTTGAGCAGCGTGGACGCACGGCAGCCGGTCCCAAGCAGGAAGTTGACAATGACCCAATTGCGGTATTCAGCAAAGGAGCAGGTCTTGCAGTCCGGTTCCTTCAGCAGCTTCTGCAGCTCGTCGGTGGTATAGGGTTCTTTGATCGGATCATCGGCACGCACCAGTCTGATCGGATACTTTTCCAGATAGCCTTTTTCCATGCACCAGTACAAAAACGCACGCACCATGCGGAGGTTCGTATTGATGGTCGTATCATGGAGCTGCTGGTCCTTCATATAAAAAATATAGTCCTCCACCGTTTCCTCTGTGATGGTAGTGATGGGCTGTTCTGTGTCCCCCAGAAACCGAAAGAAGCTTCTGCCCTTAGCAGCGTAGAAGTCGAGTGAGCCTTGGGAGAGGTTCTTGAGCCGGTTGTACTTTTGGAACCTTTCAAAGGCCTGTTGGATGGTAGGGTTTGCCTTGGCAGCGGGTCTTAAATCACGGTTACGCACGAGAGAGACTCCTCCTTTTTTCGCGAAAAATCCCTCTCGCCCGCTCAACACTTCCAGAAAATGGAATAAAAAGAAAAAACAATATCACCAGAACTTGGAATGGTAATAGGTTCAATTACAGAAACGCAGAAATTAATTGATGATTCATTGAAATTAGAACAGGAAGGAGTTGAGTTGAATATGTGCAAGGCCTTAGAAGAATTAGAAGAAAGAGGAAGAGAGAAAGGAAGGATAGAAGGAAGAGTAGAGGGTGCAATTAAAATTTATAAGAAGATGGAAGCATCAAGAGAAGATACAATAAAAAATATCATGGAGGACTTTTCTTTGGATAAAGAAGTTGCTGATAAATATGTAGAAGAATATTATTAAATTATATAAAATTTAAACATAAAAATGGAGTTATTGCGTTATCTATAGTTCTTTTTGAACTTTTATTATGATAATGCAATAATTCTATTTTTTATTTATTTTAAAACAAACACCATATAACAGTTGACAACAGTTTGATGCTGTTATACACTGTTTATAAGTAAAGGAGGATGATACAAAATGAAGATCATAATCAACACATCATCCATGGTTCCAATCTATGAGCAGATCATAGACCAGATCAAAACAATGATCCGAAAGCAAGAATTAAAGCAGAATGACCAGCTGCCATCTGTCCGAGCATTGTCAAAGAAATTAAAGATCAGTGCTTTAACGGTAAAGAAAGCTTACGATGAACTGGAAAGAGAAGGCTTTACAGTAACGATTCATGGAAAAGGCAGCTATGTGACAGCGGCGAACACGGAGTTGATGATGGAAGAGCAAAAGAAGGAAGTAGAACAGGACTTAGAACAAGCAATTCTAAAAGGAAGGCGTTTTGGCATCAGTGATGAAGATATCAAAACCTTGTTTGAGTTAATATTGGAGGGATAAGGTATGTTAAAAATTGATAAATTAAAGAAACAATATAAGAATTTCACCCTCAACTGTTCCATGGAAGTAAAAGAGGGGATGATCACTGGGTTTGTAGGTCCGAATGGATCTGGAAAAAGCACAACTTTAAAGGCAGTGCTTGGATTGATTTACATAGATGGAGGAGATATTCAGATTTTTGGAAGGAATGTCAAGGATATAAAACCAGAGGATAAGGAACAGATCGGTGTCGTACTTTCTGATTCTGGTTTTAGCAGATATCTTACAGTAAAAGACATCAAGGATATTCTAAAAAATACATATGAAGCATTTGATGAACAGTTATTTACAAACTATATAGAGAAATATCAGTTGCCAACAGACAAAAAACTAGAACAGTTTTCTGTTGGAATGAAAGCAAAATTAAAGTTAATTACAGCAATCTGCCACAAAGCAAAACTATTAATCTTAGATGAACCAACGGCAGGGCTTGATGTCATGGCAAGGAATGAGATGCTTGATATGTTAAGAGATTATATGGAAGAAGATGAAGAACGTTCGATTCTTGTAAGTTCTCATATATCAACAGATCTTGAACCCTTATGTGATAATATTTATATGATCAATGAAGGAAATATCATCTTGCACGAAGAAACAGACCGGTTATTAAGTAATTATGCGATCTTAAAGGTTGATGAAGAACAGTCAAAAACACTAGATCCACAATATATAATAAAAATGAAGAAAGAATCCTATGGATATGCATGTCTTACAGATCAGAAACAATTTTATCTGGAGAATTATCCAAAGATCGTGGTAGAAAAAGGAACGATCGATCAGATCATTACATTAATGATACAGGGGGTGTAGAAGATGAAAGGATTATGGACAAAAGACATCAGATTAATCTCATCACAACAAAAAAATCTGGCAGTGATCTGGCTAGTTGCAGCAGGAATCTTAATCGCTACGGATCAAATATCATTTGCAATTAGCTATACGTCTGTGATTACAATCATGACAGCAATCAGTACGATCAGTTACGATACATTTGATAATGGCAATGCGTTTTTATTTACGCTTCCATTTAGCAGAAAAGAATATACAAGAGAAAAATATCTGTTTAGCCTCTTTTGGGGAATGATAACAGTCATTGGAGGTATATTGTTAGTAGTCATCGTTACAGCAGCAAAAGGTACATTGTTAATGAGGTCAGAAGAAATTGTGATGGCAGTCTTACTCAATATTCCAATGCTATTGATTTTTCAATCAATGGCCCTTCCTTTTCTATTAAAATATGAAGCAGAGAAGGGAAGAATCGCGTTAGCAGCTATGATCGGAGGGATTGTTTTTGTTGTTATCTTCTTTTTCAAAATGTTTGAAACGGCAGGGATTGAGCTGATTGACATCGTGATGAATCAAATGTATTTAAAAAATATTACACTATGGGCTTCTATCTATATAATTTCCATTGTCATTTGGTTCCTGTCATTGAAAATAGCTGAAGGAATTATGTTAAAAAAAGAATTTTAATTTATTAGAAAAATGAATAATATAAACAAAAGTAGTTGTATGAAACAAAAATGTTTGGTATAACTACTTTTTTTCGTTTCTCCCTCATATGAGGGAGAACAATTCCAGGAATCAGACTATAGTAAAGTTATCAAAAGGATAGCGGATATGAAAGGAAGGAGCAGCAGTAAAATGAAAGTATTTGAACCGTTTAAAATCAATCAGATGGAGCTTAAAAACAGTATGGTCGTATCAGCAATGGTAACAAACTATTGTTCTGAGGATGGAATGGCAACAGAGAAATTTATTGCCTATCATGAACATAAAGCAAAAGGTGGATGGGGACTGATCATCACAGAAGATTATGCAGTGACACCAACTGCAGGTGGAAAGATCGCAGCACAGATTTATCATGCAGGAAGAGAGACAAGCAGTGCGATCACAGGAGAACAGCCAGTCGGACCTTCCGCGTTAAAAGATCCAACAATGCCAGAGACACCAAGAGAAATGACAGTAGAAGAAATTCATGAACTGGTTGAGCAATTCGGAGATTGCGCAAGAAGAGCAAAAGAAGCTGGATTTGATGCAGTTGAAGTTCATGGGGCACATGGATATCTGATTGGAGCATTTGCCTCTCCATTTTCCAATAAGAGAAGTGACGAATACGGAGGAACAATCCGAAACCGTGCAAGATTTGCAATGGAGATCATTGAGAATATTAAGGAAAAATGCGGAAAAGATTATCCAGTTTTATACAGAATGTCAGCGGTTGAATATGTCCCAGGTGGATTAGAAATCGAGGAATCTAAGATACTTGCAAGACTGGTAGAGGAAGCAGGAGCAGATTGTATTCATTGTTCACAGGGTGTTTATGCATCCACACATGTGATCATTCCACCATCTGTTGTTCCAAGAGCAGCATATGTAGAAAATGCAGCAGAGATCAAAAAAGTGGTAGATATTCCAGTGATCGCAGTAGGAAGAATCAATGATGTTGAAATTGCAGAAAGTGTTTTACAAGCAGACAAAGCAGATCTTGTAACAATGGCGAGAGCTTCTCTTATCAAGGAGACAAATTGAAATCATAAATAGTGAAAAACTTTTAGAACATTGTACCCTGGGAATGAGAACAAGCATTTAAAATCTTTATTTTATTATAAAACTAAAGTTAAAATCCAATACTCATGAGCAGTCACTCATACCTACAGCTTATCAATAAACAAAATTTAAATATATAAAAAATAGATTGTTTCCCTTGGACCATATGAGCTCGTCGGCACTTAATGAGCAGTGACGATTCATCGTCGCTGTCGAATTTAGTGTCCGCTACGTGCGAATCTGAAC
>ERZ772858.2127-NODE-2127-length-16170-cov-3.894756_pt1 | contig 16170 bp, 12 predicted proteins | sample MGYA00512136_ERZ772858 | MGnify/ENA primary metagenome ERZ772858 (study PRJEB29015, sample SAMEA2737726) | human gut metagenome | biome: human gut; feature: human-associated habitat; material: faeces | place: China | collected 2012 ...
GCAAAGCCGAAGACCAGCGATACCGTCACCTCTTCACCTTCAGGAAAAGGAACAGTACCCTCCGGACGATCTTCACATCCACTCAACCCTCCAAGAAGCGTCATGCCTCCCAAGAGCATTAACCATTTATTCTTCCAAATCTGTTTCATATCATTATTATTCTTGTACACATCGAAACGGATAAGGCTCACCGATCATTCCCCAAGCATTATTCGGAGTACTCAATTCTCCTGCTGCTATTTTTGTATAATATATCCGGTAATTATTGCCATTCTTTGCTATCGTATTCGTTCCTTCGTATCCGGCTGCACTTCCATTAAATATCAATTTTCCATCGCTAAAGGATCGGTATGCCGTAACCGGAAACCAGGCTGTATTATCTTCTGTACGAGGAGAGGGCACACCATTCCCACCGGATACATTATACAGACGTCCACCCCGATCGTGTGTACTACCATTTTCCACAAACGTTCCATTCACATTAAACCAATATGCCTGGCTCTTGCCCCAGCCATTATACACTGTTTGATGGGGAATCTTCCATCCTGCCGGACAAGGGTCATAAAGAGTTTTAGAGTTATTATACAAATACTGATAGTCCGCAGTAGTTTCATTCAAACTATACCAAGAGCATTTGCTTTGGTTCTGATCGCTGCTCGAACCTGTTATAATATGGTCGGGATGTTCAATGACATATTGCAGCGTATTGCCATTTACTAATGTAATATTGGAGTAAGCGACCTTTCCCAGTTGTACCCCTCGTCCTTCTCCATCATAAATAACATTGAGTTCATTCGCCGTTCCGTCTGTCGACCCCAAGAACGGATCCTTGCGTCCCCAATAGTACAAATAGCCTATCCGCCTTGCAAATTCCAGCAATGAAGCATTCTCACCGGGAAATCCTCCGGCAGTCGCGCACAGGTTTCGGTCCATAATCACCTTCCCGACATGCATTCCACTGCTTTTGAAAGCCGCAGTGGCATATTGATGCACGCTTCCGTTCTGTGTCAACTGTTGTGCCTGGGCATAAGTGACAGAGGAAGTAATCCCCTGCGGTACATAATCGGTTATCCAGAGATGCCAGCTCCATACTATTTTACTGCCGGAATAGGCGGCAATCAAGGCATTTCCTCCTTTGCTCACCGGCACTTTGACGTGGATACGGGCTTTTTGCAAATCACCTCCGTCAGTGATACGCGCCAGATTCGAATGGTCATCTCCACTGATGGCATACCCCATCACCAAATCGCCCGATGTAGCATCGTCTTTCGTCTGCCAGACCAACTTAACATCCGTTATTTTTTTGTTATCGGCCAGCGTCGAACCATCCGTCAGATGTGTATTCCAACCACTCAGCGGAACATTGTAACCATTCATCTTCGCTTCATGCTTATACGGATTAAAACAGATATTCGTACCGGGTTTCATCATGAAGCAGTTGGATGTCTCCACCAGATTGGTGCTTTGCACCGGACTTTGGTCCAGCAGTTGAATGCGTTTATCCGTCTGGTAAGCCGTCGATTTGACGGAAAGTTTCCACGTGTAATCCTTGTTTTCATAGAGGTTGAAGTCCGTTGATTCCTGTCCGCCCAAGTAAGCACGATAATAGAGCCGTTCTTTCTTGACGGCATTGTCCACCACCAGTTCTACATACGATGCGGCGGTGGGGGCATTCTCTTTTGTACGGTAATAAGGTGAAGTGGCCTTCGCCGAAGTGCCGCGCACGTTGGCAGGTATCCACACGGTCTTCTTTCCCGCCGCCAACTCTGAGGCATTCGTCAGCCGATAGTAATCGATAAACTCAACTACTTCGGACGGATAGGTCATACCCCACTGCGTCTCCACCGGTGATGCAAGCAACCGGAAGGCTGCGGGAACCTGGCAAAGCTTCACCTCTTTCAGGGCATAGCCCGCGTTTTTCAGCGCAGCATCTATTTCCCAGTTCACCGTCAGCCGTGTTGCCAGCCGCCTGAGCAGCAGACGGGCGTCATAGCTCCCGTCCGGACTTTGAAGTTTACCATCGCTCGTCACGTTCACGCACGGCAGATGGAGCATATAAGGCATCTTGTTGATATCATCCTGCGTAAAACCTTCGGCGGGAATCGTCTTTTTGAAAAGATCGGCGTCCATCACCTGTTGTTGCACATTGGCGAGGCTGCCGCCGATACTCGGGGTCGTATTTCCTTTCCCGCAGACAATCACCACCAACTGGCAGTTCGTGGCCGGTGTCAATGTCACCAGGGTAGAGAAATCCTTTCCCGCAGTGATCTGCTCTTTGGATTGCACACTGCCCATCAGCGTCCCGTCAGCCTTATATTGCATCAAATAGAACTGGTACAGCGCATCCGGATGACTCGGTTCCGTTGCACGGGTCCGCACGGCAGGCACCGGCCGGGCAGTGAACGCACCGCCTTGCCCGGAATCACTCCCCCGTGTGTCGGCAGAGGCAGAAAGGTTATACCCGTCCTCTTCATCGGCAAAGCCGAAACATAGGGATACCTCCACGGGCTTTGTGTCCGCATCGACCGGCACGACATCCACCCGCTCTTCACAAGCCGCCATGCCCAACAGGCAGACAAGCACCGGTAGCTTCCACAGATTTTTAGAAGTATGTTTCATATTGGTATGTTTGTTTTAAGTTCACCACAGATTACACGGATTTTCACTGATTAATTATTTATATTCCGATTAACTATTTATATTTCACTGATAATCAAGTTCAATCGAATCAAAGATTCGGTGTTGATCTGTGAAAATCGGTGTAATCTGTGGTGAATCAAGTTCATTTCTGTCTTTTATTTGAAAACTACATTGTTCACCGGAAGCACCTCCACAGCATCAAACATCACTACGTTGCCGTCCGTGATCATCACACGCACATCGGCGCTGTTGGCGCCACTGACATTGACGGTGAGCTTATAAAGGTAATCTCTGCGGATGTTGTAGTCAGTCATCAGGTTGCCGCCCAAATGCAGGAGATAGTTCACGCCGATAGAGTCCTTTGCGCCCGCATACACATATTTGCCCGACAGCTTGATGTACGTGCAGTAGTCCAATCTTCCGCCCGGCCCTTTAGCCGGAATGCTCTTTTCCATAAACGAGGCGGCTGTCCCCATTCCCCGTAAGTTTTCCGGCATATAGAATTCGAAAGAAGAAGACGGCCCCAAATTTGTAGTGATCTGAGTTCCGGTTGTGGATGTGATAGCCGTAGAACCATCCTTATCCGCAGGATACTTATCTTTAATACTTCCGCCTCCCCGCGTATAGAGCGCCATGTGTGCGGGTACATTGTAGAGGGAGACGGACTTGACGACAAGGTTACTCGGATTGTTTGCGTCTGCCAGGTCTCCCTTTTTATTCCAAGACAAGGAAATCGTGGCGTAAGCCCGCCGCAAGGGAACCACCAGCGGTATTACACCCTGTTTATTAAGATCGGGCGTATATTCCAGCGGCCCCGATGTCAACAGGGACGGCTGGTTGGTATAACCGGAAAAGGCCACCGTTTTCGCCTTCAGTTCCGCTTCGGTTCCGGTGAAGTCTTTCAAGAACGACTCTTCCGCATTGGCAATGACATAGAAGCGACTCTTCGTTTGGGTGAAAGTAGTTTCGCCGGTTGTAATCTCAATCGTCGGAGGAGGATTCTTCCCAGCCTGATCATCCGGAACCGTAAAAAAAGCTTTGTTCTTCAGCGTTGACGTTCCGCTCTCGGTGACGTATTGCAGCACCCAGATCCGGTTAACAGGGATCTGGTTAATCGTTCCGCGGGTATCCACCGTCAGCGCCGGAGGCAGTTTCAGAACTAATCGAAACTCCTCGGAAGTCTCTACGGATTCCTCGCTGCATCCCGCCAGCAGGCAACCGAGTGCCCATTTGCCCGTCCATCGTCGTATGTATTGTCTTTTTGCCATTCTGTTTTGATCTGATTCTAAATATGATAATTGTATATGAATATGCCGGTTATTTTCCCATTTCATCCGAATCGAGCGTTACGGTCGATTCATATTCGCCTATCGCCAACGTCAAGTCGGCGGGGTCGAGTATGCCGTAGAAAGTCAGTGTAAAGGCGAACATATAGGTCATACCCGGCAGCAACACCTTCTGGATCTCCGCCGGATAAGTATTGGTCGTTTTTCTACTTACACCGTTATCATTATAGCCTACCGTCAGGTTCACTTTAAAAGAAATCATAGCCGAACCGTCTACCGGAAGCACCACAACCGGTGTACTTTCTCGTGAAGTCTTTATATCATGGGATGCTGTATTATTCGTGAATCCGGTGAAGGACTGAGTAGTGGCAAACGTTTCATTCGCCACCGCCCCCCAGGTAATACCCCCCAACGTGTAAGGTAACGACGCCCGGAGTCCTCCCATCTCGAAGGAGTTCACCACCAGACTGGTAGGAGTAACCGGCTGAAAGTCACCTGCCTTCACACTCACTTTGATCTGTGCTCCCAAGCGTTTAAAGGGAGCCGGCAGCACTACGTCCATCATGTTTTCTCCCGTTTGGTTGGGTTGCACCACGATCCCTTTCAGGCTGGTGTACATAAAGTCTTTTCCGTTCGACACCTGAATCGTGCCGTCCGTTTTCAGTTCGGGCACTTCCGTCGAAGAGTTGTACGATACCAGGTAAAGGTCGTACGTTCCGCGATACAGATAGAGTTCGCCCGTAGCCACTCCACCCTTTACCGTATATACTTTATGATCCAGCGGTTCCGTCGTCGTGGTAGACGCACCTGCGGGGAAAGCATAGATACAGAAAGTCTTTCCATCCGCCATATCCGTTGCCGCGTCGGCACGGGTCGAAGCCTCGTCCGCCTTCGCCCGGTAAAGAGAGAAGCGGAGCGATACCGGATCTCCCTCCTCCGTGCCGGGTTCCCCGGGAACCTGTTCCGAACATCCTGTCAGTCCCGGCGCTCCCAGCATGCAAAGGCAACACCCTATCCAAAGTTTCAGTCTTTTATTCATCGTTTCTTGTTTTAGTTCACCACAGAGTACACAGAGTAACACGGAGTGGATCGTTTTCCACTAAATCCCGATACTCGTGTTCTGGTTCGCATCGTTTTTCCAGTCCTCTATCTGTACCGAGCTCAGCTTACCTCCCATTTTGTCCACCGTAATCAGATAGACGTAATGCTTTCCCGCCTCCCACTGCGCTGTCACCGATTGGGTTTCAAACGCATGCGCTTTCGCGGCAGCTTCTCCGTCCACACATACCTTGAGCCGGAACGAGAGCACCGTTTCTTCTTTCGCCATCGGCGCCACGAGGCAGGTCACGTTCGGTCCTTTCTGGTTTTCTTTCAGCTTCAACTCCACGCCACTCGCCTGCGCCAGTGTCAGTGTCGAAATATCCGACAGACTGTTCAGCAATCCGCTTTTCAGGTTCATCGTCCCGATGCCTGTCCGCAGACGGTTGGTTCCGCTCAGCACATCCACCTGTATCAGCTTTAGCGCTTCGGTGGCCGAAGCCGACTTCACGATACGGAAACTGACTTTGGCCAACACGTGCTTCATCTTGAAGCTGACGGTTCTCGAGGAAGGTTTTGCCGTGACGGGGGCTGTCCCCGTATCCGTACCCACACCGTAGAGATAATCGGCCTGCCCGGTAGCGAGAAAATCAGTCAATGACGACGGAAGGTTCACCGCCGTCGTATGTTCACCGTCACCGGACGCTTGGATGGCTGCGGGAGGATAATAGGCGTATAGCAAGGCATCACCCGAAGTGGTGTTCATGATCGTCTGCTTGTCCGGAGTCCAGACTCCTTCTTTCAAGGAGAATGTCATCAGTGGATTGTCTCCATACGCCGCATGTGGACTGGTAGCTGATGCGGTAGTGGTGGCATACACGTCCACCTCGGTGATAGCGGTTGCTTCCGCACGGGTGACGCTCTCCTCTCCCTCCACTTCGATCCGCTGCAATTCCAGTGCGCCTTCATCGGTGGCGAATCCGTCGTCCGAGGCGCATGAAGCCGTCAGGCATATCCCCGCTCCGAGGGCAAGCGCCATGTAGAGGCGATTCGCCGGCTTCTTCATTCGATTGTATTTTTGTAGGTTCATATCTGTTTTCGTATCCGTTTTCGTATCCGTTTTTCATTAAGTGGCGTTTCCCGCGTCCTGCTCCGTTGTCTCTACGAATCGTTCTACGGTGATACCGTTCAGGATCAATTCATTGGTGGACGTAAAGTTATACTGGTAGTTGTATCCGGCTTTCAAGGTATGGGCCGCCTTCTCGGTGTAGCTCTTCTCCGTTTCACCGGTGTCGCCGGCCTTCACCTTGATCGTAAACGTTCGGGAACCGGGCTTGACAATGGCCACATACGTATGCTGCTGAGCGGAAGTTCCCGCTGCCGAGGCGCCATTGGCATTGATCGTCTGCAATTCAGAGGCACCGGTGGCAATCCCCGTACCCTCCAGGCTTGCCGTGCCGGGAAGCTTCTTGTCACTATCAGTATTTCCATACTTCACCACCAGGGTCACCTTCGCCGCTTCCGGAGCGAACGAGAACGTAGCCTTATTGCCATCGAGTACTCCTGTAGCCGTCAGCTTGTTGCTTAGCCAGAAATTGATGGCTGTGTGCTGATCGGCTAGAATCCGGGTGAACACCGTAGGATACGAAGCCGTAAACGTTTCACTACCGGTGGTGGTGAGTGCTGTTTGTCCGCTTGCGGGTTGCCAGGTGCCGGTTGTGCCGGTGACCACCCGTTGGTAGTCGACAGTTTTCGTGCCGTCCGTAATCTGGATGAAATCACCCGCTACAAATTCACTTTTATCATAATCATCGGCATGCGAGTCTGCCGCCGCACGGGTAGCGGGACTCCCCACCTCCGCCGATACTTCCAACGGACGGGGCAAAGCATCCTCTTGCGAGCAGGCGGCCAGCAGAACCGGGAAGAACAGGCAGAGAGCCGCCCCGGATACCGATAGGATTCTATTCTTTTTCTTTTTCATGGGGTTACATCAACTAAGGTTCCTGTTTGCGATTCCCCGCTTTGCCACTCTTTGATCTCCTGACCGGTGGGAACCAGCACATTATTTTTCAGGGTGAGCGTATAGGTGTAGTGGCTGTTCGCCGCCCTTGCGCAAGTGAGGGTGACGTCATAGACCACTCCGTTAGCATCCGTCACCGATACCTGTATCGACTGCTGGGAATCAAGCGGGGCGATAATGCCATGCCAGGTATATTGCTCTTTGTCTGTACCACCGGGGTGATACAGGTAGACGGTTTCATCCTTGCCTGCTCCTCCGGAGTAAAGCCCCTTCCCGGTTACGGTCATACTCGTAAAATCCTTGGACAGTGTGTTCTTTCCCGAAAACTTCAGGGTCAGCTTCACGCCTTTGTGCACAAAGGCGTTTTCGCCTGTAAAGGAGAGTGTTCCGTCACGGCCGATCATCACCTTCTCAGGGGTCTCCAGCAGATTGCTCAGGCGGTAGTCCTCACCTCCCGCCTTTCGCTGGTCGGCACGGATACCCGAGTATTCGATAGGGTAACTCGCCTGGTAGGTGGCACCGGACTCAACGAGCAGCTCCGTACCCGTCACCGAAGGTTTCCACTCGCCCGTACTGCTGCCGGAAGAAGCGGAGTTCAATATATAGTCCACCGGAGTGGATGACGAGCCGTTCCGCGAGCGGATGATACGGATTTTGTCACCTGCGGCAAAGGTGCTGCGGTCGTAACCGTTGTCGGCTGCCACGGCACGGGTCCCGGCTGCCACGGCCGCCCGGGTCTCAGACTCCCGGCCTTCACCGGAAGCGCAGATCGCGGCGGACACCGTAAGCGGAGTCCCTTCGGGCAACGAAGGGATCAGCGCATTGTCCGAACAGCCTGCGGTAAGCAGCAGGCAGCCTAAAACCGTTTGGTATAATCTATCTGTTTTCATACTGAATCATTCATTCTGAATCATTTGTCATTTGTCATTCTGAATCATTTGTTTCATTGCCAGCCGGGATCTACGTCACTGCTCCCCCCGGAAACTTCCGTCCACCCTTTTATATCGACAGGTTGCAGGCTGATTCCCCGTTCGCCGAGCGTCAAGGTATAGACGTAGCGGTATCCTTTCTGCCATGCCGGGTTGAAGGCATCGGTCGAGAGGGTAAGATCCCGTTCGGTAGCGTCCGAGCTTTGTTCACCCAGTGTCAGCGTCAACGTCACCTGCGTGCCCGAAGCCGCCTCAGCCTTCGGAGCCACCAACCCGTAGGCCACTGTAACGGGGCCCGAGGTGCCGACCTGTTGCGGACGGGCCGATGGGGTAAAAGAGATTTCACCCACCGCGTCCAGTCCGGACAAAGCGCCATCCGTCAGGGACATCGTGCCGGCCGATCCGGATCCGGAAGCAGTCGTACAGTAGAAAGGAGTAGCGTCGCCCGCTGCCGTAAGCTTAATCTTCTTTACATAATCGTATGTCGGATCCGGGGTGCGGTCGTTCGCGTTCTGAATGCGGAACACGACTTGCGACAAGGCGTGTTGCAGATAGAGGGTCGGCGAAGCAGACAGGCTGTTGGCGGTAACCGCCGTAGCCGAACCTACGGTAGCGCTGCCGGAACCGTAAAGGTAATCGGCGGTAGAGCAGTCGTAGGTATTTCCTCCGTCGAAGTTTTGCCCGGCAGGCACGCTGACGGGGAGAGCAGGCAAGACAGTACTGCTACTGCCACCGCTACCGCTGCCACTGCCGCTACCACTGTTGCCTCCGCTACCACTGCCGCCATCGCTCTTCAAGGCTGTCGTGGCGGGTGCCCAGGCATAGACCGTTGCTTTTGCGAGGCTGACGTAGGTAGAAGGATTGCTCGTCCAATTGATACCGGAAGCCGCTTTCGTGAAGGTCGCTCCCCCGGCGTTGCTGCCCGGATAGAGACTTCCGTCCGCAGCGGCGAGGTAGATGCCAATGGTGCTGATCCGGTCTGCATCCGTACCAACATCGTTGATCATGCTACGGGTGGAGGCGAGCGTGGCACCGGCATGAACACCGGGCTGCAAGAGGACGGCATCGCCGTCGGTGAGAACGGAGTTCTCACCGGAACAGGCTATGCAAAACAGGGATGCGGTCCCAAGGAGCAAAAGAATGAATACGTTCTTCATCTATTATCTTGTTGAGTTTTTCTTCTATCACTTTATATCCAGATCTGTGCTTGAAGCAACCGTTGTCCATTGTGTCACGGTCACACTCGAAATGACAAGTTCGGAACCACTGAGCTTGACGGTGTACAGGTAATTCTTTCCGGCCTCCCATGCACTGCCGCTACCAGGCAGGGCGACTTTATAATCCTGGTTGTCAATCGTCAGCGTAGCTTCCACGGTCGACTTATCGACCGTGCTTTCAGGCAGGACGAGGATACTGGCTTTCCTGGCGCTATTTTTGGCGGTGGCTCTGGCCTGATCCGTGTCAGCCGTTGCTTTGGACAACATATAGTTTGCTATATCACGTGTATAGGTCACTGCCGCCGGAGAGCTACCTGGAGTGATCGTACCATCCTTAATTTTCATGGCAGGGCTAGCTCCATTATTTAATGTTGTATTTCCACTTTTATTGGCTAATACTAATTTGGAGAATGTACCGGTATTTTTATAGGTATGATCCGCATATACCCGGAAGCTGACCATCGCAAGGGCGTGCTTCATGGCGAGCGTCACCTTTCCGATTTTATTCGTATCACCGTTTTTATAGCTGGCTTTCACTCCGGTACTTCCCTGATCGGCATACATATAGTCCACCTCTCCGGAGGCTGCGAGAATCTTATCTTTTGTACTGGTTTGACCGTCCGAATTGTCAATGGATTGAAAGTCGATCTTGGCGTTAGCGTCTCCGCTCTTCCCCGGAAATACAGAGATATTGATCGTGGAACTTTCCGTGTATTCACCACTTGAATTGGTAGCCTTCAGCGCAGTACCGCTACTCTGAAATTCACCATTACTACCCGGTTGATACGCCGGATAATGCGCATAGATCGTAGCCTCTTCCGCCGAAAGATAGATTTTATCGGTCGCGCTGTTGCCCCATGCCGAAGAGCTGTAAGTGTACAACCCATAGTTATTCGTTGTCTTATTCGTCGTTTTGCTGTTGGCATACACCGCGATGCTTCCTAATGCATTCCCTACAGCCGATACATCCGAGCCGGCATCTATCGCGCCGCGTGTCAACACCACCTGTGGCGACACCTGCAATTCCGCCACCCCGGTATCCTGTCCTTCGGGCAAGATGCTTTCACTGCATCCGACAGCCAACAGCAATGCCGGAAGAGCCATAAGCCAATGATATTTCGTTTGGTTAATCATCATGTTCGTTTTATCTTTTTTTAAATTCATGTATCTAATCCGCATCCAGAGTGCCGTCAACAGTCACCGGAGCCCACGCCTGCACCGTTACCGAAGTGATTCCCAGTTCATGGTCGCCGATGTTCAGCGTCACTACGTGTGACATGCCCGCCTGCAACGGATTTTTCCCGCTTGCGTTGGAATCACCGAACGTAAGCGACACATTATCGAATGTACCTATTGATGTTTCTACTTTCAGCGTATACGTGTTGCTTCCGCCTCCATTGCCGTTGCTTCCGCCGGCTTCCAACGGAGGGAGTAAAAGTTGCCCCACAGATACCGGAGTCTGGCCGGTCACTTCCGTTCCTTGCCCGGCTCCGTTGGTTCCGTTCTGCGTAAGATCCACCGTCAGTCCCTGGGGATGTTCGGTTGTGGTGGAGAACGTCACCTCTCCCGTAGCCAGCTTCAACGAAGCAAGCGGTTTCGCCTCCTTCACCGTGATACTCTTCACCCATACCGACACCCCGTTTTGAAGCGTCTTCTTCGCTTGAAAAGAGAGTTGCGTCAATTGATGGTCGAACACCAGTGAAGGAAAGTGCCCGTCCGCCCAGCGGTTTCCCTGTATCTGAGAAGCGTAAAGCAGATCGGTCTGCCCTGTGAGTACAAAGGAAACCGTACCGGCATAAGTGCCCGTTCCACTGCCCGAAGCGGCTTTATCCGGCTCGGCATAGGGGGCGTAGCTTACCAGATAGAGCCAAGCTCCCCAACGGGGATAAATGGGCGCTGCCTTACCGGCATTGCCCCAACTGACTTCACCGTTGGTCCCGACAATTCCTTTCCAGACACCCTCTTCGGCGGCAACCACCGGAGTGGTGTAGTCTCCCCCGGTTCGGGAAAATACCATGGCGGCCTCAAACTCCGCCTGAGGCTTGCTGCCTGCCGAGACCGCCGCCCTCGACGATACATCGCCCTCCAGGGCGGAAAGCTCCACCGGAACCTCCTCCTCACCCATCAGCGAGGAACGGTCCGCGTCGGAGCAACCTGCCAGGAAAACTCCCGGCAGGCAGAAAAAGACAAAAAGCGAAATATGGCGTTTCATGATCATGGCAGACATTTTATGTGAATCAGTTCAGATCGGCATGGCCGGCATCACCCGCTACCCAGTCGGTTACAGTGGCGGTTACGGTCATCTTCGTAGCATCCGCCGGAGTCAGAGGCTCGGTCACGTTCAGGGTGATCAGGTGTGACTTACCGGCCTCGGTAGACAGGTCTGTTGTATTATCCTGCTTTTTGATTGTCACATTACTGAAAGTGATATCAGTGCCTCCCACAGAGATCACCGCATCGATCACGACTTGGCCCGAAGCCTGGATCATCAACGGATTACCTACCCGCACAGCATCTGCACCCAGCGCCACACTGGAAATACCACCCACATTCATCACAGCGGCATCCGTCCACTTGCTCACACCGGCCTTACCCGAAGCCGGAGCTACGTTGACCTCTGCAGGCACCTGTGCGTCCTGCACGCTGATTTTCTTTAAGCTGACGGTCTGTCCGCTCCATTCGCCACCACTTGCCTGAGTGGTGAGCTTCATCTCAAAGTTGAGCTGGGTGGTCAGGTGCTTGAACGTAAGTTCAGGTTTCTGTTGACTACTGCTGCTACCGGCCTCCGCCGCATCGGCGAGCATCACGTCCTGCTCCCCGTCTGTTTGGGGAATCGTCACCGTTGTACCGCTAACCGTTCCCGCAGGAGCCACAGCCGCCAGCCAAGACTTCGTGCTGGCAGCCGTATTGTAATAAAGAATCGGGTTGAGTGACACCGTGGCCTTAGAACCCGCCTTGAAAGAGGCGGTGGAAACCGTGGCACGGGTTGTCAGTTTGTTCTGTCCGCCTTCTTCCGTCACTTCATTGGCGAGCACCGGAGAAAAATTAGCCCAATCAGCGGCGTCAGCATTGTTACTGCTACCGTCAGCCACCAGCACCGTAGCCGTCACATCACTGCCTACGCCCACCGCCGCGCGGGTCTTCACCATGCCCTGCACGCTTTGCGACACTTGGATAGGAGTCGCGTTCACCGGATTCTCGGGCAAAAGGTCATTGTCATTGCTTGAGCAGCTTGCCAGCAAAAGGGCCATAGCCGCCACACTTAGTTTCGTTTTCATTGTTTTCTAAAAGTTTTATAGTTAATAAATATGTTTATTGTTCTGTTTCGGCAGACCGATTGTCCACCAGTTCCCCACTGCCGGAGTCACCCTCCTGCCACCGTCCGACCGTAGCGACAGCTACAATCTCCACCGGATCGGGAATGACGGGATCGGGAAGTTCCACCCGGACGGTATAAGCCGTTCCGCCTTCCCCCTCCCCGCCTTCGAACCGTACGGGAAGGGCACGGTATTCGCGGTCGTGTGTCCGGTCATCGTCTACCGAAAGCACCAGGTCGATGGTCAGCGTAGCGGAAGGCTGCACCAGCACATAGCCCGGCAGCGTCAGCTTGTTGCCGTCAAACGGAAGGCCCTCCGCCTCTTCGCCCGCTTCATAAACGGGCACGCTCACCGTGCGCTCACCCGGCAAGAGCGACTCTTCGGCCAGGGAGAGGGTCACCTCGTCCGTCAGTCCGTTCAGATGGAGCGACCGCACACGGAGCGCCCCGGTATCTTCGGCCTCTACCGTGAGTGTAAAGATCAGTTGCGTCAGCAAGTGCCGATACAGGAGCGATTGGCTGTCGGACTCCCCGAAAGGAGCGGAAAGCGATCCGTTCTGTTCGCCCGTCAGCATCAGGTCTTCTTCTCCCGTCAGGCGGTAAGTCAGCCGCCCGTCAGCCGTCAGCGGTGCCGGAGGATAGTATCCCCGCAGATAGAGCGCCGAGCCGTCCGACGGATAGTAGCGTTCGGGCATCAGGCGGATCTCGTTGTCCGTGGCAATGCCGTCCCAGCTCCCGTCGTACTGTCCCGTACGTACACCGTAAGCGACACACACTGGGGTATCGCCGAAAACGTCCACCGTCGCACGGGTACGGATACCCGTAAAGAGACGGATGGGAACCGGCTCCGGTTCCGGACGCGGTTCGAGCGAGCGCTCCGTACACGAGAAGAGAAGCTGGGAAAGAAAGGCAGCTTTCAGTATGTATTTCAGTTTGAGTATCATATTCCCATTGTATTTCTAAAACCTATATCCCAGCCCCAGGTTGATCCCCGTCAGGCCCCAACGGACGAAGGAGGCCGGATGGTGATAGTATGCATGGGGAGGTTCGTTATCATAAGCCTTGGCGGACGAATGGAGGTATCCCCCGCGCACTCCCGCCTCGATGCCCCAATGACGGGACAGGGGGACATACACGCCTGCGGAGAGTCCCGCATGCCGGTAACGTCCGGTGCGGCTTCTGCCTGTGGCGTCCGTATCGCCTGCGGGCGAGGGACGGTAATCGAAATCGCCCGACTGACCGTAGACACCCAGATAGAACCAACGGTAACGCCCGTCACCTTTCAGCCACAAACGGGGCTCGAGGCTGTAGCCGGAGACGCCCCAGAAACGGTGATCGCGCCCGTCTTTCCAGTCTGAATACGCCGCAGAGGCCATCACCGACCAACGGCGGGCAAAATGAAGCTCCAGCGCCAGGTTGGGCCTGAAAGCTCCCAGGCGGCCTTCCGCCGTCAGCCCCGACCAGTCGGCAAGGTTCGTCTTCAGGGAGAAGACCATCCGATGCGGGTTTTCTGCTCCCGACCCCGCAACCGTACCGGGATGACCGGCCGGACCGACCGGTACAAAAAGAATGGGGGGCGGGCACGGGCGGTTGTCCGGAGCAGATGGGACCGCAGGAGGCAAAAGCGGATATCGGGAGGCATACATGCCATAGTTGCGGCGGGCGGCGGATAAAGTATCCGCACCCGCAGGCTCGCGCAGGCAGACAATCACCACGTCGCGCTCTTCGCCGGGATAGCATACGGCATGGTTGTGAGTCACGAAATACTCCTCTTTCATGCCCTTGCGGGTGATCAGTTCGGACTTCACACGGCTGCTACGCACATAGGCCAGCCAAAGATTGTCGTGTACGCTCCCGCCCGAAGTGCAATGACCGTCTACATAGATACGCATCTTCCCGTCGGCGATAGGGCCACGGAAAGAAGAGACGGCGGCAAACAGGCGTTTCAGCTCGTGATTGTTGCCTTGATAGTCGGCATACAGAACGTCACGCCCCTGTACAAAACGGAACGTGTGCAACGAATCGCAGTCCGAAACCGCACGTGTGCCGACACCCCGACCGCAGACCGGTGCGGAGAGCAAAAGGATATATCCGAGCAGCAGTAAAATTCTGTTCATGGCGGCAATCTCTAAAAAACGGTTTACAAACAAAGTTCTGTCAAATGGATTTCGCTGAATATGCTGCGCATCATCTGGTTGACAACCCCCATACGGGAGGCCACCGACCCATAACGGCCATAGACACGCTGCTCGTCGACATCCGGAGAAACCGGACACACCCCCTCGTGCAGGATCAAGCAGGTCGATGGAGCCCAAAGGCTTGCACAGTTCATAAGAAACGGGACTATCGGGAGATTCCGGGCATATACAGCGAATCAGCCCTCCACGCTCCAACAGGGGAAGGAGGACAGAAACATTCCGGAAAGCGCAATCGGAAGAATCAGGAGGACAAGATATGCCGGCATCACGGTAATAGATGTAACGAAGCACCCTGATAGCCTCCTGGGTTAAAATTGTAAGCATAACTTTTTGTTTTGTTTGTGAAGACCGTTACTTTGTAGGTAACGGCATTTAACAAATATCTGAAACAGACAGCGTTCTAAACCGAATAATTAGATTTAAACAATAAAAGGCATCCGATGATGGCAATAAAATGTTCATCCACGTTAAATTACACCAACGTGGACAACCCTTCTTATTGCTTTTTTAAGAGAAAATAGGGAAAACTAATGCTAAGCATGCATCTTTTTTAAAATTAATTATCTTTTTATTGAAAAACTTGCCTTTTTATTTGTTTGTGTGAAAAATAATGTCCAATTTTGCAGCAATAAAGCGATGCCGTTACCTACAAAGTAACAGACCACCTACCCTACTGATTATAAGCGTAATACCTTCAATACATTCTACCTTCAAACCGCACTCAGCACATAGTTGAGTATCTTCCTGTTTGTCCGGTCTACTTCCTTATCACCGAAAGGTTTCAGGTAAGTTTCCGTAACTTTCACCGAAGAGTGTCCCAGCCCACGGCTGATCACTCCCACGGGTGTCTCCTGATGAAAGGCAATCGTGGCCCACGTGTGGCGCGCAGTGTATGAACTGAGCCTGCCGCCCAATCTCAAATCCACCGACACCCGTTCCAACCAGCGGTTCAGGTTACGCAACGCATATTGGTACTCCTGATAAGGAGTCAATGCCTTCTTTGTATGCCGCTTTCGGGTGCGGGGCTGCCCCAAAATAGGCAACAGATAACTCGGATGGCAGTTCTCAACCATCCTCCTATTGATAATTTCCATCGCCTCACGGGGCACGCTAATGCTGACCTCCTGCCCCGTTTTATGCCGGCAGTAGGTCAACACCCCCTTATCAAGATTGCTCCTGCGCAAGTGTGCCAGATCGACAAACGGGATGCCCCGCAGCATAAACATCAGTACAAACCAGTCCACAGCCTTCGCCGAGGCCGATTCATCCGGACACCCGGACATGCGGATCATACGCCCCACCGTGCGGGCATCCACGGCACGCTTCACGTCGGAGCGCGTACCGGTGTATACCTTGTCGAAAAGCCCGGTCACATATCCCGGACGCCCCTTCATCCCCCGGTTGTAGCCCGCACGCAGGGCACGCATGTAAGTAGACACCGTGTTCCAGCTAAGCCCCCGGCCAAGCAGCAGAAATTCGTAATTCCCCAGAAACGCCGGGGTCACCTCTTCAAATCCGATCTCCTC
>ERZ772858.2128-NODE-2128-length-16169-cov-18.855343_pt1 | contig 16169 bp, 10 predicted proteins | sample MGYA00512136_ERZ772858 | MGnify/ENA primary metagenome ERZ772858 (study PRJEB29015, sample SAMEA2737726) | human gut metagenome | biome: human gut; feature: human-associated habitat; material: faeces | place: China | collected 2012 ...
GATTCTCAAAATCTTTCAAGGTTTCTCACTGTTCAGTTATCAATGTTCTTTGTTTTGCTCTCTTGCGACAGCTTGATTATTTTATCAAATCGCTGTTCGTTTGTCAAGCACTTTTTTTATTTTTTTGAACTCTGTTTTAAGTTCTCTGTCTTGCGACAGCTTGTTTATTCTATCAAAATGTTTTACATTTGTCAAGAACTTTTTTCATAACTTTTTTAACTTATTTTCAAAGCAATATTTATAAAGTCATGTCTGTAAAATGTAACTCACAAGCTCTACAACTCAATGTGTCCCGCGAGTCAGCTTTGATATAATATCATCCCGGCACACATATGTCAACGGATTTTCTGCAATTAATTAAAGTAGTAAAACTATCTTAAAAAACACAAATTTTCTAAATTGTCTGTTTATTATATACAATTCTCACAATTACTATCTGACAGCCTCTATCGCTTCCTTGATATTTGCCACACCGACAATCTCAATTCCATTAATATGCGACACTCCTGCAAGACACACTTTGGGAACAATACACTTTTTAAAGCCAAGCTTCTTTGCCTCAGCCACACGCTGCTCGGACATGGTAACTCCGCGTACCTCTCCGCTTAAGCCCACCTCTCCAAAGCATATGGTATCCTCACGCACTATAATATCCATTTTGCTTGATGCGATTGCAAGCACTATCCCAAGGTCTATCGCCGGCTCGTTCATCCTTATACCGCCTGCTATATTCACATAAGCGTCACAGTCTGACAGTGACAGGTTGGCTCTTTTTTCAAGGACCGCCATGAGTAGATTTACTTTATTATAATCTGTACCATTTGCTGTACGCCTTGGATTATTAAAAAAACTGTGACATACAAGAGCCTGGATTTCGAGAAGTATCGGGCGGCTTCCCTCTATGGAACATGTGACAATTGATCCTGATGCTCCCTCTGGCTTACCGCTAAGCATATACTCCGACGGATTTTCCACCTCAACAAGTCCCTCCGCCTTCATTTCAAATACGCCTATCTCGTTGGTCGAACCAAATCTGTTCTTAACGCCTCTAAGTATCCTGTACGACTCATACCTGTCACCCTCAAAATAAAGTACAGTATCAACCATATGCTCCAACGTCCTCGGCCCCGCAACCGCACCATCCTTTGTCACATGTCCTACTATAAAAACAGAAATACCCAGAGTCTTTGCAAGCTGCATAAGCACTCCGGTTGTCTCCCTGACCTGTGAGACACTGCCCGGTGCCGACGCTATCTCCTCATTGTACATAGTCTGGATGGAATCTATTACAACAACCTCCGGTTTTTTTCGTTGAATCACGTCCTTTGCTATATCAAGACTTGTCTCACATAAAAGCTCCAGTGAATCCGTAAAATCACCAAGTCTGTCGGCACGCATCTTTATCTGATGCAGGGATTCCTCACCTGACACATAAAGTAATGGCACCTTTTTTTGTGAAAGTTCCCTGCATACCTGAAGTAGAAGCGTGGATTTTCCTATACCCGGATCTCCTCCCACAAGCACAAGTGACCCCCTCACAATTCCTCCACCAAGCACTCTGTCAAACTCGGCTATACCTGTCACTATACGCTCCTCTTTCTCGCTTTTTACTGCCGAAAGAGGCAGAACCTGTGCCGCCTTTGATTCTTTTTTTACTTTTCCCGACGAACTTATCGACTTTTTATCTACGGTTTCCTCTACAAATGTATTCCATTCCTTACAGGCCGGGCACTGTCCCATCCATTTTGCCGATTCATAACCACATTCCTGGCAGAAAAATACAGAGGTCTTTCCTTTTGCCATATTGTTCTCCTTTATAAAATACAAAAAGCCCGGCTTTCACCGGGCTAAAAATATGCTCTATTTTCTTGATACTTTGATATCGACTGAATCAACACCCTCAAGCTCTACGCTTAAGCTGAGCTTGCCGCCGAGATTTGTCTTCATAGTACCTGCAACAGCTCCAGCTATATCAATTTCGTACTCTGTCTCCTCTTCAAGGCCAAGAGTAATCTGAGCATCCTCAGGTCCCTCCACAGTAAATGTCACTGTATCAGCAGTCTCCTCGAAATCCATAACCGCTGTTCCCGGAACAGACTCGTATACAAAAAGTCCGTTTCTTTCGAGCTTTGTAATCTCCTTAAAGGTCTTTACCTTGTAGATATCTCCATCCTTCTCAAAATTGTCAAGCTTTGCCTTTGCAGCCAATGTATAATCTCCGAAGCTGAGCTTTCCGTTTTCCTCAGTACGGATTAATTCACTTATTACAGCCATTTTTATCCTCCCGTAGCTATATTGATATATTAATTATAAATCCAATTCTACTCAACAGTCAATGAAATTTGTTTGTTTTTCGTAGAAATTATTACCTTATTGCCGCGCTTAATTTTGCCGGTAATAATATCCTCTGACATACGGTCTTCAATCTCCTCCTGAAGTTTTCGTTTAAGAGGTCTTGCGCCATATTTTCTGTCATAGGCTTTATCCACGATAAAGGATTTTGCACTGTCGCGCACTGTGAGCTCTATATCAAGCTGTTCTTTACAGCGTTTCTTAAGCTCCTTTACAAGAAGTGTCACTATATGCTTCATGTCATCCTTGTTGAGAGCTCTAAATACAATAGTCTCGTCGATTCGGTTCAAAAACTCAGGTTTAAATATACGGCGGACCTCCTCCATGACACTGTTCTTCATACGCTCGTGATCCTGCTTTTCGTCATCACCTGCACCAAAGCCAAGGCGCTTTGGCTCTATAATAGAAGAAGCTCCTGCATTTGATGTCATGATGATTATTGTATTCTTGAAATCAACCGTGCGCCCCTGTGAATCAGTGATTCTACCATCATCAAGCACCTGTAAAAGTATATTGAACACATCAGGATGTGCTTTTTCTATCTCATCAAACAGTATAACAGAAAAAGGATTGCGTCTGACCTTCTCCGAGAGCTGTCCGCCCTCCTCATGGCCCACATATCCCGGTGGTGAACCAATCATCTTTGAAACACTATGCTTTTCCATGTACTCTGACATGTCAACACGTATCATGGCATCTTCTTTGCCAAAGACAGCCTCAGCAAGCGCCTTTGACACCTCCGTCTTACCTACTCCTGTCGGTCCCAAAAACAGGAATGAGCCAATCGGCTTCTTAGGATCCTTTAAACCAACACGGCCTCGTCTGACTGCCTTTGCAACAGCAGAAACAGCCTCCTCCTGTCCTATTACACGCTTGTGAAGTATCTGTTCAAGCTTTGCAAGTCGTCCTGCCTCTGACTCTGTAAGCTTATTTACAGGTATTTTGGTCCATCCCGATACTACATCCGCTATCTCATTTTCGCCGACTACAGGCTGATTTTTGGCTCCTGTGCGACGGTTCTTTCTGATAAGCTTCTGCTGTTTATTTTCAAGCACTTCCTTTTCTGACATAAGCGCACCGGCAGCTGCGAGATCTCCTTTCGACAAAGCATTTTCCAACTGGTTCTGCTTATCTGTTATCTCTTTTTTCAGAGCAAGCAGCTCGTCAGATGATGTCAGATTCTTAAGCCTTATCCTAGCTGCCGCTTCATCCATCAGGTCTATCGCCTTATCAGGTAAAAATCTGTCATTTATATATCGTGCAGAAAGGCTTACTGCCGCTTTCACACCCTCATCTGTTATGATGACACCATGATGCTTTTCATAGAGTCCCTTTAATCCTGTGAGTATCTCTATTGTCTCATCCACACCCGGCTCCTCAACCATCACCGGCTGGAAACGGCGCTCAAGCGCAGCATCCTTTTCCACGTATTTGCGGTACTCTTCTATGGTAGTGGCGCCGATTACCTGTACCTCGCCTCTGGCAAGCGCAGGCTTTAATATGTTAGATGCATCTAACGAGCCTTCTGCTCCTCCTGCACCTATTATAGTGTGAAGCTCATCAATGAAAAGCAGTACATTTTTGGCATTTGAAACCTCACTTATCACCTTCTTGATACGCTCCTCAAACTCACCACGATACTTTGATTTGGCTACAAGCCCGGACATATCAAGAGAAACCAGTCTCTTTCCCAAAAGAATATCCGGAACATTGCCACTGACTATATCCTGCGCAAGTCCTTCTACTATAGCGGTCTTGCCCACTCCCGGCTCTCCAATCAGACATGGATTGTTTTTGCCACGGCGGCAAAGTATCTGGATAACACGCTCCATCTCCTTTTTTCTGCCTATAACAGGGTCAAGAAGCCCTGCCTCTGCCATATCTGTCAAATCTCTGGAATACTGATCTAATACAGGAGTCGCAGAATTGTATGATGTACTGTAGCTTTTCATCAGATCCCTGTATGCAGACGGATCCTCACCCATCGCACCAAGAATATCTATAAACATCTTCTGACTGTTAACACCCATGGTGTTTAAAAGTCTTGCAGCTGCACAGTCTCCCTGCAGTACTATAGCCATCAGCAAGTGTTCTGTACCTATCTCATTGCACTCAAATCTATCGGCTTCCTCCGATGCACGCTCCAATACTCTCTGTGTCCTTGGTGAATAGCCATCCCTGTCCATCACTTCGATGTTATCCCCTGGTGAAATCAGGTCTTCAATCATCGAAATAAGCTTATCATATTCCACATTACAGGCTGTAAGAACCTCAGCTGCCACACCAGTGCCCTCTTTTATAAGGCCAGCCAGTATGTGCTCTGTTCCAACATAGCTGTAATTCATTTGCTTTGATATACGTGCAGCCAAATCTATTGCTTTTTTAGCCTTACTTGTATATGGTTTCAAGTCATATCCTCCAGTCATATTCACTAATTTAAGTCGATGAACTGCAAATCATCATCTTCGCTGTCATCTTCATTGTCATCCTTTGCACTGCTGTCTATAGTCTCAGACGGCTTATTTCCCTCATTGACAAAGCCATCAAGTGCCATTTGAACCTGATTCTTCAAGGTATCATCATCTGCAGCATTCTCCTGATCTGAAGCCTCTTTTGAATCAAAATCAGTTTTTTCATTCTCAGCAGTTTTCTTTAAATCGGATGTAATTTCTACGGTTCTTCCGACATAGGATGCATCGGATGCTTCTGTACTTTCCGTATTTTCGTCTGATTCTAAAATCTCAGCTATCTGTGACTCTTCGCCAGATTCCTCAGCCGATTCCCGGATTTCATCTACCTGTGATTCTTCAGCAGGTTCGTGAATCTCATCTATCTGTGATTCTTCAGCCGGTTCCTGAATCTCATCTATCTGCGATTCTTCAGCCGGTTCCTGTGCATCATCATCATCATCATTAGCTTCTATATCATTTTCCTCTATATCGAACTCTTTTGTATCGTCTTCTTCATCATTTTCTTCATTAGCTGTTCGCTTCTTATTTTTCACAATAACCACCAGAAGAAGTAATGCCAGAATAATGATAATAAGAACCAGTATTGCAGCTAAAACAAGATATTTATTGGCAATTCCCGGTACAAGCTCACTCTTTGTTGTATCGTTTTCCTCCTGTGCCACTGTAGGTGTACTGAGCTTGGTTCTCATATATGTGCCATCTACACTATCATATGTGTACCAGCCGCTCTCACCATTGTCATTCATAGCGTATACGAGGTAAAAATCCTTTGTCTGATCATCGGTTTTTTCGACTTTGGTCTGGTAGGCTGTTGCCACACCCTTGCCCTCTATAGAGAGCGATATCTCATTATATCCCTCAGGCACATCATCCACCTTAGGCAGTAAAACCACTATAAAATGTGACTCTGAATTGATACGGACAAACTCATATGCTGCATTCTGTGCTGCATCATATACAAAAAGCCCATTGCCGCTTTCCGACTGTAAATACACAAGCGTGATATCACCAAAGGTGCCATGAAGGGTATTGTATTCAAGTCCGTCAATCACTGTCTTTGAGTGCTCAAAACCTTCAGGAACAACATCCTCCGGAATGTCATTTACCATAGTCCACTCTGTGCCATTTATATCGAACTTCTTCCAGTTATCCTGCTTATCTGCATTCTCCGGATCATCCTCGGCTCTTCTGGTAACAACTATATTGTATGTGCTTGTGCTGCCGTCCTCTGCTGTCACAACAACGCTGACCGTATTCTCTCCAACCTCAAGTGAATCATTGCCTGTGACCGATGTCACACTCGCCTTGGAATCAGCCGGATTTGCTGTAACCGCAAGGCTTGAACAGCTGTAATCTACTGTAGCTGTGTAATCCTTTGTCGCAGCAGAAAACTCAGGGGAAAGCGTACCTGCTGAGATAACAAGCGAACCAAGAGATGCGTTTGAGGATTTCTTTTCCTCTTTGTTTTCATTATCTTTATTTGCATTGCTGTCATTGCCGGTATTGCTGCCGGAATTGTCCTTGTTATCCTTGTTGCTGTTTGAATCATTGTTTGATGAAGCACTTGTTACCGTCACTTTCGTGCTGGCACCGGTAATTATACCTCCGGCATCGTTGCCCTCTGCATCTCCTACAACTGTACAATATGCCTTTATAGTGCAGCTTCCTGCAGCCTTCGCCGTAAATGAAAATGACTGCGATGTGGGATATCCTGCGGCGTCACCAATATTGGCTACACCATCCCCTCCGTTACTCAGTACTCCCTCGTCAGAGCTTGAGATAACTACAGTACCAAAATATCCAGACGGCATGGAAACAGTCACCTTAACTGTTTTTCCAACAGCTATAGAGCTTGAGCTGACACTTAATCCAAGTCCCTGCGCATATACATGCTCGGCAGGTGTGAAAACAAGCATCACCGCCACAACAAGTGATAATATACATCCAAATAATTTCTTCATATTTTTCCTCACATTTCTAATTCTGCGATATCTTTGATTTGCCCAGTATGTGTCTGTTCATGATTATCATATCAAGGGCATTTCCACCATCGCCCTTTCTGTTGGCATCAGCTGCCTCCAGATAAGCACCTGTGAGTGTTCCCTTTCCTAAAATATGTCTGTTGAGCTTAATCATATCAAGGGCATTTACAGCACCGTCACCATTGATATCTCCATATACAACAATATCATATGTCTTTTTCAGGTTACCCGAAGCATCATAAACAGCCACTTTATTGCCTGTTGCAACCTTTCCGCTGTTTTCTGAGCCTGAGCTTGTCAGAAGCTTTACAGTACCTGATGCTGATACTGCTATATTCTTCACAAAATCAGCTGCACCGATTCCAGGCTCAATGCCTGTAATATAAGTACCTATACTGTATTTACCTGATGTTATGTTTACATCTGTATTATTTTGGTTATTATTGTTCTGATTATTATTGCCACCTGCATTATTTGCAGATGCCGCCTGCCTGTTTATATTGATAGTGTATGTTCTTGTATCACCGCTTTGCGACTTGCAATTTACCTTAATTGTATTATTTCCGACAGCAAGCGAATAGCTTCCTGTGCCTGAAACACCACTATTTTCTGAAACTGCATCTGCCGAAACAGTCACTGAGCTTATAGCATTTGAAACAACCGCTGAATAGCTTGTTGTCGCTCCATTGAAGGCCGGTGTGAGTGTTACACCGCTTATCGCAAGCGACTGCAGATAGTTATTGGTATCGCCAGCTTTATCGAAGCCCACTGCTGACGATGGCATATTGTTGTATACAGGTATTTTAAATACAAAAGCCTGATTCTTGTCTGAATATCCTTTAGCCAGACTCTGTCCCTCAGTAAGAGCCGCTGTGGCATTGCCCATGTACTGATGGAAATACAGCGAGCTTTTATTTACTACATTAAACTTCTCAAAATACAGTGTATTTTGACCCTTATTTATATAATTGCTGCCCACCTTTACAGCTCCGCCGCTTATGGACTTTACTCTTGTATTCCAGCCCTGCTTCTTGGCAAAAGACAGACCATTTTTATAAATCTTATCCTTCGTGTTTCCGGTTGCATTAAAATTAAAATAATTATAATATCCTTCGTATCCGGAATATGTACCCGAAATAAGAGGACTCGTTCCCTTTTGTCCCTGCTCCTGCTTTAAACGCGATGCTATATGGTATGCACTTACTCCACTGCTCTTTGCCACATCCATGAATGTGCTTGCATAATTGATTTTCTCACCATTGTTGGAATAGGTCTTTGTTCCCTCCATAAATGTGCCTTTTACTATGGACTTGACACCTTCAAGTGCCTCATTCGGACTGTATGCCAGACTCTGAAACTGAAAAATATTGGTCTCATCAAGAAAATTCCTTGGATCAATGAGATAAGCAATATAGGCACTGCTTGCTGACACCCATCCCGGTTCGTACTCAACCCACGTATTTGTTGACCAGTTATATGCTCCTGCAGCTGTGGATTTCTTGGCATTGTCTGCTGATTTGGATACCAGATTAAGTCCGTTTACACTTTCATTTTCAATCACCGTATCCCAATTCAAACCTGTATTTACAGCCTCAAATGTCCAGCTTTGATACTTATTGTGAAGAGCTGTAAGGTTTGGAATATAGCTGTCAGGAAAGCCTGCATTCTTCATAGCCGTGACAAAATCGGTATTGTCTCCGCTATTATTGTATGTCACCTTTATGTATGTACTGATAGTCCAGCCCGTAAATGCCTTGCCGTTTAAAGTACCCCTGACATTGTACCAGACCACACCGTTTACCCTGGTCTCTCCAATTATGTCAACCTGATGGTTCCAATTGAGTGAGACAACCTTGGTAGTGCCGGATGTGCCTGCTGCATTGCGGACATACACATTGCCACCTGTAATCGTACCTGTAGCATATGCTCCCGATGCGGTTGCAAGGGCAAGCTGCTCCTCATTATTCTGCTGTATGGCATCCGCATTGCCGGTGTCTGCCGAAGCATCCCCTGTCTGCGCATTGTCTGATGCAGCTGTACCGGTACCTGCTGATACAAAATCAGACCTGATATAACTGACACACTCCTCATTATTTGCTGCCAGATTGTACTTTGCCTTGTACCACACCTTGCCGTCTGCACCTGTGGTCTGCTCAAGAATAGTAATATCCTTGCCATTTGAAAGCTTGTGCTCCAGCTCATACTCTGTTCCCGGTCCGCTTCTCGCCGCTACCCAGTATCTCTCATCACACACAACCTTAGCCGCCTGATCCGCATAGACTGCTATGCTGCTGTATGGTGCCAGGTCACATGCAGCTAATGACAATGTTACGACAGAGGCTGCCAGAAATTTATTTATCTTTATCATCAAATCCCATCTTTCTTATGTGCATTGTTTACATTAATCCATTATCCATTTAATTATAATAGAATATGACCTTTGTATCAATGTATTCGGCAGAAATTTATTATTTTTTTTTAAGGTATACATCGAATTGCATGCAAGCATGCATCGATGATACCTTTTGACCCTTTAATCATAATATAAAAAACTCCCTTCAACGTGCAGCTCATGCTTACGTTTCAGGGAGTTGTCTGATTCATATTCTGCTTTTTCTTACTGTCTCCTGTATCTTTTTCTAGCTGAACAGGGATTTTATCTTATCCCATAAATCCATGAAAAAGTTACCAATCTTTTCCCAGAAGCCCGGGTCATTTATCTTATCGCCAAGCTTTGATGCCCAGTCATGTGCCTGGTTGATGACTGAATCCCAGTCAATATTGGCATCCTTAAGCTTCATAAGAAGCGATGTCAGCTTTGCAATATCATCATCAGAAAGCTTCAGGTCGTAATCCTTTGCAGCCTCCTTTATCGCATCCTTTATCTGGCTCTCATCCTTGAGCCTTCCATCGGCAAGCTGCTTCTTTAGGTCTGCAATCATTGCCTCGATATCCTGCGAATCGCCGTCAATGCTCTTGTTTAGCTCTCCTGTTGTGACAAGCTCATCCATCGCTGCGTCTGTCACCTTATCGTCAAGCTTCTTGCCTGTCATCTCCTCGTATGCCTTTAGTGTGCCTACAAGTGCTGCCGTTCCGGAAATAGGGAAAGGTCCTGCGACTATGATTTTAGCATCAGCTATGCCTGCTGTGGCAAGCGCATTCTTGTACATTCCTACCGTACAATAATTGATATTGTGTGTGGAAACACTAAGACCCGCACCCTTTTTATCCTCTGTAATGAGTACTGAGGAAAGTGACCTTGTGCCAATCTCGCTCTTGCTGATGTATGAATCGAGATACTTGTGCTCCTCATCATTATTTACATAGACCACATCGTATTTGTCCAGATCAGTGAGCTCGATTCCCATAAATCCAAGCACTGTCGCTCTCTGATCCGGTGTGAGGTCTGCTCCAAGACTTAAGTATGGCTTATCATTTTTGCTGATGGTCACCTTGTCGTTTGCCTCACTGCCGGCTGTCGTTGTACTGTCTGCAGTACTGTCTGTGTTACTCTTATCAGCTGCGTCACTGCCTGATACATCAACGCTTGAAACTGTATCAGTCTGCGTAGCTGTCTCTGTTGCAAATACAACCGGATTCATTGTAAACAGTGTCACCGCAGCAAGCACGCTACATACAATACTCTTTGCTTTTTTCTTTATTGATCTAATCATTTTTCCTCCAATCTACTGCTCTATATCATACGAAATTGTAAAGTTGCTTCCGTCGAAGCTGACATCTGCCATGCTTCCGCATACCACAGGCATCATCGGCGACATATGACCTATATCCAGATCCATGATGATCGGCACATTAAACTCTCTAAGCAGTGATGAAAGCGCCTGTCTGTGGTCTATGCCAAACATTTCCTCTCCGAAGTGCGCCGGGCGTCCGATAAGAAAGCCCTTTACATTTGAAAACCATCCTGCATTTTTCATCTGCCACATAGCCCTTCTCATGCCCATCACATTAAGGTCACAAGCCTCAAGGAACCATATGATACCATCATCACTGTAGCGCTCATTAAATTCCCTTACATGGTCAAACGATGTACCAAGCAGATTGATAAGACAATCCATGCAGCCACCAAGCAGCCTGCCTCTCATGGTAAGCCTGCTTTCCTTTGCCACCGCAGGAATAGAGCTGATACACGACTTTTCAGTCAGGTTGTAGCCCACAAACGGAGCATTCTCATCCTTTATCGATTCCTTCTCCCACATAGGGTAATTGGTAAATGAAAGCTTCCTGCCACAAAGCAGATTAAATGCATCGGTAAGTGACTCATGCCACACCTCCATGCCAAAGCTGCCCGCACACGGTCCGTAAATACCTGCTGTATCTGCAATAGTAGCCTCCAAAAATGTGAAATTAGTGTTGTCGGAATAGCCCATGTACCATTTCGGCTTTGACTGCTTCACGCGCTCAAAATCAATATAAGGCACTACCTCGCACATCAGCTCGCCACCACCACATGATATAAGCACATCACTGTCAACAGAAGCATAGCTCTCGTTCAGCTCTTCTGCGCACTTCTTAGGTGTATTGCTGATACCTATACCACTGTCGCACCTGCAGTTAGGTCCCTCTATCGTCTTATAACCCATGCTGTGAAACCTTTTAATGGCATTGTCAAAGGCACTCCTGTACGGCTCTGTTGTACATCCCATCGAAGGCGCCACAAAGCCTATTGTTCCTCTATCCTTTAGAAATTCAGGGTATCTCATGTTTCTATCATCCTATCACTATTATTTACATATCTAAGCTTCTGTCTGAAGTAAAATATGTAGGATTTTATCATTTCTGTCCAGGTCATTTTACTGTAATAATTAAATGTCGTCGTGTACTGCAAATGCTGTCTGTTGCACCAGTTGTATATATCATGCAGACTTATCGAATCAACATGCTTTATATTGTTCATAAACACCTTAACCTTTGAAAGCTCATCCTCACTGTCAATGTATAGATGAAAGATAGTATTCGGACATTCAATTATTATCTGCTGTTCTCCTATATTTTTCATCAATGTATCCTCTATTGAATAATGTATCCTGTTTGATTAAAAACATTATCGTCTGTCACACCGGGATGTGAGTAATAACAAAATATCGTAACTGTTCAGTACCTTCACAGTTAAAAAATATCACATAACCATAGTACTACACCGGCGTCACAAAATCCAGTCATTTTTGCCTGCCAATTCTTACTATTTTATTAAGAAAAACGGTAAATATCATACCCCCTCACAGTCAAATGCCGGAATGAAGCTGTCCTTTGCCACGTCACCCTCCTGTATAAATGCATTCGTGATTCCTATTTCGAGGGCATAGTTAACAAGTCTTTCATACTCTCTCTTTGTCACTGTGCGGTTTATCTCAGGATAATTCTTTAGTGCAATCGGCGTAAACTGGCTCATCATGCTTATATATACGTGATCATGATATGTATCATACAGATACTTAAGTACAGCCTTTGCATCATTCACATGTCCCGGCAGTAGAAGCTGTCGCACAATAACTCCCTTTTGTATGAGTCCTGTCGCATCGTCAATCACGACATCCGGCTGCTGCCTGACCATCTCTGAAAGCGCCTGCTTTGCGACAGACGGATAATCTTTTGCCCTTGAATACCTTGCCGAAAGCGTACTGTCCATATATTTAAAATCCGGAAGATACACATCCACTATGCCCTCAAGCAGCTTTAGCTCTGTCACATTTTCATATCCGCTCGTATTATATATAATAGGAAGCTTCATGCCACGGCTTTTTGCATCGTTTACCGCCCACACTATATCAGGGATATACTGCCCCGGTGTGACCAGATTGATATTATTTGCGCCTTTGCCCGCCAGTTCCATGAAGATATCACTCAGCCTCTCTTTACTGATCACCTTTCCCTCTTTTCCGTCAGAAATCTCCCTGTTCTGGCAGAACACGCAGTGCAGGCTGCAGCCTGAGAAAAAAACTGCCCCGCTTCCTCTTTTTCCTGATATGCATGGCTCCTCCCAATAATGAAGTGCTGCTCGCGCCACCTTTATTTCAGATGAAACGCCACATACGCCTGTTTGTCCGGTTCTTCTGTTTATGCCACATTTTCTGGGACACAATAAGCAATTTTCGTATTTATTCATATTTTTCATTTTAACCCTTGCTAAAAATAATGTTTGATACTACAATCTATATGATTATGCGGTGCATATGCCATGCGCCTTCAGTAGTCATTTTAAAATTATACCATAACTATTCTTACAGAAGAGAATAGTTAAAATACACAATAAGGAGATTACAATGAATCAGTCAAACTGTATCGTCGCCCAGTCAGGCGGCCCAACTGTTGCAATCAACGCAAGCCTTGCAGGAGTCATCGCAGGAGTAAAAAGCTCTGATAAATACGATATCTGCTATGGCGCCGTAAACGGAATACTCGGCATATTAAATGAGAATTATCTCAATCTGTCAGATATTTTTGCAGATGATGCTAATCTTGAAAAGCTTAAGACCACACCTGCCATGTATCTTGGCTCATGCCGCCACAAGCTCCCTGATTACAAGGATGATGATTCACCATATGTATACATCTTCCACCAGTTTGATAAGCTCTCCGTAAAGGCTTTCTTTTACATCGGTGGAAATGATTCGATGGATACCGTATTAAAGTTATCCGATTATGCAAAAAAAATCAACAGTGATGTGAAAATTATAGGGATTCCAAAAACCATCGACAATGATCTGTGCATGACAGACCACACTCCGGGCTTTGGCTCTGCCGCCAAATATATAGCATCAAGCATGCTCGAGATAGCCCATGACACCTTTATCTATGCTGTTAAGAGTGTAACAATCGTTGAAATCATGGGACGTGACGCAGGATGGCTCACTGCCGCTTCCGCTCTCGCACGTAATGAGTACAATACAGCGCCTCAGTTCATATATCTGCCTGAGGTGGATTTTGACAAGGACAAATTTGTTGCCGATATAAAAGAAGCCCTTGCGCACACTAACAATGTAATAGTTGCCGTATCCGAAGGAATACATGACGCAGACGGCTCATACATTACATCATCAAATGCCTCATGCGACCAGTTCGGACACCAGCAGCTAAGCGGTGCCGGAAAGGCTCTTGAGTTCATCGTAAAGGAAAACATCGGTGTCAAGGTGCGCTCAGTAGAGGTAAACGTGCTCCAGCGCTGTGCCTCACATCTTGCATCATTAACCGATATCGAGGAATCTTTTGCTCAGGGTAAAAAGGGTGTCACTATTGCAGCAGAGGGTGTGACCGCATCAATGGTATGCTTAAAGCGCATCTCAAATGATCCTTATCAGGTAGAATACACATATTCTGCTATCAAGGATATAGCAAACGAGGCCAAGTCTGTGCCAAGAGAGTGGATCAATGATGCTGGCAATGATGTGAAGCCTGAGCTTATCGAATACTTAAAGCCACTTATTCAAGGAGAAACCGCTGTAGCCTACAAGAATGGTCTGCCTGACTATATGGATGTGTCACATCTTCACAAATGTAACTGATTTTAGCTGCCGCCTACACCCCGGTGTGGGCAGCAACAGCATATCTCCAAGGAGGTCGATTTACATGAAGAAAAAAGTACTTATAACCTGCGCCGTTGTGCTTGGCGTGATTTTGGCTGTTTATCTTGGCTTTGCCTTTTATTTTAGCAGCCACTATCTGTTCAACACAAAGATTAACTCTGTAAAATACGCAGGGAAAACCGCAAAAGAGGCAATAGAAAAAAATACAGCCCTAAGCCGCGACTACCTGCTCACAATCACTGATAGAAAAGGCAACAGCTTCTCACTTAAGGGACCTGATTTTTCATATGAATATGTCTCAAACGGTGACGAGGAGCAAATCCTAAAAAGCCAGAATGCTTTTACATGGCCTGTCAGTCTTTTCAAAGCTCAAAACTATACTCTAAAGGGTTCGTCCAAATATGACGATGCCGCTTTGGCGGAAAAGCTCAAGGCTCTTGATATTTTCAGTGATGACTACATTGAAAATCCGGAGGATGCCCACATCGAGATAAAAGACGGCAAATACGATGTGATTGAAGAGAAAAAAGGCTGCAAGCCGATATATGACAGCATCCTTGCCGAGGTAAAGAATGCCCTGGACAATGAGCTTCCAAAGCTTGCCTTAAGTGATGACTGTTATGAAGCTCCAAAAATCACAAAGGAAAGCGATACAATCAAAAATGAAAAAGAAGCCCTCGACAAATACACTGCTTCAACCGTCACTTACAAAATTGAAGGTGCCGACGAGAAGCTTGACTCAGCCAAAATCCTTGATATGCTAAGCATCTCAGATGACGGCAGCGTAAGCATAGATGATGCCAAGGTCACTAAATATGTCCAGCAGCTTGCTTCCAAGTATAACACCTTCGGCCGCAAACGCTCATTCAAGACATCGTCCGGTGACACTATTGAAATAGGTGGTGGAGACTACGGATGGGTAGTCAGCAAGAAAAATGAGAAGGCCAAACTTCTTTCAGATTTAGAGGGAGGCAAGCCGGTGGAAAGAGAGCCTGTTTACGAGCAGACTGCTCTCTACCGAGGCGCTGACGACATAGGTAATACATACATAGAGATTGACTACACAAAGCAACACATGTGGTATTACAAGGATGGTGCTCTCCAGATGGAGTCTGATTTCGTATCAGGTAATCTCGCCCGTCAGAATGGTTCCGTAGATGGTGTATACAAGATTGTTTACAAGCAGAGAAATGCTACTCTTGTCGGTGAGGGTTACTCTTCTCCTGTCAGCTATTTCATGCCGTTTGCCTACAATATAGGTATCCATGATGCGAGCTGGCGTGATACCTTCGGAGGAACAATTTACAAAACCTCAGGCTCACACGGATGTATCAATGTGCCGCCTGCTTTTGCAGAGCAGCTGTTCAACGCTGTGGATAAGGGCACTCCTGTTGTTGCCTACTACAGAGAGGCGGTCACTCTGACAAACAATGCTGCAAAGATGTCCAATGCATACTCGTATGTAGCTCCTGATGCAGCGCAGTAAGTGTGGATTGCATTGTATCTTTTAATAAGAACAGTAGCAGGAGGATAAAAAATTGAATAAAAAGAAAAAAGACACTCGTTGGCTTGCAAGTGTTGCACTTATGATGGCAGTTGTCATTCTGCTGGCAAATACGCCTTTCGGAATGATACAGCTTCCGGTGATTAAGGCAACAACTGTGCATATTCCCGTTATTTTGGGAGCGATCTTGCTGGGACCTTTGGCTGGTGCGATCCTGGGAGCTGTGTTTGGCATATGCTCCATGATCAGCAATACCATGGCGCCCACTTTGCTTTCTTTTGCGTTTTCGCCGTTTATGAGCATGACCGGACTTCCC
>ERZ772858.2133-NODE-2133-length-16118-cov-5.157069_pt1 | contig 16118 bp, 19 predicted proteins | sample MGYA00512136_ERZ772858 | MGnify/ENA primary metagenome ERZ772858 (study PRJEB29015, sample SAMEA2737726) | human gut metagenome | biome: human gut; feature: human-associated habitat; material: faeces | place: China | collected 2012 ...
AAGGTTCTTCTATGATACAATAAATATCATTAGGAGGACCTATTATTATGGCAAGACAAAAGAAACCGGTTCACAGAGTACAAATGACAGAGGGAAAGAGGAACATCATCCGTCAGCTCCTCGAAGAATACAACATTGAAAGTGCTGAAGATCTCCAGGATGCACTCAAAGATCTTCTGGGCGGCACTATTAAAGAGATGATGGAAGCCGAAATGGATAACCATCTCGGATATGAAAAATCAGAACGCTCTGACAACGATGATTACCGCAACGGTTATAAACGCAAGCAGGTCAACAGCCGTTATGGTTCTATGGAAATTGAAGTGCCACAGGATCGGAAATCAACCTTTGAACCGCAGGTGGTAAAAAAACGTCAAAAAGATATTTCCGATATTGATCAGAAGATTGTTACTATGTATGCCAAGGGGATGACAACACGTCAGATTTCTGAAATAATGGAAGATATTTATGGATTTGAGGCTTCTGAAGGCTTCATTTCAGATGTAACGGATAAAATCCTGCCGCAGATTGAAGATTGGCAGAATCGCCCGTTAGACGAGGTCTATCCTATCGTTTACATTGATGCCATCCACTATTCAGTACGGGATAATGGAGTTATTCGCAAACTGGCTGCCTATGTAATTTTGGGCATTAATACAGAGGGGAAGAAAGAGGTCCTTTCAATTACCATTGGGGAGAACGAAAGTGCGAAATTCTGGCTTTCTGTCCTAAATGAGCTGAAGAATCGGGGTGTAAAAGATATTCTGATTATCTGTGCGGATGGTCTTACAGGGATCAAGGAGGCAATCGCAGCCGCTTTTCCAAAAACAGAATACCAGAGATGCATTGTTCATCAGGTAAGAAATACCCTTAAATATGTTCCGGATAAGGACAGAAAAGCATTCGCAGCGGATTTAAAAACCATTTATCAGGCATCTGATGAACGAAAGGCATTCGCAGCCCTTGAAACAGTGACCGAAAAATGGACGTCTAAATATCCGAATTCAATGAAACGCTGGAAGGATAACTGGGATGCTATCTCGCCAATTTTTAAGTTTTCAACGGCTGTCCGAAAGGTCATATACACAACCAATGCGATTGAATCCTTAAATTCCACCTACCGGAGGCTGAATCGCCAAAGAAGCGTATTTCCAAGCGACACAGCATTGCTGAAAGCGCTGTATTTAGCAACATTTGAAGCAACGAAACGCTGGACCAGCACGATCCGGAACTGGGGGCAGGTTTACGGGGAATTGAGCATTATGTACGAAAATCGGCTTCCAGAATAATCAAAAAGAGCGATGTAAAAACGGGCGGAGCCCCCGCCCGCTCTTGACATACCCATAAATCACTGTTATATATAAAGCAATGGCTAAAAGCCTGTGTTGCAAGCCTTTAGCCATTCTAATCATAGAAGAATCTTATTTACAGAGATTTTTTCATACCCTCAATTCGAAAGATTCTACCCAGGGTTTCGATCATAACCCTGGGCTTCCCTATAATCTTCATGTTATACATCGTTATACATAGCATTTTCAAGTATAAAAAGGTGCTTTTTATTTTAGCCCGTCTTTTAAACATTCCCCCTTCAGAACATTCAGTTCTGCTTCCGACAATCTAGAGTACCTCAAAATTTCAGCATCTGGTTTTCCATCCAACAACATCTCCCTTGCAAGGCTTTTGTACACCTCAGCACGTGCTTCTTCATATTCTTCTTTAAACAGTATTTCTAATGCTGTACACATTTTCCAACGTCTCCTTATATTCTTAAAAACCACCTTTAGACACTTGGAGATACACGACAATCCTATTTCTGTATAGGTTCAAAACAATCCTGCTCTTTATCAATATGCAAATGCAATCTTTTAGAATATGTGCCTAGTCCCCAAAGTGTATAAAGGTGGTTTTTAAGTGTACATTTCAAGCCACGCATCCATGTAGGATACAATGAGAACTGTAAAAAGGTGGTTTTTAAGTATACATTTCAAGCCACGCATCCATATAGGATGCGATAAATTAGTTTGGCGAAATAATTACAGCCACTGTCACTTCAATCCACGCATCCATATAGGATGCGATGGCAGAAAATATCACTATTTTTTGCCATTTTTTTAAATACCATATTTAAATGGATTTTTCAAGTTATTTTTTCTTCGTTTTTTACATTTTTATTTGTTTTTATTCCCATCATGTTTTCTTTTTAGTGCGAATCTCCAGGTTGTTTCATGTTTACTTCACATTCGCACTACCAACTCCCTTATTTTAACATTTTCAGTGATTTTTCGTTTAGAACATATTTTGAACACTCCTTTTTTATTTGACAAAAAATAATATATTTTATGATTACTCATTATCTCCAGAAGAAACCATTATAAAAACACTAAAAAAAGAGGTTGCTCTGCACAATCCAAAAGCTTCTGAAAAATTTTGCTATAGCATGATTGCCTCTGAATTTTATCAAACAAAAAAACTTCCAGATGGCTATTAATGTAATCAAAAGCGAGTCCGAACAAAAGCTTTTTTCCAGCTTGATACCAAAATCAGTGCGCAAGCAACCTTTAAATGAAATCAGCGGCTAACCAAGCCGCTTGGACAATGAGGCAAACAGAGCATCCCATTCTCCTTCTTCTACCCATTCGTCTTCTCTAGATATTACCGCTTCTCCATTTTTATTGTACTTCGTATTTTGACGTGCCAAATCATACGCCATGGCCAAGTACTTTCCATTCACTTTTTCCTTCAGTCTATCCATTTCTAATTGCGTCCTCCCAACAATTTCTGTGTTTCCACTCTATACCAAATATACCATTATTTCGAAAAAATCTCTAAGTATTCTCTAATCCTCATTTAAATAAATCATCCCTAATGCTTTATCTAAATCCTCTCTTTCCATTTTTTTCCTTTTTTCTTCTTCTTTTCTAATTTTTTTTGATACCGGTCTTCGGTAATCCGGAACACGAAGGCTTTTCGTTGTATATATTTCTACTTCCCAAAGACCCATTTTATAATTAGCCTTATAATTCCATTTATACATTCCATTTATATCATAACCATCTTCATTTTTTCCAAAATCGTAAAATAAACCATTATATTCTGATGTCAACCATTTAGCACAGCCTATGGAATACAATACATTTCTAAAATCCACTTCAATCCGATCTCGAACTTGAGTCAAAGGAAGGCTTGCATCATATGGTGTTTGTAATGTTGATTTCCACACCTTTGCCTCCTTATGCTCAATCTGCAGATATCCATTCTTAACAGCTACGCTGCGTTTGTCCTCGTATTCGGACTGATGAATCACGCTATCCCAAATATCTTCTGTATACTTCTGTGTCCACTGGCGACTCTCTAAAACCACATACCCGTCATGCTCTTTCTTAGGGCTGATGCCCCTCTTCTGATTTGCACGCTCCTTCATAATGCGCATCATGTTTCGATGCAGATTTTTCTCTGTTTGCGCCTCTTGCTTTGCCTCTTCCAACTGTCTTTTCAGTTCCTCAATTTCATTATCTTTTTCTTCAATAAGCTGCTGTGCAGCTCTTACTTTACGGTCTGCCTCCTCATCAACAGACTTCTGATGTTTATGCAACTGAGCATTAGCATTATCAATAACACGCTTCTTTTCATCTCTGGCATCTCTTTCTGCACGGACAACCGCATTCTCAGCATCACGGATCTTCTTCATATTTAAATCATATTCAGCTTTAGATTCAATATAGTATTCGGCTTCTGGATCGGAATAACCACCTGGTACTTCCTTATATCCGGTAAATGTCCTTTTGGCAAAAAAACCCACTCCAAATCACCTCCTTTACAATCCTCTGATATAATTATCAGCTACAACACTGATTCTGTTATGGCCCAATGCTTTACTGCACTTCTTCATTGCCCGCCTATCCAGTTTTTTTCCGCTCTCGTCCTTCCTACAAGTATATACATCTCCCTGGAACTTCTTTCCGGTTCCTTTATTTACTCTATCATATGGAATCTGATCTAATGGACGAGCATAAGACTTATACATTGCTGTAGCATATTCAGCTCTGTATCCATGGATATCTGCATTACCGTTGACGTATTGCCAAACTTTCTCATTTGGACCCGTATTACGCATTCTTTCTATAATTGCATTCTTATCCGGACCCATTACCGGAGCAAAACGATAGCGACCATTCTTGTCTTTCCGATGATGAATAAATATATCATGAGCTGGAAATACTTCCAATGCATCTTTCAGCACAACCAAATGCTTTCTCTCCTTATCCGAAAGATCTGTTCTGCCGGACAAAACAGACACTTCTTTTTCCATATCCGCTCTCGTCCATATATCCCGCCCTTCAAGCCGCTCCAGAACATTCCTACGACATCCAGTGCCTTTACAAAAACGAATCAGTTCATCATTATTGGTTACGCTAAAGTGCTTGTCACGCTCTGCGCTGACACGGCTACGTTTGATTTCTGAACGGTTCCGCTTCGGTGGCTGGAAACGATTCGGATCTGCCTTATCTATCTGATAGAGTTTATTGAGCGCAGCCGCCTCTGTTTGTATCGTCCACGCCGAAAGGTGCTGGCCCTTGCTGTCTACTTGAGCAACACGTGACTGAAGCCACTCATTCACAAATTTCTTTGCCGACTTCAACGTCGTACATTCCGGATGTGTTGACTGAATCCACTTCACGAAATATTTTGTGTGCTTCCAGTAAGTTGCATAAGTGCTATAAGAAAAAATCTTATCCTTTTGCGTTCCATCCAATACTGCAGCTTTCTTACTCTCACCAAAATGCTGCATTCCTGTCAACTTCTCATAGGCCTGCTGATGCAGATCTTTACTATAACTTTTGTTTCTCCTTCCCACAGCAAACCAACTCCTTTTCGTTCTGACTTAATTGATATTCAAATGAGTTCGCAACCTAATGAAATTGCGAACTCATCTCAGTATTAACTTTTTTATATGACAAAAAACATAGCTTTCGCCATGCTTCTCTTTTTCGTTTCCGTATTTAATTATCTCGGTCCATTCCGGTTAAAACAAAAGTCGCTTCCTACCAGATCTGGAGATCTCGATATTCGGCTATAAACACTTTTTTTAACGCCTTACGGCGGGTCTTATGTGTGACCGAAAAATAACACTTTTAACTGCTTATGTGTGCAGGCACATTCTGGATCGAGCCTTGTGCTCACGCCCGGATACGATTGCTCTCAACGGTTAGTATCATTACCCACAAATTTGTTTTCTCGTTGCTATCGGCCTTTGATTTGATGACGATGCCGTAGGTCACATCGGATGTTAGCCATCACCTTCGTTGTTTACAGCCAACGTTGCATTTGTACGGTTTTACAGTCAGTACAATCACTTTCAAAAAATTTATAAGTTACAACTTCCCACGGTAATGGAAGGTTCTCGATTTGTCCGTCATTTCGGTAGCTCAGATCGCTTTCAAAAAGATTACTAACAATCATCGCTTGAATCCTTACTGTTCCATTCACAATGGTTACTACGGAGCTTTTCAGGTATTCCACGGTCGATTCCGTTTCGCAAGCATCTATATAATCATACATTGTATGGATATCTATTATATATCATTTCAGCCGGTAAAAGTCAATAACATATACTCTATTTTTACAGTTATATCGGTTTACCCGTTCATTAGCTTCGGGGCGAAAAGCCCCTTGCTTCTAACCGTGTAAACCGATATTTTCCTCCAGCCGCATTTCCCTCCTCTCTCCTGCAGCACATTTTTTACGCCAAGTTTCCGATCGTCGCATCCACGTTTTCCCGAGTTATATATGTTATGATATACGCTAACATATTTTATTCCGGATTTTTCACAGCATTTCTTTTCTGTTTGCTCTTCCACCATAAGCCAACCAAATTTAGTTGAGCTTTAATTTATTTTTCAATCTTTTTTCACCTATCCATCGACATACTGGAAATGAAACAAATTTATTTTTCGTTTTTATTACAACCATCAATCACCATAATTAGTGTGTAACTGCATTTACTTATCAACTGAAAGGAGTTTTTATGGAAATCAATAATAAACCAAAAAGAACCAAGGTACAGATTTTCCGCGACACTGCCACTGATGAGCAGTGGAAAGATATGGTGGCGTGCGCTATCTCCGATAATCCAATCGGTGCCTCTCTCCAAGATACATACGGATTTTCCTGGAGCGCTATTCGTGCCGATGCTGTAGAACGCGGATATTACGAACCGAAGCGGCGCCCATCTCCCACCTCTAACTCTGATACAGCCATTACACCTACATTTCAGATTGAAGACATCACAGATGAACCAGAGTATATTTCCCGTTCCATCCAGATCTATACGGACATCTCTGATCGCTTGAATGCCCTCTGTAACTCGAAACAGCAGTATACAAAAAAGGCTATCTTAAATCAGCTTCTAAATGAGGCCCTGGAAAAATATGGATATTAAACCCTCAAAAAAAAGAACTCATTGGTCAAATGAGTTCTTTTTTATCAACTTTTATGAAACACTCTGATTCCAGACTACTTCCGGATGACGATTGTTCTTCATACAATCACACAGGTACAGGTTAATAAGCGTCTGATATGGAATACCAACTGCATCAGACTGATTCTTAAAATACGCAATAACTTTTTCATCAAGATTGATGGTTACCTGCTTCTTATTTGTTTTTGCATACGGATTTTTTCTCGGGTTTAAATTCATAATATCATATTCTTCACGCATAATCTCACCTCCAAAATGGTTGTTCATTGTAAACATTTTGCTCTGTTTTCGTTGCCTTTCTTGCAGATATGATTCTGATTTTTTCATCTTCTCCACGATAGCAGTGGCTGACAATGCAAACACCTTTCCTATCGGTCATACCTATAATCAGGAACCTATCTTCTTCTTCAGAATGGTCCGGATCATCAAACAAAATCGCATATTCATCCTCGAAAACAACCTGAGCCTCTTCAAAAGAAATCCCATGCTTTTTTTTGTTTTTGGTATTCTTTTCTTCATCCCATTCAAATAGCATTTCTTCACTTCCTTTATAATTATATTATAATTATATTATAATTATTTGTCAATACATTTCAAACTATCCATATATTCTTCCTTGCTCAACGGTGGCTGGCCGATAATCTCACGCATAGCATTGATTTCCATGAATTTCCCAAAATCAAAATCGTATGTATGTGATTCAAAATTATCGAACCTGTTGGCTGATTTTTCTTCTTTTATCCGGTCTGCCTGGGCCTCTGCCGCCTCCAGATGGCGATATTTCCATACAGTTTGCAGGACATAGTAAAACGGCGTTGTAGCCTCCTGGATCGTCCCCTGATGAGCCATACGCTCACAGATGACTGCAATGTCTTTATATGTAAGAGAATTGAAGCATTCCTTGATTTTCGAAGTCAGAACTTTTTTCTTCTCGATCCAGAAATACTCTCGCTGTAACCGACTGACCTGCATACAGGCAGTTTTCACCGTCCGGAGCACGTCCGGATCCAGGCGTCTCTTATACTCATCCGTACTTTCAATGATGTCAAAACGATCATCTTTATATTTTTTCAGATGACGATTGATCCGGGCCTCACGCTGCTCTGGAGTCTCCGTAGCCACATCAACTGAATATTTTTTCTGTTGACGCTCTGCTCTTCTCTGTGTAGCCTTCCGTTTTTTCTCATTTTCCTTCTGACCTGCAGTCACATAGAAGTCCCACACCGTCGGAAGGACATCTGCAATTTTATGCATTCCAAAAAGAAAGGCACACTCATCTATCCCGTAGTGCTTAAAAAGTATTCTTGCAACCGTATCTCTTAAAGAAGTTAAACGCTCCGGATGACTCATAACCTTGATCATAGTCCGAGCAAGATACTCTTCAATATCATAAGAGAGAGACGTACTGCTCCACTTACAGAAACTCCAACTAAAGATATCCAGAATTTCCCGGGCCACCGCATCAGAAGAAGCCCTGGCATCCAGCCAGTTATACCAGTCGAACTCCTCTCCCCCCGCCCCCCTCACCGCAGGAGTAGAGAGAAGAGAGCCAGTAGGAACAAAAAAAGGCGCACACACAGACCCAGTGGCAAAATTTGCACTTTCAGCAGCCGGACGCTCCCCCTCCCGAACCGAGTCGATGGCAATAATCTCCGCTTTCTTTTCCGGATAATCTTGATGCTGCGCTGCCTTCGCATACCGCATTAGACCCTCATTTTTGGCAACCGTACAAACTGTCCTGCGAGATACTCCTGCAACTTCTGCGATTTCCTCGTACGTTAAAGTGTCGGCCTGCATCAGCAGCTCGACAATCTTTTTCCGTGTTTCTTTTTTCTTGTCCCTGGCAGCCTTTCTATCAACCGCACGTTTCAAGCCTTGACCGATTCCCAGCGTTCTGATTTCTTCCTCTGTAAGAGCCAGCATATCAACTACATAGGCGTTTGACAGCTTATAATACCCCCTATGATCAATGCCAACGCTCTGATCCGTTTCCTGGATAATATGATCCAGCTCGACCTGTGGCAATGGATCCACAAATCTTCTATTCATCTTCTGCAGACGCAATGCCGCATTAGCCGGATCGAGCTGTTTCAGCGCAGAATATGCGATAAACAGCAGTTGCTCCCTGCAACTGTCCGTACAATTTTCTCCACGCATCTCCTGCAGCTTCTCCAACTGCTCCAGGCGGGTAGAAAGAAACGGCAAGCGGTACTCTGCAAACGCCACTACCGGCCTGGAAGCGATTTCCTTTTTCTTTCTTTCTTTCTCTTCTTTTGCTTTCCTGTACTCTTCTTCTGATTTCCAGTCCCAGAGATTACAGCCCTGTACCAGATCCGATAATTCATAACATTTTCCGGATACAGCAATAAGCCGGCAATATGTGTCGGCTGCTACATTGTATGTACCTGGAATCCTGCAAACACGGGCGTCATCCAAGACTGAGGCATCTGGCTGTGCTGCCTGTGGATCTGCAGATAAAATTTCCTGATATTTTACATACAGTTTTTTACGAACTTTTTTATAAAACGCTTTGATCTTTTCCGTTTTCCACGTATTTGCAATGGATTTATCCAGGATGTACTGCAGGCCGAACCCCCGGCCGCTATCCGTGATCATAGTTGGCACTGCCAACCGGCCGTCCGAAAATGCGTCCTCCAGAATTTCGACCGTCCGCATTTTTGCGATCTGTATCTGATCAGGATCATCCGAGTGACAGTCCAGATCGATAAAAATAGAGCCAAAATTGAAAACTCTATCGGATGTGCGTTTATATCCACAAAATGTATGAACCGTCGTATAGGTATCGAGCAGATCTGTGCCGGTCGCTGCCAGCTCGTCCATGTCGCACGTGCTCAGCTGGCTGACCTGATCTCCTTTTTTCCGGAGGCGGATCATTTGGCCGCCACGTTTATCGTGGTACAGTGTTCGCAGGAAATCCATCTTTTCTTCTTCGAGATTTTTTTCATATGTATAAAAAAATGCCATTTGATTCGCCTCCTTTCCAGTGGATAAACAGCGCAGATTTCTCTTCCTGAGGTTGCTTTATCCACATCCTTAGCATAAAAAAAGAGACCCGCTGAAACGGATCTCCTTTTTTATCCATTTTGCTATCTATATTCTACCTTAAACGAACTGGAAGTGCTATACACGGCAAAACTGAAGTTTTTTGATTTTTGAACTGATTTTTAAAAACCCTTATTTTACAATAATTTGCGGCACATTGATGTCGCAAAAGTCGGTGCTTTTTTTTTTTGTTTGTCGCAAAAGTCGGTGCTTTTGTCGCAAAAGTCGGTGCTTGGTGTCGCAAAAGTCGGTGCTTTACAAATTTATTTCAACTCCAATAATGGAACGACCTGCAGATAATATATCATATCCTTTAATATATTTTTCAGTTTTAAACGACTCCAAAACCTTTATCATCATTTTATGCAATTTAGCCTTTTTATCTCGAATATTCACAAACTCTTCGTCATACCATAGCTCTGTGAGAACTCCCTTGTCAAGCTCCTCATCATAATATATGACTTCTTTTAATGCAACCTTATTTCTTGCCCTTTTCAATTCCTCAACACGCTGAATTACATACCGTTTTACTAAAATAGCATCATCTGTATCAGTCATCCCAGGAACTTTCATAAGGCTAATAGGCACTGCAGCAATGCGCCCTATACGTTCTGCATAGTCATAGAGAACCGGCATTTCCTTTAATGAAAAACCATTAAGGTAAACTTCTCCATTTGCCGACTTCACCTGAACTTCCCGTAACGGAAGAAGATAATCTGTAAATAATGCCTTATCACCTTTTCTCAGTTTTATCCCACGTGCCTCAAATTCATCCGTACAATCCAGTGTAATACGAATCAGTGCCAATTTCTTCAGGCTACGTGTGACCGCTCCTGCTTTCTGCGGCTTAACATCTCCCTTCATATTTCCAGACATAATCCTGGAAATCATCTCCGGAGTAAAAGAGCTGCAGTTATTTTTATACAGTGTATATACCGAATCCATCACAGCCAAATCATACATCGTAACATTATTACTTGACAGTTTAACCTCCTTATCTTTTTCCAGATCAACCGTTACTATAATATTCTTCGATGGCATGACCTTCAATTCAGTCGGATTTTCAGATGAAACTAAACCACCTGTTGTTGTAATAAACTTTGCTACTGAAGAAATATTAAAATTTTCATTTTGAGTCTTCGGCAGTTTTGCTACTTTAAATTCTTCCATGAATGAAATATCACTCCTTCTTCGACTTCCAATCATTATCTCCAAATATTCTTTCGAGTGGTCGTGGCAAAACTCTACATACAATTTTCCCATCCAAGGTTCCAGTATTAACACCTTCCGGCAACCAATCAATCTGGCTTAAATGACTTCGCAATCGTTCCTTTTCGCGCTTTCCAACTGTCTTCAAGCCCTGAACATAGGCATTTGCCTCTCCGGCCGTGCTGAAAGACATCCGCTCGGCATATGCCAGTATCCGCCGCCGTTGCTCTTGCGTGAGCCGTTTCTGATCGCCGGCATACTCGATCAGCCACTCTCCTACTTCTTTTTTCTTATTCTCATAGTATACATCAATTTCATTTTGTCGTGGGAATCCGCTCATAATCATTCCCCTTTTCTTCATTTGTTATCTTGTGTCTATCTTGTATTTATCTTGTATCTATCTTGTATTTGATTCTAAAACCATGTTAACATACTGCGTCAACGTCTGATTGTATTGATCTGCACCGGATACAACCATATTATATACATCAGCATCAAACTTTACAAAAAGTCTCTGTGCAGCCTGGCCCTTTTTACGTGGAATACAGTCCTTTGACGGTTTTATCAGTAACTGATCATAAAATGCCTGGATGTGATCCGGATCGGTCTGTCTGATTGCCGCATTGATGTAATACGCCGCTGCAATGCCCAGATTTCCGGATTCTTCTTTTATCATATCATACACCTTATCTGTAAAGGCCATATTGATTTTTTTCGGCTCAGCAGATGGTATCTTCTCTTCCACATGTCTTTCCAGATTTTCTTCCGCACGTCTATAAGCCTCATATTTCCCATGAGGCTCATAGTTTTTGTCTTGTATTTGTCTTGTTGCTATCTTGTTGCTATCTTGTATATTACTTGTATTTGTATACATACCAGACAGATCGAGCTTCCTTTTTGCCATTTACATAACACCTCGCTCCAACTCAGAGGCAAACCCCTTTACAGCTTCTGCAGCTCGGCTTCCAGGATCGTACTCTGTAATTCCAACGTGTGAGGCAACGCATTCACTGAGCGATACCGCCTGTGGGATTTTTGTCTCAAAAATTGTGGTTTCCGCACCTGCAGCCATCCGTTCAGCAACTTCCTGAACCTGTTTTCCAAGGTTGGTTCTGTCATTACTACGATTAAAGAGAATTCCGGCAATTTTTAACTTTGTATTTGTTGTTTCCTGAATCTCCGAAATAGATTCCAATATTCCAGAATTTCCCTCCAGGGATGCGATATCAGGCAACATAATTACAACAGCAAAATCTGAAACCGACAGAGAAAGATAATGCCCCCAACCCGGAGACGGGTTTACATCCACAAACACGTAATCATATTTGTCTTTAATCGCTTTCAGTTCACTCCGGAACCGACTGATCTTTGCATCCATTCCGATTTCCGCAACCGCCATATTGGCCGGGATAATATCCAGATTATCTTTAACCGGAACAGCTGCATCACCTAAGGAAATCCCACCCTTTAAGACATCCACGATTGTCTTCATGCTGTCCGTTCTCGACACCCCAGAAAAAAATGTTAAATTGGCTTTCTGTCCATCCACATCAATCATCAAAATCTTTTTTCCCTGGCTTGCCAGCTCCCAGGCCGTATTATAGCAAACGGAAGTTTTTCCGACACCGCCCTTCTCGTTGATATATGTAATTACCTTTGCTCCCATGCGTTCTCCTTTCTTATCTTGTATCTATCCTGTATTTGTCTTGTATATATCTTGTTGCTATATTGTATTACACATATTTTCAAAAATCAATTATATCTTGTATTTATCTTGTATCTAATACGTTTCTTTTAATCATTTTAGCATACAGTTACCTGTTCCTCAAATGCAAAAAAAGAGGGGCTGCCAACAGCAACTCCTCTCTCATTTGTTTCCTTATGCCTTCTGGAAAAGTTCTTTCTTCAAAGCAGCTAATCTTTCTTTGGAAATTTTAGAATACTTTAAAATTTCTTCATCTGGCTTTCCGTCAGCAAGCATCTCTTTCGCAAGTTCATTACGCAACTCGATACGCTCCTCTGTTCTTCCTTCGTCTTTCAGCATTTTTCCAACCTGTGTCATACTTAACACCTCCTTGATATGATTCCTCGTTTTTTCATTGATTACCTTGTCTGTAAATGCCAGAATCCCAGACAATACGAAGGATTCTATGTCTTTATCCGGAATCTGTCTTGCCAGTTCCACACTTTCCCTGATGGCTGTCTGCTTTTCTTCGTCTCCTTTGTAGGTAAGAGGAAGCAACCGTATCGGATAACCCCGCTATCCTTTCTCAGAAGGTACTTCTGAGAGCCATGGCTGTAGAGTACCCACGACACAATATGTTTCTTTTAATCATTTTAGCATACAGCCATCCATTCTTCAATTCAAGTATAGGAAACAAAAAGAGGAGCTGCCAATGACAGCCCCTCCACATGTACTTAGTCTTCTTCCAGTTGTTTTTTCAATTTTTCTAGCTGTTCTTTTGTCAAGTCTGTTGATTTCATAATTTCTTCATCTGACTTTCCAGCCAAAATCATCTTTGTTGCTTTGACACCTTTTTCCAGGTTTTCTTCTACAAGCATATCACTTAGATTACACATCTCTCTAACTCCCCTTTTTTCAGATTATTTTCTTTCTTCCTGAAACATTTCGACTTTAGCCTGCAGAACCGCATTCTGCTTTTGTAATTCCAAAATAGCATCCGCTTTCTCTTTCTCCTTGGCTGCCATGGTACGTTCCAAAATCAGCTCTGCGTCCTTTACCTTTTCTGACAGTTTCCGCTCCATCTCTGCCTGCAGACTGGCTTTCTCATATTCTGCAGTTCTCTGATTCTCTGTCATTTCATGATTCAGTTCCGTGATTTTTCTCTGAGCCTCTTCCAGCTCAGTTTTAAGGGCATCATAATTTTTAATTTTTACCTCTGCCTCCGCCAACTTAGCCGAAAGCATATCATTGATTTTCTGTTTTTCCGCTACTAGACGATTCGCTGTATCTGCCTGTTCTTTAGCTGCTGCAGCTTCTTTTTCCGCCTGCTGACTGTTTTTCTGACACTCCGATGCTGCTTTCTCCGCCTGCTCTTTCGCTTCCTGGGCTGACGTGATCCTCGCACGCATATCCGTTTCCATTTTTTCCTTCAACTCTCGAATTTCCGCAATCTGAGCATCCTTTTCAATAACAATCTGCTCTCTTCCCGTCACTGCCGCCAAAAATGCCGTCCGGATATTCGACAATGCTGCGTCCAACGCCTCTACATCTACGCCACCCTGTTTCATTGCATGGCCGTCAAAATTTTCCCTTGCCAATTCAAACAAGCGGCTCAGTGCAATTTCCTTTTTTACACCATCTTTTGATAACTCACTTAATAACTCATTTCCCTGACGAATAACTTCTTCGCTGGCTGCTACTGCGAAATTTCCCATATAATTTTCCTCCCAGATTTCCTCTTTTTTCTATGTTTATATTATATCACGTCTTGTCGATTTTTTCAACATACATTAATTAATATTAATTCATTAATATTAATTAATGTATTAAAATCAATTTATCTTGCCCTCCTCGGATGGTCAAAGATAAGACACGGTATTTTGCTCCGTTCTTTTTTTGGGATCAGAATGCCGAGGAGCTTCGTGGCAGGTCCAGGGGATATTGCCACCCACTAATCTAATAGTGCAGAACTTTCCAGATAGCTATAATAAACATTTTTTATGTACCCCGGCTATGATGATACGATCATAAAAATCGACACTGCAAATTTTAGTAACCTAGGCGCGCCGTTTCATCAATCGTTTCTCCTCCGGAGGAGGGTTAGTGAAATGCAAAAAGCACTCGCCCAGTACAAAAACAATTGCTACATTAAAATCATGGTAAAATTATCCTATGGATACTACCATATCACGGTAGGCGGTTTAGCCTTTCTTTATCTGTAATATTCATGGAGACCCTCCAAAAAGGAGGGCCTCCATGAATATTACAGGTTTACTTGCTGTGTTGAGCCTGTGCTTAACTTGCTTTCAGATCGAATGAAAATAGCCGCCCCAGACCAGGAAGAGTTTGAGCGGCTATTTTCGCAATAACTTATAAATCAGGCTAAACCATCTATCGGTAGCACCCTTTATATATAATATAGCATTCCGCGCAAAAAATTCAAATCCCCCTTCCTTCTTAAATAATGAAAATATGCTTCCTAAGCGCCTCTTCCACTGCTTTCGGGCTTCTTTTTATATATCGCTGCGTTGTCACGACTGAACTATGCTGCAGAAGCTCCCGAACCAACTCTATATCATGATCATTGTCCTCATACATTTCCGACGCAAAAAATTTCCGGAAAGAGTGTGTCCCGATGTTTTCATATCCCAGGTAGTCTACCACTTTTTGTAAATACTTTTGCACTGCCCTGGTTGTAATCGGAAAGATCCGCTTATCCGCCGCAATATATCGCCCCATGCAGTATATGTATACAAATTGATAAATTTCCAGCGGAACGATAAAGGTACGTTTTTTTTGAGTCTTCTGCTCCACAATGTTAATCCGGTAATTCATCCCATCTTTCAGGAAATCCGATAAACGCAGCTGCAGAATATCTTCAATTCGCAGTCCCAGGTTGGCCTCCAACATCAGGCAGGTTGCAATTCTGTCATTTGGGCGAAACCCAGCACCGCCGGAACGCATCGTTTCAATAATCTCTGTCAGCTGCTCCTGTGTCAGTGCAACGGTCATTTTGTTTGCCATAAGTTCGTATTTTCTCCTTAATAAGTTCGTATATCTAGCATTATATCTGTTAATCCTTGTAAAATCAATAAAAAACAGTACGTATAATATACATTATACGTACTGTTTTAACAAGGCGCATTCCCACTACTAATTTTCGCTTAACTAAAAATTATTCCTTTATATATACTTCTAAACATGGTACAACAATCCATAGAATCATAGACGTCAAATAATCGTCTCCAAACGATATATCGTTCAAACAATTTGAAAATGGGGGATTTGTAAATGAAGAAAAATTTTATGGTTGCTGCGTTAACAACTATTATGACACTTGGAATCAGCATGACAACATTTGCAGGATATGAATACACTAGTTGTAAAGATCAAGACGGCAATTATGCCGAAAGATTAGGATACTGGGAGAAAGATGCCATTGGATGGCGCTGGCTACATGAGGATGGAACTTATCTAACATCTGGACAATATCTTTTAGATGGAAACGATGATGACATTGATTCTACCGCACTGAGCGACTATAATCAACATATCTTCTAAAGCAGAGCATAACATATACTCATCGAATTCGAAGACTGTGTGAAACTTTTTCTGTAAAAGTCCTATGAAAGGTTCTTCTATGATACAATAAATATCATTAGGAGGACCTATTATTATGGCAAG
>ERZ772858.2137-NODE-2137-length-16066-cov-5.571545_pt1 | contig 16066 bp, 13 predicted proteins | sample MGYA00512136_ERZ772858 | MGnify/ENA primary metagenome ERZ772858 (study PRJEB29015, sample SAMEA2737726) | human gut metagenome | biome: human gut; feature: human-associated habitat; material: faeces | place: China | collected 2012 ...
TGACACACGATGTTGTTGCCCAAAATCTCGGTATATTCTTCTTCCAGTCCCAGACGATCGTACTCTTTGTCTTTCTTCCAGTCTTCCAGTTTGATGACCAGATCAATAGTCTGCTGTTCCTTGACACATTCTACACCAAACAATGTCTTTACATCAATAATTCCGATGCCGCGCAGTTCGATAAAATAACGGGTAATATCCGGCGATGTTCCGATCAGTGTATTATTGTTGATCTTGCGGATTTCTACCACATCATCGGTAACCAGACGATGTCCACGACGGATCAGCTCCAGAGCAGCTTCACTTTTTCCAATACCACTCTCGCCCATGATCAGCACACCTTCGCCATAAATATCAACCAGTACACCATGAATGGAAATGCACGGTGCCAGCTTACTGGTCAGAAAATAAATTGCTTCCGCAGCCACATTGGACGTTGCATCCGGTGAACTAAGAATTGGAACCCCACGCTCCCCTGCAATCCGCAATACAACTTCATCCGGCTCATATTCACGGCACATAATGACACACGGCACATTAAATCCCAAAAGTTTTCGATAACGATCCTCACGATCTTCCTCTGATAAAGTCTCCAGATAAGAATACTCTACCATTCCAATGATCTGGATTCGTTCTTCTGCAAAATGTTCAAAATATCCTGTCAGCTGAAGGGCAGGTCTGTTGATATCCGGAAGGGTGATGCGTACATGTTCCATGTCCACTTCCGGCGTAAGATTCTTCAGGTTCATTTCCTGAACCAGTTTGGTCAGTTTTACAGCCTTCATATCTCGCTCTCCTTTTTCAAAAACTTTATAAATATCTTATCACATGCGAGCACAGACTGCAAGAAATCAACCATCAGGAATGGAAAAATTGATAGACTTTTTGTGCAGACTGCCGATTCATCGACGGAACCTTGCCGAGTTCTTCCTCACTCGCCGCCCGGATCTCCTCGATTGATTTGAAATATTTCATCAGTGCTTTTCTCCTGGTCGGTCCGATGCCCTCGATATCATCCAGGATCGAATGTACCTGATCTTTGCTTCGCAGGGAGCGGTGATACTCGATGGCAAAACGGTGGGCTTCATCCTGCACGCGGGTGATCAGTTTAAATCCCTCGCTGTCGCGGTCGATCGGGATCTCTACGTTATTATAATACAGGCCTCTGGTGCGGTGCCGGTCATCTTTTACCATACCGCAGACCGGGATGTCAAGATCCAGCTTTTCCAGAACGCCAAGTGCGATATTGACCTGACCGCGGCCGCCGTCCATCATGATCAGATCCGGCAGTTTTCCGAAACTGTCATACTCTTTTTTCTCAGGGTCACTCTCGTGTGTAAAACGTCTTGTCAGGACTTCTTCCATGCTTGCGTAGTCGTTTGGCCCCTGCACGGTTTTGATACGGAATTTGCGGTAATCACTTCGTTTTGGTTTGCCGCGTTCAAAGACTGCCATGGATCCGACCGACTCGAAACCGCTGATATTGGAAATATCATAGGCTTCCACTCGTACCAGATCTGGCAGATCCAGCCAGCCAGCAATTTCTTTCATCGCCCCGATTGTGCGTCCTTCTTCTCGTTTGATACGATCTTTGTCCTGTCGCAGGACAATCTCTGCATTCTGCGTGGCAAGCTCAACCAGTTTTTCCCTAGTACCTTTTTTCGGTACTTTGATGTGCACCTTCTGCCCTTTTCGCTTTCCGAGCCACTCTTCTAATACGGACTGATCTTCGATCTCGCACGGGATCATGATCTCCCTTGGAATAAACGGCGTTCCCGAATAAAACTGTTTTAAAAAAGTTGTTAAAATCTGGCTTTTGGTATCCTCTGTCCCGACCCTGACATAAAAATGATCCCTGCCGATCAGCTTTCCGTCACGGATGAAAAATACCTGCACCACGGCATCCCTGTCATCCGATGCAAGCGCGATGATGTCTTTATCCTCACCGTCGGTATGCGTGATCTTCTGTTTCTGCGCGATCTGGCGCACACTGCCTAAAAGCTCCCGGTATTCGATTGCCTTTTCAAATTCCAGATTTTCGGATGCCTCGTTCATTTTTTCTTCTAAGGATTTTAAGATCGGTGCATAGTTTCCATTTAAAAATTCGACGGCAGCATCGATTCTTTCCCGGTATTCTTCCCTGCTGATATAACCCTGACAGGGTGCCTGGCACTGATGGATATGGTAATTTAAACACGGGCGCTCTTTGCCGGTATCTCTCGGCAGTACACGGTTACAGGTACGAAGCTGGTAAAGCTTATTGATCAGCTCGATCGTATCTTTTACTGCCCCCGCACTGGTGTATGGCCCAAAATATCTCGATTTGTCTTTTTTCTGCTGACGTGAAAAGAGTACCCGTGGGAAATCCTCACCGACCGTCACACGGATATAGGGATAAGTCTTGTCATCGCGCAGCATGGTATTGTATTTTGGACAATGTTCCTTGATCAAGTTGCACTCCAACACAAGCGCCTCTAATTCCGAGTCCGTAATAATATACTCGAAACGTGCGATCTGTTTTACCATCTGTGCCTTTTTGATGCCCTCATCATGACTCGGCTGGAAATACTGGTGTACTCTCTTTCGTAAACTGACAGCCTTACCGATATAGATGATCGCATCGTGGCTGTCATGCATAATATAAACTCCCGGCTGATCCGGGAGTTTTTTTAATTCTTCTGCGATGTTAAACATGAAACCTCATTCCTGCTCTGATCGTTCTGTTTATACTTATCCTGCTGATATTTATCTTATTTTTCAGCTTTTATTTCTGATACTTCTGCAGCGAAGCCTCTGCTGCGTTATTTCTGGTGTTCCTCATGTGCTGCTGTCTGATCGTCTACGACCTGATCAATAAAACTGCCCTTTTCCAAGGATACAGTATTCTGATCTTCCGCTGCACGTGAAGTTTCTGCTTCTGCCTGATTTTTTATTTCTGTCTGTCCTTCCGTTTTTGCATGTTCTTCTGTTTTCGCCTGCTCTAACGCATTTTTAGCATCCTCTGCCTGCTCGAAGAATGTTTTTTTCTCCTCTTCTTCCGGCTCCGGGATTCCTTTTAATTCACGGAAAATCTTCATAAATTCTTTTCCGGTGATCGTCTCATGCTCGTAGAGATATCCTGAAATCTTGTCGAGAACCTCCCTGTTTTCTTCAAGCATGCGGTATGCTTCATCATAACTGCTGTTGATGATGGACAGTACTTCCTGATCGATCTGTGCAGCCGTCTCCTCACCACAGATCAGTCCTGCACGGTTATCTAAGTACTGGTTCTCAACCGTTGCCAGACACATCATACCAAATTTATCGGACATACCGTACTGTGTGACCATCGCTCTCGCGATCGAAGTCGCACTCTCGATATCGTTGGCTGCACCGCTCGTCGCAGAACCAAATACCAGCATCTCTGCCGCACGGCCTGCCATGTAGGTTGTGATCTTTGCAAGCAGTTCATCCTTGGTCTGCAGGTATTTTTCTTCTTCCGGTGTCTGTAATGTATATCCAAGTGCGCCCATGGTACGCGGTACGATTGTGATCTTCTGTACCGGCTCGGTATTTTTCTGCAGTGCAGTTACCATTGCATGACCGACTTCGTGATAAGATACGATCTTGCGCTCCTTATCGCTCATGATGCGGTCTTTCTTCTCTTTTCCACCGACCGCAACAAGCTCAAATGCATCAAACAGATCGGACTGGTTTACAAACTTTCTGCCATTTTTTACTGCGTTGATGGCAGCCTCATTGATCATATTGGCAAGATCGGAACCTACAAGTCCTGCCGTTGCAAGCGCAAGTGCATCAAGGTCTACGGTCTCATCCATCATGACATCTTTGGAATGAACCTTTAATGTCTCTAAACGTCCCTTTAAGTCCGGTTTATCGACAATGATACGACGGTCAAAACGTCCCGGACGGAGTAACGCTTTATCAAGTACCTCCGGACGGTTGGTCGCTGCTAAGATCAGAAGTCCCTTGGATGTATCAAATCCATCCATCTCTGCCAGTAACTGGTTTAACGTCTGCTCACGCTCGTCATTGCCGCCGTAACGGGTATCACGGCTCTTACCGATCGCATCGATCTCATCGATAAAGATGATACATGGTGCCTGTTTCTGTGCTTCTTTAAACAGGTCACGCACACGGGATGCTCCGACACCGACAAACATCTCCACAAAATCAGAACCTGCCAGTGAGAAGAACGGAACCTTCGCCTCACCTGCAACTGCTTTTGCAAGCAGTGTCTTACCGGTACCAGGAGGTCCGACTAAAAGTGCACCCTTCGGCAGTTTTGCACCGATCTCGGAATATTTCTTCGGGTTATGCAGGAAATCAACAACCTCCTGTAAGGATTCTTTTGCCTCGTCCTGTCCGGCTACATCCTTAAATGTAACACCCGTCTGTTTTTCCACGTAAACTTTCGCATTGCTCTTGCCAACACCCATGGCACCGCCGCCCATACGCTTCATCAAAAATCCGAGCAGTACCCAGATCAGTACTAACGGGATCAGATAACTTAAAATACTGTAAATCCAGGTGGAAGTGTTGTCCGGGATTACTCCGTAAATTTCTACGCCTTTTTCTTTTAAAAGCGGGATCAGATCCTCATCCGCCACGCGTCCGCAGTAATAGGTCGGCTGGTACGGACTCTTGTCCTTTGTCACCGGTGTGATGTCGATCTCATACGATCCGATCTCTACGGATTTGACTTCACCTGCTTCCACTTTTTCCAGAAATTGCGAATAGGAAATCTCCTGGGTGCTCATCTGTGAAAAGCGGTTCGACACCATGCTCATGATAAATAACACGATGAGAGAAACCAGAACAAATGCCATGATAAGCTGTCCATTGTGATTATCCCTGCCGCCGTTGCCGCCGTTATTTCCATTGCCACCGCCGCCATTACCGCCGTTATTATTATAATTATTATTTCCATTATTGTAATTATTTGGTCCCTGGTTATCCATAATCTATCCTTTCCAAACATCTGCAGTATCTGCTGCATCTGGATTTTATCTGATATTCGTCAATATCTTCTTTATTATATTGAAAACAACACGCAAAAGCAATACACAGTTCATGAACTTTTGATGTGTTTTCTAAATTATTTCTAAATTCACTTTTATCTTTTTTAAGTTATGCTGGATTTTGCGTAAACTTAGTTGTATACTATATGGGTTATAAAATACGTGAAATATTTTTTAAATTTACTATAATTATGAGGAGGAAAACCCTATGCCTGTAAAATATGTCTTTGTCACCGGCGGTGTCGTTTCCGGTCTTGGTAAAGGTATCACGGCTGCTTCTCTTGGAAGATTATTAAAAGCCCGTGGATACAAAGTGACCATGCAGAAATTCGATCCGTATATCAATATCGATCCCGGAACCATGAACCCGATCCAGCATGGTGAAGTATTCGTTACCGATGACGGTGCAGAAACAGACCTGGACTTAGGACATTATGAACGTTTTATCGATGAAAGCCTGACAAAAAATTCCAATGTGACCACCGGTAAGGTTTACTGGTCTGTGCTCCAGAAAGAGCGCCGCGGCGATTTCGGCGGAGGTACTGTTCAGGTGATCCCGCATATCACCAATGAGATCAAGAGCCGTTTTTACCGCAATTTCACTTCCGATGAGACACATATCGCGATCATTGAGGTCGGCGGTACTGTCGGAGATATCGAGAGCCAGCCGTTCTTAGAGGCGATCCGTCAGTTCCAGCATGAAGTCGGACACGAAAACGCGATCCTGATCCATGTCACACTGATCCCTTATATTAAGGCTTCCGGTGAGCTTAAGACAAAACCGACACAGGCAAGCGTCAAAGAACTTCAGGGAATGGGTATCCAGCCGGATATCATCGTCTGCCGCTCCGAGCACGAACTTGATCAGAGCTTAAAAGACAAAATTGCCCTGTTCTGTAACGTACCAAACGGCAACGTACTCCAGAACCTTGACGTTGAGTATCTTTACGAGGCACCTCTTGCCATGGAAAAGGAAAATCTTGCCAAGGTTGCATGTAAGGCCCTGCATTTAGATTGCCCGGAACCGGATTTAAAAGACTGGGAAGCAATGGTAGATTCTCTCCGCCACCCGAACAAAGAAGTAAAAATTGCTTTGGTCGGAAAATATATTGCACTGCATGATGCATACATCTCTGTTGTGGAGGCATTAAAACACGGCGGAATTGCTGAGCGTGCTACCGTCGATCTCCACTGGATCGATTCTGAGACATTAAATGATGACAATGCAAAAGAACTGCTCGGCGATATGGCAGGTATCATTGTTCCGGGAGGATTTGGTTCCCGCGGTGTCGAGGGTATGATCTCCGCAGCAAAATACGCAAGAGAAAACAACGTTCCATACCTTGGTCTCTGCCTTGGTATGCAGGTAGCCATCATTGAATTTGCAAGACATGTCTGCGGATTCCATGATGCACACAGTGTGGAGCTTGACCCGAACACCACACATCCTGTCATCGCACTGATGCCGGATCAGAATGGCGTGGAGGATATCGGCGGTACCTTAAGACTTGGCTCTTACCCATGTGTGTTAGATCCAACCTCTAAAGCCCGCGAGCTTTACGGTTCTGAAGAGATCCATGAGAGACACCGTCACCGTTACGAAGTCAACAATGATTTCCGTGCAGCACTTACCGAGGGCGGCATGAAACTCTGCGGTACCTCCCCGGATGGAAGAATCGTTGAGATGATTGAAATTCCGGATCACCCGTGGTTCCTTGCAACACAGGCTCATCCGGAATTCAAATCCAGACCGAACCGTCCACATCCGTTATTCAAAGGTTTTGTGGAAGCTGCTGTAAAGAACAGCATGAAATAAAGTTTAAACGCAAAAAGCTGACTTGCCGGTTTGCCCGGCAGTCAGCTTTTTTAATAATAATAAAATGTTCGTGCAACGTGCACTCTGTTATTTATTTTCCAAAGTAAGCATCCACCCCATTGGCAATCCCAGCCGCGATCTTCTGCTGATAATCGTCAGTCGCCATTTTAAGATCCTCATCCGCATTGGTCATGTACCCCATCTCAACGATCGTGACCGGAATCTGACACCAGTTGATACCGCTCATCGTATCTGTCTCCCAGACACCCTCACTTTTTGCACCGGTTGCCGCACACAGGGAACCTATGATGCAGTCGGAAAGTTTTCTTGAGTTCTGATAAATATTGGAGCAGTACGGGTTTGCTGCGGTCGGACAGATCGTCATCGCTCCGTTTGCCGCAGAGTTGGTACTTCCATTTGCATGAATGCGGATAAATGCTGCCGCATGATTATTATTGGCAACTGCCGCACGCTCGGAATTGCTGATATTGACATCATTGGTCGTCCGGATCATCAACACCTGATAGCCGCGCGCCGTAAGTTCCTGCTGCAGCTTTAAAGATACCTGAAGTGTCAGTTCGTATTCCGCAAGCCCGCTCGCCACACCTGTTGTACCGGAAGCAACTTTCGCTTTTGTCTCAGATGCGCCTGGCCCGATCGGCTCTTTTTCGTTATTTCCTTTTGCCTGATGTCCGGCGTCGATCACGACGAGATTACCGGAAATGTTTGTCTGGGCTGTATCTGTCTGCGTGTTTTCCATCTCAGCAGACTGCTCTGTGCCAGTCTGGGGATTTCCAGCCTCAGCAGACTGCTCTGTGTCCGCAGTCTGTGATGATGCACTCTCCTGCTCCGAATCTGCTTCTCCCTTAATCACCTCTGTTGTAATGATTTCTTCCGTTTCCCGGGTCTCCGTTGGTGCCAGCTCTGCCGGCTCTGTTTCTTCCGTCTGCTCTGTTTCCTGTGTTTTTGTCTGTGCAGTTTCTGTCGCTTCTGTCATGATCTGCTCCGACTCTGCCTCTGTCTGTTCTTGTGTTTCTGTGACATTTTTCTCTTCAGCAGACACCTGGGCAGATCCGTTTTCATCCGCTTTGCTGCCACATCCCGTCATAAAAGACGCCCCCGCCAGTATCGTACATAACAATAACGCCAGTAATCTTTTCTTCTTTTTTATATTGCCAAAACTCATATATTTCTCCATTCTTTTTGCTTATTATCTGTCTTCAATATTACATCTGATGCCTTACCACCGCATACTCATCATCCAGCTGGTAGTACGGACACTCTTTATAATGTCCCTGCATCAGGCGCGCAGCATCATCCTCGTCCATGTCCACTTCGCAGTAATATTCCTCATCATCTTCATCGTATACATTGTATACACAACTGTCACAGCTCGCCATAACATCCTCCAATTCTTATTGCCGTATTTTCCATATCCTGTCTGCTGCTTATCTTTCACTTCCGACTCTTCCGCAGAACATTATCTCCACGTTGAGATCACTTCTTCATAAAGCTGTTCTAAAAATTCTTTCAAAAGTGTGCGCTGGGTATCCCAGTATTTCTCAGTGATCTCGTCTCCGTCCGGTGTGTTTTCCGTCACATCCATAACTGCATCTAAGATCTCCGGGTTCAGATCATCCATCGCCTCCTGCACGGCAGCCTCAAAATCACAATACGCCTCACTGGTCAGGTATAGGATGAAATTCTCGCGGTTTAAATTTCTTGCCTCATAACTTCCGGTAAAAATATCATTTCCCACCGATGCGATCTGTTCGAACTCTTCCTTTACCGTTGTATAGTCAACCGGGCAGTAACTCTCCGTAAAAAATTTATCAAACACTTCTTTGTCAATCTTTTGTTCCATGCTGTTATCGTCTCCTTGCATTTTTTGCGTTCCCATGTTATTTTAGCATAGAAATCGTTCACAGAAAAGACCGCATATCTGCGGTAATCATGGGCAACCCACTACACGGGCAAACCGTTTACCATAATATAGAAGAAACGAGGTTTATTATGACTGAATATCAAAATCTTCCAAACGATCCTGCTATGCTTTTAAGTTTCGTCAATACACAGCTCCGCGACAATTATCCGTCTTTTTCTGAGTTTGTTGCCGCATTTCATGCAGATGCCGATGCGATCACTGAAAAATTAAAAATGATCGATTACGAATATGACGAAACCCAAAATCAGTTTGTATAACATTTATTCCGGTACTTCATCATTCAGATATTTTCTGACACGCTTCCAATTCGGATAAAACTGTGTCATATAGCCCCAGAACACGGCATTATGACTCGGTTCTAAAATATGTGTCAGCTCATGCACGACCACATACTCCAGACACTCCGGCGGCTTTTTCGCCAGTGCGAGATTGATATTGATGTGGTGTGTCCTCACATTGCAGGAACCCCAGCGTGTTTTCATCTGGCGTATCGTAACACCGGATGCCTTTACGCCCATGACGGGTTCCCATTTTGCAATCAATTTTTCCACGTCTCTTTTCAAAAGCAGTTTCTGCTGTTTTAATTCCGCTTCGCTTAATTGTCTTACTTCCCTGCGTCCCTCTTTCGCACGCAGATATTTTTCCCTGTAAACCCGGATCCAGTCGATCCGCTCCTTTGCAAAACGGTAAATCCGCTCGTCGCTCATCTGATGCGGCGCCGAAATGCGCACACTGCCATCCTCTTTACTGATACGCAGATACATATTTTTCATGCGTTTTTTCGTCACAATGATCGGGATCTCTTCTATCGTGAAACTGTATGTTTTTTCTCTCATATCCGGCCTTTCTGATAATTTTCTGAATTTTAATATGATGATGTTGGGGGCAAATAGTGCATTCACAACATAACGACTGGCAAATTGCACAAAGCCGAGACTGCTTTTGTGACTTTGGGAGAAAATTAGTAAATCTTAGACTGCCTGGTAATACACAGTGATGTTCTGCCACGGATGGCAGAACAAGGCAGCATCGAGTCATGGAGGACTCGTTGTTGCCGTTCACGTCACTCTGAGAAAACCTGACTCAGGCAGGCTTAGATTTTCTTATTTTCGTACAACGGAACAAAACAGACACGGCTTTGTGCAATTTGTCAATCAAGATGTTTAAATGCACTATCTGACCCCAACATCATATGATTCGATTATCCAAAAATGAAATCCACCTTTTGATAATCGAATCCCATAAATGAAGAAACCCCGGTAACATCACTGTTCCGGGGTTCCTCCGAGGAGTTTAGTTATGAAAATGTTAATCTATATAAAGGAAATTGCGTCGAAAGAATTGTCGGGATGTACAGCCTTTATTCTATACAACCTTGTTTAACAACCCGCCTGGGTAAGCGTTGTTAACTTCTTTCGATGGTTACAGTATACGGAAAAAATATGTCTTAAGTGTGACGATTTTCGAAAAGATTTATAAAAATCCTTATTTTTGTTTTTATATTTTATTTATAAATACAATTCTTTCCATATGATAATCTATGTTATAATAATGTTATAATAATGTTCTAACGTAACAGACAGGAGGACTTTATATGACCGAAACACCTTTATTTGAAAACCGAAGATACTGCGAAGAATGTCACTGTCTTCTTCCCACATCCTACGAGGGAACATTGTGTCCCCGCTGTTTAGAACAGGAACTTTTTCATCAGGTAAAAGAATATATTCAGTCAAACAACGCCACCGCTTATGATGTTGCAACACACTTTCATCTTCCGCTCAGCCGTATTAAAGAATGGATTGATGACGGGATGATCGAATACAAAGACATTCCCGGTCACAAACTTTAAATGACTATTTCAAAAATCCATTGATAATCTGTTCTTCCGCTTCTTTTTCTGTAAGTCCAAGTGTCATCAGCTTGATCAGCTGCTCTCCGGCTATTTTTCCGATAGCAGCTTCATGGATCAGATTTGCGTCAATATTGTTGGCAGTCAGCTGCGGACTTGCAGTCACACAGGCGTTATCCATAATGATGGCATCACATTCACTGTGTCCTGCACAGGCTGCATTACCATTCATAACGGAGAAAAATTCCTGTTTTGATTCCCCTTTTGCAACAGAACGTGACACCAGATTCACACTGGAATTATCCCCGTTAATATCCACATGAAAATCTGTCTTTGCGTACTGTTTTCCGTGTGTCATGATCTTCTCATGAATTTCTAAAGATGCATTTTCTGCAAGATCACCTTTTGTCACACGGACTGTGGAATCGATTCCTTTGATCTGTGTCGTCTCCATCTCCATATGTGCGCCCTCTTTTAAGTGGACGATGGTCTGCGGATTCATGATATTCTCTCCGTTGCCGTCTCCCTCGCCGTAATGGCGCTCAATGTAGCGGACTTTTGCATTTTTCTCCAGATAAAACGTATGCACACCGTCATGTTTGGAAGTATCTACACCACAGTTATGGATCCCACATCCTGCCACGATCGTGACATCTGCACCCTCACCGATATAAAAATCATTGTAAACACATTCCTGCATTCCACTTTCACTCAAAAGAACCGGAATGTGTACACTCTCATTGACCGTTCCCGGTTTGATGATAATATCGATTCCGTCCTTATCAGTCTTTGTTACAATATCAATATTTGCAGTTGTATTTCTTCCGAGTTTGGTTCCGTTGGCACGAATGTTATAGGCACCCTCCGGGATCTCGTGCAGTCCTGCCACCTGCTCTAATAAATTTTTCTGTATTAAATCCATTTTTATCCTCACTTCCTCATACTCATACATTACAGCTTGCTGGTCAGTGTCTCACAGGCCCCTGCTGTATGAAGCAGTTCCGGAAGTACTTCTTCCTTGGTTCCGATTGTCTTAACCTGTCCGTTTGCGATCACCACGATCTTATCTGCAATGTCTAAAATACGCTCCTGATGTGAAATGATAAGAATCGTTCCCTGAATCTCATCACGCATTTTTTCAAATACCCTGATCAGACTGTTAAAACTCCAGAGATCGATTCCCGCTTCAGGCTCATCAAAAATGGAAAGCTTTGTTCCGCGTGCCGTGATCATCGCGATCTCAATACGCTTTAACTCACCGCCGGAAAGACTGCCATTGATCTCACGGTCAATATACTCTCTCGCACACAGACCAACCTCCGATAAGATCTCACAGATCTCATTCACCGTCATCGTTCTTCCTGCTGCGATTGTGATCAGATCTTTGACTGTCAGTCCTTTAAAATGTACCGGCTGCTGAAATGCATAGCTGATGCCATGTTTTGCACGCTCGGTAATATCAAGTTCTGTAATATCCTCTCCATCTAAAATGATCTGACCGGATGTCGGCTTGATGATTCCGGCAATGATCTTTGCAAGTGTGGACTTTCCTCCACCGTTCGGTCCGGTGATCGCCACAAAATGCTCATCGATCGTAAGGCTGACATCTTTTAAGATCTCTTTGTTGTCCTGATTGTCCTCTACCTCATAAGTGATATTTCTTAACTCTAACATTTCTTCCTCCGTCTGCGTTTCGCCGCTTATCTTACCACGGAACGCGGATATTTTACCATAACTTCATTGAGCATCTCATCATCCGGCTCAAACTCATAACGCACAAGTCCTTTTTCGCCCTTTGCGATCAGCTCATACACCTTTGCCTCCGGGTCACCGGAAGTCAGATTTTTATATGCCAGATTCTTGTCATTTTCGTATTTGTATACGCTTCTGTCACCTCTTGGAGCAAATCCAAGTACATCATCCATCTGCACGCTGCCGATGGCTTTACGTTTGCTTTTTGCCTTGATCCGTGCAAAGCGGAGCTCTCCATCATAATAGGTATATTCGTACTCTATATCCGAACGAAATGCCTGAAAATACCATACCAGTGCAAATGCGATTCCCGGGATCAGAAAAATAACCGGATTCACAAATGTAGCCAGCAAAAACATCAGGCAGGCAAGGATAAACCATGCTGTAGTTAACATTTTTTTGGAACCTGTTTTCTTTTTCGGAACGATCACTAATTTCTCATGCATATAATCTTCTCCTGTTTTCTTATATTTACCTGTTTTTTGACATACTCTTTTGGGCAGGCTGCCTTTTCCACCATCGTGGAACTGGTTCTATTTCACATACATCAGCATCTCTTTTGCAAGTCTGCCACAGGTCATACTTCTTATATTATCATGTAACAACTTTTCAGGCAAGGGCTGTCCCTCCATTCTCTGCATAAATACAGGAAATTTTATACATTTTTTATTTTTCTGTACATCGCACCTGTTATCGTGTAAAATAAAAAGAAATAGTATTTTCGTAATTTTTCGCAGTTTTGCAACACATTTTTTACAAACAATAACTTTTTATCATGGAGAACAAAAAAATGATCAATTATCAATATGAAAAAGAAGCATTTTCCACATTTAAAAATGGAATCCGCCGTGAATGGGCGTTGACCAACGGCATCGGCGGTTATGCCGGAAGTTCCCTGATCGGTGCACACAACCGGACTCATCAGGGTTATCTGATCGCGAGTCTCCACCCGCCGATCGAGCGCTATCTTGTTTTTTCCAAGATCAATGAATCTCTGTCCGTATTTGCAGCAGAAAGCACTGGCAGTTCTGACGAAAAATTTCATCCCATTACGGACACGTTAAAAAAAGGATCTGTTCCAGCTGTATCTGCAGTGTATAACCTTGAGACTTCACAGCATAAGAAAAATGGCGAAACCTGTTACACACAGGGGCAGGAATATCTCGTCTCTTTTTCTTATGACGGAAGTGTTCACTACACATACCAGGCGGGCGATATCACGCTGAAAAAACATATCTGCTTAAAACATGGTGCCAATGTGTGTGCCATTGCCTATGAAATCGAAAATAATGGTCCGGATGCTTCTCTCACGCTGGTTCCGCTTTTTAATTTCCGTGAACACAGCGCATCCAGCCGCCCGGAAGATTTTCATTTTCGTACTTCCCTGATCGACAATTCACTCTGCCTGATCCCGGAAAGCCATCCTGATACTGCCATTTTGTTCCAGACCAGTGAAGGTATTTTTTCCGACCATACGCCTATGTTCGATATTGACATGCAGCTTCAGACCGAGGTCGATCTTGAGACGGACGGACTCGACTGTCATTATTGTCCACATGAAGTCACTGTTTTTCTTCCGGCGAAAAGCCACAAACAGATTTCCGTGCTCTGTTCCATGATCGCTGCCGATGAAACATTTACAGATATCACGGCAGATACCGCTTTTGACATTTTAAAAGAACGGGAAAAGTATACAAAATCACTCTACGAAATGGCAGGTATCCACGATGATTTTGCAGATCGCCTGGTTCTCGCCGCGGATCAGTTTCTCTGTGACCGTGCTTCTACCGGCTATAAAACCGTGCTTGCCGGGCTTCCATGGTTTACGGATTGGGGCCGTGACACGATGATCGCATTTACCGGACTGACGCTCTGCACCGGGCGCAGAAAAGATGCAGAGGAAATCCTTTTAACTTTTTCCAAATACATCCGTCACGGGATCGTGCCAAACATGTTCCCGGACGACAATGCCGCTCCGCTTTATAATACAGCGGACGCTTCCCTGTGGTATTTTTATGCAGTATGGCAGTATCTGCAGTATTATCCGGATACCGCTGCCAATGCGTTTGTACAGGAAAATATTTATCCTCATTTGAAGGAAATCATTTCCGCTTACAAAAACGGCACAGATTTCAGTATTTATATGGAGGAGGACGGTCTCATCCATGCCGGAAGCGGTCTTGACCAGATCACCTGGATGGACGTGCGTGTCGGTGACTGGGTTGCCACCCCGCGCCACGGAAAACCGGTGGAGATCAATGCGCTCTGGTATAATGCGCTGAAGGTCATGGAGGAACTTGCCCGGCGGTATGAAGGAGACGATGTTTTGGTTACTGGCGGTTCTGCCACGAGTTCCAGCAGTGAGGTTTCGGGTTCTGCCACGGTTTCCGGCAATGAAGTTTCGGGTTCTGGCGGTTCTGCCCAGGGTTTAGGCAGTCATGTTTCGGTTACTGGCGTTTCCGCCACGAGTCTGGGCAGTCATGTTATGACCTCCCACAATTATGCTGCACTTGCGGAACTTGTAAAAGCATCTTTCTGCCAGAAGTTCTGGTGGAAGGAAGAAGGCTGTCTTTACGATGTCGTGGACGGGGATGAGCCGGATGACCATCTTCGCCCAAACCAGATCTATGCGGTGTCACTGCCTTTTACCATGTTATCGAAGGAGCAGGAAGCAAAAATCGTCGCATTTGTCAAAAAATATCTTTATATAGGCTGCGGACTTCGCTCTCTCACCAGTGACCATGCGGACTATCACGGCATTTACTGTGGTTCCCTGCCAAAGCGTGATGCAGCTTACCACCAGGGTACGGCATGGGGATTTCTGCTCGGCGGTTTTCTGTCCGCTTACGCAAAAGTCCACGATCACTCGCCGGAATGTACCAAAGAGCTGCTTTCCCTGCTCGGGCCGGTGCGTCATCATCTGACCGACAACGGCTGCATCGGCTCGATCTCCGAAATCTTCGACGGGGATGCACCTCACAATCCAAGAGGATGCTATGCGCAGGCATGGAGCGTCGGCGAGACACTGCGTGCTTATATGCAGGATGTGCTGCCGTATATGTAACTTCCGTCCTGCTATCCTGCTATACGCATGATATACAAATGTACTGACATGCGTTACCGTATAATATAATCTCTCGACAGCAAGGTCAAAAAACATATCACTTTACAATTTAACTGATGCACACAATGGGTGAAACCTCGGTATTTAAATCTGGTTTCACCCATTTTTTCTAACTATTTAATGACTTTCTATTGATTTTGGGCGAAATCTTCCTTTTTCTACTCATTTCGCCCTGGTTTTTCCGATTCTGTGGGTTATTCTGATTGATTTCACCTCTATTTCACCCATTCTACCCCATATTGAAGTATATTCCCGTAAAAACCGGACGAAATCCCTTTGTAATGTGCAGTTTTCGCCCATTCTGTTTCAAACTAAACGAATTGGGTTTACGTTACTTTTATTTTTGTGCGCTGCGCTGGCAATGTGGCATATGCTTGCTCTAAAATGACCCGTCTATGTTTTCCTAATTATTGCGAAAATTCATATTATTAAAAAAATTTGCATTTTCTGCTTGACAGCAAAGCCATTTTCCTTTAAAATAAGTTTTGTTGTGAGACGCCCAGTTAGCTCAGTTGGTAGAGCAGAGGACTGAAAATCCTCGTGTCTCTGGTTCGAT
>ERZ772858.2143-NODE-2143-length-16019-cov-5.336131_pt1 | contig 16019 bp, 11 predicted proteins | sample MGYA00512136_ERZ772858 | MGnify/ENA primary metagenome ERZ772858 (study PRJEB29015, sample SAMEA2737726) | human gut metagenome | biome: human gut; feature: human-associated habitat; material: faeces | place: China | collected 2012 ...
AGTTCTATTTTTTATATTTCTATACACTTTGTTGGCATGCAATACAACATAACCTTAGGAAATCCGTAACACCACCTGTAAGCGGCAGTTCATAACCTAACCCCCGGTTATTCATATCTCAATGCATCGATCACTTCCATCTTGGCTGCCTTGTTTGCAGGATAGTATCCGAAGAATACTCCTGTCAGCATGGAGAAGAATAAGGAAAGTACAATAGCGGATAAAGACGGCCGTACCGACATAATAATGTAGCTTGAATATTCAGAATACATATTCTGGATCACAAACTCCGCTGCTTTGCCTAATACAAATCCATTAAACACCCCGATCAATATCCCGATCATTCCACCAAAGATACAGAGTACGATCGCTTCTATGACAAACTGCATACGGATGGTGCTCCTCTTCGCTCCAAGTGCCATCCGGACACCGATCTCCCTTGTACGCTCGGTAATAGACACAAGCATGATGTTCATGACACCGACACCGCCTACGATCAATGAGATCAATGCAATGCCGGACACTGCGATCGTGATCACATTAATGACGGTATTGATCATTCCCATATCAGACGCCATATTATAGGTAGTAACATGGAAATTTTTATTGTTTGCATATTTCTCTTCAAAAAAGTTTGTAACATCTGTCGTTGCCTGATCGATATCAGCCAGGGAATTGACCATCAGGTTAAAGTTTGTGTAACCGGACTGATCCTTTCCCATCAGCTTAAAACAGGTCTGGATTGGAATAAACATTGTAGTATAACGGTCTTTTTCCGGGACGCTGGTGTCCACCTTGCCAAAAAGTGCTGCATTATATTCGTATATGCCTACAATTGTAAAATTATATAGATTTCCATCGCTGTCTGCATAAGTGATCTGTTCTCCTATTGGATTCTCATCTCCAAAATACTGCTTTGCCATGGTATCAGCCACAATGCAGACGTTCTTCTTTGTTTTGTTATCCTGTTTTGTAAGGTTTCTTCCGGCATACATCTTTAATTTCATATAATCAATATACTCGGAAGTAGTCCCCTGAACGGATACATTGGCATAAGTATTTTTATCCTGCCGGATCTGTCCGTTTCCAAGAAATTCAGAAGCTGCTATTCCATCAAATTCATCCGGATATTTTTCCACCAGTTCATCGATCATCTCCTGTGTCACAAAGTCCGATGTTTTCATTTCCGGGTATTCCCAGGTATCCCAGTCTGCATCATCTTCCGGATATCTTGCATCCACATATGCCTGAACCGTATTGCCACCCAGTGAATTTAAGGTGGATGTCAAAGTAGTCTGAATGGAATTACCGATCGTCGTGATTGTGATGACTGCACTGATACCGATGATGATTCCTAACATGGTCAGAACCGAACGCATTTTATTGCTGAAAATACTGGTGATCGCCTCTTTTATATTTTCCAAAAACATCAGCCTTCACCTCCATTATCTGACACGATATTACCATCTAAGATCGTAACGATCCGTTTTGTCTCCGCCGCAAGTTCCTGTGAGTGTGTGATCAAAACGATGGTTTTTCCCTGCTCCTCATGCAGCTTATGGAAAAGATCCATGACCATATGTCCGGTCTTGGAATCCAATGCTCCGGTCGGCTCATCCGCTAAGATGATCGCCGGATCATTGATCATTGCGCGTGCGATCGCCACCCTCTGTTTCTGTCCACCGGAAAGCTCGTTTGGTTTATGAAAAGCCCGTTCCTCCATGCCAACCATTTTTAACATTTCCATGGCACGTTCTTTTTGATTTTTTTCCTTCTCAGTACTATATAACAGCGGAACCATGACATTTTTTAATGCATTTGCCTTCGGAAGAAGGTTAAAATTCTGGAAAACAAAACCGATTCTTTTGTTCCGGATCGCACTTCGCATGGAATCATCCATTTTATTTACATCTTTTCCCTCCAGAAAGTAAGTTCCCTCAGTCTGACGGTCCAGGACACCGATAATATTCATCAATGTACTTTTTCCGGAACCGGACTCACCGACGATGGAGACAAATTCTCCCTGATCGACTGACAGGCTGATCCCATTTAAAATCTGCAGTTCATTCGGCTTGCCTATGTAATAACGTTTTATAATATTCTCCATACGGATTACTGGTTCACTCACGATCATTCTGCCTCCGTACTCATCATGCCTTCTGTGTCAAGTGCCTGATTGGAATATATCTGTTCCGGAGTAAACACATGACCTTCGGTGACAGAAAATGTATTATCGTAGATCAGCTGGTCGCCCTCTTTCAGATCGCCGCCTGTCACTTCTGTATAATAGTCTACCTCTTCACCGACTTTGATATTTTTCCGGACTGCGGTTGCTGTTCCATCTTCATTTGCTTCCGCTACCAGAACATAGGAATCTCCGTTGTCATCCTGCCGGATCAGATCATATGGAACTGCAAGCTGTGTACCTCTGTCTTTGATCACAATTTTGGCTTTTGCACTCATTCCAACCAGAAGTTCTGTGTTGTCGATCGTGATCTCTGCAGAATAACCGCTTGAGGTATTGGTATCTGTACCGTTTGTGTTGGTGGACTGATTTTTTACTCTGACCACACGTGTTACCGTACCTTTGATCTCTTCATCCCCCGTTGCATCCGTTGAAACGGTTGCAGGCATTCCTTCCTGGATCTTTAAAATGTCAGCTTCCTCAACATTTACGACTACTTTTAAGGAAGATGTATCCACGATTGTGATCATGGTTGTTCCTGCTGTGTTTTTATCTCCGACTGATACATTGACGGCTGTGACAACTCCACTGATCGGTGCAGAAAGTGTACAGTCTGCAAGCTGCTTCTGTAACTGCTCCAGCTGGTCTTTTGACTCTGTGGTCGTGCTTGCCTGGTATTTTTGCATGTCAACGGTATTCTGGGCAGATGCAACGCTTCTGTCTGTGTTTTTTAGCACAGATGCATAATTGTCGTTTGCGGAATCCAATGCATTTTGTGCTGTCTCCAAAGATGATTTAAAAACATCTAATTTTCCATCATACTCAGAAGTATCTTTGTAGTTGTTTTTCAGATAATAAATATAATCCTCACACTCTGATACCTTTTTCTTATATTTATCAACATCAGCCTGTGCTTTATCGATCGTCTTCTGTGCTGCATCCAGTGCATCCTGCTGATCCTGTTTGTTCTGGGTAAGACTGTTCTGCTTCTGTGCCTCATCGTTTGCTGCAACAGCATTCGCATTATTAATATTTGTCTTTAACTCTGCAATCTGTTTTTCAATATCCTTCTGATCCAATGTCACAAGCGGATCACCCTCTTTTACAATGTCACCCACCTGAACGTTCACGGCTGTGATCTCTGCTGCTGCAAGGGACATGACATTTGTCTTGCTCTGTCCTGCGATCGTTCCCTTCAAAGAAACTGAATCGGATAAATCCCTTTTCTCTACCGGTTCTACCTCAACCATATTCGCTGCTGTCTCAATCTGTGAAGTCATATTTTTAACAGCGCTGCCGATCAATACAATTACAATAGCTGCAATCACTAAAACGATCAGCCATACTTTCTTCTTTTTCTTTGGTACTTCAGCCACTTCTGTCTTTTTTTCTTTTTTATGAAAGAAATGCTTTTTTTCCTTTACATTGTTGTCTTCCATGCTTACATGATCTCCTTTTTTTCCTTGTCTTTTTTGACCTATGGCAAATTGTACCATATTGTTTTCAGAAAAAAAGGGGATTAATGCAATCTTAATATTTCTTTCACGTTTCTTTATGAAAAGGAACGATTTCTAAAAAAGGTCTAAAAAATTATCTGGCATTTTTCGTTCCTTTTGCTGCTAACTAACACAAGTCCCGCCAACAGCAAAACCGGGAAAAGAATCGAGGTTCCAATTCCCACGCGCAGATTATTGGAAAACGCACTCGAAACAAATCCCACGAGTGTCGGTCCACCGGAACAGCCAAGGTCTCCTGCCAGCGCAAGCAGTGCAAAAAGCACTGTACCACCCCGCTTTAAGGATGTGGACGCTTTGCTAAACGTTCCCGGCCACATAATTCCAACTGAAAAGCCGCAGATTGCGCAGCCCACAAGCTTTACCGCCGGAACCGGCACAAATGCGATCAGCAGATAAGAGCCAATGCAAAGCAGCGTACTTAATTTCATAAACTGATCCAGATCGAATCTGTCTCCATATTTTCCATAAATCAGGCGGGAAGTTCCCATTAAAATAGAGAATGCCATCGGTCCCACCAGATCACCGATCGTTTTGGTGATTCCAAGTCCCTGCTCCGCAAACGTTGATGCCCACTGGCTCACCGCCTGCTCGGATGCACCGGAGCACACCATCATGATCATTAAAAACCAGAATACTTTTTCCCGGAAAAGTTCTCCCATGGTCATGCCCTTCTCGCCCTCTTCATGCAGACTGTAGATTGGCACTTTTGTGAATAAAATCATATTGCAGGTCGGAATGATCACCCACAACAGTGTGAGGATTTTCCAGTGTTCCGTTCCAAACAGTGCGAAAAACACTGTGGAAAATAAAACAACGCCGGTACATCCCCAGCAGTAAAAGGAATGTAAAAGGCTCATTGCTGCTTCCTTATTATCCGTCGGGCATGCCTCAATGATCGGGCTGACTAACACCTCCAGCAAACCGCCACCCACTGCATAAATCACGACCGACATTAAAATGCCAACAAACGGATCTGCGAAAAGTTCCGGCAAAACCGTGAGCAGTACCAGCCCTGCCGCCGCACAGATATGTGCAATAATCACAGATGCCCGGTAACCGATTTTATCAATGAATCCCGCCGAGAGCAGATCTATCAGAAGCTGTATCACAAAATTAATCGTAATAAGCAGTGTGATCTTCGTCAGTGGAATCTGGTATGTTTTCTGAAATGTCACGAATAACAGCGGAACAAAGCTGTTGACAATCGCCTGAACAATATAACCGATAAAACAGGCGTATGTTGTTTTTTTATAGTCTTGTTTCATTTTTATCCTCGCTTTTTATATGTGTCTTAAGCCGAAGCCTCCTTCTTTTATATCACATAAAGTTCCTTTTTGAAAGAAAAAATCACCTTCCATGACATTACGCACGGCAATTGTCCTGAAAAGTGATTTTATCACGCATTTTTTTATAAACGCTTCTACTTTACTCTATTTTTCATACAAAAATTCTTCCGGCAGTGCCACGTTGAAATCTTTTGCAAGATCACGGAAATTATCCGGTGTGATGGTCTGTCTCTTATTCGGCTGCATTGACAACATTTTCACAAGGATCTCTGCGGATTTTTCAGCGGTATGCATTAACCCAAATGTCAGGTCAAAATCTTCTCCCGAAGCAAACATTCCGTGATGCGCCCAGATTGCAAGATTGTATTTCTTCATTAATTCACTGGTTGCCACTGCGATGTCACGACCGCCCGGAACCATCCACGGAACAACGCCGACACCTTCCGGGAAGATAACCGGGCATTCTGTTGACATTTCCCATAATTCTCTTGTAAACACCTTATCTTCCAGTGGCAATACAAAAGTCAGCGCAATAATATTGGTTGGATGTGCATGGTAAATTACTCTGTGATTCCCACCTGTCGCGATCATTTTTACCTCATGGTTCATCAGATGGGTTGGCAGTTCGGAGGTTGGTCTGCCACCGTTCACCAGCCCCCACACGATATGGTAGTTTTCCCCTTTCTCATCCAACTCGATGATACAGATGGAATCCTCCGGTTTGATGATCACATTGCGGAAATATTTACCGCTTCCGGTTACAATAAAATATTCCTTTGCAAGTTTTGGAACTGTCGTTCCGATCGGCTGCCATTCTTTCGGTTCAAAATCTTCCTTTACGGCTTCCACTTCTTCCAGCCGGATACGATAGGAAAGGTTTCCGCCATTTCTCTCGTGCCATCCCTACTCCCATCCATCGTTTGCCGTGCGGATAAAATTCTTTACAAATTCTGTATCTAATACTCTCATTTTTCTTTCCTCCATTTTGGTTTTCTATCATTGATTTTGTGTTCAAAACTAACTGCATTCTTTTTTACATGGTTTGTCTGGCTATCGATTTAACAGTACTTCTTTCTCATATCTCTCTACTTCTGCAAACCAGTTCTTATCTGCGGGAACTCCACATTCCTCACAGTATTTGGTCCATACATCTCCAAATGGAAATGTCTTTAATTCTTCCTGCATGACCATCAGCTCGGTCAGGCGATTCTCATCCTGTAATTTTTTAAGTTCTGCATTCGGTGTACAGAGCGCCGATAATAATGCTTTCTGCCAGCTTCTAAATCCCACAGTCCATGCACTGATGCGGTTGATACTTGCATCAAAATAATCCAGTGCCATATGCACCCTGTCAATCGCATCACATCTTACGATCTCTTTTGCCATTTCTTTTGTCTCATCATCGAATAAGACGACATGGTCTGAATCCCATTTTACCGGTCTTGTAATGTGAAGTGCGATCTCCGGGAAATAGCACAGTAATGCCGGTATTTTATCCGACACTACTTCTGTAGGATGATAATGTCCATTGTCCATCAGCGGAAGGACATTCTCGTGTGTCGCCGCAAATGTCAATGTAAACTCGGCTGATCCCGCTGTGTAAGACTCCACACCGATTCCGAATACCTTAGACTCCACACATGGTTTTACCAGCTTTGGATCATGCGGTTCTGCAATGATCTGTTCGATAGAATCCTTATATCTCATGCGCGGTCCCATTCGGTCTGCCGGAATATCTTTGTATCCATCCCCAATCCAGATATTCATCACACATGGAACACCTGTCTCTTTTGCAAAATATTCCGAAATGCGGATACATGCTTTTCCATGCTCGATCCAGAATCTTCTTGTCTCCTCGTCCGGGCTTGTCAGTGTCAGTCCGTCTTTTACTCTGTTATGTGAGAAAAATGTCGGATTGAAATCAATCCCAACATGGTATTTCTTTGCAAAGTCTACCCATTTTCTGAAATGCTTTGGCTCTAATTTGTTGCGGTCTGCAAATTCGCCTTTCTCAAAGATTGCATAGCTTGCATGAAGATTTAATTTCTTTTTGCCGGGCATGAGGCTCATCGCCTCTTCCATGTCCTGCATCAGCTGTTCCGGTGTCTTTGCCTTTCCGGGATAGTTTCCGGTTGTCTGGATTCCACCGGTCAAAGGTCCGTCATGGTCAAATCCTGTCACGTCATCGCCCTGCCAGCAATGAAGTGATACCGGAATTTCTTTTAATTTTGCGATCGCTGCATCTGTATCAACACCGACATCTGCATACATTTTCCTGGCCGCTTCATATCTTTCCTGTACCGTCATAAAATTTTTACCTCACCTTTCTGCCGGGCACAACATCCGCTTCCGGCATATATTTTTTCTGATATTCCTGATTGCTATTTCTCATATTTTTTTATTTCAAAAGACTCAAAGATACATTTTCTTGCAGCCTGTAAATTTTCAAGTTCTCCTGCTGCAATGATCTGCGCCGTCAGATTTCCGATGGCTGTTGCCTCTGTCGGACCGGCATAAACGGTCTTTCCGGTTGCCTTTGCAGTCAGTTCATTCAAATACGCCGCATTGGCTCCTCCGCCGACAACATGGATGCTTTCATATGTAATTTCTGACATCTCCTCGATCTCCCGGATCGTCTGTGCGTAGCATTGTGCAAGACTGTTATAAATCACGCACGCTGTTTCTGCGATTCCCTCCGGTATCCGCTGTCCGGTCTCTGCGCAGGCTTTTTGCACTTCTTCTGTCATGCTTTGCGGTGCTAAAAAACGGTCGTCATTACAGTCTACCAAAGATGCAATGTCCGCCCTTGCCGCCGCCTCGCAGATCTCTCCGAATCCCTGCTTTGGTGCCAGTTCTTTTCGGACCGACTGTATCATCCAGAGTCCCATGATATTTTTCAGATAACGGAAACGATATTCATATCCTCCCTCGTTCGTGAAATTATGAAGTCTGCTTTCCGGTGAACAGTCTGCTTTTTTTAATTCTGTCCCCATCAGTGACCACGTTCCGGAACTGATGTAAATGGTATTGTCCTCATTTGTCGGAACTGCCATCACTGCGGAACCGGTGTCATGTGTTGCCGGTAAGACGACTTCACAATCAAATCCGACCTCTTTCTGAATTTCTTTCGTCAGATTTCCCAGTACGATTCCCGGCTTCTTTATTTTCTGAAAAATCTGTTTTGGATATCCTAACATTTCGATCAGCTCATAATCCCAGTCTTTTGTTTCCGGGGATACTAACTGTGTCGTGGTTGCATTCGTATATTCTGATGCCTTCTCTCCTGTCAAAAGATAATTAAAATACTCCGGGATCATCAGCATGGTCTCTGCGTGTTCGAGAATTTCGGGATTGTTGGATTTTACCGCCATCAACTGATAAATGGTGTTGAAAATCTGCTTCTGGATGCCTGTTCTCTCATATAACTTTTCTTCCGGGATGATCTCATAGACTTTCTCATCCATTCCTGCTGTACGGCTGTCCCGATAACCGACTGCATCTCCAAGCATTTTATTCTCTTTATCCAACAGGACAAAATCAACTGCCCAGGTATCAATCCCCATACTCACCGGGCTTTTTCCCGCTTTTTTACACTTTTTCATTCCCTCTAAAATTGCTCTGAAAAGTGCTTTTACATTCCAGCATCTCTGTCCGTTCTCTTCGGTCATTCCATTCGGAAAACGATATATTTCTTCCAATACCATTTTTCCGTCTTCCATATGTCCTAATATGTGTCTGCCGCTGGAAGCCCCAATGTCGATTGCAAGATAATACTGCTCCATAGTTTCCCCCTCTCCTGCATCTGTGTTCCTTTTCTATTTTTTATTTTAGGAAAAAAATGAGCGCAAAAAAAGAACACTTTTTGTTCAAAAAAGTGTCCTTATTTGCCAAAATTATTTTCAACAGAGCCACTGATAGGTTCCTGCCTCCACTGTCTCTTTCTTTCCGTCTGGCAGAACCACTTCCGATTTTACTGGCGTATTCAATGAGATATGACAGCCATCCTCCTCATACTTCCAGGAGCTTTCAATTTTTCCTGCTCTTGAGAGATAACTTCCGCTCACACCGCCAAGCCGTCTGTCCGGATACGGCTCGAAATGCAATTCTGCAAAACCCGGTTTCTGTGGTTTGATTCCGAGAATATACTGATAATAAAATTCTCCGACACTGCCAAATGCATAGTGATTGAAAGAAACCATATTGTCGCCGGAACCTGCCATTTTCTCTTCGTTGACCGTTCCATCCGGCTTTAATGCATCCCAGCGTTCCCACGTCGTGGTCGCACCGCATTTGACCTGATACATCCAGCCCGGACAGCCTTCCTGTAGCAGGATATCATAGGCGAGTTCTGTCTCTCCCGCTTCCACTAAAAGTGGAAGCAGATGTTCCGTTGCAAAGAATCCTGTCTGGAGACCATTTTTGCGGATATTGGCAGCAAAATTCTTCTTCACCAGTTCCCGCAGTTCTCCCTCCGGCAATACAAATTTTAATGCCATAATATAAGCAGACTGATAATCTTTTGCCACAATTCCTTTTTTGCTCACGAATTTCTCAATATATGCTTTCGTTGTGGCTTCCAGCTGTCTGCGGTATCTGTCTGCATCAGCTTTTTTCCCAAGACGCTCTGCCGTCTCGCTGATGACCTTCAGATCATGTACGATAAAGGCATTCGATACCGGATTGTTGTGCATTGCCTGCCATGCGATCCCTTTTCCCATTGCAAGCCAGTCTCCCAAAGAAGGTCCAATCCAGAGATTTTTCTTTCCCATTTTCCGGATTTCCGCCTCCACAAAAAGTTTCATGCTCTCGTACTGGCGTGGCAGTGCTTCCTCGTCTCCAAACTGCTGATAGAGCATTTCCGGTAAAATTGTGACTGCATTTCCCCAGCCTAACATGCTGATAAAACCAATTCCGGCAGGTCCGGTCTGCGGCACAGTGGCACACACATACCCTTCCGTGTTGTCAAGCTGTCCCAGTTCCAGATCACGCAAAAAGTTTTTCCAGAAATCATTGGTGTCAAAATTGTAGGCTCCGGTGCGTGCAAACACCTGACCATCCCCGGTATAACCCATACGTTCATCCCGCTGCGGACAGTCGGTCGGCACTTCCACATAGTTGGATTTCTGCCCCCAGACCTGATTCTCATATAACTTCTGAACCATTGGATTCTCACACGAAAAGTATCCGGTGCGCTTCATATCGGTGTGAAGCGCATACGCTTTGATCATGCCCGACTGATAATCTACGCCTGAGAGTTCCATATATCGAAATCCCATATAGGTAAAACGCGGACGGTATTTTTTCTTTTCCGCTCCGGCATGATAGATGATAGTTGCCTTTGCTTTCCGCAAATTGGAAGTGTAAAGACTTCCATCTGCATTTAAAATCTCTCCGTGGCGGATTGTAATTGTCTCATTTGTGAGAAAAGAAGGATTAATTTCAACAATTCCAGCAAAGTTCTGTCCAAAATCAAGAATCGTCACTTTTCCTGTCTGCTTTGCCTCTTTCACCTCCATCTCTTCCTGTAACGTGACTTCGGTCAATGTCGGCTCCAACGCAAAATCCAGTTCGTTTTTGAAAGATACCGGATGTCCGATCACCTGATTTCTTCCATCCGCAAAATAAATCTCACCGTCATACTCCCCGGCGTATTCGTAAGGAGATTCCAGTTCGTCCGTCTGCTCGCCGGATACAATGTCCCGGACGCCACCCGCATCCTCGATGTTTAAAATCCACGATACTGCAGGTTTTTCCCCGTAAATCTGTGTCTTGTTCTCACAGAGGAAACGGCCGCAATACCAGCCCTGTCCAAGATAAACCCGCAATGTGTTCTCACCCTCACGAAGCAGTGCGCTCACCTCATGAGTCTGGTAAAGCACACGCCTCGGATAGTAGGAATATCCTGGTGCAAACATCTGTTTTCCGATTTTGACGCCATTGATCTCTGCCTCATATACTCCGAGTGCGGTTGCTGTGAACACTGCTTTCTTCACATCTTTCACGGTAAATTTCTGCTCATATACAAATACCTCTCCCTCGCGGTACCCGCGGTCTGAGGTGATAAAATGCATTTTCAGTTCTTCCATTCCCTGCGTTTCCTCCTTCCAGCTATGCACTAACGAACATACTGATTCATAAACTCTGCACTTAACTCCATGGACTTTAACGGAGAATTGTCCACCCAGTTTTTGTGGCTTTCTAAGATCACTGCATCCACGTTCACTTTTTCTGCCTGCGTGATCAGGGAAACAAGATCCATGTTTCCATAGCCGAGTTCCATGCTGTCCGATTTTAAGATCGGTGTCATGGCAGGTTTTGACAGTCTTGTTCCACGGTCATTGATATGGTAAAGCTTCATTCTTGTGTCAAGCTTTCTCATCAGTTCCAGTGCATTTACGCCTGCTTCTGTTGGCCAGTAGGAATCCAGTTCAAAATTCACACACGAAGCATCCGTCTCAGAGAGGATCAGATCATATGCCGTTTTTCCCGGTTCAACTTTCAAAAATTCACAGTTGTGGTTGTGATATAAAAGCTCCACGCCCGCCTCTTTTAAAATTTTTCCGGAAGCATTTAAGTCCTGACACAAGCCAAGCACTGCATTTTTATCGGAATAATCAAAACGGTACATTCCGGTGATGGCCACGTATTTTGTGCCAAATTTTTCAGCCTCTCTGATAACAGTCTCCGGCTCTCTTTTTATCGTGCCAAGATCCTCATGGATACTTGTCACGGCAAGTCCTGCCTCTTTCACGAGGGCATTCCAGTCATAATCCCCGCCTTTTCCGACCGGCATACCGGCTGCTTTTGTGAGCATTCTGACCAGAAAAGAGGTCGGTTTTATCATAAACCCATTCAGTTCAATGCCGTCATATCCGGCCGCTTTGATCCTCTTTAAAGATTCTGCTGCCTGTTTTTCATTCTTTGTCACAGTTCCAAGCATAATCTGCTGTATTGCTTTTGTCATGTTCGTAACCATCCCTTTCCTATGCCTGATTTTTCGGGATTTTCTGTAATGCGTCGTTAAGCGCTTTCATCTGTTCCTCGCTCACTGCGTCACCTGCCTGTTTTAAAAGGCTGACTAATGTCATCCGCTGCATCATGCGCTGCAATGCCGGGTTATCTTTCACACTTTCTGCCACATCGCCACGGCTTGCTGATGCCTGCGCCATCAGACGTTGTACGATCGCATTTGCCATCTCGTTCTGTGCAAGCTCGCCGAGCGTATCCGAGATAGAATAATGGTCTGCCTTAAAATCATCCCTGTCAAACCAGTTGACAACATCTCCCTGTTTGTTAAATATATAATCTTGATTTGATTTTTCTACTTTTTTTACAGTAATCTCGTCTTCACAGGTACCGGACACTGCCCTAATTTTGTGTGTTCCTGTGATTGGAACTTTGAATTTAAATACTTTGGAACCTTCGGATGTTTCTCTCTCCACGCCATCCACAAAGAGTGTGACGCTCTGCTCATTGGAATAAACCTTGATCTCCGTCACATCTTCGGTACGCTCCACATACCTTCTGCCACATACATGGACAAATGGAGTTTTGCTCCAATATGCTTTATACAGATAAAAGGCATCTTTTTTCAGCTTACGGTCGATGGTCACAAGACCTTTCTGGTTCACACCGTGTTTTCCACCCTCATCTCTTCCGTCTGCCGCAAAATCAAACAGATTCCAGACATGTGTTGCCCACAGATACGGGCGCTCCTCGATCATTTTTGCCATATGCTCATGATAAATACACTGATATTCCTCTGTGTAATCGCCCCGTTCCGGATTTGCACTGTGGTAAGCCGGATTGGCGTCTGCGCCATACTCGGAAAGTCCGATCACACGATCCGGATATGTTTTGTGATACGCATCAAAGAAACTGTCATTCTGTTCTAACTCTCCTAAATACCAGCCAAAATACAGATTATAGCTGTTCATTTCCGGGATCTCTAACATTGGGCTGTCCGTCTCTAACATAAACACGTCTGCCATAACCGTTGGTCTTGTCGTATCCAGTGCATGGCACAAATCATTTAATTTTCTGTGATTTTCCAATAATTCCTCATTTACGGCACTTGCTGCAGTGATCTCATTGGAAAGTCCCCAGCAGACGATGGATGGATGATTGTAATTCTGAACGACCAGCTCCCTCATCTGGCTTAATGTATTCTCTGTTCCATCTGACATGTGCATCGTAATGTACGGAATTTCTGCCCATACGATCATACCGTTTTCATCACACAGATCATAAAATTCCTGCGCATGCTGATAATGTGCAAGACGGATGGTATTCGCTCCAAGCTCTTTTATGATCTCCATATCCTCACGGTGCATCTCATTTGTCAGCGCATTGCCTGCTCCGGCGCGGTCCTGATGACGGCTCACACCGCGAAGCGGATAAGACCTTCCATTTAAGAAAAATCCTTTCTGCGGATCAATGGAAAAACTTCTGCATCCAAAGGTTGTCTCTACGCTATCTCCATCAGACAGTTCCGCTTTTGCCGTATATAAATACGGATCATCCACGCCATCCCAGAGATGTACATTGGTAAGTTCAAACACTGCTTTTGCATATCCATGCTCTACAGGAACACTCTTTTTCTCATCTCCCACCGTCACCATAACGTCAGCAGATTTTCCCTCTATCCAGAGTTCCACGGTCACTTCTGCGTCTGCCTTTTTTGCTCCGGCGTCTAAAATCGTTACCTCCGGTGTCACCTTAATACCATTACTTCCTGCATACTCCATGCAGAAATGGTTTTCCGGCACAGTCACCAGCTTCACCATGCGGTACAGTCCGCCGTAAAATGTGAAATCTGCCTTCTGCGGATAGACTTTTGTGTTATCGGAATTATCAACGAGCACTTCTAACTGATTCTGTTCTTTTAAATGTTCTGTGACATCCACACGGAATCTGGAATATCCACCTTCATGATGGAAAAGCTCTGTTCCGTTTACAAGCACATCTGCCGTCATGGCTGCTCCGTCAAACTCCAGATAAGCCTTTCCGTTTTGATCCATCTCCGGTTTTTTGAATGTGCAGGCATATTTACAGGTTCCACGGTAGTAATCGTTTCCACCGTCCTGCCCATCCACTGCGTTCCAGGTGTGAGGAAGTGTTACGTTTTCCCCTTCCACACTGTCCGGGTTTTTATAAAAAATCCAGTTTTTATCCAATACTGTCGTCTGTCTCATCTTTGTCATTCCTCCTGTATTTTCTGTCTGTGTTCAGACTTTTTTGTCTCTGCTTATTTCATCTCATCAATCACTTTTTCTACTTCTGCCTGCTTTTTCTCCTGAATGCTCTTCTGCACTTCTTCCATTTTTTCTTTTGAGAGCGGTGTTTTTCTCATTGCGCAGAGTGTACATACCCAACCGATCAGTGGAAGTCCAAAGTACAGGCTCATCGTCATCCAGAAAATTGCCGGTGTGGATGAATCGGATGGCTGTGGCATTGTCGATGTATATCCGATCAGTGCTACCAGTCCGGTTGCGATTGCCGCGCTGAAAGAAGATACCAGTTTGTCGATAAAACTGTAAGTTCCTGTCACTGCTGCCGGTATGAATTTACCGCTTCTGTCTAATTCATAGTCAATAATATCTGCCATCATGGCATTGCTTGACATCGTAACGCACATTTTAGCTCCATTTAAGATTAAAGTAAGTACGACATACGCGATCATCATCGGCGCTGCTGTCGCGATCAGCGTCGGATCGATCAGTATAAATAATACGACAAGTATAGCTGTCACTGTCATGCATACATAAGTCCATGTCACCATTGATTCTTTGTTTCCGTGCTTTCCGGCATATTTTGCACCAATAAATGCAAACACGATAGACGGCAGCATTCCGATCACACTGAGGATTGTTCCAAGCTGCATATTGCCGATAATAATACCAAATAACATCGTTGTGACCACTGCCTGACTTGCTGTCTGGCTTGCGATCTTATCGGAACTTGCCGCTACGATAAAGGTCTGTAATGCACGGTTGGATTTGATCAGTTCCCACATATCTTTTACTTTTACCGGCTCCGCTTTTTTCTGTGTGCTGACGCCTTTAAAGTTTTCCGGCTTATCAATATCTGTAACTGCAATGCAGCATAAGATCAGTCCCACTCCTGATACTGCCACACAGACAATACAGGAAGCTGCCAACATCTCTACCGAATATACATTTCCATATTTTGGAAGCAGCATAACCATGATCACAATATTTAAGATCATCGGCACCAGATAGTTATATGCAGTGCTCCACACGCCGACCATCGGACGCTGTTTCGGATCGTTCGTAAGCATTGCCGGAACAATTTGTGCTGTGACATTACACATGGTATAACCTATAATATAGAGACAATACAGAATTACAAACAATACAATTCCATGTCCTTTTCCGCTTGCCCAGCAATACATGATAAGAACTGCCAGTGATTCGATCACCCATCCGGCTGCCATCAAAATACGGATTTTACCGAATCTCGTGTTCATCTTATCAATAACGATTGCAATGATTGGATCGGTCACACCATCTAAAATTCTTGTTGCCGTCAGGATAATTCCAACGACCGCTGTTGCAATTCCATATCCTTCGTTTGCAACATAACTTGCCAATCCTAACAATACATAAAAACACATTCCAATTCCTGAGCTGCACCCTGCGAGTGCAATTCTCCATGTCTTAGCCCGGCGATATGTAACTCCACTAGTTTCTGCCACCTGCTGTTTTTTCTTTCCAAACATCTTTTCTTCCTCCAATACGTTTGTCTTTGTTGATGTCTTTATTCTAACCTCTATCTTCTATTCATGTGTTTACAAATTCACGTATATGTAATAAAATTCATGTTATATAATTATATTACATCATTTTTCTAACATTTTCACGAGTTTGTAAACCTACAATTTCATAAAATCTTATATTATCTATGTAACGCAATAGATAATTGCGAAACTCTTAGATACTTGAATTAAATTACGAAAAGTTGACAAGAGCAAAAGAAAACACTGGGGAACCGCCGGTTCTTAGAAGGCAG
>ERZ772858.2152-NODE-2152-length-15965-cov-8.667002_pt1 | contig 15965 bp, 10 predicted proteins | sample MGYA00512136_ERZ772858 | MGnify/ENA primary metagenome ERZ772858 (study PRJEB29015, sample SAMEA2737726) | human gut metagenome | biome: human gut; feature: human-associated habitat; material: faeces | place: China | collected 2012 ...
ATCACGATGCTTCGGAACGTGAGCCCGCTACGAGAGACGGAGATAATAGCCGCTCGGAAGAATCTGCAAAGTTGGAAGGATATAACCAAAGCAGATTCTTAGTTATTGCAAAAGAAGCTCTAGGATTAACGTTTAATCAGACGTTGGATAGTAGCTATGGATTAATAGAGATATTGCTTCAGGAGTACTCATTTGTGATGAGACAGCGTAATAAGACGACTGACGAAGACGGAAATGTTGAAGGACGAGATTATGAGTGGGTAGAACTTCCGTCTTTTGATGACCCTAGTAAGACAGTCAGGATAAAGAAATATAACGATATTGCTGGAAAGGTCAAACGATAAGGTAATTTGCCATTGTGTTTATATATTAGGTTAACTGTTTTTTTATAAATTGGTTTAGAGTATGTTTTCTAGTCCCTTGTATCTGTGAAGATATGGGGGATTATTTTTTAATCTCCTGAAGCTTCTGATTGAGAGATGCATTATCCCGCTGTAGATTCTCAATCAATCTTTTCTGATAAGCGAGCATCCCTTCAATTCTTCCTTCATCCTTGCCCTTCTTGTAAGCAGCATTAATTTCTTCTTCTGTGTAGTTCCTTTTATTCGCTACAGATACGTTCTCATTTTCCTTGGTCATGGCGCTAATGAATAGTAATTTATATATTATAGAAAAAGGCTATCTCTCCCCTATTCTTTCCGACCAAGGAACATAATCTATTGCAACGCATTAGGATTATGTAGCAAAGGGAATTGATAGCCTATATTGTGGTATAGTAGGCGAATCAACTCCCTAATACGTTGAAATAAAAATCGTTCCTTGGTCTTAGAACACTGCAAAGATGCTTATTCTTCTCGAAATAGCCAAATTTTACCTCCTCTTTATATTTTAAGAATAAATGCTATATGGGTATTCAGAATAAAGATGGTGCGTTATATTTCGCTACAGGTATAGATAATTCAGGGCTATATTCCGGGCGTCAAGAAGCGATGGGAATCATAAAGGCAATGGCCGGTGAAATTACCGCTTTTGATGTATTCGGAGGGATTGGCATTAGTGCGGGAATCGCTTTTACTCAAGCAGCCAAAGAAGCATATAACTTCGAAAAGCAGTTCCAGCAAAGCATGAAAGAAGTTGCTACTCTTTCAAGCGGGATAAAAGGCAGTCTTACCGATTTTATGAATAGCGTTATTGATATGACTAGAGAGGTTCCAGTCGGAGCCGTAGAGTCAGCGAAAGCACTATATCAGATTGTATCTGCAGGACATGATGGAGCGGATGCTATGAATATTCTAAAAGTATCTGCTAAGGCTGCTATCGGCGGCGTTACAGAAACGGCTACTTCGGCAGATGCTATCACTACAATTCTTAATGCATATAAAAAAGGAGCTTCTGAAGCAGAATCTGTTTCTGATATGTTATTTACCACAGCCAAGCTTGGTAAAACTACAATGGGAGAACTTGGAAAGAGTATTGCTCAAGCTGCTCCCATTGCCTCGTCCTTCGGTATTGATATTGAAGACGTGCTAGCAGCTGTCGTATCAATAACCAAACAAGGTGTTCCAACAGCCGAAGCGATGACTAAAATACGTGCGGCAATTATGGGAACGGCTAACCATTTAGGTGATGCAGCCTTTTCCGGACGTTCTTTCCAGGAAGCATTACAGCTGATCTATAACGAAGCAAACGGAAGTACTACAAAAATGAAAGAATTATTGGGTACCGACGAAGCTTTACAGGCTGCACTAATGATAACCGGACAAAATGCAGTAGGTGCTGCGTCCGATCTGGAACAAATGAAAAATGCAACAGGTGCCGCAGAAGCTGCTTTTATAGAAATGTCCTCATCAGCCGAGAATCAAATGAAGCTTCTTGGTAATAATATAACAGCTGCCCTTCGCCCGTTAGGAAAAGAAATCTTAAAGGAAATATCCAGTGCAGCGCAATCTATGAATGAAGCCTTTGCTGACGGAAGCGCTCAAGAAGCATTGAAAGAAATAGGAGCATTAATAGTTGTTGTTACGACTGCCCTTGCAGGATACAAAGGCAGTATTCTTGCTGTAAGTACTGCTAAGCAAGTATATGCAACGGTAACAGCAATTGTAAATCGACAGCGTGCTATTGAGGCCGCTGATTTAGTCCTAAAGAAAGGCTTGTACGCTATTGAGGCAACAATGATTGCAAAGAATACATCTTCTCGTATCTTATTGACAAAAGCCCTCAAAGCTCAAACTATTGCACAACTAAAAAATGCTGCTGCAATGTTAACTAATCCTTATGTATTAGCAGCTGCCGCATTTGCAGGGCTTGGGTATGCAATTTACAAATGTGCTACAGCAGAATCTGTCTCCGAAAGAGCTATAAGAAAGCATAATGCTGCTATGGAGACTCAAAAAAAACATTTTGATGAATTGAAAAATAAGGCAGAAAGTCTTGTCAATATTATAAGAGATGAAACATCCAGTCAATTTGATAAATTAAGTGCATACAAACAACTTCAATCTATAATGCCAAATGTTTTAAAAAATCTTGATTTAGAGAAGATTAAAACAATGGAACTCCATGATATTTTAAAACTACTCAACAAAGATAAAAATGAGCAATATGTAATGGGGATTAAGGTTAGAGCTGTTATGAAGCAAGAAGAACTTGATGCAGCTACCGCTGAATGGCAAAAGGCTATCGATGAAGCTGAAAAAAATAGAAAAGATGGTATTGAAGATCCAGGATTAAGTATAAGAATTGGACGATTAGCCAAAAAGAAGAATGAAGCTGCAGAGTCTGCCCGTCTTGCAAAAGAAGAAGTAGAGAAAATAAATGAAATTCAGAAGAAAGCAAAGGAAGAACAAAAGAAAGAAGAAGAAAAAGCTGCCATTCAAAATAAAGCCTTTTGGACAAAACAAAAAGAAGATGCTACTAAAGCATTGGAATCAATCGCTTCAGCACAAAAGAAGCAAATGGATGCCGGAAAGTTCAAAGGGATAGATTCTGCTGTGGTAAAGTCTTATAAAGAAAATGTCAAGAAGCTAAAGGAGGCTGAAAAAGAATTAAAAGTCTATGATTCATCTTCCAAGAAGGATGACCAAGCGAAAAAGCTACGTGAAGAACAGGAGAAATATAAACTCCTGCTAGATAAGCAGAATAGAGAGCAACAGCGTATGAAAGAAGACTCTGCAAACCAACTAGAGCAGCTTGAAATAAATAAGCTTAAAGAGAGCAGTGAAAAGGTTCTAAAACAAAGGGAACTCAATCATAAACTAGAATTACAGGCTATTGGTCGCGAAGCTGAAGACAAAAAGTTAAAAGTGATTGAAGATGCTCGTTCCGCCTTTGATGCTAATCCTGACAATAAAGATAAAATCTTCAATGCATCAGCATATGTCAAGTCAGAGCCAGTAAAGAAACAGTTTGATGCATTTGATAAAGTTGCTAATGAAAAAAAGGAAACTACAGATTTAAAGTACAATCGTGGGGATGATTTAGCTGATTTGCTGAATCAGTATCAAGACTATACGGACCAACGCCTTGCTATTGAACGAAAATTCAACGAAGATATTGCCACCTTGCAGGAACAACGTAAGCAAGCGGTTAAGAATGGAGATACAGAACAGGTTGAACAAATTGATCGGTCTATTGCTCAAGCAACAAAGAACAAGGGAATGGAATTGATGGGCCTGGATTACGATAAGTTGAAAGAGTCTCCGGAGTATGTTCGTGCATTTGAAAATCTGAAAGAAACGTCTTCTGAAACTCTTAATTCTCTGCTTACTCAATTAGAGAATGCAAAGAGTACGGCTGCCAAAGTTCTTTCCCCGGACCAGCTTCGCGAATATACTAGTACTATTCAATCAATTATGGATGAATTGGATTCACGTAACCCGTTTCAATCATTATCTGACAAGAAGAAAGAATTAGCAGAAGCAGAGGAAGAGTTAGCTAATGCGCAAATGGAATTAGAGAATGCCCGTCAGACTGCCGAGGCTGTCAAGGGTGGAGCACAAATAGAGAATGGTGTCAAGTCCTCAAAATTCAACGAAAAGACTGGTAAAATTGATTCCACAAAAGCTTATCTGACCGAGGCACAGGCTTTGGATAAAGTAAAAGAAAAGACTTCGAGATACAATGAGGCGAAAGATAAGGTAGTACAAAAGGATGCAAAGGTAAAGAAAGCAGAAAAAGACGTAAAAGCACAGTTGGATGAATTATCAGACGCATTAACTGATGTTGGAAAATCAATCGGTGGACCGGCCGGAGAGATTATTTCTTTAATTGGTGAAATAGGAACCTTTGCATTGACTGCTATGAGTGGTGTTGAAATGGCAGCAGATACATCGGCTAACGCTATCAGTACAGTTGAGAAGGCATCTGTTATTCTTGCTGTTATTAGTGCCGTTATACAGGTAGCAACAAAGATTTTCAGTATGTTCACTAAGGACGATACGACAGAAAAATACGAGAAAGCGAAAGAAACGTATGAATCCTATATTAATATTCTTGATCGGATAATTGAGAAACAGCTGGAGTTAGCGGAGACCTTGACAGGAGATACCGCAAACGCTGTTTATGAAGCTGCTATTGCCAATATCAAAGAACAAAGCGCAAATGCCCGAGTACTGGGGCAACAATACTTAAATTCTGGTGCTTCTGGAAAGTCACACTCAAAGGGTTATGATGAAGTAGATGATATGTCCGGTGAAGGTTGGAAACAAGCTGCAGAGGCATTAGGCATGTCCGTAAAGGAATTTAAAAAGAAAATGGGTGGTCGTATGACTGGATTATTTGATTTGACCGATGAGCAACTTGCGGAACTTCAGGAACATGCCGGTATCTTCTGGTCTCAACTTGATTCAGACACGCAGAAATTTGCAGATCAAATCGCAAATGGTGTCGGGCAGGTAGCGGAGGTGCTGGAACAGCAAATAGCTGATACCACGCTTCTTGATTACAGCTCTCTTCGTTCAGACTTTCAGGACTTGCTTAATGATATGGACGCCGATTCTGCTGACTTCGCTGATAACTTCGAGGAATATATGAAGAATGCCATCGTAAATTCTATGCTTAAAGAAGAATTCATGGACAGCTTAATGGCTTGGAGAGAAAAACTTAACAATGCTATGGATGACGGTGTGACTGAAGATGAGTATAATGCACTGAAGGCAGAAGGGCAACAGCTCTCTAATGAAATGAAAGCAAAACGAGATGCAATGGCAGAAATGTTCGGCTGGAATGATAACGACGATGAGCGTGAGGCATCAAAGAAAGGATTTGCTTCAATGTCGCAAGATTCAGCCAACAAACTAGATGGAAGCTTTGCTGTAATGACTTCGCATACTTATTCTATAAATGAGGAAGTTAAGAGTATTAATTCAGGAACAGAGAAAATAGCAGAGAAACTGTCATATCTAATAAATATGGATAAGAATATGGCTGAAATGCTTCGGGGTAATGATACTATTGTTTCCCATTTATCGGATATCTCCAATTACACATCTAACCTTGTGGAAATAAGAGAGTTCATGTACGCTGTAAAGCTGGGAATAGACACGTTAAACACTAAAGGTATAACATTAAAGCGATGAAAGGGCAATTATTGATTGACGGAATAGAGGCATATACCAGCTTGGGTATATGTGTTACAAAGGGAAGTTATAATAATCTTGTAGCATTTCCTGCCATGAAGGAACCAGATAAGAATGATTGGCCGGAGGAGGATGGACAAGAATTCGATCTTTCTTGTCCTGCATTGGATACGGCCGAAGTAAGCATTGAATTTGCGTATATAGGCAGTTTGGGTATTGGTGGATTGATTGATATACTTTCTGACTTAAGCTATCATGAATTTTACTTTCCTTTCATTGACAGGAGTTATAAGTTACGTCTGTCTTCCCAAAGCAGCTATGTTATTAATCCGAGCCTTGAAGTTGCTAAATTTATTTTTAGTAACGACTTCCCCCGAGAAGTCGATTACGAATACCAGGAGCCCGTAAATGAGCTTCCAATGCCTAAAGGTTACGAGATTGATGACAAAGACTTATCCGATTATGGCGTAGTCGTATTGCAAGGTAGTAATGCTGAAATACTAAAGGCTCCGACGGTAAAAAAGAACCTATTACAGAATTTTAAGCGTCAAGACGGAGCAATCTACGATGGTGAAGTTGTGAAATTTCAGACGAAAGAAGTATCTCTCAAATGCCTAATGCGTACCAGAACAATTGAAGCATTCTGGCGTAATCACGATGCCCTACTCCATGATCTCACAAAACTGTCTGCCAAGGTCGATGATGAAGGATATGAGTATTCCGATGCGGAACGTATATTTTATTGCGATGAGTGGAGTGAAAGCTATCCCTGTTATTACAAGTCCTGTCAGACAAATACTTTTATGCTAAATAATGGTGTATGGTGGGAGTTCACTTTAAAACTTGTTTTTACCAGCTTCCGGATCGGAGAAACGGAGTTCTTGCTTGCATCCGAAGCGGGTGAGTTTATCATAACAGAGGATGGAGAATTTTATATTGATTTAAATTGAAGAGGCCATGGATGAAAAAGAAATGAATGGAATCGTAATTAAAGGAGAATATCATGAGGCGGTACAATGGGACCTGGAAGGATTCAAATGTCACAAATGTTCCCTTTATGAAGTTTGTGATTGTATAGCAACTTGTACATTATCAGATATGTCTCTTTGTGAACATATTACTGATAACAAATTGTCTGTGTTTGTCAATCGCGGAAAAGTGAAAATAGAAAAAGTATAGAAGCCATGCCATTAAAAAAGAAAAGAATATCAGAATTAGATGAAGCTAACGACATGAAAGGCTTCTTCACTATCGGATACCGAATTGTTAGCGGTGTTAAGACTAGCCTTAAATTCGGGCTAGAGAAGATTCAGACGGCATTAGATAATATGCTCAAGGCTACGAGTGATGCACAAATAGCAACTACCGATATGAGGCAGTTAGAAGCCACAGTTGAAGAGAATGAATCGACTCGTGAAACCGCTGAATCCCGTCGCAATGCTTCCGAACAATCCAGGCAAACTGCTGAAACCGAACGTTCTCGTGAAGAACAGGCACGGGAAGCAGCTGAATCCGTTCGTATCACTAATGAGAATGCACGTAAAACCGCTGAAAGTGGACGCTCTACTGCTGAAACTGCACGGGATAATGCAGAAAAGAAACGTGTAGCTGACGAAGGTACACGAGAATCTAACGAGCAGGTTAGAAAAGATTCCGAAATAGGAAGAGGCAATGCCGAATCCGAACGTGTGGCTAATGAGAATGCACGCAAATCTGCCGAAACTTCCCGTGTCTCCGAAGAAGATAAAAGAAAGACTTCCGAAACAGAACGTGTTACGGCTGAAACCGGACGTTCCTCTGCTGAAAATATCAGAAAGCAAAATGAAGATGCGCGTAAGACAGAAGAAGCGGCCCGCGTAACTGCTGAAGATAAACGGGTAATTGCTGAATCCGGACGTGTTGATACAGAAGCTAAACGTGTGTCGGATGAACAAACACGTAAAAGTAATGAAGATGCACGTAAGACCGCTGAAACAAGTCGTTCTTCTGCTGAATCGGAACGTGTGAAGGAAGAAGACAAACGAAAAACTGCGGAGAGTGGTCGTTCTTCCGCTGAATCTACCCGTGTTTCTGCCGAGGATAAGCGGAAAGCAGATGAAGCGACAAGGGAAACGAATGAAACCTCACGTGTGGCTGCCGAATCTGAACGCGTTACCGTCGAATCTGAACGTGTATCTGCCGAAACCGCCCGCAAGTCAGCGGAGACAAACCGTGACTCCGAAGAAGATAAGAGAAACGCTGCTGAAACTTCCCGCGCTACGGCTGAAACTTCCCGTTCGTCAGAAGAAGACAAGAGAAAGCAGAATGAAGATGCGCGTAAAACTGCAGAAGGTACTCGCGGATCAAATGAGGCTAAGCGTGTAAACGCTGAAACGGAACGTGTCGAAGCAGAGTCTCAACGTAAGTCAGAGTATGCCGGTATTGTGCAGGAAATGACACAGGCAACAGAAGAAGCCACGGCAGAGCTTGAAGCCGTTAAGAAAGCTACTAACGATGCAAATGCCGCTAAAAATGCGTCTGTTGAGCAGACAGCCCTTGCTAAGAAAGCCACGGATGCGGCTAATACTGCGGCTGGTAGTGTTAATGCAGCTAAAGATGCTGCAACTACTGCGGCTGCAGGGGCCAATGCTGCTAAAGCTGAATCAGAAGCTCAAACCGCCTTAGCGAAGAAAGCGACAGATGAAGCAAATACGGCCAAGGATGCATCTGTTGAGCAGACAGGTTTAGCAAAAAAAGCGACTGACGATGCGAACGCTGCTGCACTGGCTGCTAATAATGCTGTATCGGGAGTTGATGCAAAAGTGAAAGCTGCTGTCGATGCACTTGTTGCCGGTGCTCCGGATGCTCTCGATACACTTATTGAGTTAGCGAACGCACTTAACAATGATCCTAACTTTGCCACGACGATGGCAACAGAGCTAGGAAAGAAACTTAATATTTCTGATATTGTTAATAATCTGACAAGTGGAGGGACTAATAAAGTGCTTTCTGCCGAACAAGGAAAGGCATTGAAAGCAGCTTTGGACTCCCATAACCATGATAGCAGATATGAACTGATAATCACTAAACTGACCGCCTTTAACAAGAATTTCGGTACGACCGCCGGGACTGTATGTGAGGGTAACGATTCGCGTTTGAGTAATGCACGGCCTCCATTAGCGCATACGCATAAGGTATCTGAAATCAGTGATTTCCCTACCTCAATGCCTGCAAGCGATGTGCCTGCATGGGCGAAGGCTGCTAGTAAACCTAGTTACACAGCAAGCGAAGTAGGTGCATCTCCATCTAATCACAATCATGCAGGGGTCTATCAACCAGCAGGAAGTTATGCAGCGAGTTCGCATAAACACGGAGCAACGGATATTACTCCGGATAGTACTCACCGCTTTGTTACTGATACAGAAAAAGAGACCTGGAACAGTAAGGCTGCGGGAAACCATAATCATGATTCTACGTATCAACCAAAAGGGAATTATGCAGCTTTATCACATAAGCATTCGGCATCTGACATCACGGATGATTCTATACATAGATTTGTCACAGATTCGGAAAAAGATGCTTGGAATAGTAAAGCGGCAGGAAATCACAACCACGATTCAGTATACCAACCTAAGGGTAGTTATGCTGCAAGTTCTCATAAACATACAGCGACGGACGTTGAAGAAGATTCGACTCATCGTTTTATGACGGATGCAGAACGTACAAAACTTAGTGGAATAGCCTCCGGAGCTAATAATTACTCTCATCCGGCTTCTCATCCAGCATCAATGATTGAAGAAAGTACTACAAGAAAATTTATGACTGATGCAGAGAAAACTTTACTAAGTTCTCTCGAGACTACGTATGCTTTAGCTGATCTATCGAACGCAATAAGCGTAAATCTATCCTTGAACGGTTATGCAAAATTTAATAATGGATTACTTGTACAATGGGGCAGAGTTGGAGGTTCATCTACAGCTTCGTATAGTGTGACTATGCCTACATCTTTTTATAATACTGAATATAAAATATTTGCAACTGTATATAAGCCTAGTAGTGACTCCGCCGTATATTCATCATCTCCTTTGGCAATAAATAAAACAGTTAGTAGATTTTATTTGAATAGAAATTATGCAAGTGGGGGGACTACTGGTTTATCACAAGAATCATGGGACTGGTTTGCGATAGGTCGGTGGAAATAAATTAAAAACAAATATCATGAAGTATTGGAAAAATGGATTCTACGATGAACCGGTAGACGGTTCGGTAGAAATTATGGATGAGTATTACAATCAACTATTAGCAGGGCAATCAGCTGGGTTGATTATAGTTGAAAGCAAGAATGGCTACCCAATATTGGTAGAATATGAGTACGACATTGAAGAAGTGCGAAAAATGAAAATATCTGAAATACAGATGTTTGACAAATCGGCCGATGTCAATTCTTTTAAAATTGAAGGGGAAAGTGTATGGTTAGACAAATCCACACGTGTTGGATTATTTAACTCAATTTCGATTGAGAAAAATGTAGGGAAAACGCATACAACCCTATGGTATGATGCAGTGAAGTATGTTATCCCTATACCTAACGCTTTAGCAATGTTGAATGCCTTAGAACTGTATGCACTCAACTGCTACAATGTGACACAATCTCACATCGCAGCAGTCAGATCATTGCAGACAATTGAGGAAATTGAAAACTACGATTATACGATAGGGTATCCGGAAAAGTTGAGCTTTCTGGGATAACCAGTTTTGAAGCTGTATGCTTCAATTTCTTCTTTTGTCTCTAATTGACTAATAGCCTTCGTATGCCTTTGTGTCGTGTCATAACACGCAAGGGTATACAATTCTAACTGTTGTAACATGTCAATAGCTCTTTCGATTGATAAGATAAACTTTATATCACCAATCCAGATACTTGTTTCAGATCGTCCGGCTTCTTTCTCAATATTGATTGAGTTCATAAGCCCCACACGGGTACTTTTGTTTAACCAACCGAATACGTCATTAATACTGAATTGATTTACTGTTTCGGATAAATCATAAAGTCGCAATTCATTTAGTTTTTGCGCTCTGGTTTCTTCGATAGTAGCTTCGTGCACAACTAAGATCGGATATCCCTTTTGGCTTTCAGCTATGAGTAGCCCGGCCGATTGTCCTACCAATAACTCCTGATAATGTTCTTCTGTAATTTCTACCGAACCATCTATAGGTTCGTCATAAAATCCTTGTTTCCAATACTTCATGATATTTGTTTTTAATTTATTTCCACCGACCTATCGCAAACCATGTAAAATCCCAGCCAGTCCAAACGATAGCCGGAGTTGAATTTATTCCACGGGTAAGGAATTTAAAATATGATTTATTCTTATTCTTAGGGTCATAACCCGGAGCATACACAAATGATTCACCTGTAACGTTTATCCCTCCAGTAAGATAAACGTTATAATTAGTATCATAGAAGCTGGTAGGGAAATACAGACTAGTTGTCCCCGTTGCTCCGGCTCTTGTTCCCCATTGCATTAATAAGCCATTACTATACTTAACATATCCGTTTTGTCCTAAACTTTGACTGTTTACTTGAATTGCATTAGTTTCGAGAGAACTTAGGTGAATTAAACTACATTTTGAGTGATTTCTTTTAAATATTTTTCATTTTGATTTATTTCGTGACAATGCCGTTGATGTTGTGTGTTATATATTATTTTGGCAATGATTCGTCTATCATTTCCTTACTTTTATGCCTATTATTCAACACATTTCTATTTGACGTTTATATTTTAGGATATAATTCTAAAGGTGATATGATTTTATATAATGGTGATAAGGAAATAAAAATCGAAGTAAAGGATGAAAGCTACTCTTATGAAGCTATCATGGGAGAAGATACACTCACTTTGTATTTTTCTCATCCGGGATACTTGGAAATACCGGTTGGCTCTTGGTGTGACTTCTACGGAAAGCGTTATTCTTTGAAGAAGGATAGCAATTTCAAGAAAAACGGTGAACGTAACTTCGAATATACATTGATTCTGGAAACTGGGAAGGCTGATACGATGTTGTGGAAAGTACGCCATACCATTGACAGAAGTATTAAGTTCTCATATACAGCTAAGGCACACGAACATCTACGTCTACTTGTTGAGAACCTGAACCGTCGGAGTACCGGGTGGAAAGTCGGTGATTGTATCGAGGGAACGGAGAAAGTAATCAACTACAATCACACCTATATACTTGACGCTCTCAATCAACTTGCAGAACTATATGAAACAGAATGGCAGATCACTGAAGAAACTGTGAATGGAAAGCAAATTAAGACTATCCATCTGCGTAAAGTTGAGTATAACAAGGAGAACCCTTTGAAACTGTCGTATGGTAAAGGCCACGGCTTCAAGGTCGGTGTTGGTAGGACTTCTGGGGATATACCACCCGAAATAATTTTGGTAGAAACTACAGATCGCAATATTGATTATTCTACATACGGATCTAAATACCTGTTACTTCCAAAGAATAAGACTCTTGTTTACGAAGGGAAAACGTATAAGACAGATGCGGATGGAACTTGTGTCATGCGTGCTGATAAAGAACTTACAACAGCAAAGGAAGATAGTCTGGACTGTACAGCTATTTATCCTTCCCGTGTTGGTACTGTTAGTTCTGTTATTGAAGTGAACAAGGAGAATAACTTCTTTGACTTTGTAGATAAAGACATTCCTGAAGAGTTGAATTTCGAAGATTGTCTCATAGCAGGAGAAACAATGACGGTTATTTTCCAGACTGGTATGCTTACAGGCAAGGAGTTCGAAGTAAAGTATATCCATGAAGCGAAAGACAAGAAAGAGGCACGTCGATTTGAAATTGTTCCGCAGGAAATTGATGGTATTACTATGCCGGAGCCGGAAGTCTGGCGACCGAAGGTTGGTGATACATACGCAGTGTTCGGAATGCAATTGCCGAAGGCTTATATCTGTAACGATAGTACACAAACGGGTGCGAGCTGGGAAGCTTTCAAGGAAGCTGCTAAATACCTCTATGAACATGAAGATAAAGCATTCATATTTACCGGGACATTGGACGGTATTTGGGCTAAAAAACGCTGGTTGGAGATAGGCGGAAAGATTGTGCTAGGTGGATATGTAAACTTCTCTGACACACAGTTTCATCCGGAAGGTTCTCTTATCCGGATGATCGGAATCAAACGTTTTGTGAATAATCCGTATTCACCCGAAATTGAATTGTCTAACGAACCGATAGGCACGTCTGTTTCAAGTGATCTGAACAAGATCGAAACTAACGAGGTGACAGTTATTGAGAAGCATAAGGATGCACTTCAATTCACAAAGAGACGGTTCCGAGATGCGAAGGAAACGATGTCTATGCTTGAAGATGCACTGTTGAATTTCTCCGGCTCTGTCAATCCGATAACCGTTTCAACCATGCAACTGCTTGTAGGTGATGAAAGTTTGCAATTCCGTTTTGTCAATTCAAAAACGAATCCGGTTCAATTAGCTCATAATATCACCTATAATGCCAATACTAAAATACTGAACGCTCCGGCAGGAATCATTCAGCATTTGACACTAGGCATTAGCTCTCTTTCTTCTTCCCACAAGGCAGATGAATACAAGTACTGGGATATGGCTGAATACAATTCTCCGGTGCTTATTGATCCGGTAAAGAAATATTATCTGTATGCCAAAGTTAGCAAGGAGAATCAAACAGGGACATTCCTCTTGAGTGAAACGGCTATTAAAATGGAACAGATAACCGGATATTATCATTTACTCACTGGAGTGCTTAATAGTGAGTATGACGGTAGTAGAAGTTTTGTCGAATTATACGGATTCACAGAGATTCTCCCGGGACGTGTAACAACAGAACGGATTATTTCGCCGGACGGAAAGACGTACTTCGATTTGGTAAAAGGGGAAATAGGCGGAAATATTCAAATTAAAGCCGGTTCCTCCGGATTAGAAAATCTATCTGAATGGGAAGATGCTCATCAGGAAATAAAGGATGCAGCTAAAGCGGCCAAGGATGCTGCTGATTCAGTGGAAGGACTTCATAACTATATAGATGGAGCCTTCGCTGACGGAATTATAGACGAAGCAGAAGCAAAAGCTATTGAAAAGTATATCAATACTGTCAACAATACCAAACAGGCTATCGAAGCAACTTACAATAAACTCTACACGAATGTTTATTTATCCGGCTCTGCAAAGATTAGTTTGCTCAATGCTAAGGTTACATTGATGGGAAGTATTGAGAACCTTATAAATGCTATCAATACGGTCATCGCTGACGGACAGGCCACTGTAGAGGAAAAAAGAGAGGTAGATAATAAGTTTACTCTGTTTAATTCAGCCTTAGCGACTTTCAACACAGCTGTTGAGGAAGCTAATAAGGCAATACAGGATAAACTAAAGGAATATTCCGACGAGGCACTGAAACAAGCGATACAAGCTTTAGAGGACGCTGCGAACGCAGCCAAGGCTGCACAAGATGCAGCCGATTCAGTCGATGGCTTACATGACTACGTAGATGGAGCTTTTGCTGATGGCATTATTGACGGGGCGGAAGCGAAAGCAATAGAGAAGTATCTGAATACAGTTAAGAATACGAAATCTGCCGTTGAAGCTACATATAATAAACTATACGTGAATGCCTATCTGGAAGGCTCTGCTAAAACAGATCTACTTAATGCTAAGGTTTCTTTGTCAGGTGCAATTGATAATCTTATTGCTGCAATAAATACGGCTATTGCAGATGGACAAACGACTGTTGAGGAAAAAAAGAATGTAGATGATAAGTTCGCTTTATTCAACTCTGCTTTAGCCAGTTTCAATACAGCTGTTGAAGGAACAAACAAAGCTATTCAAGACAAATTGAAAAGCTATTCAGATGAGTGTAGTGCCGATCTGAAAGTGCTCAATACTCAAATCTCCGCACAAGTAACTCGAGTTGATAGCTTGACGCAGCGGATAGATACTGCCGGGTGGATTACCACAGCAGACGGCAATAAGATATATGCTTCTAAAGAACTGGAAAACGGCAATACGCTTATATCCTATATTAACCAGGCAGCAGGTGAAACGACGATTCACTCTTCAAAGATTAACCTAGAAGGTGCTGTTACAATCACCGCACTGCATAGTGACCTGCAGACAGTGATTAACTCTAAAATTGATAGAGACGGATTAGGTAAGTTGGCATTTGAGGATGCAGTTGAATATGCGAAGTTAGGCACTACCATTGTGGTAGGCGGTTACCTGAATACTGATTTGATAAAGGTTAGGCACATTGAAGCAGTTTCCGGTTTTATTGGTGGCTTTACCATTGAAGGTGGTCGTCTTGTTTGGACACGTTCAGGGTACTTCGGTGGAACATCTCGCAGTTTGAAATTAGGCTCCGGAACATCAAAAGAAGGTGTTGTAAATGTAACATTCGACGCAGCTACCGATGGACGATTTGGAGTTGCTGCGATTGGCTCAAATTTAGGTGGGGCTTGTATTTATGCGTCGAGAAATCTTAAAGAATCAGACCGGAGTTATCCACAGGCAAATACAACGTATGCCGGCTTCTTTGATGGAGGTGTTTACGTGAAAGGAACATTGTCAAGTGAATTGTGCTTAGCTGATAATTTTGGCTGTATTACATCTAGGGATGGAAATGGTGGGATTAACTATTACCAAGGTATTGATTTCGATTTTGGTAGTAATATGAAATTCAGAAAAGGGTTATTGGTATCAATCGCTTAATATATAAATAATTATGAAAATCAATTTAAACAGGCCTTTACTCGATTTTAAAGGCAATGAAGCTATTAAAGTAGTCAACGGTAAAGAGGTAAAGCAGTATCTCCGTGATATGGTTTCAGAGGCATTGTATGCAGCAGGTTCTAACCCTCAACAGGGTTTGGATATGTCGAAAAAGTTGCGTGCGTATAAAATGTTACAACAGATTATTAACAATCGTGGTGTACTTGATATAGAGACAGAAGATGCAACCTTATTGAAGGAAATTTGTGCAGATTTCTTTGTATCTGGTGCATACGGACAAATTTATGATTTAATAGAAGGAGGAAACAAGGAATGAACATCACAGCAACTAACAGTACCGCTACAACTAAGGTTACGGAAGCTATCAGGGTTAAATACAGAATGTCAACCCGTGGCACCGAGGCAGTCAAAGATATTACTGCCGAAATCATTAAGGATGAAACGACTGTCGGATTCTTCAATGCATCGCGAAATGGAGTAACCGGCTTCTCGTTACATGAGGATCATGGGCTAACCTCTGGCGAAGTGAAGAAGGTATTTCAGACAGCCATTGACGATTGTGGTGAGGTCTTGAAATGAAGTATTAATATTTTAGATAAATGATTATGGATTATTTCAAAAACTT
>ERZ772858.2155-NODE-2155-length-15927-cov-14.099294_pt1 | contig 15927 bp, 14 predicted proteins | sample MGYA00512136_ERZ772858 | MGnify/ENA primary metagenome ERZ772858 (study PRJEB29015, sample SAMEA2737726) | human gut metagenome | biome: human gut; feature: human-associated habitat; material: faeces | place: China | collected 2012 ...
CCCAATGGCCAGTTGGGCGACTCCCCCGACATGGTGGCCGGTGTAAAGCTGGGCACTCTCACCATGGAGTTCGACCTATCCTCCGTGGTAAGTTCCGTGTCCGGACCCGCGACTAGCGCGGTAGACCTACCCTACCTGTACCCCACCTATGAGGACTGGGTGCAGGGCACCTTTGAAAATGGCGGTCTGGAGCTGTTTAACGAGACCTTGGCACCCTCCGGCTATTACTGCGTTGGCATGTTCTATAATGGAATGCGTCAGGTGATCAGCCGCACCAGTACCTACCACAATTCCGAGGATCTGCATGGCCAGAAGATCCGCGTGGCGCAGAACGATCTGGACATCAAGACCTGGGACGCTATGGGCGGCAGTCCTACCCCCATGTCCTGGAACGAAGTGCTGACCTCCCTCTCCACAGGCACCATCGAGGCACTTGACCACTCCTTGGGTGTGTTCAATGACTTCAACATCCATGAGATCGCGCCCTACATCACCATTACCAACCACGCAAGCTCCCCCTTCCCCATTGTGTGCTCCCTGGAATGGATCGAGTCCCTGGATCCTGAGGACCGGGCGCTGATCGAGGAGGGCGTGGCCTTGGCCTGCGAGCAGCAGCGCGAGGAGGAGCGCGCCAACGAAATGGAGTATATTGAGCGCTTCAAGGAGGAAGGCGCCACTGTGGAGGAGCTCACCGATGAAGAGGTCGCTGCTTTCAAGGAGGCCGTGCAGCCTGTGTATGACGATCTGCGTGCGCAGATCGGCGACGATCTGATGGACCGCTGGCTAGCCACCGTTCCCCAGAGCTGACCCTAGAGGAAACTATATATAGGCCCGCCTAAGCCATCGGTACGGCCTGGTTGGGAACCTATAATATGCTGTAGAGAGAGGGGGGAAAAGGTGTATTTCAGTGATACATCTAATTTGTCTATGAATTCAGCAAAAAGCAGATTTTTTTCAATCCTAAATCACATTGAAGAAGTCATCATCGTCTCCATGTTTGCCTTGATGGTCATCATCATTTTCGTCCAGGTCATCATGCGGAAGGCCGGCAATTCTCTGTCCTGGTCGGAAGAGCTGGGCAAATTCCTGTTTGTATGGATCACCTGGCTGGGCATCAGCCTGGGTGAGCGCAAAGGGGAGCACATCAAGATTACGATGCTGACAGACCGACTGCCCTTCCGGGTGGCGCAGGTCGTCAACATTCTGTCAGAGATCATTGTGATCATTATTTGTGCCGTTACATTTTACTACGGAATCACGCTGGTGTTTTCCCAGATGGGAACGCATTATGCGGGCATCAAGATCAGCGTTTCCTGGGGTTATCTTGCGGTGGTTGTCGGCTGTGGGCTGATGATCCTGCGCAGCGTATGGGGCTTTGGACGGTCGCTGAAGTATCTGTTTAAGGGGGCGCCGGCTGAGCAGGACGGAGAAGAGAAAGGGGGCGCAGAGCAATGACGACGGCAGTGATCGTAGTGCTGGTGCTGCTGGTGGCCGCGGCGGGCATCAGCAGCACCAGCACCAGCAGGCTGCACAGCACGGCCAGACTGGCGGTGAGCATCTCCAATGTCCATCTTGGTTTTTGTTTCATCAAATCTCCTGCCTTCCGCCGCATTGTTTGCGGCAGCGTGCCCGGATCAGACCTCCATCAGGATGGGAAGGATCATCGGGCTGCGCTTGGTGCGCCGATAGATATAGCTGCTCAGTGCCTCGCGCACGCGGGTCTTGACGCTGTTCCAGTCGCGCACATGTTCATCCACGCAGCGATCCAGCGCATTTTCCACGATGCTCTGTGCACCGTCCATCAGGCTCTCGTTCTCGCGCACATACACAAAGCCACGGCTCACAAGGTCCGGGCCGGCCAGCACCTTGCCGGTCTTGCTGTCCACAGTGGCCACGATGATGACCAGACCGTCCTCGGACAGGTGCTTGCGGTCGCGCAGGACCACATTGCCCACGTCGCCCACGCCAAGGCCGTCCACCATCACTGCACCGGCGGTGACAGGCTCGCCCAGCTTTATCTCGTCCTGGCTGAGAATGACATTGGAGCCGTTCTCCGCGATCAGAATGTTGCTGGTAGGGATGCCAAGGCTGGCAGCGGTGAGGGCGTGCTTTTTGAGCTGCTTGTACTCGCCGTGCACCGGAAGGAAGTACTTGGGCTTCGTCAGGGTGAGCATGAGCTTCTGTTCTTCCTGACAGGCGTGGCCGGAAACATGCACATCGTACATGCTCTCGTAAATGACCTCTGCACCCAGCAGCAGCAGACCATTGACGATCTTGGTCACGCTCTTCTCGTTGCCGGGAATGGGATTTGCCGAAATGATAATGAAGTCGCCGGGGCCCACGCGCACCTGACGGTGGCTGCAGGATGCCATACGGGAAAGGGCACTCAAGGGTTCGCCCTGGCTGCCGGTGGTAATGAGCACTACCTGCTCCGGAGGATACTGGTTCAGCTCATCCACGCTGATGAGGGTGCCCTCCGGGATGTGCATATAGCCCAGCTCCTGCGCCATAGCGGTGTTGTTCACCATACTGCGGCCGCTGAATGCCACCTTGCGGCCATCCTCCACAGCCAGATCGATGATCTGCTGCACGCGGTAGATGTTGGAAGCAAAGGTGGCAATGATGATCCGCTTGTTGCGGGCACGGGCGAACAGATTGCGCACGCCTGCAGCCACCTTCTGCTCGGTGGCGGTAAAGCCCGGACGCTCGGAGTTGGTGGAATCGCTCAGCAGGGCCAGCACGCCGCGCTGACCGTACTCGGCCAGTGTGGACAGGTCGGTGACGCCGCAGGCCAGCGGAGTGTAATCGATCTTGAAGTCGCCGGTCTGGATGATGGTGCCCGCCGGACTGTCGATGGCAAAGGCCACCGCATCCGGGATGGAGTGGTTCACATGGATGGGCTCAATGGTAAAGCAGCCCAGCCTGATCTTCTGTCTGGGGGTGATCTCCACGAACTTGGTCCTGCCTGCCAGACCGAACTCCTCCAGCTTGTTGCGGATCAGGCCGCAGGTCAGGCGGGTGCCATAGATGGGCAGGTCAAGTTTCTGCAGCAGATACGGGATGCTGCCGATGTGGTCTTCGTGGCCGTGGGTGATGAGCAGGCCCTTGATCTTATCCTTGTTCTGCACCACAAAGGTGAAGTCCGGGATGACCATGTCCACGCCGTACATGTCGCTGTCCGGGAACACAAGGCCGCAGTCCACGATGATCATGTCGCCGTTGCACTCGTACACGGTCATGTTCTTGCCCACTTCGCCCAGACCACCCAGCGGGTAGATGTGGATGGGCACCGCAGCCTCTCTGGGCTGCTGCGGGCGGCGGGGCCGACGGTTATAATAAGGGCGGCGGGTGGTGCGGGGGCGCTTTTCGCCCGTCTGCGCGGCGGGTGCGCCGGTGCTCTGAGCAGCAGCTGCTGCCTTGCTGCATGCGGAATTATTGGTATTTTCTTTCGACTGTGCCATTCTGACCTCCAAAATAATTACAGCGCAGGCCGTCCCCGCTTGTGGAAACAGCCGCGCTGTGCATGGGAAGCACCTTGAAAAATCGCATCGGCTTCCGTTGGATGCACCGTATAGAATTTATTTCTCAGCGTGTTTTTTGCAAACCGCTGCCTGTTCCGTAAGAGGTTTTGTGCCAGATAGGTCCATCTGCTCGATGCGACCGTGGCTTTTCTGTTGGAACGCCCGGGCACACGCCTGCGGTGCGCCCCTATACGCATTTTGTTAGGATAAGTATAGTATTTCCCGGCGTTTTTGTCAATTCCAAGGTTTGGCAGCTCCGGCACGGAATATACATTCGCACTTGACAGAAGCCGGAAAATAGCGCTAAATAGAAGCAACTCATTTTAGAAGGAGAACCGCATGAAGCAGGTCGAAGTGTACACCGACGGCGCATGCAGCGGCAATCCCGGCCCGGGCGGCTGGGGTGCCGTGCTGCGCTACCGTTTTAACGGCAAAGTTTACGAAAAAGAGCTGAGCGGCGGCGACGACAGCACCACCAACAACCGCATGGAGCTGACAGCCTTTATCGAAGCACTGCGCCAGCTCAAGGAGCCGTGTGAGGTACGGCTGTGCTCCGACAGCCAGTATGTCATCAACGGACTTCAGAAGGGCTGGGCCAAAAACTGGCAGCGCCGGGGCTGGAAAAAAGCAGATGGCTCCCCTGCCCTGAACCCGGACCTCTGGGCACAGGCACTGGAGCAGGAAGCCCGGCACAAGATCACCTACGTCTGGGTCAAGGGCCACGCAGGCCACCCGGAGAACGAACGCTGCGACCAGCTGGCCGTGGCCCAAAGCAAAGCACATGGCGGGAGGCAGGGAACATGAGCGACACATTTTTGCCCGGCAGTGGGTTCGACACCTACGAGAGTCAGGATAAGGTTCTGGTGCAGATGGACGGCAGCAGAGAATGCGCCGTAGCTGTGCGCATTTTACAGCAGCAGGGCTTTGCCGTGGCGGGCGCTGCCGTGCGGCTGGCAGCAGAACAGACCGCCGATGCGGAAAGCGCCAAAAAGGCAGCAGAGGCCCTTGGCATCGAGTGCATCGTGCTGAACGCCGAAGCACTGGCCGGGCAGGACGCAGACGTTCTGGGCGAAGGCGGCACGCCGCTGTTTGCCGCCCTGCTGACGGCTGCAGACAAGCTTGGGATGCAATATGTGGCAACCACTCACCGTGCCCGGGTGGAGACCGGTGCAGACGGCGTGCACACCGTCTGCCCGCCCGCAGGCACCGGCAGTGATGACAGCACGATTCTTGCAGCTCTGCCGCAGGAAACGCTGGCACGGCTGATCTTGCCGCTGGGCGATTTTGCCCCGGAAGATGTGGCGGAGATGGCCGAGGATTTTAAAGTTTAACCGTACGTTTCAAATGGCCTCCGTTGCACTCTGGCCATATTCAGCAGAAACATTATTTTTATATTAGAATTCCGGAAATCTGCGGATTTTCCGGAATTCTTTTTTTACAGGCAAGGCCGCTGCGGCACACGGCATCTGCTGTTTTTGCTTTCTGCGGAAACAACCGCACGGCGGCAGAAATGCATTCTGCGGTTCGGACCCCATTCCCGTGAAAATGAAAATCGGGAACATCCGCAGATGCTCCCGATTTTCGCATTATCAATATAATTTCCGCTGAATATGGCGCAGCACACGCGGAGCCATTCCAAATCGTTTTGTCAGTTCTGGGGATGCACGATATCGCGCCAATCCAGATCGCCGCGCTCCAAGCCGTGGATCAGTACCTCGGCAGTGGCAATGTTGGTGGCCATGGGGATATTGTGCACATCGCACAGGCGCAGCAGCGTCATTTCGTTGGGTTCGCTGGGCTTTGCGTTGATGGGATCACGGAAGAACAGCAACAGGTCGATCTCATTGCAGGCGATGCGGGATGCGATCTGCTGGTCGCCGCCCTGCACACCGGCCAGAAAGCGTTGCACCTGTAAGCCGGTAGCTTCTGCGATCAGTTTACCGGTGGTGCCGGTCGCTACCAGTTTATGCTGGCTCAGGATGCGGCAGTACGCCGTACAAAACTGAACCATCAGCTCCTTTTTGGAGTCATGCGCAATGAGTGCAATCGTCATCCGTTACCCTCTCCTCTTCCTAAACGATTGGAACGCTTTTGTAAAAAAGTCCTTTGCCTGAAATGATATCACAAAATCCAATCTTTTACAACTGTTTTTTATACAGAATATTCAATTTTGTTTTCTTTTCAGGGATGTTTCCATTCAAAACCCCGCTGCAGTGCCCTTTCCCGTGTCGGTTTTGTCTCCCGTTTTCAGTTCTCCGGCGCAATGGCATCGGGGTTCTGCTCGGTGTCTGCGGCGGGCTGTTGCTCGTCCTGCACGGCAGGCTGGGCTGCGGCATTGCCGGTGGTCTGGCCTGCAGCGGCCTGTGCTGGGTCAGTGGTCTGCGCCTGATCTTCCTGCTGGGCCTGCTCGGCTTCCTTTTCCGCTTCGGCCTGCTGGGCAAGGCTGCCATCCTTCAGGGCAAAATAGGCATTTGCAATGTCCACCACCAGATCACCGGTACGGGCACCATAGCCTCCGTACTCAATGCTAATGCCAATGGCGATCTGCGGATCATCCGCCGGGAGGTAAGCCACCATCATGGCGTTCAGATAGTGCTTACCGGGCGCATAGGTCTCGCTGCGCTGAGGTGTACCGGTCTTGCAGGCGATCGGCACCGGATAGCTGGAAATTTTGCCGCTGATGGTGCTGGGCACCTGCTTCATGCCCTGCCGCACCAGCTCAAAGGTGTTGCCGGTGCCTTCGATCACATCCATGACCTCGGGCTTGGTCTCGCTGAGCACCTCGCCGGTGTTGGTGTCCAGAATGGCCTTGACGAAATGGGTGCGGTAACGGGTGCCGTTGTTGGCCAGCGTTGCCGCGTAGGTAGCCAGCTGGATGGGCGAGACCACCGTGTTGCCCTGACCGATGGCGGCCTGCACATCCAGCGATGCCGTATAGTTGGAGTCGCTCTTGGTGGTCAGACGGCCCACGGCCTCGCCCACCTCCACACCGGTGCGCTGGCCAAGACCCAGCTTGTAGGCATAGGCATCGTACACATCGCTGGTCAGGCGGCGGCCAACATCATAGAAGAAGATGTTGCAGCTCCACTTGATGGCCGTTACCACATCGATGTTGCCGCTGTGGCCATGGCGGGTACAGCGGGGGTGGTAATCCTTGAAGTAGTTGTACACGCCGTTGCAGTAAACGGTAGAATACTGGTTGATGAGGCCGCTGTCCAGTGCAGCCACCGCCACGGCGGGCTTGAAGGTAGAACCCGGCGTATACAGGCCCTGCAATGCGCGGTTGAACAGCGGCAGGCTCGGGTCGGAGCTGTACTCGCTGTAGTTAGCGGCATACAGGTTCTGGTCATAGCTGGGATAGTTGGAAGCAACCAGCACACTGCCGTCCTTCACGTCCAGCACCACCACCGCACCGGCGGCAGCTTTCATGGTGCCGGTATTGTACACGCGGTTGATCATATCAATGTTGTCCGCCAGTGCCTTGTCCACGGCACGCTGGAAGTTGCTGTCAATGGTCAGCTGCACGGTATGGCCCGGCTCCGGCACAGTGGTGAGCTTTGTATCCACGATCACGCCGTCCGAATTGCGGGTGATGGTCTTCACGCCGTCCTTGCCGCGCAGCTCGTCCTCATAAACGGATTCCAGACCAGAAATGCCCAGAACATCGTTCATGTTATAGCCTTTTTCCCGCAGCGGATAGGTCACCTGACCGTTGGAATCAGTCACCTTCCACTTTTCCGCCGTGATCTTGCCCACACGGCCCAGCACCGCCGGGATGATATCGCTCTGGTCGTAGCTGCGGGCGCTGGTTTCCACGATCTCCACACCTGGCAGTTGCAGGCTGTGCTCCTTGATGGTGGCCACCGCGAGGGTGCTCACGTTCTCCGCCATGACAAAATTGTTCACATTGGAGAACGCCTGCCGGTCCATCTCGTAGTGGATGCCGGCCAGCACACGCTGCCATTCCGGCGAAAAATCCTGCAGATCGTTCTTTTCCACCAGCATTTCCATTACATCGTTGGCGGTGGCGTACTGCTGCAGACCAAGCGTTTCCTTCATGTCTGCCAGCTGCTTCTGGTCGCTGGTGGACGTGTCATCGTCCGTAAAGGCGTAATTGCCTGCTGCGTCCGCCTGACCGATCAGCAGCGTATCATTCCAGCTCTCGCCGTTCGCACGCAGCAGCTCCACGATCTGCTGCAGCATGGTGTCCAGATCCCGGTCGCCCATCAGCAGTTTGTTGAGGACCACATTGTAGCTGGTGGTTGTGGTGGCAATGCGCCGCCCGGCGCTGTCCACGATATCGCCGCGGGCCGCCGTGACCGTAAAGTTATAGTCGGTGGTGTTGGTGGCCTTGGCCTTGAAGTCGTCGCCGTTGACCAGCTGCAGAAAGATCAGCCGCATCACGTACAGGCCCATGATAACACATGCCACTGCAATGAGCAGGATCATCCGGCGCGCAACGGTTTTTCGTTCGTTTTGGTTCATCCGCGTTTCCTCCGGCGGTTCAGACTACGCCGTTGTCGATTTTGAATGCGCTGTAAATGTGCCGCACCAGACTGAACAGCATCAGCGACGGCACCAGCGTCATCATGGCCGAAGGCAGCACAAAGGTCAGCCAGCGGCTCAGCGCCCAGCTGTAGCCGGGCATGTAGTAGAAGAACAGCCAGTCCAGCGAGAGCACCACAAGGGCCGTGCCGGTGCTGATGAGCGCAAAGTTCCATGTGCTGCCCTGCAGATACACCTGAACCAGCACCGAAAGCGCAAAGCAGAGCAACAGCAGTTCCAGCGCCAGCATACCCACGGTGCGCCCGGCGGTGTAGTCCCACAAAAGGCCGCTCACGGCACCAAACAGTGCACCTGCAAACTCGCCTTCATACACGGCCACAGCCAGACACAGCGGCAGAATGAACAGCGGCTTTGCCTGCCCCAGCTGGAGCAGGCCGGGGGTCGTCTGCAGTGCCGCGCACACAAACAGTGCCACCGCGTAGCAGACCCATTTCAGGATCTGGTTGCGGCTGCGCATGCGGCGTGATTCCATACAAATGCGCCCCCTTAATAGTCGGTAATAACGAATACGTGCTTGACCGTGCGCGGGTCTGCACCCGGGCGCACCACTGCAATGGAAGATTTGCCGCTGACTTCCGGCTCCACCTTCTGCACGGTTCCCACCAGCAGATCCGGCGGGAACACTCCGCCAAGACCGGTGGTGATCACCTGATCGCCCATCTTCGTCTCAGTGGCGCGTTCCAGATTGGTCAGCACGCACAGGCCGTCACCGGCATAATCGGTGCTGCCATTGATAATGCCGTTTTCCCGCGTGCGGGATACCACGCCCGCAGCGCTGAAGCTGGGGTGCAGAATGGTCATCACCTTGCAGCTGGTGGTGTCGGCTTCCACCACCATGCCGATCAGATAGCCCTTATCGCTGATCACGGCATCGTTCACGGCTGCGCCGTTCACCGTGCCGCAGTCCAGCGTAAAGCCTCCGAACTCATCCAGCGGGTCGCGGCCGATCACAAAGGCAGAAATATAGCTTGCTTCGGTGTTGGAATCCTGAATGCGGGCCAGTGCCTTGTAGGCTTCGTTCTCCGCCTTGATGCGGTCATAGTCCACGATCTGCTGGCGCAGCTCAGCATTCTCCGCTTCCAGCTGTTCGTTCTGTTCCATGACCTCATCGATGCTGGTGTATTTTTCCCACACCGAGCCAATGCCGCCGCTCAGTGCCGATGTGACCTTCTGGAGCGGCATCAGCACCACGCCCAGCAGTTCCTGCGGGGCAGCAGTCAGCCGTCCGTTGGCACCGGCATAGGCCATAATGCCCACCAGAAACACCGCCACGGCTACCAGTATCTTAAATTTCCATGTGTCAAAAAAATCCTTCAAGGGAGTACCCTCCTGTTTCGGGTGGATGCCATGCCATAAGAAAAGCGCGGACAGCCCTGCCATCCGCGCAAGAGACATTGTTTGCAGCGGAAATCAGCGCAGACGCTGCGCAAAAGAGCCTTTTTCCGCAAGTGTGGGCCTTGCCCGTGTTACATGTGGCCGCCGTCGGTGTCCAGCACGTCATGCAGGACATCCACATGATCCAGCACCGCACCGGCACCCTTGGCCACGCAGTCCAGCGGGTCTTCCGCAATGTGTACGTCGATGCCGGTCTCGCTTTGGATCAGCTGATCCAGACCGCGCAGCAGTGCGCCGCCGCCGGTCAGGGTGATGCCGCGGTCGATGATATCCGCACTCAGCTCCGGCGGGGTGCGCTCCAGCGTTTCCTTGATGGCGCTGGTGATCTTGACCAGGCATTCCAGCAGAGCTTCGCGCACATCCTCCGAGTGGACGACGATGTTCTTGGGCAGGCCGTCCACGAGGTTACGGCCCTTGATCTCCATGGTCATTTCGGGGTCCAGCGCATAGGCGGAGCCGATCTCGATCTTGATCTGCTCTGCGGTGCGCTCACCGATCAGCAGGTTGTACTTGCGCTTGATGAAGGCGATGATGGCCTGATCGAACATATCGCCTGCCATGCGCACGCTGCGGGAGGCCACGATGCCGCCCAGAGAGATCACAGCGATCTCAGCCGTGCCGCCGCCGATATCCACGATCATGCTGCCGGTAGGCTCGCTGATGGGCAGGCCCGCACCGATGGCTGCTGCCATGGGTTCCTCAATGACGGACACCTGACGGGCACCGGCCTTCAGGGTAGCCTCGCGCACAGCGCGGCGCTCCACCTCGGTAACGCCGGACGGGATGCAGATGACCACGCGGGGGCGGGAGAACATGCTGTTGCCGCATGCCTTCTTGAGGAAATTTTCCAGCATGTTGGTGGTGATGTCAAAGTCAGCGATCACGCCATCCTTCAGCGGACGCACAGCCACGATGCTGCCGGGGGTACGGCCAATGACAGCCTTTGCCTCGGCACCCACACAGCGCACCTCGTCGGTCTTGGTATCCACAGCCACGACCGAAGGCTCCCGCATGATGATGCCCTTGCCCTTCATATATACCAGAGTATTTGCGGTACCCAGATCGATACCTACATCTTTAGAAAACAGGCCCATTGTAAAAATTCTCCTTATGCTTCCCATTTTATCTATAGCGCCAGAACATCCGGCAGCCCTTTTGTGCCGCCTTTGCGCAGAATAACACGGTTCTATTATAGCCGCAAGGCAATGATTTCTCAAGCGTTTGCGCAAGTTTTCTTCGTTTTTTCCAGTTTTATCACACAAAATGTGCCAGCAGCTGTACGGTGCGGCTCACCGGCAGACCCATGATGGTGTAGTAGTCGCCCTCAATACGGTCCAGCCAGAGGGCCGCCCGTCCCTGAATGGCATAGGCACCGGCTTTATCGTAGGGTTCGGCGGTGGAAGCGTAGAAGTCGATCTCCTCTTCACCCAGCGGGAAGAAGGTAACGCGGCAGCTGTCCACAAAGCTTTCAGTGCGCGCACCGTCCGAGATGCACACGCCGGTGTGCACCTCGTGGGTGGCACCGGAAAGGGCGCGCAGCATCCGCTTTGCGTCCTCTTCGCTGTGGGGCTTGCCGAACACCTCGCCGTTCACATCCACCACCGTATCACAGCCGATGACCACAGCGCCCGGGTGCTGGGCCGAAACAGCAAGGCACTTGCCCCGGGCCAGCTGTTCCACCAGATGGGCAGGCGTAGCGGCCTGCACCGCACTTTCGTCAAAGTCACTGACGCAGACGGTGAAATTGGTGGTATATAAGGAGAGCAGCTCCCGCCTGCGCGGGCTGCCGGAAGCTAAGATCAGGTTCATTATTCCATCTCACTTTCCGGTAGAGCCAAAGCCGCCCTCGCCGCGCTGGGTATCGCCCAGCTCTTCGGCAGGCACAAAGGCAGCGGTGTACACCGGTGCGATGCACAGCTGGGCCACACGCTCACCGGGCTGAATGGTGTAGGCTTCCCTGCCCAGATTGACCATGGGCACCTTCAGCTCGCCGCGGTAATCGCTGTCCACCACACCCACGCCGTTGGCCATGCACAGGCCGTGCTTGATGGAAAGGCCGCTGCGTGCGTACACCAGTGCCACGCTGTGGGGGCCGGGCAGCTCGATGGCAAGGCCGGTGGGCACCAGTGCCCGCTCCATGGGGGCAAGGGTGAGCGGCGCGTCCAGTACGGCGCACAGGTCGGCTGCAGCAGAGCCGGGGGTTGCGTAAGAGGGCACCTTGGCACGGGTGTCCAATACCTTATATTTTACTGTAATGGGTTCCATAGTATACCTCGTTTTGATTTTATAGCAGCTCCTTCAGTCTCGCATACGCTCGACAGCTCCCTCAGGGAGGCGGCATTGCGTCAGCAATGACGGAAGGAGTTTCAGTTTGTACCTTTAAAATACAACCCACGGGTAAAATCACCTTCAAAGGGTGCATGGGTGCGGATCATCTCCAGAATTTTGGCCGCTTCCTCCCGGTTTTCCAGCGTGAAGTAAGCCACACCGTAGTCCACCGTCAAAGCGCCCGGCTTATCCCCCATATAAATAGGTACAGGGTTATAGATGGTGCGCACACCAAGGCCGCACCGCACTGGGAACTTCTTGGCCTTGCGGTCGGTCAGCACGCCGGTCTTGTCGCAGTGGGCGCAGTCGTGGATGTTCTGCAGCGGGCAGGCACGGGTGATCATCAGCGGCATATGGCCGTACACCAGCACGCCGGTGGGCACCGGCCTGCCGTTATGGGTGGGCGCAATGGTGCTGATGTCGCTGTCCTTCACCTCGGGCAGGATGAGCATGGAGCCAAGGCCGTTGTCCGCGTAGAACTGCGCGGCCAGCTGGTTCGTGATGTTCAGGCCAAAGCTGCCGCTCATGGGCAGGCCCCGGCACAGGCGCAGGTGGGCGATATTGCTCACCTCATAGCCTGCAAAACCGGAGTCCTGCGTGGCCGCGATGCGGCGGGCGGTATCTTCTTCCAGCTTGCCAAACATGACCCGGGGCAGTTCCAAAAGGGTCTTTGCCCGCCATTCCCGGGGCACGCGGTCGGCCTGCGCAATGGGCAGGATGAGATACTCGATGCCGTCAAGCGCCCGCTCCGGCACCTGCTCCCAGCTCTCAAACCGGGCACACAGGGTACGGTGAGGCGGCAGGGTGCGCAGCGGCAGGGCAGGCACATGCTCCTCGGTGGTGGGCCACGGGCGCAGCACTTCCCGCTTTTTGAGCAGGGCATCCAGCGCTTCGCGGCGCAGCTCGTTCACCGCACCGCCCGGGATAAACCACGGCCCACCGTCCATTTCCACAGTAATATCCTGATCTTCCACCGCAAAAGGCGTGCCGCCGGTCTTGGCAAGGCTGCGGTGCAGGCTTTCGGTGGGATCAGTACGGGCAGGCTGCGGCTCTGCATCCCCATAGGCAAAGGCCTTGCTGCCGTCTGCATCGGTGACAGTGAGCTTTTCGCCGCCCTCTTCAATTTCCAGCTTCATCTTTACCGGCACGCGGCTGCGCTCACGGCGGTAAAGCTCCCGCAGCATGGGCAGGGTCTTTTTGGTCTGTTCTGCATCTGCTTCACTGCGCACGCCGAACATGGTGCCGTCGATCTTTCCATCCAGATAGCCGGAGGTGAAGCCGGAACGGCTGAAAGCATTCTTCAACAGGTCGCGGTCGTAGGCGCGGCCCTCGCGGCCTGCAAGACAGGCGCTGACTGCCGCCGCCACATACTCCGGCGTGCGCAGACGGCCCTCGATTTTTGCCGATGCCACGCCAAGCGCCTGCAGCTTGTCCAGCTTATCAATGACCGAATTATCCTTTAAGGACAGGTGGTGCAGGCGGCCCGGCTTGCCCTCCGGCAGGGCATTTGCCTCAAACGGCAGGCGGCACGGGCCGGCACAGGAACCGCGGTTGCCGCTGCGTCCGCCCAGAAAGGCCGACATGTAGCACTGGCCGCTGACGCACATGCACAGCGCGCCGTGCACGAAGCACTCGGTCTCGATGCCGCAGTGCTTTGTGATATGCTCCACCTCGGGCATGCTCAGCTCACGGGCCAGCACCACGCGGGTGAAGCCCAGCTCCTTGAGCTCCAGTGCACCCTGCAGGCTGTGCACGCTCATCTGGGTGGAGCCGTGGCGCGGCAGCTGCGGTGCAATTTTACCGATCAGCGTTGCCACTGCCAGATCCTGACAGATGACCGCATCGGCACCGCTGGCTGCAACGGCACGGATGGCCTGTTCCAGCGCGGGCAGCTCGCCGCCATAGACGGTGGTGTTCAGCGCCACATGCACAGCCACGCCCCGCGCATGGCAGAAGGCGACCGCATCTTTCAGCGTATCCGCGTTAAAATTGTTGGCACTGGTGCGGGCATTGAAACCCGAAAAACCCAGATACACTGCGTCGGCACCGCTGAATACAGCGGCACGCAGCATTTCTTCGTTGCCCACCGGGGCAAGGATCTCGATCTTTGACATACTTCTCCTTTATCCTGTAAACGGCTTATTCCGCCTTGTCCGCTTCGCCCTCGGCAGCAGACTGCTGTACCGCCTGCTGGGCGCGCTCCTCGCGCCGGGCTTCCTTATTGCGCATCTTTTCCAGCTGTTCGCGCAGGGCGGCAGCTTCCCGCCGCAGCACCTCATTCTCTGCTTTGACCTTATCTTCCGCCAGCTTTGCGCGGGTGGCATCCGCAATGTAATCCTGGATCTGGCTGCGCATATTCTCAGCACTGCCGGTGCTCTTGCGGTATTCGTCCAGATAATCCATGGCGCAGAACACCGCCGCCTTCGTCACCGAAAGATTCGCATTATCGTCCAAAAGCTTGGTGATGTCTTCATCCAGCTTTTTCGCCAGCGACAAAATATATTTTTCCGGATCCGTCGTAGCAATGGCATACGGCGTACCTGCAATGTTCACCCGTACCTTGTTGACCATATCTGTTTCCCCTTTTTATCCTTTTCTGCCCGCAGCGGGCAGTGATCTTCTGATTTTTGCCGGGAAACGGAACCGTTCCCGGTACCGTTTTGGTGTCTTGTCACCCGCCGGGCGAGTTACCCGGCACATTTCTCCCGGAGTTTGTCCCCGAAAATGTTTCGGAACACAGCTTTCTCTCCCTATTATAATATAAATAAGCATCAAGAAAAAGTGTATTTTTTGAAATTTTGGCATATTTATCAGAAAGTTCAATAAAAAAATGTCAGTTACGGAAAAAATCCCCTGATTCCTTGCATTTGTCATTCTGCCATATTATAATATCTTTGTTATGTTGGCGGCAGAGCAAGTGAGGGAAAGTGCCTGCAGGCGCCAATTATTTCAATTATTTTAGCAAAGCTGAAAACTTATGCGGATAGGAGTACCTTTATGACATCGAAAGAATTCGGTAAACTTCTTCAGGACAAGCTCACCAGCGAGTACGGCGTGGAGCTGAGCGTTGCTTCCAACCAGCAGATCTACCGCTCTCTGGCTCTGATCTGCCGCCAGATGATGAGTGAGAACCACAAGAAGTTCCAGTCCAAGGCCATTGGCACCGGCACCAAGCAGGTGTATTATCTGTGCATGGAGTTCCTGATGGGCCGCAGCCTGAAGACCAGCCTGCTGAACCTGGGTCTGGACGAGGTGGCAAAAAAGGCCCTGTCCGACGCTGATATCAGCATTGACAGCATCTTTGAGGAAGAGCCGGATGCAGGTCTGGGCAACGGCGGTCTGGGCCGTCTGGCTGCCTGCTATCTGGACGGCATGGCCACCACCGGCATCTGCGGCACCGGCTACTCCATCCTGTACGAGTACGGCATCTTCAAGCAGAAGATCGTGGACGGCTGGCAGCAGGAGCGTGCCGACAACTGGCTGCCCGGCGGTCAGGTCTGGCTGAAGAGCCACCCCGATCAGGCTGTGGAAGTGCGCTTTGATGGCGAGATCCACGAGAACTGGGACAACGGCTTCCACTATATCCAGCACACCAACTACAACAGCGTCATGGCTGTTCCCTCTGATATGTATGTGCAGGGCTACGACGGCAAGGGCGTTGCAAAGCTGCGCCTGTGGCAGGCAAAGGCCCCGGACTTTGATATGTCCAGCTTCTCTCTGGGCAACTACAACACTGCAATGAGCAAGAACGCCAATGCAGAGCTGATCTCCAAGGTGCTGTACCCCAACGATAACCATGTTGAGGGCAAGATCCTGCGCCTGCGCCAGCAGTACTTCCTGTCTGCCGCATCCATCGGCGATATCGTCCAGAACCACCTGTCCAGCTATGCGACCCTCGAGAACCTGCCCGACAAGGTGGCCATCCAGCTGAACGACACCCACCCCACCCTCGCCATCCCCGAGATGATGCGCATTCTGCTGGATGAGTGCGGCTTTGGCTGGGACAAGGCATTCGACATCTGCCAGAAGGTCTTCTCCTACACCAACCACACCGTCATGGCTGAGGCTCTGGAAAAGTGGAACGTGGATATCTTCAAGATGACCCTGCCCCGCATCT
>ERZ772858.2183-NODE-2183-length-15733-cov-3.201301_pt1 | contig 15733 bp, 12 predicted proteins | sample MGYA00512136_ERZ772858 | MGnify/ENA primary metagenome ERZ772858 (study PRJEB29015, sample SAMEA2737726) | human gut metagenome | biome: human gut; feature: human-associated habitat; material: faeces | place: China | collected 2012 ...
TTACCGTGGTCAACGTGGGCGATGATCGCAATGTTTCTGATATCTTCGCGTTTGATCTTCATAATCAATCCTCTTTCTTCATCTATAACTGTCCGCACACCGATCATTTTCCGACCCGTTTTGCACAGTCATCTTACATTGTATACACTACATTTCCTAATTTTTGCATTACCGACTCAAAATTATAGCATTCATGAAATCAAAATGCAATATATAATCTTTCAAAATATATGGCTTTAGATATTAATGCTAGAAGAAATCTAGAAATAACAGAAAAGATGAGAGATAAATCTAAAAAAGGAACTTTACTTTGGGTACTTGATAAAACTTCTACTTCTATGGGAGGAAGGTTATTAAGAAGATGGTTAAATGATCCGCTAGTGGATGTGAATGAAATAAATAGAAGATTAAATGCAGTAAAAGAATTAAAAGACGATATTATTCTAAGAGGAGAAGTAATAGAAAATCTTAAAAAGGTATATGATATTGAAAGACTTGCGGGAAAAATGGCCTATGGAAATGCTAATGCTAGAGATATGGTTACATTAAAAAATTCTTTATTTAAATTGCCAGAAGTAAAGCAAATATTGAAAAATAAAGATCCCGCCAAAAGCCAGGACGTACAGATATTGTACAGAGGAAGGTTTCGGCGGGATCTTTAAATATCACAAAAAATTCACATACCTCCCTTGACATTGAATATTTGATATGTTACATTACATATAGAACAGTGAGGTGGTGAATATGTCATCGACAAAGAGAGATTATTATGATGTGCTGGGCATCTCGAGAGACGCGGATGCTGCGGCAATTAAACGTGCATATAGAAAATTGGCAAAGAAGTATCATCCGGACTCCAATCCTGGCGATAAGACGGCGGAGCAGATGTTTAAGGATGTAAATGAGGCTTACGACGTTTTGAGTGATCCGAAGAAGAAGAAGCTTTACGACCAGTTCGGACATGCTGCTTTTGATGAGACGGCAGGTTACGGACAGGGCGCCGGAGCAGGTGCCGGTGGTTTTGGCGGGTTCGGCGGCTTCGGAAACGGTGCCGGCGGAGCATACCGGTCTGGATCCTTCCGCTCCGGAGATGGAACATATCATGAATTCCATTTTGAGGGCGGTGACGGGGATGATATCTTCGGTGATCTGTTTGGCGGTGGCAGAAGAGGCGGACGTGCGAACAATGGTCCGATGAAAGGCGCCAATATCCGTAAAGGTGTCCGGATTACATTTGAGGAAGCAATTTTTGGATGCGAGAAGGAACTGGATATCGTTCTGAAAGATCCATGTACAAAGTGTAACGGAACAGGAGCAAAACCGGGAACAAGTCCGGAGACCTGTTCAAAATGTGGTGGAAAAGGTCAGGTTGTTTATACATCACAGTCGTTCTTCGGAACGGTGCAGAATGTGCAGACCTGTCCGGACTGTCATGGAACGGGTAAGATCATTCGTGAGAAATGTCCGGACTGTGGTGGAACAGGCTATACTTCAAGCCGCAAGAAGATCAAAGTCACAATCCCGGCAGGTATTGACAATGGTCAGAGCGTAAGAATCCGTGAGAAAGGTGAACCGGGTGTGAATGGCGGACCGAGGGGAGACCTTCTGGTAGAAGTTACGGTTTCCAGACATCCAATCTTCCAGAGACAGGATGTTCATATTTTCTCAACTGCACCAATTTCGTTTGCGCAGGCAGCACTTGGTGGTGATGTGCGAATCAAGACGGTTGATGGTGATGTGATCTATACCGTAAAACCGGGAACTAAGACTGATACAAAAGTACGACTGAAAGGAAAAGGGGTACCTTCTTTGAGAAATCCTCAGGTCAGAGGTGATCATTATGTGACGCTGGTTATTCAGACCCCGGAAAAATTAAGTCCGGAAGCCAAAGAAGTGCTTAGACATTTTGATCAGTTGACAGGAAATACACTGAACCAGGAAGAGCCGGCTTCTGAATCGAAGGGTAAAGCTAAGAAAAAAGGGTTCATGGATAAGTTAAAAGAAACATTTGAAGAATAATAAAAAGGTGGCTGTGAAAAACTCGATTGAATTTTTCACAGCCACCTTTTTTATTCTTCTTCGTCTTCCAGTTCTCCTCCGATGACACCTCCGAGAACGGCAGTGAAAGAAGCAACAACGACAGCGGCGATGATTGCTACACCGATTAGTGCTACTAAAATACCCATAACACGTACCTCCTTTTCTCGTCTTTTTATAGTATAACACGGAGGCAAGTAAAATTAAATGAAAAAATGTGACTTTTTTCATTTAGTATGCTATAATGTCAAAGAGCAAATGATAACACAGCGTATTGTCAGTTTTGCGAATTTAAAATAGTAAGGCTTAGCGGTTAAGGAGGGCAAACCAATATGGCACTGAAAAAACAGATAAAAGAAACAAAGGCAGCAGAGGTAAAGACAGCGGCAGAAACTAAAGAAGAAGTAAAAACAGCAGTTAAAGCAGCAGAAGATAAAGTCAGCGAAAAAGTAGAAGAAGTAAAAGAAACTGCTAAAAAAGAAGCACAGCCGAAAGAAGTAAAGGCTACTGTTGAAAAGAAAGCGCAGGAGGTAAAAAAAGCTGCAGAAGAAGTGAAAAAAACAGTAGAAGAAACAGCTGAAAAAGCTGCAAAAGAAGTGAAGAAAACTGCAGAGAAAGTTACAAAAGAAGTAAAGAAAGCAGCACCAAAAACAACAGCAAAAAAATCTGCGGCAAAGAAAGAAATCAAAACAGAAGTTGTTCTTCAGTATGGTGAAAAAGAAGTAAACACAAAAGATATGATTGCTTCAGTAAAAAAAGACTGGACAAAACAGAAACATAAAATTTCCGAGATCAAGAGTATTGAGCTTTATGTAAAACCGGAAGATTATGCAGTATACTATGTAATCAATGGCGAACATACCGGAAAAGTATGGTTATAAGATAAGACTGAAAGATTTAGTCCGAACCGCAATCTTTATTGAACGGTTCGGATTTTTTTAAGGAGAGAGGTAAAATGCAAAAGTTTATACAGTATACCCCGACAGAAATCCTGTTTGGAGAAAACACACAGGCAGAAGTTGGGAAAGAAGTTAAGAAATGGGGCGGAAGCCGTGTGTTTATCGTATATGGCGGTGGAAGTGTAAAGAAAAGCGGACTTCTTGCGCAGGTAGAAGAAGCACTGGAAAAAGAAGGACTTGCTTATGAGGAATTTGGCGGAGTAAAGCCAAATCCCCGGATGGCATATGCACAGGAAGGCGTTGAGAAAGCAATTGAGTTCGGTGCGGATTTTCTTCTTGCAGTAGGCGGTGGAAGTTCTATTGATACAGCAAAGGCAATCGCCCATGGTGTGGCAAACCCGGACTGGTCTCTGGAGGAAATCTGGGGAGGTGAAATCATACTTACCAGATCGACACCGGTAGGATGCGTACTTACGATTGCGGCAGCAGGAAGTGAAACAAGCGATTCCGCAGTTCTGACAAACGAAGAAACAAGGAAAAAGGGAGGAATCAGCACTAGCCTGAACCGCCCGAAGTTTGCGATTATGAATCCGGTTCTTACCTATACGCTTCCAAAATATCAGATTGCGTGCGGAATCGTGGATATCATGATGCATACACTGGAGCGATATTTTATTCCAAATACGAGAAATCAGATAACAGATGAAATTGCAGAGGGAGTTCTGCGGGTTGTGATTGAAAATGGAAAGAAAGGTCTGGAGAATCCGACAGATTACGATGCCATGAGTGAAATCATGTGGGCAGGAAGCCTTTCCCATAATGGTCTGACAGGTCTCGGAAGAGCAAAAGATTTTTCTGTACATAAGCTCGGACATGCACTTGGTGCAAAATATGATAAGGCGCATGGTGCAACCCTTTCAGCTGTCTGGGGATCCTGGGCAGAATATGTCTATAAAAACGATGAAGAAAGATTTGCGCATTACGCAAAAAAAGTATGGGGCGTAGAGGAAGAAGATGTGGCGAAAGCCGCAAAAGAGGGAATTCGCCGGACTGTAGAATATTTCCGTGAGATTCATATGCCGACAAATTTAAAGGAACTGGAGATCGGAGAAGTATCAGAGGAAGATCTGCGGGAACTTTCTATGGCTGCGACATTAAATGATACCGTAAAACTTTCAAAAATCAAAGAACTTACTGCCGAAGATGTATACCAGATTTTCCGGAAAGCGGCAGAAAAATAAGATGGAAATAAATAAGAGAAAATTTTACAGACAAGTGTTCGCACTTGTAATCCCAATGGCACTTCAGAATCTGATCAATGTGGGTGTGACGGCGGCAGACGTGCTGATGCTTGGAAGAGTCAGCGAAAAAGTTCTTTCAGGTGCATCCCTTGCAGGGCAGATACAGTTTGTCATGACACTGATCCTTTTTGGTACAACATCAGGTGCAACGGTTTTGACTGCACAGTACTGGGGAAAGAAAGATACACAGACGATTGAAAAAATCCTTGGAATGGGAATGACCATCGGTGTTAGCTGTGCAGCTCTTTTTACCATTGTTGCGGAAATCATTCCGGAAGTGCTGCTTCATATCTATACCAGTGACCCGGCCGTGATCGCAGAAGGTGTGAAATATTTGCGGATCGTGGCGCTTTCCTATGTTCTGATGGCGGCAACGCAGGTCTATCTTTACATTATGCGGAGTATCGAGCAGGTTGTGATCGCAACGGTTGTTTACAGCGCGTCACTAATTTGTAATGTCCTGGTAAATGCGCTTCTTATTTTTGGCTTATTTGGTTTACCGAAGATGGGAATTATGGGTGCGGCAATCGGAACTCTGACAGCAAGGATCGTAGAACTTATCATTGTAATTTGGTATGCAAAAGTAAAAAACCATGACGTTAGATTTCACCCGGTCTATATGCGTAAGATCGACAAGGTGCTTCTAAAAGACTTTCTGATTTATGCGAGTCCGGTGATCTTGAATGAAATGATGTGGGGACTTGGTTCTACAGCGAATACAGCAGTGATCGGTCATCTGGGAAGTGCTGCGGTGGCAGCAAATTCTGTTGCTCAGGTTGCAAGACAGCTGGCAACGGTGGTTGCCTTTGGTGTATCCAATGCGACTGCCATTTATCTTGGTAAGACCATCGGTGCAAAAGAGTTTCATCTGGCAAAAGAGTATGGAAAAAGATTTTTGTGGCTGAGTATTATTACTGGTGCGGTAGGAGGCGGCATCATTCTGATAGCTGCTCCGATTGCAAATCATGTGATGACACTCTCACAGGAAGCGCAGGGGTATCTTTATTTTATGTTTTTTGTTATGTCTTACTTTACACTCTGCCAGGCGATCAATACGACACTTGTGGTGGGTGTATTCCGGGCAGGAGGAGATACCAGGTTTGGTCTGATCCTGGATGTGTCTACCATGTGGGGATGCTCTATTCTGCTGGGTATGATCGCTGCCTTTGTCTTTCATGCGCCGGTGCAGGTTGTTTATATCCTTCTGATGAGTGATGAGGTGATCAAAGTACCGATCACAGTCATGCGCTACCGAAGCTATAAATGGATTCAGAATGTGACGAGAGAAAAAGCAGAGCTGTCATAACATTGTATGCGAAAATAAATTTGGAATTTTGAGGCAGATGTGATATGATATAGAAAGAATATATTTGAAAAGGAGATTTGCAACATGAAATTAGTATCAACAGAAAAAGCACCAAAAGCACTTGGACCGTATTCCCAGGGATATGTACATGGGGGAATCCTTTATTCAGCAGGACAGATTGCGATCAATCCGGCTACAGATACTGTAGAAGCTGATACCATCGAAGGACAGGCTGACCAGGTATGTAAGAACATCGGAGCAATCCTTGAAGAAGCAGGAACTTCTTTTGACAAAGTATTAAAGACAACCTGTTTCCTTGCTGATATGGGAGATTTTGCCGCATTTAACGAAGTTTATGCGAAATATTTCACATCAAAACCAGCCAGAAGCTGTGTTGCTGTTAAGACACTTCCAAAGAACCTTCTTTGCGAAATTGAAGTGATAGCAGCAGTAGAAGAATAGGATTTATAAATCCTGAAAATTAGGAGGATGGCGTTATGGCAGAAGAGCAGAACAGCGGATGTTCGCCGGAATCGTGTTCTTCCTGTGCGCATGCGGGTTCATGCAGCAGTGCGAAGAAAGATCTGAAAGCACCGGCAAATCCGTATTCACAGGTAAAAAAAGTAATTGGAGTAGTCAGCGGTAAAGGTGGAGTCGGCAAATCAATGGTGACAGCATCTCTTGCACGTATGATGGTACAGCAGGGATATTCAGTTGGTATTCTGGATGCGGATATCACAGGACCATCTATCCCGAAGATGTATGGAGTGCATGGAAGTGCAGTCGGAAGCGAGGCGGGAATGTTCCCGTGCGTTGCAAAAGACGGCACGAAGATCATGTCGGTCAATCTGCTTCTGGAACACGAATCAGATCCTGTCATCTGGAGAGGACCGGTGATCGCAGGAGTAGTAACCCAGTTCTGGACTGATGTAATGTGGGGAGATCTGGATTTCTTATTTGTTGATATGCCGCCGGGAACAGGGGATGTTCCTCTTACGGTATTCCAGTCACTTCCGGTAGACGGCGTTGTGATTGTGACTTCGCCACAGGATCTGGTACAGATGATCGTAGAGAAAGCTTACAATATGGCAAAGAAGATGAACATACCGGTTCTCGGACTGGTGGAAAACTACAGTTATCTGGAATGTCCGGACTGTGGAAAGAAAATATCTGTATTTGGGGAAAGCCACATTGACGAGATTGCAGAAAAACTTGGGGTAGAAGTACTCGGAAAGATGCCGATCGATCCGAAACTTGCCGAAATTGTAGAACAGGAGAAGTTCTATGAGGCAGACAACCAGTATCTTAAAAACATCATTGACAAGTTCAATTAAGAAGAAAGCTCCGGCGAGGTGATGAGCGCCGGGGCTTTTTAGTTATAGAGGCACGGAAAATGTGAAAAGCCATGACAGGACGGATACAATTGGCAAGGAACATGTGTTTATGGTATGATAACAGGTAGCAAAAAGCGGAGGCAGAAAGAACATGGACGAGAATCTCCCGGTGATCCGGATTTCGGTGCGAAACCTTGTGGAGTTTATTTTAAGAGAAGGGGATATTGACAATCGAACAGGAGGCGGACAAGATCCGGAGAATATGCAGATGGGAAGCCGGATTCACCGGAAGATCCAGAGACAGATGGGATCGGATTATCAGGCGGAGGTACCTCTTAAGACAGAGATCGTCTGTGATGGGTTTACTTTGAAAATAGAAGGACGTGCCGACGGACTGATTCATACAAAAGAGCAGGTCATGGTAGATGAGATCAAGGGTGTTCTGCGGGAACTTGACCGGGTGCAGGAGCCGGCAGGCATTCATCTGGCACAGGCAAAATGTTATGCCAGCATGGTAGCAGAACAGGAAGGGGTGGATGAGATCGGGGTACAGATGACCTATTGCCAGATGGAGACGGAAGAGGTGAAAAGGTTTCAGTATTCTTATCGGAGTAATGAACTGAAAGTCTGGTTCGATGAAGTGATCCGACAGTATGAAAAATGGGCAAAGTTCCAGATTGAATGGAGAAAGGCAAGAAATGCATCTGTTAAAGGGATTGAATTTCCGTTTCCATATCGTAAAGGGCAGAGAGATCTTGCGGTATCTGTTTACCGGACGATTCTTCGGAAGAAAAAGTTGTTCATCCAGGCACCAACCGGAGTGGGGAAGACGATTTCAACGGTATTTCCGGCAGTGAAAGCGGTTGGAGAAGAACTGGGTGAGAAGATTTTTTATCTGACGGCAAAGACAATCACCCGGACGGTGGCGGAGCAGGCATTTGAAACCTTACGGGAACAGAATCTGAAGTTCAAGGTGATCACTTTAACGGCAAAAGAAAAAATTTGTTTCTGTGAGGAGACAAGCTGCAATCCGGATGACTGCCCATATGCCAAAGGGCATTTTGACCGGGTAAATGACGCGGTCTATGAGCTTTTGATGCGGGAAGATGTGATGAGCCGGGAAGTGTTGGAAGCGCAGGCAAGAAAGCATAAGGTCTGTCCATTTGAAATGGCACTGGATGTGTCGACCTGGGTGGATGGTGTGATCTGCGATTATAATTATGTGTTTGACCCGGATGCCCGGCTCAGACGTTTCTTTGCAGAAGGTGGCGCTGGAGGATATTTGTTTCTGATCGATGAGGCACACAATCTGGTAGAACGTGGACGGCAGATGTACAGTGCAGAGTTATGCAAGGAGGACTTTCTTGCGGTGAAGAAACTGGTAAAGGGAGAAGCACCGCGGTTTGCAAAAAGACTGGAGGCATGCAATAAGATTCTTCTGGCAATGAAAAAAGAGTGTGAAAACTATAAGGTGCTGGAAAATATTTCGCATTTTGGAATCCAGCTTATGAATGTACTATCTGAGACAGACCGGTATCTCGAGGAATGTGTGGATAAAGAAGTCCGGGAAACCGTATTGGATTTTTATTTTCAAGTGAGGTCTTTCCTGAATATATATGATGGGTTGGATGAGAACTATGTCGTCTATACGGAGTATCAGGAGAATGGAAGATTTGTTCTGAAGTTGTTTTGTGTTAACCCGGCGGCAAATCTGCAGAAATGTCTGGATAAGGGGAACAGTGCTGTATTCTTTTCGGCAACACTTCTGCCAATCCAGTATTACAAAAGACTTCTGAGTACGGAAAAAGACAACTATGCGGTCTACATTGATTCTTCGTTTGATACAAAGAAGAGACTGCTTATGAATGGTGTGGATGTGAGTACCCGTTACGCCATGCGTTCCAGGGAAATGTATCAACGATATGCGACATACATTTTTCGGGTAGTGAAAGCAAAAATGGGGAATTATCTGATCTTTTTCCCGTCTTACCGGTTTATGGAAGATGTGTATCAGGAATTTACACAGCTTCTAGCATCAGATGAAGAAGAGATGGAACTGGTTATTCAGCAGAAGCACATGGATGAAGAAGAACGGGAAAATTTCCTGCGTGCATTTGAAATGGGAAGAGAGAAAAGTCTGATCGGTTTTGGAGTTCTTGGCGGGATTTTCTCAGAAGGAATCGATCTGACAAATGAGAAGCTGATCGGGACACTGATCATCGGAACAGGGCTGCCGCAGGTGTGCAATGAGCGGGAAATCCTGAAAAGCTATTTTGACCAGAAGGGACTTTACGGGTTTGACTATGCTTACCGGTATCCGGGGATGAACAAGGTTTTGCAGGCGGCAGGAAGGGTGATCCGCACAGAGGATGACCGCGGAGTGATACTTCTTCTGGATGAGCGTTTTCAGAGGGAGAAGGGGAAAGAGATTTTCCCGAAAGAATGGGCGGACTGTGAAAGATGCCGGTTAGACATTGTGGAAGAAAAAATCCGTCTGTTCTGGGAAAAACAGACGGATAATTAAGAAACTTTTTATGCATTAAAGTAATCCAGAAATGCCTGTGTCGCGCGGGAAACCGGAACATGTCCGTTCCATGCGGCAACCAGCTGACGCTTTGGAAGTTGTTCTTCGGTCTGGACGACAAAGAGTTGGTCGGAATTCTTTGGTACACAGTAGTCCGGAATAAAAGCGATGCCAAGTCCGATCCGTGCGAGATCGATCAGAAGATCGTTGCTGCTCAGCTCGATTTCAGGAACCAGATCCAACTGATGCTGCTGGAAGAGAGAATGCAGAAATTCACTGGTTGTACTTTTTCTGTCCAGCATGATGATCGGATAACGCTGCAGTTCTTTGAGGGAAAGCTTTTTCCCCTGCAGTTCCGCAAAGGACTGGTTTGCGATAAAGACATCGTGAAAATCACGGATCTTTCGGAAGGAGGCAAGACTGCCAAGGTAAACGTTCGGATAGTTAGCGACAATGAGATCTACCTGACCGTTCTCAAGAAGTTCCGTACACTTGATCGAAGTGGCATTGGTCACTTTTATATGTGCGTTAGGGAAAGCTTTGTGGAAACGTTCCAGATAAGGAACCAGAAAATACCGGCAGATGGTGTCGCTGGCACCGATGCGGATCTGACCGCCGGTAGAGGCTGTTTCCATGATCTGGGATTCCCCGCGCTTGATCAGATTGATCGCCGGTTCGATATGACGCAGAAGGATCTCACCTTCCGGGGTGAGCTGAACTTTTTTTGTGCTTCGGATGAAAAGAACCTGATCCAGTTTCTTTTCCAGTGCTTTAATGGACTGGCTGACAGCGGACTGTGAAATAAAGAGCTGCTTGGAAGCCTCAGAAAAGCTGAGTGTGTCTGCAACATAATAAAATACTTTATATAATTCATAGTTGATATCCATTATTAGTCCTCCTTATAAAACCTATTAGTATTATAAGTGATAAAAAATGAAATTTCAAGAGAAAACCATTTTTGACAAATGAAGACAGGGTTGCTAAACTATAGACAAAAAAGAGAAGGAGAAAAAAATGGCAAAAAAGAAATGGCTGCATAAAATCCTGGCGATTTTGCCGAGTATTTCACTGATCGTGATCCTGCTGATCAGCAGTTTTGAGATCGGTGCATACGGAGACTGGAATTTTTATGAAAAAGAATATGAAAAATATAAGGTAGCGGATGAACTTTATATGGAGATGCCGGATATTATGAAGGTGACAAAATTCATGATGTCTTATTTGCGGGGCAACGAGAAGAAACTGAGTATTGAGACGGAAGTGGAAGGAAATATACAGGATTTTTTCAATGAGAAGGACCGGCTTCATATGGCAGATGTGCAGGGGCTTTTTCTTGGCGGACTTGCAATCCGGAGGGGAGCGATCATCGTACTGCTTTTTTCAATGGCGGCACTTGTGCTTATGAAAGCAGACTGGAAGAGGCTGATCCCGCAGATGTATCAGCGGGTGCTGGCGGTATTTCTGGCACTTACCGCGGTAGCAGGATTTCTGTTCTCAAGAGACTTTAACAAATATTTCGTGATCTTTCATCATATTTTCTTTAACAATAACTTATGGATCCTTGATCCGGCAGAAGACTATATGATCCGGATGCTTCCGGAGGGCTTTTTCTATGATATGGTGATGAGGATCGGAAGTATTTTTGCTGTGTTTTTAATCGTATCTCTTGTCTGCAGTATTGTCCAGAAAAAGATAAATAAGAGATGCGATTCACGGTAATTGTAATAAATAAGATATACTTATAAAAAGATTTAGTTATATTTATTGTACTTATAAAAGATGATGTGGTAAAATAAAAATCGAGGAAACTGCCGTTATGCCGGATCAAGGCATGCGGTTTCAATATTACTACCAAAGCTAATGGAGGAAATTATGGGCGTAAAACGTGTATATGTGGAGAAAAAACCAGAATTTGCAGTACAGGCTAAAGAACTTCGCCATGAGGTGAAGAGTTATCTTGGAATTAAGACGGTGAAGAATGTACGTGTACTGATCCGCTATGATGTGGAAAATCTTTCTGATGCAACATTTGAAAGAGCATGCAACGGTGTGTTTGCAGAACCACCGGTAGATGTGCTTTACAGAGAGGACTTCCCGCGCGAAGAAAGTGACCACATTTTTTCTGTAGAATTTCTTCCTGGACAGTTTGACCAGAGAGCAGATTCTGCTGTTCAGTGCGTACAGTTTATCAAAGAGGATGAGCTGCCGGTTATCAAGACAGCGACCACTTATGTGATCGAAGGTGAGATCAGCGAAGAAGAGATGGAAGCTATCAAGGCACACTGCATCAACCCGGTGGATTCCAGAGAGACAGGACTTGAAAAACCGGAGACACTGGTTACGAAATTCGAGGAACCTGCAGATGTAAAGATTTTTGACGGATTCAAAGATATGCCGGAAGCGGAACTGAAAGAGTTATACAGTTCTCTTGGACTTGCTATGACATTCAAGGATTTCCAGCACATCCAGAATTATTTCAAAGGGGAGGAACACAGAGATCCATCTATGACAGAGATCCGTGTTCTGGATACTTACTGGTCTGACCACTGCCGTCATACTACATTCTCAACGGAACTTACAGAAGTATCCTTCGGTGATGGCGATTACAGAAAGCCGATGGAAGATACTTATAAAGAATACCTTCAGACACACAGTGAGATCTTTAAAGGACGCGAAGACAAATTTGTATGCCTGATGGATCTTGCATTGATGGCAATGCGGAAGCTGAAAAAAGAAGGCAAACTTCAGGATCAGGAAGAATCCGATGAGATCAATGCCTGCAGTATCGTTGTCCCGGTTGAAGTAGATGGTGTGGAAGAAGAGTGGCTTGTCAACTTCAAGAACGAGACGCACAACCATCCGACCGAGATCGAACCATTTGGTGGTGCAGCTACCTGCCTTGGTGGAGCAATCCGTGACCCGCTGTCAGGACGTACTTATGTATACCAGGCAATGCGTGTAACCGGTGCAGCAGATCCGACCGTATCTGTAAAAGAGACGATGAAAGGAAAACTGCCGCAGAAGAAACTGGTGCGTAGTGCAGCACATGGATACAGCTCATATGGTAATCAGATCGGACTTGCAACCGGACTGGTAAAAGAGATCTATCATCCGGATTATGTGGCAAAGAGAATGGAGATCGGTGCGGTTATGGGTGCTGCTCCGAGACGTGCAGTTATCCGTGAAAATTCGGATCCGGGAGATATCATCATTCTTCTTGGCGGACGTACCGGACGTGATGGCTGTGGTGGAGCAACCGGTTCTTCCAAAGTTCATACCGAAGAATCCATCGAGACATGTGGAGCTGAGGTTCAGAAGGGTAATGCGCCGACCGAACGTAAAATCCAGAGAATGTTCCGCAGAGAAGAAGTCAGCAAGCTGATCAAGAAGTGTAATGACTTCGGAGCAGGCGGAGTATCTGTTGCAATCGGAGAACTTGCAGATGGTCTTCAGATCAATCTGGACAAAGTACCGAAAAAATATGCAGGTCTTGACGGAACAGAGATTGCAATTTCTGAATCCCAGGAGCGTATGGCTGTTGTGGTAGATCCGAAGGATGTAGATGAATTCCTTGGCTATGCAAAAGAAGAGAATCTGGAGGCGGTAAAGGTTGCAGTTGTTACCGAAGACCCGAGACTTGTTCTTTCATGGAGAGGAAAAGAGATTGTAAATATTTCCCGTGCCTTCCTGAACACCAACGGTGCACACCAGGAGACAACGGTTAAAGTTGATATTCCTTCAAGAGAAGATACCATCCTTAAGAAACAGGTTGAGGTTGGCGATGTAAAAGAAAAATGGCTGGATACTCTGAAAGATCTGAATGTATGCTCGCAGAAAGGTCTGGTTGAGATGTTCGACGGATCCATCGGAGCAGGTTCGGTTTTCATGCCTCACGGTGGAAAATACCAGATGACAGAGACGCAGAGTATGGTTGCAAAGCTTCCGGTTATGCATGGTAAATGCGATACCGTTACGATGATGAGTTATGGATTTGATCCGTATCTGTCAAGCTGGAGTCCGTATCACGGAGCTGTCTATGCTGTCACAGAGTCTATGGCTAAGATCGTGGCTTGTGGTGGAGATTACAGCAAGATCCGTTTTACATTCCAGGAATATTTCCGCAGAATGACAGAGGATCCGGAAAGATGGAGTCAGCCATTTGCAGCACTGCTTGGTGCATATAAGGCACAGATTGCTTACGGACTTCCGTCAATCGGAGGAAAGGACAGCATGTCCGGAACATTTGAACATATCGATGTACCGCCGACACTGGTATCCTTTGCAGTTGACATTGCCAAAGAAGGAGATATCATTACTCCGGAACTGAAAAAAGCAGGTAATAAACTTGTATGGATGAAGATTGAAAAAGATGAATATGAGCTTCCGGTATATGAACAGGTAATGGATCAGTACGGTAAGTTCGCTGATGATATCCACAACGGAAAGATTGTATCGGCTTACGCACTTGACCGCCATGGAGTGATCGCAGCTGTCAGTAAGATGGCATTCGGTAACGGAATGGGTGTGAAGATCGAACACAGCATGGATGCAAGAGAACTTTTTGCACCTGCATTCGGTGACATCGTAGCAGAAGTTCCGGCAGACAAGGTAGGAGAACTCTCCATCTCTTACACTGTGATCGGTGAAGTGACAGATGATGCGAAATTCGCATTTGGAGATACAGAAATCACACTGAAAGAAGCAGAAGATGCATGGACAGGAACTCTGGAACAGGTATTCCGTACGGTATCTGACGAAGCTTCTGACGAAAAGGTAGAATCTCCGCTGTATGATACAAAAGACATTGTAATCTGCGGACACAAGATTGCACAGCCGACTGTATTTATCCCGGTATTCCCGGGAACAAACTGCGAGTATGACAGTGCAAAAGCATTTGAAAGAGCAGGTGCAAAGGTCATCACAAAAGTATTCCGTAACATGGATGCAGCAGATATCGTAGATTCTGTGAATACATTTGAAAAAGAAATTGCAAAATCCCAGATCATTATGTTCCCGGGCGGATTCTCAGCTGGTGACGAACCAGATGGTTCAGCAAAATTCTTTGCAACTGCATTCCAGAATGCAAAACTCAAAGAAGCAGTAGAAAAACTTCTGAACGAAAGAGATGGTCTTGTACTTGGTATTTGTAACGGATTCCAGACACTGGTTAAACTTGGTCTGGTTCCTTACGGAGAAGTTGTGGGACAGACACCGGATTCTCCGACACTGACCTACAATACCATCGGACGCCATATTTCCAAGATGGTTTACACGAAAGTTGTTACCAACAAGTCACCATGGCTGCAGGGAGCAGAGCTTGGCGGAGTTTATACCAATCCGGCATCCCACGGAGAGGGACGTTTTGTTGCAAGTGAAGAATGGCTTGACAAGCTCTTTGCAAACGGACAGGTTGCAACACAGTACTGTGACCTTGACGGAAATGTATCTATGGACGAAGAATGGAACGTCAATGGCTCTTATCGCGCAATTGAAGGTATCACAAGTCCGGATGGCCGTGTGCTTGGTAAGATGGCACATTCAGAGCGTCGTGCAGATTCCGTGGCAATCAATATTTATGGTGAGCAGGATATGAAGATCTTTGAATCCGGTGTGAAATATTTCAAATAAGACGGGAAATCTGGAATAAAATGCTTCGAATGAGACGAAAATGCAAGATTGTCGACACAAACTTGCAAAAAAGAGAAGAAGTATCAAGAAAAAAAATGAAAATCAGCTGTATTTGAAACAAAAATGTAGTGGAAATTCATAAAAATTGAAAAATATGCAAAAAAATCTTGACACAGGCGCCTGAATGCTTTACTCTGTTAAAGAACAAAGGTGTTCCGGAGGGACAGACATTTGTTTGTCCCTCTTTTTTTAGCAAAGAAGTGTGCAAAGTCACATTTTTGTAAAAGAACATTCAGGAGGTATTGAGTAGTATGTCTTATGTTGATGAAGTAATTGAACTTGTAGTAAAGAAAAACCCAGATGAACCAGAATTTCATCAGGCAGTAAAAGAGGTTCTGGAATCTCTTCGTGCAGTTGTAGAAGCTCATGAAGAAGAATACAGAAGAGACGCTCTTCTTGAAAGACTCGTTGAGCCGGAAAGACAGATCAAATTCCGCGTACCGTGGGTAGATGATAAAGGTCAGGTTCAGGTTAATACAGGATACCGTGTACAGTTTAACAGTGCAATTGGACCATACAAAGGAGGATTACGTCTCCATCCTTCAGTAAATATCGGAATTATCAAATTCCTTGGATTTGAGCAGGTATTCAAGAATTCCCTGACCGGACTTCCAATCGGTGGTGGTAAAGGTGGTTCTGACTTT
>ERZ772858.2185-NODE-2185-length-15689-cov-4.870858_pt1 | contig 15689 bp, 15 predicted proteins | sample MGYA00512136_ERZ772858 | MGnify/ENA primary metagenome ERZ772858 (study PRJEB29015, sample SAMEA2737726) | human gut metagenome | biome: human gut; feature: human-associated habitat; material: faeces | place: China | collected 2012 ...
TTAAATGCCATGCGGACGATCCGTAAACTTCCACTGGTCTGCCATCCTTCCTGCAGGCATTCCGTTTTTACACATCCAGTTTTAAAATTATAGATTTTATTCACATTATTTCTTGTGTCTCTGTCGATACCCAGGCAATAAACCAAAGCCCGATGGTAGACATCCTGATATCTGCATTTTTTCAGATATTCCTCATAAAATTTTTCGTGTTCCCTGCTCTTGAAAGTAATTGTGCGAGAATTGCTATTCTCTGCTCTTAACGCTGTGTTTGTCATTTTCATTTTCCTCCTGAATTTTTAATATTTTGGTATAAAAAGACACTCCATTTCTGGAATGCCCCATAAAAAATAGGGACACCCGCTTTTAACAAGTATCCCTATAATCTATCAAATATCTGATAGTCCACTATTCACTTTCATATTCAGGATTTTTTGTGTTCCCCGTACCGAGGTCTAAGGCAACCACAACGGTGACTCTCTGCACAAGCAACTTTTCCTTGTGATTTTCACCGATTTTGTTGAAACTGAAAAACTCTACAAAGTGCGTAAATTCAAGGATTTCTAGATATCTTTCCTTTGTAGTCCCACCACAGTTTCCACATGCACCGTCTGACAAAATTGGTCCACGCACACACATTTTTCAACTCGATATCCTCTCTGTAAGAACACTTCCAAATCTCTTGCCAAACTGGATGGTTTACAGGAAATATACACGATCTTATCCACTCCATACTGAATAATCTTTGGCAGTGCTTTTGGATGGATTCCATCTCTTGGCGGGTCAAGCACGATCGTATCTGGTTTTTCTTTGATCTCATCGATCACTTTTAATACATCGCCTGCGATAAAGTGGCAGTTTTCGATTCCATTTAAAGCTGCATTTGCTTTTGCTGCTTCAACTGCTTCTTCCACAATTTCCACACCAATTACCTCTTTTGCTACCGGTGCTAAAATCTGTGAAATCGTTCCGGTTCCGCTATATAAATCAAACACGGTCATATCTTTTGTACTTCCAAGGTATTCTCTTGCAGTATTGTAAAGTACTTCTGCACCGTAAGAATTTGGCTGAAAGAAAGAAAATGGCGTCACTTTGAATTTTAATCCTAAGATTTCTTCGTAGAAGTAATCCTGTCCATAAAGAATTCTCGTCTCATCGCTTCTTACCATATCGGATAATCCATCATTGATAATATGAAGAAATCCCACAATTTTTCCTTCCAAATCCAATGCAAGAAGTGCTTCTTTTAATGGTGTTAAATCCATTTCTTCCTGACTTGTAGTTACCAGATTGACTAAAATTTCTCCGGTTGTGTTGGCACGGCGTAACAGCAGATGGCGCAGATAGCCCACATGCTGCATTTTTTTATAAAAACTGGTCTTTCTTTCCTGAAAATATTCAAGGACACAACAAAGGATTTTTGTCATATCTTCATGTACCAATTTACAATCACGGGCACTTAACACATCATAAGTACTGCCTTTTTTGTGCAGTCCAAGTGCAAGCGGTCCGTCCTTATATTCATCTCCGAAGGAAAATTCCATTTTGTTGCGGTAAGCAAATTCAAATGGACTTCCTTTGATTCCTTCAAATACATAATCCGGATTTCCGTTTTCGTCTACCTGTCCACCATTTTTTACTGCTGTATCTAAAAGTTCTTTTACCTGCTTTGCTTTCATCTTAAGCTGGTCTTCATAAGACATGGTCTGATACATACAGCCTCCACATGCCGGAAAAATGCTACAGACCGGTTCTCTTTTTTCAAGAGGAGATTTTTCTAATACTTCCAAAAGACGTCCCTCTAATTTTTTTCCACGTTTTTTATTTATCATAAAACGGACTTTCTGACCTGGGATTGCATTTTTTACAATAACCGTTTCTTCTCCAACTTTTACTTTTCCTTTATTTGGAAATTCAATTTTTTCTACTACGCCTTCATAAATTTCACCTTTTTTCAAATGTTCGACCTCCATGTCTAATGCTATTTATTCTTCTTTGTTTTCTATTTCATTCTTTCTAAAAAAGAAGCTCCGGTTTCCCGAAGCTTCTTTTTATTATTTTGTTACTCTTCGTCCTTATCTTCTTCGTGTTCTTCGTTTTCCTCATCATCTTCGAAGTAGTCATCGAAATCATCATCAAAGTCTTCTTCAAAATCTTCGAGATAATCCGGCGTGAAGAAACGATAAACCGCATAAGCAATTCCTGCAACTACAGACACTGCTCCAACAATTGCGAGAATCCATAAAACTGTATTTTTATTTTTCTCCTCTTCCCTTTTCTGCAATGCTGCTACTAAATCTTCAATACGATTCATAATGCTACACCTTCCTCTCTTGCACAGAAACTTACTTTCCGGCAACTTTAAGTCCGTTACTTTGGCTGTTTCCATTATTATATCACGCTTATGTAAATTTTACTATCTTTTCTTTCTTCTTTCCTTGTATTTGTACCTTTATCTTTTGCGTTGTCAAGTGGATATTCGCAATCCGCTTCGCTACTTGCTCATAACCAAATAGCTGCTACGCAGCTTATCAGAAGGGGCTTGCCCCCTCCTGATACAAGCAAGTCCCCACCCCTGCTTATTGCTTTTCGCAATTGAAGCAGGGTACTTACTTGATTTGGTTAAAATAATGTTATAATTTCTTTAATTTTGCAAAGGATGCAAACATCTTTTTTATGCCTGCTTTTTCAAAATCTACCGTTACTTCGTAATCTCTTCCACCATCAATAATGGATTTTACCACACCAGTTCCAAATTTGATATGTTTGACAGTATCTCCCACATCATAAGAAAGGCTGGATGCTTTTTTTACCTCAAATTTTTTCTGCATAAATGCCGGCTCTTTGATTGCTTTTTTCATCTGCTGGTAGCCTTTTGGAAGCGGAATTTCTTTTATTTTTCTTTCTTTGAAATTTTTTCCAAGGTCTACTAATTCCTTCGGAATTTCACGGATAAATCTGGACGGCTTATTATACTGGGTTTCTCCACGAATCATTCTCTGCTGTGCACAGGTCAGAGTTAAATCTTTCATCGCTCTTGTGATTCCAACATAGCAGAGTCGTCTTTCTTCTTCTATTTCAGTCGGGTCATCTGACACAATAGTCATGTAACTTGGGAATACGCCATCTTCCATTCCTGCCAGATATACATAAGGAAATTCCAGACCTTTTGCACTGTGAAGAGTCATTAGAAGTACACGATTATCATCTCCATCTACCGTGTCAATATCCGCAATCAATGCCACTTCTTCCAAGAAACCGCTTAAACTGATTTCCTCATTATTTGCTTCACATTCTTCTTCATAACTCACCACTTTTGTAATCAATTCATCGATGTTTTCGATTCGAGATTCCGCTTCTTCTGTTTTTTCTGCCTGAAGTTCTGTCACATATCCGGTTTCGTCAATAATATCTTTCAATAATTCAGACGGACTGATATAGTCCAATTTGCTTCTTAAGCTCTGAATAAAGGTTACGAATGGTGTAATTTTAGATACTGCACGTCCAAGTGTTGTAATTTCATCTGCTCTTTGCAAAGCATCATAGAATCCAATTCCGTTCTGGTCTGCAAAATCCTGCACTTTAGAGAGACTTGCAGCACCAATTCCTCTCTTTGGCACGTTGATAATACGACGCACTGCAAGGTCATCTCTGGCATTATCTACAGTTTTTAAATATGCCAGCAAATCTTTGATTTCCTTACGTGCATAGAAGTTTACGCCCCCTACCAGTCTGTATGGAATATTTGCCATCAAAAATTTTTCTTCAAACATACGTGACTGCGCATTGGTTCGATATAGAATTGCGCAGTCTTTATATTCACATTCTCCCTCACGAACCCTTTTACTAATGTCTCCTGCGATATATTCTGCCTCTTCATAACCATTCATAAACTGGCGGTAATGCACGGGTTCACCGATTTCATTATCGGTCCAAAGCGTTTTTGCTTTTCTTCCAATATTATTGTGAATGACCTGATTGGCAGCCTCAAGGATTGTTTTTGTGGAACGATAATTCTGCTCCAGTTTAATTACTTTTGCTCTTGGAAATACCTTCTCAAATCCAAGAATATTTCCGATATTTGCACCACGGAACTTATAGATGGACTGATCGTCATCACCAACAACACATAAATTCTGATACTTGCCGGCTAAAAGACTGACAAACTTAAATTGCGCTGTGTTCGTATCCTGATATTCGTCTACCATAATATACTTAAATCTTTCCTGATAAGAATCCAGCACATCCGGACAGCTCTGGAACAATTCAACAGTTTTTACAATCAAATCATCAAAGTCCAATGCATTGTTTTTCTTTAATTCTTTCTGATACTCTGTATACGCCATTGCAATTTTTTTCCGGCCGTAATCGTCCATCACACTTTTTTCGTATTCTTCTGGGCCAACCAGATTATCCTTTGCAGAAGAAATTGCACCTAAAATCGCACGTTCTTTATAGATTTTCGTGTCAATATTCAGTTTTTTGCAGACTTCTTTCATCAGACTTTTCTGGTCATCGGTATCATAAATCGTAAAATTATTTTCATAGCCTAAGCGATCTATGTATCTTCTTAAAATTCGCACACAACTTGAGTGAAAGGTTGAAACCCAGATGCTTTCTGAGCCAAATCCCACAATCTTATCCACTCGTTCCCTCATTTCACCTGCTGCCTTATTCGTAAATGTAATCGCCATGATATTCCATGGATTAATTCCTTTTTCATCGATCAGATATGCAATTCGATGGGTCAGCACACGGGTCTTTCCAGAACCGGCGCCTGCTAAAATTAAAACCGGACCTTCCGTCTGTAAGACAGCTTCTTTCTGTTCCGGATTTAAGGTATCATATATACTCATAAACCTGCACCTTCTTTAAGATTATTTTTCAGTGTCACCTGTTTCTACAATATACCATACTCCCCTTACCGGCTTCAAGCGTGAAAATTTTACAGAAATTCGTTTACAAATAGTTTTGAAAACTATATAATATAGCATAGAGGTGATAAAATGACAATTGACACAAAAGACATGCTCAATAGTATTCTTGAAAGCATTTCTCGTATTTCTTATATTAAACCTGAAGAAATTCCGGAAATTGATTTATATATGGATCAGGTAACGACATTTATGGAGAGTCATCTTTCTTCTTCAAGAAGACATGAAGGAGATAAAATTCTGACGAAAACCATGATTAACAACTATGCCAAAAATAACCTGTTACCGCCACCGGTCAAAAAGAAATATTCAAAAGAGCATCTTTTAATGCTTACTTTTATCTATTATTTAAAAAATATTTTATGTATCAATGATATCCAGACCCTGCTTGATCCGATTTCCGAAAATTATTTTTCCGGTGACGGCTCAATGGATATGACCGAACTTTATAATGAGATTATGAACTTAGAACTTAAGCAGATTGAGCCACTTGCCAAAGACGTGACCAAAAAATATAAACTTGCCTGCAGTTCTTTTGAGCACGCAACCGAAGAAGAACAGGATTTTCTCCGAAAATTCTCTTTCATCTGTATGCTCAGTTTTGACGTGTATGTTAAAAAACAGGTTATCGAAAAAATTATAGACGATATGGCAGATAACCAGCCCAAAGATACGAAAAATAAGAACAGTAAGAAATAATAAATTGTAAAAATCTCAAAAAAATGGAGAGGTACACATTTTTATTTTTAAAAGGTCCTCTCCTGACTTTTTCTTTTCTATTTTTATTCTTCTGTTTTTTCTGCCATTCGCTTAAATACCATTTCGTATCCGTCATTTCCATAGTTCAGACTTCTGTTTACACGGCTGATGGTTGCTGTGGAAGCACCTGTCTTTTCGGAAATATCAAGATAAGTTCTCTTATCTTTGAGCATCTTTGCTACTTCAAAACGCTGTGACAAAGACAAGATTTCATTGATTGTACATACATCTTCAAAAAATGTATAACATTCCTCTCTATCTTTTAAACATAAAATCGCATCAAATAAAGAATCGACTGCTTCTGTATGAATTTTTTTACTCATAATTCTAACTCTCCTATTATAATGTATATTTTTGTCACCCCAGTATGACTTCTCTTCTTCCTATATTAACACACTAAAATTTTAAAGTAAAGCAGTATTTTTCAAAATTTACTTATTAAGAAATTTTTTCAGTTCTTCTACAGAACGGTTTACAATCAACTCTTCCGGAAAATCAATTTCTCTTATTACCTTTTCTGCAAAACAATGACAGCCAACCAATGCATCTGTATGTGCATCACTATCAACCACAACCGGAACTTCATATTTCTTGCAATAGTGAAGCATGGTCTTTACATTCTCTTCCCCATTTTCTCTGGTACAGCGAGGGTCTAACGAGTTATTATTCACTTCCAGAAGTACATGATGTTTCTTTGCCCCAAGTACCAGCTGTTCATAATCGACCGGAAATCTTCCATCGTCCGGATGCCCGATAATATTCACATAAGGATTTTCCATAACTTTTAAATAAGTCTGTGTATTTTCTTCTTTTGTACCAGACTTAAAACAAGGTATATGCATACTTGCAATCACGATATCCATTTTTTTTAAGAGATTTTCTTCCATATCTACTTTACCGTCTTGATTTAAGATGTTAAGTTCCACACCAAACAGCATTTCTACCCCAAACATCTTTCGTTCCAGCATTTTTAAATTTGCAAAATAAAACGAATGACAGGTTCCCGGCATTTTCATTGCATGTTCTGTGATTCCCAACAACTCCAGCCCTTTTTCTGATGCAGACTGTGCCATTTCTTTAATCGTATTATAGGCATGTCCGCTTGCAATCGTATGTGTATGCACATCCAGTACGTACTTCATGATATTTTCCTCCTGATTCAACTATGTACTCTCGGAGTCTTTATTCCTTCTCCTCTGTAAAATTTTTTCTTGCTAACAGGGCTTTTATTATACCGCTCTTATCTTTCAAAATCAAGTATGTTTTCCTATTACACTATAGCATTAACATCGTAAAAACAACGCAAAAAAAGACAGCGTATAGAAAAAATTTTCTGGACACTGTCTCTTGCTTTAAAGCGGACATTCGCAATCAGCTTAATGCTCTGTGCATTTGAAGCAGGAATGCTTATCTGCGGTAAAGCGGACATTCGCAATCCTCTTCGCTACTTGCTCATGAACGCAGTCGCTTTGCGCTCTGTCAGTGGAAGCTTTCAACTCCCACTGACAGAAGCATCCCCCCTCCACCGCTTAGTGCTTCGCACACTTGAAGCGGGGGAATGCTTATCTGCGTTCAAATTCGAATATCTTTTACAGTAATTCGCCAAATAAATCTTTTACAGTCGGATAAATCTTAGCAAATTTCTGATATTTTTCTTCATATTTTGCTGCCAGTTCCGGTTCCGGTTCTACCGTATCAATAACTTTTACAATCTTAGCTGCTGCATCCTCTACGGAAGCGAACTCTCCGTTTGCAACTGCTGCAAGCATTGCACCGCCAAGTGCCGGTCCTTCTTCGGATTCAATTACATCTACTTTGATGTTTAAGATGTTTGCAATCATTTTCTTCCATAACGGACTCTTTGCACCGCCACCACAGATTTTTGTGCGTTCAATCTTAATTCCAAGAGATTTTGCAACCTCAAAGGAATCACGAATTGCAAAAGCGACACCTTCCAAAACAGCCTGTGTCATATCGGCTCTTGTGCTGTCCATTGTAAGACCAATGAAAGTTCCTCTTGCATTTGGATTATTGTGAGGAGAGCGTTCTCCCATCAGATATGGCAGGAAGTATACATTATTTTCACCAAGTTTTTCAATTTTTGCCTGCTCACCGGCATAATCTTTTGTTCCGATGATTTCATCCATCCACCATTTATTACAGGAAGCCGCACTTAACATACATCCCATTAAGTGATAATTTCCATCCGCATGAGCAAATGCATGGAGTGCATTGTGTGGGTCTACACCAAATTCTTTGCTTGAAATAAAGATTGTCCCACTTGTTCCAAGGGAAATGTTACACATTCCATCGCCAACAGTTCCTGTTCCAACTGCGGCTGCTGCATTGTCACCTGCACCTGCTACTATTTTACAGGTTGCCGGAATACCCAGTTCTTCTGCTAATTCCGGTTTTAATGTTCCAACTACTTCATAGCTTTCAAACAGTTTCGGCACCTGTTCTTCTGTGATTCCGCAGATATCAAGCATTTCTTTCGACCAGCAACGGTTCTTTACGTCCATTAACAGCATACCGGATGCATCGGACATATCACTGCAGTGAGTACCGGATAATTTATACGCCAGATAGTCTTTTGGAAGCATGATTTTTTTGATACGTTTGAAATTCTCCGGCTCATTTTCTTTTACCCACAGAATCTTCGGTGCAGTAAATCCTGCAAATGCAATATTTGCTGTATACTCAGAGAGTTTGTCTTTTCCGATTACTTCATTTAAGTAAGCAGTCTCTTTTGTTGTTCTTCCGTCATTCCAAAGAATTGCCGGACGAATGACTTCATCATTTTCATCTAAGATAACAAGACCATGCATCTGTCCACCAAAGCTGATACCTGCAACCTGACTCTTATCACATTCTGCTGTCAGCTCTTTGATTCCCTCAATACTCTGTGTCCACCAGTCTTCCGGTTTCTGTTCTGACCAGCCTGGATGCGGAAAAGAGAGAGGATATTCTCTGGAAACAATTTTTTCAATTTTGCCTTCTTCGTTCATTAACAGTAATTTTACAGCGGATGTACCAAGGTCAACACCAATGTATAACATATTTTCTTCTCCTTATTCACTAAGAGGCTGCTCTTTCGGGCAGCCTCCATTTTTGATTCTTACCTGCAAAAATTATGCAAATGGATTTTCTGTTGGGTACAGAGTTCCCTTTGGCTGGTTGTAGTCGATTTCTTCTACATCAATGCCAAGGTATTTAAATACTTCATAGAGCGCTTTTCCGAAGTGTCCAAAAGCAACTGCTCCGTGATGTGGATAATTCTTTTCTACCAGTACGTGACGATAGAAACGTCCCATTTCCGGAATTGCAAAGATACCGATTGCACCAAAGGAACGAGTTGCTACCGGAAGAACTTCACCATGTGCGATGTATGCACGAAGTTTGCAGTCAGCTGTGCTCTGCAGACGATAGAATGTGATATCTCCAGGGATGATATCTCCTTCAAGAGTTCCCTGTGTTACTTCTTCCGGAAGTGCTCTTGCCATAATCATCTGATATTTCATAGAGCAGAAGGACAGTTTCTGGGAAGCTGTATTTCCACAATGGAATCCCATGAATGTATCTTTATGTGTATAGTTGAATTTTCCTTTGATTTCATCATTGTACATATCAGCCGGAACTGTGTTGTTGATATCAAGCAGAGTAACGATATCCTGGCTTACAACAGTACCAATGAATTCACTTAATGTTCCCCAGATATCTACTTCACAGGATACCGGAAGTCCTCTTCCTGTTAAACGACTGTTTACATAGCAAGGTACAAAACCAAACTGTGTCTGGAATGCCGGCCAGCATTTTGTTGTCAGGGCAACATACTGTCTTGCACCTTTATGAGCTTCTACCCAGTCAAGCAGAGTAATTTCATACTGAGCAAGTTTTGGAAGAACTTCCGGTTTTTTGTTTCCTTCTCCCAGTTCTTCTTCCATTTCTTTTACAATGCCTTCGATACGTGGGTCTCCAGCATGTTTGTTAAAGCTTTCAAACAGGTCAAGTTCGGAGTTTTCTTCAATTTCAACACCTAAATCATACAGACGTTTGATTGGAGCATTACAAGCAAGGAAGTCTGTAGGACGTGGTCCAAAGCTGATGATTTTTAAGTTTTTGATTGCAACGATTGCACGTGCGATTGGCTCAAATTCAGCAATCATATCTGCAACTTCTTCCGGTGTTCCAACTGGATATTCCGGAATATACGCTTTTAATTCACGCAGTTTTAAGTTGTAGCTTGCGTTGAGCATACCACAGTAAGCATCACCACGACCCTGTACTAAGTTGTCTCCTCTTTCTTCTGCTGCTGCAACAACCATAGCTGGTCCATGGAAGTATTTTACCAGTAAAGTTTCTTCTGTTTCTGGTCCAAAGTTTCCAAGATATACAACTAATGCATTACATCCTGCTTCACGCAGTTCTTTTAATGCCTGTTTCATATCCATTTCATTTTCTACAACTGTTGGACATTCGTAGATTTCACCTTTATAAGCTGCTGCTACTGCTTTTCTTCTGTTTTCGGACAGAGATTTTGGGAAACAGTTACGGCTTACTGCTACAATACCTAATTTTGCCTGTGGCATATTTGATAAATTCATTTTATTTTCCTCCTGAAAAATGAAACTAAAAATTAGATTTTATATTTTTATTTTACGGAAAGATTTTCTCCAATCAATCCTTCAAAAGCGCCCTGGATTTTTGCATCTTTATGTGCGATGAGCCATTTATTTTTTGCAAAAAGCAGTTTGTCTTCTGCTGTATTGTTCTGTGGTGCCGGTGCATCTTCGTTTGTTCCTTTCGGAAGAATGACTGCTGTACAGAACTTATTTTTATTTACATTACATGGTGCATAGTGAAGGGTGGTTGCATATACTTCCACGACCGTTCCTGCCGGAACAAGAAATGCTTCCATCTTCTCTGTCTGATATGTACCATCAGCTTCAATGTCCTGCTCTTTTCCAAGAATCAGGATTAAATCTGTTAATGCTACATTGACTTCACTATCTCTGTGGTATTCCACTGCATTCAACAGATAATTGCTTCCATTACAATAACCTACCTGAATCGGCATTCCTCCAAAAAGACTGTAAGCAATCTTTTCTACGCTTGGACAGGCTTCAAGGGCTTCATCTGAAGCAACATAAATAACATCATCCGGCTTTGGTGTTTTCTCAAGTGCAGCCAGAAGATCGCTTACGTTAAGTCCTGTTACGACTTTTCCGTATGGAGCAAATGCTTTGTCCATGACATTTAAAATTTCCATGGGACGTTACCTCCTTCTTAATTAGTTTAGTCATTAAACTATATACTTATGCTACCATCGAATGTAAAAAAAATCAAGTCGTTTTTTGCTTTTTTTATAAAAAAATTCTACTTGCAAAATTGCAAGTAGAATTTTTCTTTTACTTTATAATAATATCTTCTTTTAAAGAACTCTTCGAAATTTCTGAAAGTGTTCCATCCTCTTTTAACGGCTCTAATGCCTGTTTTTCAATTGCCTGGATTAATCCATTATTTTTCTTACCAAAGATAGCAATTTTGGTATTTTTCGGCTTTTCAGTTAACTCATCTTCTATCGCACTGACATCTGCATAAGCATTTGTTGCTTCATATTTTTCACAGTTTTCTTCTGTCATGCCAACACTTGAAATCACACAATCATAAATGTCTGCATCTAATGATTTTAATAAATTTTTCTGGGTAGTATCGATAATTTCAAGTTTTAATCCAAGTTTCTCTGCTACCTGCTCTGCTACCTTTGCCTCAAATCCATCCGGTCTTGCGGTATCGGTATTTAAATAACTCATCGGAGAATCATTTAAATTCATTCCGACTTTTAAGACACCTTTTTCTATAGTAGAAATACTTCCATCAAAAGATGTCTTTCCCACACCACAACCTGACAGAGAAATTATCATTAAAACAGCGGCTAACGCTACTGCTCCCAGTTTTCTTCTTATGTTTTTCACATTTTTTACCTCACTTTTTGTTTTTGTTAACGCATACATTCCATTTTGCTAACACTACGATATCATGCTCCCTCTTCTTTGTCAAATATGTGCCTTCGGTTCTTGCAAAAGGATTTTGCTAATGGTATGATAGAGCTAAAAGAAAAACTGGAAGGAGTCATTGAATTATTATGGCAAATTCTTGGAATGGAAAACCTTACTATTCATTCGATGCAATGCTAAAGGAACGATTTTCCACCAAAGTTTATAAAGTAGCATTAAATGGAGGAATGAGCTGTCCAAACCGTGACGGTACACTCGGAAACGGAGGCTGTATTTTCTGCAGTGCCGGAGGTTCCGGTGATTTTGCCGGAAATTCCCGTGACAGCATCACCACCCAAATTAAGATTCAGGCTGACCGCCTCAGAGAAAAACGTGGGGCAAAAAAATTTATTGCCTATTTTCAAGCGTACACAAACACCTACGCTCCCGTTGACTATCTGGAAAAGATTTTTACAGAGGCACTTTCTTATCCCGATGTTGTCGCAATTTCTATCGGCACACGCCCCGATTGCCTTGGAGACGATGTCATTGCACTTCTAAAACGTTTGAATCAGATAAAGCCTGTCTGGGTTGAACTTGGTCTTCAAACCATGCATGAAGAAACTGCTCGCTACATTCGCAGAGGCTACTCACTCTCCTGTTTTGAAACAGCAGTAAAAAATTTAAGAGACGCAGGGCTCGAAGTCATTGTGCATACCATTCTTGGACTGCCAGGCGAATCAAAAGAAGATATTTTAGAAACGATTAATTATTTAAATCACCAAGACATTCAGGGAATTAAACTTCAGCTTCTGCATGTTTTAAAAGGAACCGATTTAGCTTCTGATTATCTGGATGGTAAATTTGAAGTCTACTCCATGGAAGAATATATTGATTTAGTCATCAGCTGTCTCGAACGCCTTTCACCAGACATCGTTGTCCATCGCGTAACAGGAGACGGTCCAAAAGCACTTTTAATCGCCCCTTTATGGAGCAGCGCAAAAAAAACAGTATTAAACACCCTCCATCACGAGTGTAAAATCCGAAACACCTGGCAGGGCAGACTGTTTCATGAAACCTGAAAACCTATCACAAATGTACTCTTGGATTTTTTCTGTAACTATCATAAAAGATTTCAAGAGAACATTACATTTAAAAGGAGGACTCTCATGGGAGAATCACTTACTTTATATAAACTTATTGTACTCTATATGCTGGAAAAGGTAGATTTTCCACTAACCAACGCACAGATTTCCGGATTTATTCTTGATAAAGGATATACTACCTATTTCCATTTACAGCAGGCACTTTCAGAGTTAACCGAATCCGAGTTAATCCACTGCGAAACTATCCGAAATTCTTCTTATTTCTCGATTACAAAATCCGGAGAACAGACACTTGAGTATTTCGGAAAAGAAATTCCTAAAGAAATCAAAGGAGAAATTGCTGAATTTTTCAAAAATAATGCAATGGAAATCAAGGAAGAACTTTCAACCTTTGCCAATTATTACAAAGGAGAAAAAGAAGGTTATCAGGTTCGATGCAGCGCAAAGGAAAAAGAAGTACCGCTTATTGAATTAACTATGACCGTTCCGACAAAGGCTGCCGCTGAAGCCGTGTGTGCTTCCTGGCAGACAAAAAATAAAGCCGTATATGAAAAACTGCTGGACATGCTCATGTAGCATGCTCAGCAATTTTTTTTAAATGTTCCTGTATCTGTTTTTCATATCCGTTTTCACTTGGATGATAAAATTTCGTCCCCTCTATCTCAGATGGAAGATACTGCTGTTTTACATAATGATTCGGATAATCATGTGCATACTTATATCCAATTCCACGTCCAAAATTTGACGCTCCTTTATAATGTGCATCCTGAAGATGCGGAGGAACGGTTGTTTTTACCTGTTTTACATTTTCCATTGCATCAAAAACTGCCATATATGCCGCATTGCTCTTTGGCGCACACGCTACATATAAAACTGCCTGCGATAAAATAATCTGAGCTTCCGGCATACCAACCCGCTCTACTGCCTGAGCTGCCGAAACTGCAACTTGAAGTGCCTGTGGATCTGCATTTCCTACATCTTCTGAAGCACAAATCATAATTCTTCTTGCAATAAATTTAATGTCCTCACCGGCATAAAGCATCTTTGCCAGATAATAAACTGCTGCATCAGGATCAGAACCTCTCATACTTTTGATAAATGCCGAAATCGTATCGTAATGATTGTCTCCGGTTTTATCATAACGCACTACTCGTTTCTGAATACATTCAGAGGCAACTTCTAATGTAATATGTATCTTTCCATCTTCACTTTTTTCGGTTGTAAGAATGGCAAGCTCTAATGCATTTAAAGCTGCTCTTGCATCTCCGCCTGCAATATCCGAAAGGAATTCTCTTGCATCGTCATCCAATACCGCACCATAAGCACCCATTCCTTTTTCGGTATCTGATACCGCCCTTAAAAGCAGCTTATCAATATCTTTCTTTTCAAGTGACTTTAATTCAAACACAATCGAGCGTGAAATCAGCGCACTGTTTACTTCAAAATACGGATTTTCCGTAGTTGCCCCGATTAAAACCAGCGTTCCATCCTCTACAAACGGAAGCAGATAATCCTGCTGCCCTTTATTAAACCGATGAATCTCATCTACAAATAAAATCGTCTTTTTTCCGTACATTCCAAGATAATCCTGTGCCGTTTTTACGACTTCTTCCATGTCTTTCTTTCCGGCAACCGTCGCATTCATCTGACAAAATCTTGCACTTGTTGTATTTGCAATCACCTTTGCAAGTGTTGTCTTTCCGGTTCCCGGAGGTCCGTAAAAAATAATACTACTCAGTTTATCTGCCTTAATCGCACGATAAAGCAGTTTTCCCTTTCCAATAATATGTTCCTGACCTACCACCTCTTCTAAAGAAACCGGTCTCATCCTTGAAGCAAGCGGAGATTCGTTTTCTAAAGTCTGTTCTTTCATATAATCAAATAAATCCATAACCTTCTCCATTTCGTAAAATACATTTTTTAAAATACGTTTTCTATATAGTTCGTGAACTACTCGGCTACAAGCAACCGAGCTTCTTGCTTAAATTTATTCCAAAAGCAGTTCATCTACCGTAACAAATTCATAGTTTTCTTTTTCAAGCGTATCAATAATCTGAAATGCAGCCTGAACGGAAGTTTCAAAAATATCATGCATTAAAATAATATCACCTTCTTTCACATCTTTCACTACCCTTTTTACGATTTTTTCTGTATTTTGCAGTTTCCAGTCAAGAGAATCAACATTCCAGAAAACAGGAAGCATGGTCACACAAAAATCCATATTTTTCTTCCACTCTCCAAACGGAGGACGCACAAATGAAGGGCAGACTCCGGTTGTCTCATAAATTTTATTACAGCCCTTTAATATTTCCTCTTTCGCTTTCGATTCTGAAAGTTTATTTAACTGCACATGGTTATAAGTATGACTTCCGATTAAATGTCCTTCTTCTGCCATCCGTTTTACAATCTCTTCATTTCCTTCGATATTATTTCCAATCAGAAAAAAAGTTGCCATGACTTTTCGCTTTTTTAGACCATCTAAGAGTTCTTCTGTATAAACCGGATGGGGTCCGTCATCAAAGGTCAGTGCAATTTTCGGATGTTCCTCATCTGAAAGTGCTCCAAATACAGATTGTTCTTTTTTATCAAAGTCTCCATCTAAATCTGCCACGGCGATTAGCATAAAAAATAAAATCGTAATACCGGCTAATCCTTTTATTCGCTTCATTCTTTTCTATCCAAATTCTCAGTTTTACTTGTTATAACAATATATTCAAAAAAAGCCGGATACTTCCAAAAAAGTATCCAGCTTTTTAAAACTTACATTTTTACAATTTTTTATTTGTAAAGCGGACATTCGCAATCCGTTCCGCACACTTGAGGCGGGGGAATGCTTATCTGCAGTAAAGCGGACATTCGCAATCCGCTTCGCTACTTGCTCATGAACGCAGTCGCTT
>ERZ772858.2187-NODE-2187-length-15659-cov-18.393297_pt1 | contig 15659 bp, 7 predicted proteins | sample MGYA00512136_ERZ772858 | MGnify/ENA primary metagenome ERZ772858 (study PRJEB29015, sample SAMEA2737726) | human gut metagenome | biome: human gut; feature: human-associated habitat; material: faeces | place: China | collected 2012 ...
TACAGACGCTGCTTCGCATCTGTCATATTCCATAAATCCTGTTGGTTTTCCCATTATCTGCGTCCTCCTTAGCCTCTTGTGCTGGCATAAAATGCCTCAATCTGTGCCTGCTCTGCGTTAAGACCCTTTTCTTCCATCTGTACAATAGCCATCTGCATACGGTTGTAATCGTAAGGAATAACCTTCTTGAACTTAGGAAGATACTCACTGAAATGATCAAGGATTTCCTTACCCTTTTCTGAGTTTGTAAGTGTTACATGTTCTTTTATCATTTCCTTAAGCTCTAATACATCGTACTTGTTTGAGACCTCCTCAGTAAATACCATCTGCTTGTTGGTTCTCATATAAAGGTCATTGTCCTCATCAAGCACATATGCTATTCCACCGCTCATACCTGCTGCAAAGTTTTTTCCGGTCTTTCCAAGGATAACTACGCGGCCACCTGTCATGTACTCACAGCCATGATCGCCGACACCCTCAACTACTGCTGTTGCACCGGAATTTCTTACGCAGAAACGCTCACCGGCAACACCGTTTATGAAGGCCTTACCGCTTGTAGCTCCGTAAAGTGCTACGTTTCCGATGATGATATTATCATCCTTCTCAAACTTGACTCCTGCAGGTGGATATACGATGAGCTTTCCACCTGAAAGACCCTTTCCGAAGTAATCATTTGAATCTCCGACAAGCTCAAGTGTAAGTCCCTTAGGGATAAATGCTCCAAAGCTCTGTCCGCCTGCACCGTTACACTTGATAACAAATGTGTCTTCATCCAGCGTATCGTCATATTTCTTTGTAATCTCAGAACCAAATATTGTTCCGAGAGATCTGTTTGTATTTGTTACCTCAATCTCAATCGCGCGCTTTTGTCCGCTCTCAAGTGCGCTCTTAAGCTGTGTCATGATCTCAGTCATATCCTTTGTCTTTGAAAGCTCAAAGTCATATACCTGCTTAGGATCGAATATAACACTCTGCTTTTTACCGTCAAACGGATTATTAAGTATGCAGTCAAGGTCAATCTTTGACTGTCTCTCGCTTAGATTATCACGCTTCTTTAAGAGATCTCCACGTCCAACGAGCTCATCCACTGTCTTTACGCCAAGCTTTGCCATATACTCACGAAGCTCTTCAGCGATGAAACGCATGAAGTTCTCAACGTACTCCGGCTTTCCTGCAAAGCGCTTACGAAGCTCAGGGTTTTGTGTAGCAATTCCTGCCGGACATGTATCTAAGTTACATACTCTCATCATTACGCAGCCCATTGTTACAAGCGGAGCTGTCGCAAAACCGAATTCCTCGGCTCCAAGACACGCTGCTATTGCCACATCACGGCCACTCATCAGCTTACCGTCTGTCTCAATTCTTACTTTATTTCTAAGACCATTCATAAGAAGAGTCTGGTGTGTCTCTGCAAGTCCAAGCTCCCATGGAAGTCCCGCATTGTGGATTGAGCTGCTAGGTGCGGCTCCTGTTCCTCCGTCGTAGCCTGAGATAAGCACTACCTGTGCTCCGGCCTTTGCAACGCCTGCCGCAACAGTTCCTACACCGGCCTCAGAAACTAGCTTGACTGAGATTCTTGCATCTCTGTTTGCATTCTTTAAGTCGAAAATAAGCTGTTCCAAATCCTCGATAGAATAAATATCGTGGTGTGGTGGTGGAGAGATAAGTGCAACACCCGGTGTTGAAAGTCTTGTCTTTGCAATCCAAGGATAAACCTTCTTTCCAGGTAAGTGTCCACCCTCGCCCGGCTTAGCGCCCTGTGCCATCTTAATCTGAATCTCCTGTGCGCTTGTTAAGTATCTGCTTGTGACACCAAAACGTCCTGAAGCAACCTGCTTGATTGCTGAACAGCGGTTCTTTCCGTCTTTTCCGATTGTGAGACGATCCTTGTCCTCTCCACCCTCACCGGTATTTGATTTTCCGTGCAGATGGTTCATGGCAATTGCAAGTGTCTCATGTGCTTCCTTGGAAATAGATCCGTATGACATAGCACCTGTCTTGAAACGTGTCACAATTGAGTCAACGCTCTCAACCTCCTCGAGCTTGACACCCTTCTTAGGATAGTTGAAATCCATGAGTCCACGGATGTTTGTATTTTTCTCTTCCTCGTCCACAAGTGCTGTGTACTGCTTGAACATATTGTAGTCACCGCGCTGTGTCGACTGCTGGAGAAGATGGATTGTAGCCGGATTGTACAGATGGTCATCAGCTCCGCTTCTCATCTTGTGTCTGCCCTTGCTGTCAAGTGTAACATCTGTCTCAAGTCCGAGCGGATCGTAGGCCGCAGAGTGAAGCTCATTCACATCGTTCTCGATATCCTGTAATGTAATTCCACCGATACGGCTTACTGTATTTGTGAAATACTTATCAATAACACTCTTGTCAATACCGATTGCCTCAAAAATCTTTGAGCCCTGATATGACTGGATGGTTGAAATACCCATCTTTGCTGCAATTTTTACGATACCTGTGATGATTGCATGGTTGTAATCATCGATTGCTGCATAATAATCCTTGTCAAGCATATGCTCGTCAACAAGCTGCTTAACTGTATCCTGTGCCAGATAAGGGTTGATTGCACTTGCACCAAAGCCAAGCAGTGTAGCAAAATGATGAACCTCTCTCGGCTCTCCTGACTCAAGAATGAGAGAAAGAGATGTTCTCTTTTTTGTCTTTACAAGATACTGCTGCAATGCAGCAACTGCAAGCAGTGAAGGAATTGCAACGTGGTTCTCATCAACACCCCTGTCTGAGAGGATAATAATGTTGGCTCCGTCCCTGTATGCACGGTCAGCCTCTATATAAAGTCTGTCTACAGCTTTCTCAAGACTTGTGTTCTTGTAATATATAATAGGTAAAACCTCTACCTTAAAGCCATCGGCCTTTAAATTCTTAATCTTCATAAGGTCGGTGTTTGTAAGGATCGGGTTGTTGATCTTAAGTACACGGCAGTTTTCCGGCTTCTCCTCAAGCACGTTTCCGGCCTCACCGATATAGAGTGTGGTTGATGTGACAACCTCCTCACGGATTGAATCGATAGGCGGGTTTGTTACCTGTGCGAAGCGCTGCTTAAAGTAGTTGAATAACGGCTCCCTGTTACCGGATAAAGCTGCAAGCGGTGTATCAGTACCCATGGCCGCTGTGCCCTCAACACCATTTTTAGCCATCGGAAGAATTGAATCCTTGAGTGACTCATATGTGTAACCGAAGGCTCTCTGCATTCTCTGGCGCTCTTCCTTTGTATACTCAGGTACTCTCTGGTTAGGAATCTTTAAATCCTTAAGATTTACCATGTATCTGTCAATCCACTCACCATAAGGCTGCTTGTCTGCATATCTCTCCTTGAGCTCATCATCATCTATGATTTTTCCTGCAACAGTATCCACAAGGAGCATCTTTCCCGGACGGAGACGATCTTTTTTCACTATCTTTGTAGGGTCAATCTCAAGTACTCCGACCTCAGATGAAAGGATAAGGTAATCATCATCTGTCACATAGTAACGTGATGGACGAAGTCCGTTTCTGTCAAGCACTGCTCCGACTAAATCACCATCAGAGAATACGATTGAAGCCGGACCATCCCATGGCTCCATCATTGTAGCGTAATACTGGTAGAAATCCTTCTTCTTCTGAGTCATGATTGAATTGTTTGCCCATGGCTCAGGAATCATTATCATAACGGCAAGTGGAAGCTCCATACCACTCATTACCAAGAATTCAAGCGCATTATCAAGCATTGCTGAGTCAGATCCTGCCGCATTGATAACTGGCAAAACCTTCTGGAACTCTTTTTTAAGCTTAGGAGACTCCATGTTCTCCTCACGTGCTGACATCTTGTCAGAGTTTCCAAGAATAGTGTTAATCTCACCATTGTGCACGATAAATCTGTTTGGATGAGATCTCTCCCAGCTTGGGTTTGTATTTGTAGAGAATCTTGAATGTACTGTGGCGATTGCTGACTCATAATCAGGATCCTGTAAATCCATGAAGAACTGTCTGAGCTGCTCTACAAGGAACATTCCCTTATATACTATTGTTCTGCTTGAGAAGGAAACCACATATGTATTGTCGTTTGACTGCTCGAAAACACGTCTTGCAACATACAGCTTTCTGTCAAACTCAAGTCCTCTCTCAACATCCTCAGGTCTTTTTACAAAGCACTGCATGATGCATGGCATACAGTCTCTGGCTTTTTTAGAAAGCTTATCAGGCTCTGTAGGCACTTCTCTCCATCCGAGAAATTCAAGGCCTTCCTTCTCCACGATAACCTCAAGCATCTTCTTTGCCTGAATAGTCTTGAACTCATCATTAGGGAAGAAAAACATTCCCACACCGTAATCTCTTTCGTCTCCGAGCTCTATTCCAAGTGGCTTTGTAACCTTCTTAAAAAACTTATGAGAAATCTGAAGCAGGATGCCGACACCGTCTCCCGTCTTACCGTCAGCGTCTTTTCCGGCTCTGTGCTTTAAGTTCTCAACAATCTTTAAAGCATTCTCGACTGTCTCATGTGTTTTGATACCTTTGATATTTACTACTGCACCAATTCCACAGTTATCATGCTCGTAGCGAGGATCATATAATCCCTTAGCTGTGGCTGTGCTTTCATTCCATTGTTTACTCATAGGTTCTTCCTTTCCTAGTGTAAATTTGTTAACGGATAACTTATTAAGAAGTGAATCATTTCCTGTTTATGATTTTACAACTATGAAAGCTCAATGTAAATAGTTTTTTTCTCGCTATTGTCTGATTATTTGATAACTTAATATTGTAATGTTATTTTTCTGACTATAATTGTATTTTTATCTTATTCATAAGGTTATACGCACAATTTACTGTTTCAAATTTCAAAACTTTTTTCAATAACTCATGTAAAAAAAGTTCTTATAACAAATTGTGTCTGAATTGTGTATGTGTTACAGTAGCTTTTCATGTCTTATATCATAAAAAAATCAGCTATACTTTTTATTGTATAGCTGATTACCATAACAACCAGTAACTATTCTAAATTGCACTTCCCATATTCGTAAAACTGCACGATACTCGTATTTTGTCTACACTCCGTTTCGGTCCATGCTAAACAGTTCCTTCTGTGTGCTTCGCATAATAATAAAATATCACAGCACCAACACCAAGGCACATGACAGATACCACCCATGCCATTACACTGCCATCGACAGTCCACTTCAAAATACCGGTCTCTGTCCTTATGACTGCAAACGCATTTGCGATGATATGCCCAATCATGGCCGCATACACATGCCCTGACTTATACATAAAAGCTGCAAGCACAAGGCCAAGTAAAAAAGCATAAACAAACTGCACTATATTAAAATGAATGATTCCAAACAAAAGCGCCGACAAAAATACCGCCTGTGGCACATTCATTATTTTGCGCATATTTCCAAATACGATGCCTCTGAAAACAAGCTCCTCCATAATCGGAGAAAGAATTGCCGAGCCTATCAGCTCAATTACAAGAGTGCTTGCATAAAAGCTCTCATTCGCCCTGGCATATCCTTCTGAGAGCCCGATAAGCGGTGACATGGTGATAATATTATTGAGCGCAAATGAAATAAAAAGTGTAATCACAATCACCCAGAGCACATTTATAAAAAGAGCCCTGTCTATCTTTGGTTTTTTAACAAACATCTGCTGTGTCGGCTTATAACTTGCAAAATACATAAATGGTATTGTAACCGCCGCAGATATTATCTGCGCTATCATGTATGTCGAAGCTGTGTGTCCGATGAACGCAAAAATAAAGTACATCGTACTTAGAAAAACAATGTAGTAAAGCACAATCGGGACAATTATCTCCCACACTATCGCTCTTAATTTTAAATTCTTATTCATGAAATCCCATTCCTATCTACTGTTTATAACCTCAGGTCTCAATGCATTGCATTTTCATAAAAGCTAATCGAAAAGCTTTAAAAGTACATCAGGAAGCTGCCTTATATCATCTATCACAGCTTTTGCACCGGCACTCACCATCTCGTTAACATCTCCAAATCCAAAGCTTACCGCTATGCTTGGCACATTAACACGATTTGCTCCCTCGATATCAAACATAGTATCTCCGATTAAACACATCTCATCCCTTGGAATGTCTGACCACCGGCGCATCACCTCGTTAAGCACCTCTTCCTTTGTATCTATCCTGCCGTCAAACGTAGCTCCGACCACCTCATCAAACATATCAAGTATTCCAAAATGCTCCAAAATACGCTCACACGATTTTTCCGGCTTCGATGATGCAAGTCCTATCCTATAGCCGGTTGCTTTAAGCGCCTCTATGCATTCCTTTACTCCCGGAAAAAGCGAACATTCAAATATACCTATTTTGTTATAGCGTTCTCTGTACTTTTCGACCGCTTCAAGTGCTCTCTCCTTAGTAAATCCGTAGTGCTCCATAAATGTGTTTATGAGCGGCGGTCCTATAAAGAAAAACAGACTGTTTCTGTCCGGCTCATCTATGCCAAAGTGTGAAAGTGCATATTGTGCCGACTTTGTGATGCCCTCTGATGAGTCAATCAGCGTTCCGTCCAAATCAAATAATATTGCTTTCATTTGTTATCTCCATTGCTTTAAATTTATTGTACTTTTAATTAAAATACTAGGTCAGTATCTCATTTAACACTCGTCCGACAGCATCGGCAAACTCGTTGATACTCTTTATCTTCACGAGACTTCTGCCGAATATCTTTGTTGCAAGCTCACTGTCATGCGCACTTCCCATGAAGATGCCAATTACGTCTATTCCATGGTTTTTAAGCCTCTGCACCTCATTTACGGTGTCCTTAACAGCAAGAGCATCAGTGTACTCCCTGTCCTTATAAAAGGCTCCCTCCCCTGCTACCTGATCATCCTGGGGACTTGCATCCGAAAACATGAAAAGTAACTTCTTCGGCTTTGGACTTAGCTCCATCAGATGTGATGCCGCGCGCAGAGCAAGGCCATCCCTGTTATTTCCTGCCGCAACAAAATGAAATAATTCATCCTCCACACCATAATCGTCATATTCCTTAAAGATGTGCATCACCGTGTAGCCTCTTATACTGCAGTATGAGTAAATCTGCACCGGTATGCCACAATTAGTCAGGCTCTTTGACAGTACATATGCCTGTGCTGCTATCTTCTGCTGCATCTGTTTTCTGGAAGAAGACGCATCCATCAGTATGTCGACAGAAAAGCCCGGCGTCTCCACCTCATCTTTTCGCTCAAAAACACGGGGATTGTCCAGATACAGCGCCTTCCATACTCTCGCAGGCTTTATACGGCCGTGTGTTGAAGCATCCATAAATGTCTCATCTGCTGTCTCCAGGTGCATTCTAAGGCTTTCTGTAAGTCTCCTTATACTGTTTTGATACACTGCCATGTTTTTTTCAAAATACTCTTTATTCTTGTCGTATTGCATGGCTGTCTCTTTTGTAAATGCAAGAATTTCCCTGCGCTCTCTTTTGTTGTCAATCTCATCAGGTACAGTCTGCTTTTTCTCCGATGAAATACCTCTGGTAAAAAGCAAGTGACAATTTTTGTGATTTCCTACACAGAGCTTTTTCTCCATCTCGGCCTGCTGCCTGTCAGAATACATGCTTTTTCCAAAGCAGGCTGTCACATATCGCTTCGCTTCTATTGGATCTTTCTGCAGTGCAAACTGCAGCAGATATCTCTTTGAATGCTCCATAGACAAAGCTGCTGTATCCGAGGCCATATTTTTATCACAAAAGCTATTCGCTCTGACATACTGTGTGCTGACTTTTCCTATTGAGTGAAATGCTCCTGCTACCTTCTGCAAGAAATATATGCCCTGTGGCTTTGCCACCTTTATCGGCTTATACGAGAAATACTTCCACAGATTTTCTCGCGTTTTTTCTATAATCTCATCCGTTGTCATATCAGGTGTAAAACAAAAAGCATGCAGTATCTCTTCATCCTCTTTGCAAAGACCTGATGGTTTTCCAAGTATCCTTCTGCAATGTGCATTTCTGATTATATCAATCCTCGAATACTCCCTGTTTTTATTGACTCCTGCAAGGCTCTTTTTCGCGTACTCAAGCCTTAAATCATATAAGGCAGGCCTCGTTTGTCTCTCCTTTTCATACAGGGCATTTTCCAAACCTATCCATAAAAGGCCCTCATACAGCATAGCGTTTTTTCCTGTCAGCTGATTGAATAAGGCATCTATCTTGTCATGCTCATACCACTTGTATTCAAGCCCAATAATCAGATTCAGATAAATATCAGCGGATCCATCAGGTGCAAATGCCAGAAAAAGCGGCTCTATGTCATAGTCACAGGCCGCCATCCATATGAAGTTTCTTGCTCTTTTTGCTTCCTTTATATCCTGTTCTTCCATATGTTCCATTCCTTCATATGTCACAAGCTCATATCAACAAAACAGCTGCTCTCCGCTCATCTTCCTTGAGATTCTTGCACGGATTGTATCACGGATAAGAGTCTGCTCATATTCATCAAAGCTCTTGTTTGTTATACCCATATCCAGAGCTGTATATATATTTAAGCCCTTTTCCATCATACCAATTGAACCGATGAGACCACGCAGATCAAGTGCCTTTGATGATATTTCGCCATTTTTGCACTTGGTATGCAGTTCAAGAAATACCTCCGCAAGCTCATTCGCTCCCGCTTCACGTATTGCAGGATAATGCTCCTTTATAAGCTTCACAAGGCTCTCTTTTGAAATCATAGGCATCCGGATTACCGCAAAACGTGATACAAGAGCCTCATTCAGCTCCTTTGTGCCTGCATAGCCGTAATTCATCGTGGCAATAAATCTTGTTGCCGGATGAAGCGACAGTCTGTCATAGCCCGGCACATCTATTGTACGTCTGAAATCAAGTGTGGCATGAAGCACTGCCATAGCCTCACTTTTTGCCATATTTATCTCGTCAAGCACCGCAAAGCCGCCTGTTTTTGCGGCTGTATACACAGGTCCCGGCCTGAAGGTTACCTCTCCGGCGCGAAAAGTATCGGTTCCGATAAGTGATGCTGCATCCATATTTACGTGAAATGACACATCCCAGCGTGGTCTGTTAAATACACCTGCCAGATTCTCTGCGAAAAGATTCTTTCCTGTGGCCTTTTCTCCGACTAAAAGCAGATTTTCTCCACACAAAACAGCTGTTATAGCCTGCTCCCACACATCGCTTCCGTAATAAAACTGTGTAGGCACGGGGATTCTTGACTCATATTCCTTGTCCACCGGATACTGCGAGCGAAACTTTTCAATTTCCTTAATCAGATTTTCTGAAATGCCAAGCTCTCTTAATTTGTCCAACAAGCTCATCGCTTCCTTTCATATCAGATATTTTAACTGTTCCAGGCCATACATACTCAAAACCGTACACAGTTTATGCTTTACGTTATATTGTCATGCGATATATTATTTCTTCACGCCCTTAGTGTCACGGTTTGCAATGTGCAGCCTGTGAAGCGCCACCTGCTTACCCTTTACCTCGACCTCTTTTTCCTCCTGGTCATTAAGCAGATAAATGTCAATAAGCTCATCCTCTCTGTCAAGCCTCATTCCCCTGACACCTACTGCTGCCTTTTTCTTTTCAGGAATAGTGCCACAGTCGATTCGAAGGAACATCTCCTTCTTTGAACGCATTACCATTGTAGCATTCTCTGAAAGCATGTCAACAAATAACAGCTCATCATCATCCATGAGCTTTGTAGCCTGCGAGGTCCTTCGTGTCACCACAAACTCGGCACCATCCACTAGCTTTATCATGGCTGACTTCGTTCCAAATATAAGCTTGTGCTTTTCAACATCCATAAGAGGTGCTATAAATACTATATCCTCCTTACTGCTGTCATAGTTGCTTACATTGTCAATAGGTGTGCCCTTGTCACGGAATTTGCCGTAAGGCAGGTCTAACACCTTGACAAGATGCATGTTTCCGTTGTTTGTGAAAATGCACAGCTTATCTATATTTTTGACCTTCAATATCAGCTTGTTCTCTGCGTCGGCTGTCTCTTTGTTTCTATCATAGGTTGAAGTATCTACTGTCTTCACATAGCCGAAGCGGTCCATAAGCAGCACTACATCCGATACCTCAAGCTCTTTTTTGACCACAACAGCTTCCTCGAGATTGTCAAGCTCCGTGCGTCTGTCCCTTGCATACTCCTTGCGGAACGCTTTAAGCTCCTTCATAATGACCTTTGCCATGGATGAGCGATGCTCTAAAATATCGCTGTACTCTGCAATCTTTGCCCTGGTATCCTCGTGCTCCTTAATCAGAGCCTCAATTTCGAGTCCAATCAGCTTGTACAGACGCATTTCAAGGATAGCAGCTGCCTGACGCTCAGTAAAGCAAAGCTGGGCTGCCATGGCTTCTGAAGCCTTTGACTTGAATTTAATCCCCTCTGTCTCTCCGTTTATGAGACATGCCTTTGCCATTTTCTGGTCACGGCTTCCTCTTAATATTTCAATAATCAGATCTATCACGTTACAGGCCTTTATGAGTCCCTGCTGTATTTCTTCTTTCTCCTGCTCCTTTGCAAGAAGTGTCTCATACTTTCTTTTTGCAATCTCATACTGGAAATTGACATGATGCCTTATGATGGGTACAAGACCAAGCGTCTCAGGTCTTCCATTTGCGACAGCCAGCATATTTACACCGAAAGTGTCCTCCAGCTTTGTCTTTTTATACAAAAGGTTCTTAAGTGCCTCAACATCAGCACCTTTTTTAAGCTCTAAGACAATTCTTATTCCCTCTTTCGATGACTGGTTGGTTATATCCACAATATCCGTTGTCGCTTTTGACTCGACAAGTGAATAGACATCATTTAAGAATTTTCCTATATTGGCACCAATCATTGTGTATGGAATTTCCGTAATGACAAGCTTGTCCTTTCCTGCCTTCCCCTTCTCTATTTCGATTCTTCCACGGATTTTTATCTTTCCCTGTCCGGTCTCATATATTGCTGCAAGATCATCCTGATTTGCAACAATGCCTCCTGTCGGAAAATCAGGCCCCTTTATATACTGCATCATCTCAGCTGTGGTGATATCAGGATTTTTCATATAAGCAATCACACCGTCCACCACCTCGCCAAAATTGTGTGGCGGAATGCTTGTAGCCATGCCGACTGCTATACCCTCAGCTCCATTTATCAAAAGGTTCGGCACCTTGACCGGAAGCACCTCTGGCTCTTTTTCTGTCTCGTCGTAGTTTGGAATGAAATCAACCACATTTTTGTCTAGATCAGCAAGATATGCTTCCTGTGTGATTTTTTGAAGTCTTGCCTCAGTATAACGCATGGCAGCAGCTCCGTCTCCCTCGATTGAGCCAAAATTACCATGTCCATCGATAAGCGGCACGCCCTTTTTGAAGTCCTGTGCCAAAACAACCATCGCATCATAGATTGATGAATCGCCGTGTGGATGATATTTACCCATTGTATCACCGACTATACGCGCACTCTTTCTATATGGCTTGTCGTACCTGATGCCCAGCTCATGCATATCATAAAGTGTACGCCTTTGTACAGGCTTAAGCCCATCGCGCACATCCGGCAGGGCTCTTGCTATAATGACACTCATCGCATAATCAATATATGATTTCTGCATCAGCTCCGAATATTCGGTCTGAATTATATTGTTGTCTACATTGTTATCTATATTTCTATCCATGTTTTTCTCCGATTATAAATACTGCTTACACTATTCAGAACCACTGAGAAGCAAAAGCAGAAGCGTCATGCTTACACATCCAGCTCCGCGTCATGCGCATGCTCGTATATGAACTCTTTTCTCGGTGGCACATCACTCCCCATAAGCAGTGATGTCACATCATTTGCCAGGCGCCCATCCTCTATTTCAATACGCTTTAACATCCTTGTTGCGGGATTTAGTGTGGTATCCCAGAGCTGATCCGCATCCATCTCTCCAAGACCCTTATATCTTTGCAACGTAAACTTGCCTGTATGTGTCTTTCTGTACTTGTCAAGCTCCGCATCGTCATACAAATATTTTTCCTCGCCCTTTGACGGAATAGCCTTGTAAAGCGGAGGCATGGCAACATATACATGTCCCTCTAAAATAAGCTCAGGCATAAACCTGAAGAACAGAGTCAAAAGCAGTGTGGAGATATGAGCTCCGTCCACATCGGCATCAGCCATAACGATGATTTTGTCATAGCGAAGCTTTGTTATATCAAAATCATTTCCATACCCTTCCGAAAATCCGCAGCCAAACGCATTTATCATTGTCTTTATTTCAGCGTTTGCAAGTACCTTATCAATACTTGCCTTTTCAACATTCAAAATCTTGCCTCGAATCGGCATGATTGCCTGAAACATACGGTTTCTTGCCATCTTTGCCGAGCCTCCGGCCGAATCTCCCTCGACTATGAAAATCTCGCACTTAGAAGCATCCCTGCTCTCACAGTTTGCAAGCTTTCCGTTTGAATCAAAGGAAAACTTCTGCTTTGTGAGCAGATTGGTCTTTGCCTTCTCCTCCGCTTTTCTAATCTTTGCGGCCTTCTCAGCACATGATATTACCGTCTTTAAAACCTCAAGATTCTTGTCAAAATAAAGCGGTACCTCATCATTTGTCACCTTGGCAGTTGCACGGTTTGCATCCTGATTGTCAAGCTTTGTCTTTGTCTGACCCTCGAATCTAGGGTCAGGATGCTTTACTGACACTACAGCAGTCATGCCGTTTCTGACATCTGCTCCGTTGAAATTCGCATCCTTGTCCTTTAATATACCAAGCTCTCTGGCATATGAGTTTATAATACCTGTAAAGGCTGTCTTAAAGCCTGTGATATGTGCTCCACCCTCAGAATTGTATATATTGTTGCAAAAACCAAGAATATTCTCATGGAACTCGCTTGTATACTGAAAAGCCACCTCAACCTTTATATTCTCACTCTCTCCTGTAAAGTAAATGACATCATGCAGCTTTTCTATATTTTTATTTAAATCCTTTACAAAACCGATAATACCCTCAGGCTCATGATACTCAATATGCTCTGTCTCATCGCCTCGTTTATCCTCGTATATGATTGTAAGCTTCGGATTGAGATACGCAGTCTCCTTAAGTCTGTTCTTTACATCCTCTTCCTTGAATCTAGTCTTCTCAAAAATCTCCGGGTCAGGCAGAAAATTAATCCTTGTTCCTGTCTTTTTGGTTTTACCTATAGTAGGAAGCAGGCCATTTTCAAGCTCCACAACAGGAACACCCTTTTCATATCTGTCATGGTGGATAAAGCCATCTCTGCTTATCTCCACATCCATATATGTGGATAGTGCATTTACAACCGACGAACCAACTCCGTGCAGACCTCCGCTGGTCTTGTATACAGAATTGTCGAATTTTCCTCCGGCGTGCAGTGTAGAAAATACAACTCGTGCCGCAGAAACGCCCTTTGCATGCATACCTACAGGTATTCCACGTCCGTTATCCTCCACCGTACACGAACCGTTTTTCTCAAGAGTTACCCTTATGGTATCACAGGCACCTGCGAGATGCTCATCTACGGAGTTGTCCACAATCTCATATATCAGATGGTTTAGTCCCTTGGTTGTGACACTTCCTATATACATACCCGGTCTTTTTCTGACTGCCTCAAGTCCTTCTAAAATTGCTATGCTCTTCTCATCGTATGTTTGCTTCTTGGCCATACTTGTCTCCTACTTCTTTAAATTGCGTAATAATTATATTATCTGCCTTGCCTGCTATCCTTGATATGTGCTAACACCATCGTAGCTATTTTGAATATCATAGCATCATCAAAGGTTCTTATATCAAGCCCTATCGCCTTCTCAATACGCTCAAGTCTGTAAACAAGCGTATTTCTATGCACATAAAGCTGTCTTGCAGTCTCTGAAATGTTCAGATTGTTCTCGAAGAACTTGGAGATTGTAGACATTGCCTCCTCATCATCAAGTATCTGTGGCACCTCGTCACCAAAAACCTCACGGATAAACATCTCACACAGGCTCATTGGAAGCTGATAAATAAGTCTTCCTATGCCCAGCCTGTCATATGCCATAATTTCCTTTTCCACATAAAACAGCCTGCCAACCTCAAGCGCCATTTTTGACTCCTGATAAGACTCTGCAAGCTTTGGAAGAACATCCGTCGGATTGCCATAGCCCACCCGTACCTTAATCATAGCCTCTGCAAGCAGATTGTCAACCAGACTTCCTGCAATAGATGAAAGCTTTTCCTGAAGCTTAGCCGGATCTATGTCCTCAACATCCTTTACCAGCACTACATTATGTTCATCCATCGCCACCACAAAATCACCGCTTCTGATATCAGCCAGATTCTTTACAAGCTCAACAGCTATCTCATTGCTGTTCTTTCCGGTATCTATAACATATACTACTCGTTTTCTGTTTTCTATATGTAATTTCTTGGCACGGTTTATCATATCAGAACCAAGCATATTGCCAAGAAGAATATTCTGAATAAAATTATTTCTGTCATATCGCTCTGACTCACCAAGCACAAGTGTACGAAGCTGACAAACTGCCATCCTGCCTATTACAAGATTCTCACTCGTATACTGACAGAACATTACAAGCACATACTCAAGCTCTGAATCAATTTCAACCGCAAATGCTATTGCATCATTTTTTTCCCTAACATCCTCTTCGGATACTATAAACTCCTTCACAAAAATGTCGCTATGTTCCGGCTCTTCCACCGTACCTGTCAGATGCTTTCCCTTGGCTGAGTATAAAATCGCATCAAACGAAGTAATATTTTTTATTTCCTCAAGTGATTTTTTCAGTTTCTGATTCGTAATCATATTCCTATCCTCTCATTACTGTTCTGACGCAGACAAGTAAAAAGTCTCTACAAGTCATAAGCTGTAACCTTGCTATAATTTAACACCGTAACTTAACTTTTCAGAACCTCACATACATTCGCAAAAGAAAACCGGGTGTAAATTATACACCCGGTCTGTCAATTTACAACTATTTAATTTTAACGAACTAGTTGGTAATTGTCAATTCAGTTTCTTTATCAAATACATGAATCTTGTGTGGATCAAATGCAAGCTCAATGTGATCACCGTAACGAGCTGGTGTATCTGAATCAACTCTTGCTGACATATTTGCGCCTGCAACTGTGAAGTATAATAATACCTCTGCACCAAGTAACTCATATCCTGTAACATCTGAATCAATCTTGCATGTAGCAAATTTATCAAGATGCTCTGCTGAATCGTAGATATCCTCAGGTCTGATACCGAATACTACGTTCTTTCCTGCATAACCGCCATCGATAAGCTTCTTAGCCTTTGCCTCTGGAAGCTCAACCTGGTATTTATCAAATTTAAGGAATGCCTTTGCTCCCTCAACAACACACTGAGCATCTACAAAGTTCATCTGTGGTGATCCGATGAATCCTGCAACGAACAGGTTGTTTGGCTGATTGTAAAGCTTCTGTGGGCTGTCTACCTGCATGATAACACCATCTTTAAGAACAACGATTCTTGTTCCAAGTGTCATAGCCTCTGTCTGATCATGTGTAACGTAGATGATTGTTGCACCTAATCTGTTATGTAATGAAGAAATCTCAGATCTCATCTGTACACGAAGCTTTGCATCAAGGTTTGATAAAGGCTCATCCATAAGGAATACCTTAGGATTACGAACGATTGCACGACCCA